>ERZ791903.2960-NODE-2960-length-11513-cov-5.909757_pt1 | contig 11513 bp, 10 predicted proteins | sample MGYA00510148_ERZ791903 | MGnify/ENA primary metagenome ERZ791903 (study PRJEB30046, sample SAMN00792080) | human gut metagenome | study: EMG produced TPA metagenomics assembly of the A metagenome-wide association study of gut microbiota in type 2...
TTTTCGCCTATCGAATTTCTTAATAATAGTGTCCAATATGATTGACAAACCTACATATTGACAAAACCATGGTGAGGGAAGTGATGTGATTTTTTTCAAATATGTTGATCCGATTTTCTTTTTCTATTTTCCATTGTCAATTCTGAAAAAATGTGCTATAATCATACTGATAATCAGCTGCATTGGCGGAGAATGGAGGAAAATATCTTGTGTTTTACAGTAATATTGGCGGATGATGAGCCACAGATTTTAGAAGGAATTCGGGATTCTGTGGAGTGGGAAACACTGGGGTTTCGTGTCATTGCAACAGCACTGAACGGAAATGAGCTTCTGGAACAGACGGAAACGCTTCGTCCTGATTTGGTAATCAGCGACATTAAAATGCCGTTTCTGGACGGATTGGAAGTGGCGAGAATCCTGCATGAGAACATGATGCATATCAAAATTGTCCTTTTTTCCGGCTGGGACGATTTTGAATATGCACAGCTTGCCATTCGGTATGGGGTATCGGAATATGTGCTGAAACCCATCGACTTTCAGGAGATGCAAAACCTGCTGAAAAAAATCCACAGAGAATTAGAAACGGAGTTGGAACAGCGTCAAAATCAGGAGCGTTTTGCGGAAATTTATCAAAAGAGCCTGCCATTGTTGCAGGAGCAGTTTCTAATACAGCTGGTCAGAGGCTCACTTACCCCAGAACAGATGCAGCGGCAGCAAAAAAATCTGTCGGTTTCGCTGGATGCCAATCATTTTTGTGTGGTCATTATGAAGATCACGGAGGAAAGCGATGATTATCTGTCGCAGTTTTCCGTGGCAGAATCCGTCAATGAGATGCTGCAGCAGGTCTGTCCCTTTCGGACATTTCGTTATCTGGACAAGATCATTTATCTGTTGCTGCTCTCTGCACCGTTGGAAATGATACGGATTCAGAAAGCACTGAACGAAGCCTCTCATATTTCCAAGCACTATAACCAAGTGGCATTTTCCTGCGGCATCGGCAGCATCTGTGAAAAGCTAGAAGAGTTGCCAGCTTCGTTTTCACAGGCAATGGAGGCGTTGGAATACAGCGTTGTGTCCGCAGAAGAGTCTGTGACCTCTTATCAGGATGTGGAATTGTACGAAAACCACGTGTACACCTCTATATCCACAGAGGAACTGGAAATGGCGATCAAGCTGGAAGATCAGGAAAAAGTGCAGAAAGAAGTGGAAAAGCTGGTGACACAACTGGAAGAGAGCCACTATAATTTCAATGCTTACCAGTCAGCAATTCTGGAGATCATCTTTTCCATCTCCGGCATTTTTCGCCAGTATCACATGATGGACGACGAAATATTCGCCGATGCCAAGCGTATGACCATGAAGGTTCTGTCCCTGGAAACGGGAGAGCAGCTGAACGCATGGCTGCTGAATTACTGCGACTATATCATTTATGCGATTCACCAGAGGAAGGTGGATCGGAACAGCATCCTTGCACAAAAGGCCATGGAATATGTCCAGCAGCATTACGGCAATGCGGAGTTGTCCGTGGACGAGGTGTGCGCCTATCTGCATGTCAGTACGTCTCACTTTTCCAACATCTTCCGCAAAGAAACCGGCATGAGTTTTCTGGCGTTCCTGACGAAGAAGCGAGTGGACGAGGCAGTTCGCCTGCTGAAGACAACGGACGAAAAAAGCAGAGTGATCGGAGAAATGGTCGGCTATCCGGAACCCAATTATTTCAGCTATGTCTTTAAGAAAAACATGGGCATGTCGCCGGCAAAATTCCGAAAAGAACTGGCAACGGGGAACTAGCATGAAAAAGATATTGCAATTGTTGCACCGGAAGATTGACGGAAAGAGCATTCGTCTGATTTTTACTGCCCTGTTTTTCCTGACCGTCAGTCTGTTCACTGCACTGATCATCTCCCTTTATTCAGAGTATACCAAGGCACAGATCACCGCTTTTTTGCAGGAGAAAAATACCCAGCAGCTGCGGCGTATGAGTTTCAGTATTGAGGAAGATGTGGACGACACCATTGAGCTTGCCAATACCGCCTATTATCAGATTATCAAGAGCGCTGACCTGCAGGCACTTTTGACGGAACAGACTTTGTCGGATTTCTGCCAGCTTCATGAAAACAAGATTTTGTATGCCGCCATTTATGATATTGACGGGGCACTGCTCTGGCAGAATGCAGAGAATTATGATACAGAATCGGTGGACAGTGCTGCATGGTTTCAGGCAGCAGAAACTGAAATTGACACCGTCGCATTTGATGTGCCTCATTATATCCAGACAGCAGCAGGATTTCAAAAAGCCATGACCGTTTCCCGCTATGTGGAGCTTCGGGACGGTGGAAAGAGCCGTTCTGGAATTTTGCGGTTTGATGTCTGCATGGACAACATGGAGGCAGAGCTGAACATCTATCCGGCATCACAGACGGATTATTTTTATCTGATGGACAACGAAGAGCATCTGATCTGCTATCCCTTTGAGAAACGACTGAAGAGCGGTGTGCGAACCGAATGGACGCTTCATGCACCGAAAAATCAGGTGGTTTTGCAGGACAAAAAGGAGTGGCTGCTCCAACAGCAAACCATAGGATATACCGGCTGGAAACTGATCTCTGCTGCTTCTTTGACGGAAGAACTGCAAAACAACACGCAGCTCAGAACCGGAATCGCAGTCATTGTTCTGCTGATGGCGGTGGTTTCTGTGATATTGGACTTTTTGATTCAGCGTCTGATGATCACACCGGTTTTGCGGCTCTCCGAAACCATGAAACGGTTTGGACATGGGGAATTGCAGGTTCGTGCAAAAGCAGAGAGCTGCGGAGAAATCAGAGGACTTTCCGACGGCTTTAATGACATGGCGGAAAAGACGAATCAGCTGATGGAACGAGTGCGGAAAGAGGAACGGGAAAAACAGATTACCGAGCGAAAGCTTCTGCAATCTCAGATCAATCCCCACTTTTTGTATAACACGCTGGATTCCATTATCTGGATGATACAGAGCAAAAAGTATGAGGGTGCCGGAAAAATGGTGTCCATGCTGGCAAAGTTTTTCCGCATCTCTTTGAGTCAGGGAAAGGACATTATCACGCTGAAAAAGGAACTGGAACACGCCGTCAGCTATCTTTCCATTCAAAATGTGCGGTTTCAGGATAAGTTTACATTTACGGTGGATTGGGACGAAAAACTGGCGGACTGCCTGTGTCCCAAGCTGGTGATCCAGCCACTGTTGGAAAATGCAGTCTATCACGGCATGGAGGGCATGTATGAAGACGGGGAGATCCAACTGAAGATCTATGCGGTAAACGAACTGGTGCACATCGATGTGATCGACAACGGCGAGGGTATGACCGAAGCACAGGTGCAGAAGATGATGCAGGGCGATGTGGTGTCCAGCAAGCGTGGCTCCGGAATTGGTGTGAAAAATGTCAATGACCGAATCAAGCTGTATTTCGGTGAGGCATATGGCGTACAGATAATCAGTGCACCGGATGAGGGAACTACGGCACGCATCTATTTTCCCATGAGGAGGCAGGAAGATGAAATTGAAAAATAAGGTGCTCTGGGTCTTTGCCGGAGGGATTCTGCTGGTACTGCTGTTGTTTCTTGAACAGCAGTTCTTTCAAACAAGAAAAAAACAGATCGCCGTGATTTTGTCGGAAGATGCAGTGTCCGATTTCTGTGCGTTTCAGGAGGGCATCTATGACGGTGCAGAGGATTGTGCGGTGTCACTTCGTATCATACACACTCCGGAGCTCTCGGAAAACGCATGGGCGGAATTGCTGTCTGCACAAAAAAAGCAGGGCTGTGACGGTGTTCTGCTGTTCTGTCCGGAACAATACTACACCGGAAGCGAAAAGTTCTATGCCGAAACACTGGAGCAATGCAAGCTCCCTGTTTTCTCTGTCACCTATGCACCTGCATTTTTCCACGGTGCTTATAGCGATGGCATGGAACAGATCTCCGAGATCCTATCCCCGCAAATCCAAGAGGCAGCACAGGGTACGTTCGAAATTTCCGCAGATACCACGCAGGCAAAGAGTGTGCGAATTGCGGAGTCTGTGGAGCAGTGTCTGAAACAAAATGATGCGGTATATGATCGGGATACCAGTTTTGAAAACGGCTCTAAAACACTGCTGGTCTGCGGAGAAACAGACGACACCAAAGCTTTTTCCCGTGCGGCGGCAGTCATTCAGATCTGCCCCGAACAGCCGGATTATACATTACTGACAAGCGGTGCGGTGGACATGATCGTGACAGAGAATGATTATGGGTTTGGGTATCAGGCAATCGCCTATCTGACAAAGCGTATGCAGCGGAAAAATGTGCCGTTTTCTCCGCCAGAACTGCGTGAGGTCACAAAGGAAAATCTGTTCGATGCCCAACAGGACGCACTGCTGTTTGAATAGGAGAAGTGCCATGAAAAAGAAGAACCTTATTTTCTATGCGGTAGGCGTTGGACTTCTGGCTGCTGCTATGGTGGGCGGATTTGTCCACTTTCAAAAGCAGCACACTGACCTTTTTTTGAAAGTGGGAATTGCGGTATATGATCTGGAAGACCCCTATATTCAGACATTGACAGATGCTATTCGCAGTCAGCTGAAAGATAAGACCATCGACGGAAGGGAGATCATCTACGATGTTTTTGATGCCTCCGGCAGTGCGGTAACACAGAACACACAGCTTTACGAAATTTTGCAGCAGGAGTATGACGTGATCCTCTGGAATCCGGTTTCGCCCACTAATGTCGTGGGGATACTGGAGGATGCACAGGAACAGGATGTGCCGGTGATTCTGTTCAACCGTGAACCGGCGAAAGCGGATCTGGAGGAGCAGGACAATGTATGGTACGTCGGCACAGAGGCGAAAGAAGCCGGAAATATGCAGGGAGAAATGCTGATTCAGGCTTGGAATACCTGTGAGATGGACAAGAACCGGAACGGCATGCTGGACTATATTCTGGTAGAGGGAGAACAGGCACATACCGATGTCATCAACCGTACCGATGCGTTTCTGCAAACGGCTTCTGCTGCACTTCCTCTGAATCAGCTCCATGTGATCTCCGCGGACTGGGCGAGAACCTCTGCACTGCGGGAGATGCAGAACCTCTCCGCAGAGGAGACAACTGAAGTCGAGGCGGTGATTTGCAGCAATGACAGCATGGCATTGGGTGTCGCAGATTTTTATGCAAAGCAGAAGCTGCCGCTGCCAGTCATCATTGGTATCAATGGGATTCAGGACATGCAGGATGCCATTGATGCCGGGGTGATTTACGGGACGGTAGATCTGAATGTTCCGGAACAGGCAAAAACTATTTTTGCAATCATTCAGGGATATTTCGATGCCGGAGCAGAAATGCCGAAAGAAAAAGTCTGCTATCTTCCGCAATCCCCTTATACGAAATAAAATAAAGCAAACCTTCTTGAATCGTGTTGGAATTTGTATCTTTTGCACAGAATAATGTATTCCTTTTGGAAATGTCCTGTGCTATGATATAGGTGTCAACAAAACAGGGACCCGAACGAAATAGGTTCCGATTCAAGGAGGTTTTTCTTATGTTAAAAAACAGCACACAACCCGCCGGCGGCGGAAACGTCATGTATCCCGGGAAAGTTCCGGGGAAAGTCAAGTATACATTTGCATTTGGTGCATTGGGCAAGGATATGATCTATGGCATGATCGCAACGTTCTCCATGATCTATTTTACCGACATCATTAAGGTCGCACCGGCATTTATCGGCATCATGTTCTTTTCCGCAAAAATCTGGGACGCCTTCAACGACCTGTTTATGGGAATGCTGGTGGACAACACCAGAAGCCGTTTCGGAAAGTTTATCCCGTGGCTGACGGTCGGAACACTGATCAACGCATTTGTTTTTATCATTTTGTTCACCGACTTCCATCTGAGCGGCATCGGACTTTGCGTATTTGCTGCCGTTGCCTATGTCCTCTGGGGCATGACCTATACTATTATGGATATTCCATATTGGTCTATCGTTCCGAATCTGACTTCAGACCCTCACGAGAGAGAAAAGGTTTCTGTACTGCCCCGTATTTTTGCCAGCATCGGTCAGTCCCTGATCATCGCCGGATTTGGCGTACAGATCATCAAGGGACTGGGAGGCGGTTATACAGGATATCATCGTTTTGCATTGATCATTGCCGCAACCTTTATCTTTACCATTGCAGTTACCGTCATCAATCTGCCGAAAAAGCAGGTGGGCAAAAAGGCAGAAAAGGTTTCTTTCAAGGACATCTTCTCCATCATCAAGAGAAATGACCAGCTTCGCTGGGCAGTGGCTCTGATCCTCCTGTACAACGTGGGAATCCAGCTCATTATGGGTGTTGCAACTTATTATTTTGCTTATGTCTGCAACAACAGCAGCATGCTCTCTGCATTTATGATCAGTGCCTCCATCGCAGAAGTGGTTGGTCTGATTATTTTCCCGAAGGTCACCAAGATGCTCTCCAGAAAGAAAGCATTCCTGCTAGCATGTATTCTTCCGGCAATCGGACTGCTGATCCTGCTGCTCACCGGTATTTTTGCACCGCAGAACATTGTGCTCACTGTCATTGCAGGCGTGATCGTCAAGACTGGTACTGGTCTGGAACTGGGCTGTGCGACAGTCTTTCTGGCAGACGTGGTGGACTACGGCGAATATAAGCTGGGCATAAGGAATGAGGGTGTCGTATTCTCCCTCCAGACACTGATCGTGAAGCTGACCGCTGCATTTACTTCTCTGTCCATTGGCTTTGCACTGGACCTGACTGGATATGTACCGAATCAGATCCAGTCCCTCGCAACTCAGAACTCCATTCGTGTGCTGATGTGTGTCATTCCGGCTGTGGGAATGCTGCTGGCATATGTGGTATACCGCAGGAAGTATAAGCTGAACGATGCGTATATGAAAAAGGTGGTTTCCACCATTTCTAGTCCCAAGACTGAATTGACATCCGAAAAGACAACAGAGGAGGAATCATGACCATGAAACTGAAACAATTTCGGGCAGACCTGACCGCAGGAAAATATGATGAAAAGCTTTGCAAACTCTACGGCAGCTCCGATGCCATACTTGCTGCACAGCGAGCACGCTATTTGCAGGCGGCAGAGAACTTTTCTTGCCTGTATCCGGAGTGGGAGGAGATCGCCGTATTTTCTGCACCCGGCAGAACCGAGATCGGCGGAAACCATACCGATCACCAGCATGGCTGTGTTTTGGCTGCCTCTGTTGATCTGGACGTCATTGCCATTGTGGCATTTCACGACGAGCATGTGATTCGGCTGCAATCTGCCGGGTATCCGCAGGATTATGTGGATTTGTGTGACCTCACGGTACATCCGGAGGAAAAGGGAAAGTCCGCTGCACTGATTCGCGGCGTGGTTTCCAGATTTCAGGAAATGGGCGTTGCTGTAGGCGGCTTTGATGCTTACACCACTTCCAATGTCCTGAGCGGCAGCGGACTCTCGTCTTCGGCAGCCTTTGAGGTACTCATCGGCACTATCATCGACCAGCACTATCATGCAGGTGCTGCCGGAGCAGTAGAGATTGCCAAAATCGGACAGTATGCGGAAAATCGGTACTTCGGAAAAAAGAGCGGGCTGATGGATCAGATGGTAAGCTCTGTAGGTGGATTTGTGTTCATTGATTTTGAGGACACGGACAACCCGAAAATCGAAAAGCTGTCCTGTCAGTTTGAAGATGCCGGCTATATGCTTTGTATCACAGATACCAAGGGCAGCCATGCAGATTTAACAGATGATTACGTTTCTATTCCGGCGGAGATGAATCTGGTGGCTGCACAATTCGGAAAAAATCATCTGCGGGAAGTGGACGAGAAATCATTCCTGCAGGCACTTCCGAAATTGCGAACTGCTTGTTCCGACCGTGCTATTTTGCGTGCTGCCCATTTCTACGGGGATAACCGGCGTGCAGCCGAGGAGGCAAAGGCACTGTCCAGCAATGATTTTCCACGGTTTCTGAAACTGGTGAAAGAATCCGGAGATTCCTCTGCGAAATGGCTCCAGAATCTCTACTCCTGCAGCAAACCGGCAGAGCAGGGTATTACGCTGGGGCTCTGGGCGAGCAAGCAGATTCTCGGAGATGCAGGCGTTTCCAGAGTGCACGGCGGAGGATTTGCCGGAACTATTCAGGCATTTGTGCCGGTACATATGGCGAAAGATTACTGCAAAAAAATGGATCAATTGTTCGGGGCGGGCAGCTGCCAGATCCTCCAGATCCGGAACATTGGCGGAATGCAGTTTGCCTGAGGATTTGTTGAGAAATGGGGTGTGTATCGCATGAAACAAGTACAGATTTCAGAATTTGAACCAACTTCCAGTGGGCAGATGGCACATTTCTACCGCATTGAGAATGCCTCCGGTGCAAGCGTGACACTTTGTGATTATGGTGCGTCGATCGTTTCTCTGCTGGTGCCGGATCGGCAGAAGCTGCTGCGGGACGTGGTGCTGGGTTATGCCCATGTGAAAGGCTATGAAACCGGCGGAGAATATTTTGGCGAAACTGTTGGAAGGTGCTGCAACCGTATCTGTCACGGACGGTTCGTCCTGAATGGTCAGGAGATACAGCTGAATTGCAACGATGGAAAACACCATTTGCACGGCGGTTACCGCAGCTTAAGCCGGCGTATCTGGCAGGCAGAATGCGGCGGGAATAGCGTTGCTTTCACCACAGAGAGTCCGGACGGTGAGGAACATTATCCGGGAAATTTGCAGGTGACTGTTACCTATACTTTTGACAATACCAATACTCTGACCATTGCTTATGAGGCAGTTTGTGATAAAGATACGATCTGCAACCTGACCAACCACAGCTATTTCAATTTGGACGGACATCAAAGTGGAACACTGGCGCATCATATGCTGAAACTTTTTGCGGATTCCTACATTCCAATTGACCAGACTTCTATTCCGTTAGGAGAAATCGCACCGGTTGCAGGAACGCCTTTTGACTTTCGGGCATACAAGCCGATTCCGGCAGCATTTCAGGAGGATTGTGTGCAGATTCAGAACGCTGCCGGATTAGATCATAGTTTTGCCGTTCGTTCCGATTCACCGATTCAGGCGGAGGCATACAGCACAGAGAGCGGAATCCGGCTTACCTGCAAAACAACGCAGCCCGCCATTCATGTGTATACTGCCAATTTCGTAGAAACTCCGGCGGATTTGGGAAAAGACGGTTGTGCTTACGGAAAACGAGGTGCCTTTTGCCTGGAAACGCAGAATTTTCCGGATGCCATCAATCATCCTAATTTTCCCTCGCCAATTTTGCGTGCAAATACCCCATACCGGCAGGAAACACAGTTCCATTTTTCACTGAAAGGAGAAGCATAATATGCGTTTTTTAGTTTTGGGAGGAGCCGGATACATCGGTTCGCATACCGCACTGGAGTTGGTAAGAGCCGGTCATGAGGTCATTGTCGCAGACAATCTGTTGACAGGGCACCGCAGCGCTGCTCCAAAGCAGGCGAAATTTTATGAGGGCGAAATTCGGGATGCTGCCTTTTTGGATAAGCTGTTCGATGCGGAAAAAATCGATGCTGTGATTCACTTTGCAGCCTTTTCGCTGGTGGCGTCCAGTGAAAAGGCAAAGCGTGTGCTGGGCTGGAAACCGGAGCACGATAGTCTGGAGGAGATCATTGTCAGTGCGTGGAATTGGCATACAGACCACCCAAATGGATACGAGGAGTGAGACAGATGATTTGCGATGAAATTCAAAAGCTGATGGATTACGGATTAAAAAACGATTTGATCCAACCGGAAGATCGTTATGTGGTACAGAATCAGTACATGGAGATTTTTCAGCTGAACGATTGGCAGACCAGCGGAGATGCATCTTCGAAAACAGAGATTGATGCGATTTTGCAGCCACTGATCGACTATGCCTGTGCACAGCATCTCATTCCGGATACCAGTGCCTCACGGGATTTGTTCGATACCAGGCTTATGGGCGTGTTGACACCTATGCCCAGAGAGGTGATGGCATCTTTTCGGAAGCACTACGCTGTATCGCCGGAAGCAGCAACGAACTGGTACTATGCGTTTAGCCAGAACCTGAATTATGTGCGTCGGGGCAGAATTGCAAAGGATTTGAAGTGGACATATGCTTCAGAATACGGCACGCTGGACATTACGATCAACCGTTCCAAGCCGGAGAAAGATCCCAGAGACATTGCCGCAGCAAAATCTGCCAAGGCATCTGCATATCCCAAGTGCCAGCTGTGTCTGGAAAATGCAGGGTTTGCCGGCAACTTGAAACAACCGGCAAGGCAGAATCTGCGTCCGGTTTCGCTGCAAATTCAGGGAGAACCGTGGCAGCTGCAATATTCACCCTATGGGTATTACCACGAACACTGCATTGTGTTCAACGAAAAACATACAGCAATGAAGATCAATGCGGCAGTGTTTGAGAAACTGTTTGATGTGCTGGATATTTTGCCCCACTATTTCATTGGCTCGAATGCAGATCTGCCCATTGTGGGCGGTTCGATTCTCAGTCATGAGCATTTTCAGGGCGGCAACTATTCCTTTGCCATGGCAAAAGCACCGATTGAAAAATACTATGTGCTTCCTCAGTTTCCGGATGTGCAGGTGGGCATTGTAAAATGGCCCATGTCTGTGATACGGCTGCAGGCATCAAATCGGAGCCTGCTCGCCGCGGCTTGCAGCAAGATTCTGGAAAAGTGGCGCACCTACAGCGATGCGAGTGTGCAGATATTGGCATCCACTGATGGTGTGCCGCACAATACCATCACACCGATCGCCAGAATGCATGGCAGTACCTATGAGTGTGATCTGGTTCTGCGAAACAATCGCACTACGGAAGAACGTCCGCTGGGACTATTTCACCCCAATCCGTCATTGTACCACATCAAAAAGGAAAACATCGGCCTGATCGAAGTCATGGGGCTTGCAGTGCTGCCATCACGTCTTGCAGTGGAACTGGATGCTGTGAGAACGGCAATGCTTTCTGGTGCAGATTTGACGGCGAATCCGCTGACCGCATCACATGCTGACTGGGCTGTTTCCATTTTGAAACAGCATCCGGAATTTTCAGTGGAAAATGCATGGTATATCTTACACGCAGAAGTGGGGAAGGTGTTCGAGCAGGTTTTGTTAGATGCTGGTGTATTCCGTAGAAATGAGACAGGCAAAGCAGCCTTCGTGCGATTTATGGAATCGTTGTTGGAAGAATAATCGAAAACGTATCAAAATGGAAGATGGTTGTGAAAACTACATCACTTTCCTCACCACCCCACCAAGTGAAAAAGTGATACCCTTCTTCAAAACCTCTATAAAATCTTCTTCCATTTCCGAAAAAAATACCTGGAATCCCGTTGTTGGGATTCCAGGTATTTTTTTATGCCGGGTTCTGCTCAAACAGAGCAGTATCCAGTTTGTCGGCGGCTTCCTGTTCGACTTTTTTCAGCACCTTCTTTCCACAATTTCCTATGTTTCTGTGAAAAATGGGATGTAGATATCCTCGCTGTATCCGTCCGAAGAT
>ERZ791903.2973-NODE-2973-length-11479-cov-2.480655_pt1 | contig 11479 bp, 10 predicted proteins | sample MGYA00510148_ERZ791903 | MGnify/ENA primary metagenome ERZ791903 (study PRJEB30046, sample SAMN00792080) | human gut metagenome | study: EMG produced TPA metagenomics assembly of the A metagenome-wide association study of gut microbiota in type 2...
GAGGAAAAGCTTGGAAAAGACAGAAGCAGAAAAGATCCTGAAGGAAAAACTGGAAACCGCAGAGAAGATCCTGGTGGGGATCGGCTCTGAGTGGAAGAAAAAAGAAGGCACGGAGGAGGAAGAGGTCCTTCATGCCGCCGAAAAGTTAAAAAATTTTCTGGATGGAAAAGATTATTATATCATAACTTCACTGCCCGGTGAGGATGTGGACCGGCTGGGCTTTTCTGCCGGTCATATGGCAGTTCCCCACAGCGTATCCTTTACGGAAGAAGCGTGGAAGCATTATACCTTATGGCTCTCCTGCACCCTGAACCGGAACACGGTGCTCCTGGAGCTTGGTGAGAACTATAAAGATCCGTCCTTGATCCGCTGGCCCTTTGAGAAGACAGCAATGTTAAACAATAAGGCGTATCTGTTCCGGGTTCACAAGATCTTTTCTCAGGTGCCGGAAGAGCTTTCTGGGAAATCATGTCCGGTGGCGGAGGTATCGTTTAAATTAGTGGATGATTTCTTAGAAAGAGTGTAACTGTTCAGGAGGTTTGAGCACTTGCTGTGTTGACGGTAAGAAAACATAAAATTATGAAGGTACTGAAGCGTTACGAATAAATACAACAAGGAGGAAATATGGCTGCGATCGCAAATGACTGGTTGGTCCCTATGAGCGGGGAATTCAAAAAGCCGTATTACAGGAAATTATACGAGACCGTAAAGAGCGAGTACGAGACAAAGGAAGTCTACCCGGCGCCGGATGACATCTTCAACGCCTTTGCGTTTACTCCGCTCTCAAAAGTAAAAGTAGTGATCCTGGGACAGGACCCGTACCACGAGCCGGGGCAGGCGCATGGACTGAGCTTTTCCGTAAAGCCGTCGGTGGAGATCCCGCCGTCTCTGGTCAATATCTATAAGGAACTTCATGAGGACTGCGGCTGCTATATCCCGAACAATGGATATTTAAAGAAGTGGGCAGATCAGGGTGTGATGCTCTTAAACACAGTCCTGACCGTTCGTGCCCATGCGGCCAACTCCCACAAGAATATCGGCTGGGAGGAATTCACGGACGCCGCGATCCGCGTCTTAAACGAGCAGGACCGCCCGATGGTATTTATCCTCTGGGGACGCCCGGCGCAGATGAAAAAGCCAATGCTGACGAATCCGAAGCATCTGATCCTCGAGTCACCGCACCCGAGCCCGTTGTCCGCCTATCGTGGATTTTTCGGCAGCAGACCGTTCAGTAAGACAAACAAGTATTTAAAAGAGAACGGGATCGAGCCGATCGACTGGCAGATCGAAAATATCAACTAGCAATCTGGCGTGCGTCAGCGGGTTCGGAAAAATGCGCCGCAAGCTTGCTTGCAGAAGCATTTTTTTGAACCTGTTGACATAGGGCGGATGCCCGAAGCTTCTTGTTTTCATGACAATGAAAACAAGAAGACCGCACGCTATATTCAAAATATAAAGCATAGGAGTGAATATGAGCAACTTTATCGAATTTCTAAAGATCGTCGTATTCGGTGTCGTCGAAGGTTTCACCGAATGGCTTCCGATCAGCAGCACCGGTCACCTGATCCTTGTGGAGAATATCGTCCACCTGAATGTATCAGAAGAATTCATGAACGTGTTCCGCGTCGTGATCCAGTTAGGCGCAATTCTCGCGGTACTGGTCCTGTATTTCAGACGGCTGAACCCATTTGATCCGGGAAAAAAATCGGCACAGAAGCGCGCCACATGGCATCTATGGTTTAAGATCATCATCGCCTGCCTTCCGGCTGCCGTGGTCGGAATCCTGCTTGACGAAGTGCTTGACAAGTATCTCTATAATCCATATGTGGTAGCGGCGATGCTCATCATCTACGGTGTTATTTTTATTGCCTTCGAGAACCGCAACCAGCACGCGGAATTCCGCATAAAGAAAGTATCCCAGATCAGTTACCAGACCGCATTTTACATCGGTCTCTTCCAGCTCCTCGCGCTGATCCCGGGTACATCGAGATCCGGCGCAACGATCCTCGGTGCGATGATGCTTGGCTGTTCCAGAACCGCCGCATCGGAGTTCACCTTCTTCCTTGGAATTCCGGTCATGTTCGGCGCCAGTCTCTTAAAGATCCTTCACTACGGCCTGGCATTCTCCGCAATGGAGCTCTTCTTCATGGCAGCTGCCATGGTGATCGCCTTCGTCGTTTCCATGTACTCGATCCAGTTCTTACTCGGATATGTCAAAAAACATGACTTCAAATTCTTCGGATACTACCGCATCGTCCTCGGTGTGATCGTCCTGATCTATTTCGGACTGACTGCGATCCTGACAAAATAAAGAAAAACAAGAGTTTCCCGGAATCCATCCGGATGGGTACAGAATAGCAGCCCACTGATGGATTCCGGGATTTTTTTGCGTATTACAAAAACACGGGAATTGTGACGCTATTTCACAGAACCGTGCATGTTTCATCACACTTTCATCACATTTCACTGGTACACTATGTCATGTAGTTAAGGAGAGGAAAGAAAAAGAGAGAGTCCTTAAGTACAAAAAGAAACATCGAAAATTTCAACACAGAAAGGAGATTCCTATTATGTATGATGAAAATAAATGGAACGAAGTAAATAATGAAAACGAAAAGAAAAATAATGAACAGCCGATAAACACGCAGAACACTCAGAACACCCAAAACGGAGCCCAGCAGCCTCAGGGTGAGCATACAGGAAGACAGGTCTACGGAAGACTTGGTTCCGGTACACAGAACGGCCAGCCGTATAACGGAAATCCGAACGGCCAGAACGGTTACTACAGCGGGCAGCAGCATCAGCAGTATTACGGAAACCAGAACCGGTACACGAACCCGTATCAGCAGTACGACTATTATCAGGGACATGGACAGAATCCGAACGGAAACGGAAACAGCCACCACGCTTCGAAGAAACACTCCTATGCCAAGACGACAGCTCTTGTCGCGGCGGCAGCGCTCCTCTTCGGTGTCGTATCCGGCGGAACGATGTACGGAGTCAACCGTGCGGCCAACACCCTGTTGCCGTACCAGAGCTCCCAGGTAAACGAGACCATCGGGCAGACGACCCAGATCCCGGCAGCGAACACATCCACAACTTCCAGCAACGGTGTTGTTATTGAGGATGTCTCCGCGATTGTGGACGCAACCCTTCCGTCTGTCGTATCGATCACAAATACCCAGGTCTACCAGAGCAACACCTGGTTTGGACAATCCCAGACCTACGAAGTCCCGAGCAGCGGTTCCGGCATCATCGTCGGACAGAATGACTCCGAGCTTCTGATCGTTACAAACAACCACGTTGTCAGTGATTCCGAGGGACTTACCGTGACGTTCGCGGATGAGAGCACTGCGGACGCGGCCATCAAGGGCACAGACTCCGAGGCGGATCTCGCAGTGATCGCAGTTCCGCTCGACAAGATCTCCGCTGACACAAAGGGCAAGATCAAAGCGGCGACACTCGGTGATTCCGATTCCTTAAAGATGGGGCAGGGCGTTATCGCCATCGGCAACGCGCTTGGACTTGGCCAGAGCGTGACAGTCGGACATGTAAGCGCGTTAAACAGAGAGATCAAAGTTGACGATGCGACTAAGACCGTCATCCAGACAGACGCAGCGATCAACCCAGGCAACAGCGGCGGAGCTCTCTTAAACTCCAAAGGTGAAGTTATCGGCATCAACGAAGCAAAGTACGCGGATACAAGTGTTGAAGGCGTCGGTTACGCGATCCCGATCTCTAAAGCAAAAGACATCATCGATGACCTCATGACAAGGACCACAAAGATCGCGGTTTCCGAGTCTGAGCAGGGCTATCTCGGAATCCAGTTACAGAACATTGATGAGTCCATGGCAAAGATGTACGGAATGCCGCAGGGTGTCTATGTCTACAAGATCATGGAAGACTCCGCAGCCGCAGGTTCCGATCTTCACGAGAAGGACATCATTACAAAGCTGGATGGTGAGAAGATCTCCAACTACGCGGACCTTGCAAAGCTTCTGACTTACTATAAATCCGGTGATACCGTAACATTGACTGTCCAGTCTCTTGTAAACGGCAGCTATCAGGAGAGAGAAGTCCAGTTAACCTTAAAGCAGCGTCCGGCTGAGTCTGACAGTGAAAACAGTCAGAGCCAGGGCGGACAGCAGGATCAGAAACCGGCGCAGAGCCAGTCTAAGATCGGAAAATAATAAAGAGTCGATATAAAATAGAGAAACAAGACCGCCTCCCTGGAGTGATCACGGGAAAGGCGGTCTTGTTTTGTAAAGGTATAAAGGTTTTATCGAAAAGTTCCTGAAAACATGTTTACAGGAAATTCATGAACGTGGTCAGTACCATGGAGTTGAAGAAGTCAACGAATAAGCTTCCTACTAACGGTACGATGAAGAATGCTCTCGGAGCTGCACCGTAGCGCTCAACGAGTGCTCTCATGTTTGCCATAGCGTTCGGGGTAGCGCCCATACCGAAACCGCAGAATGCAGTTGTCATGGCAGCTGCCTCGTAGTCACGTCCCATAACGTTGAATACAACGAAGTTCGCGTACAGGAACATAACAATCGTCTGAACAAGCAGGATGACGATCATCGGAAGAGCAAGTGCTGCTAACTGCCAAAGCTTTAAGCTCATCATAGCCATGGACAGGAACAGATTTAAGGAAAGTCCGCCGAGGGCGTCAATCTCAACCATCGGAAGTTCTTTGTGCTGGACATCCCAGATATTGCGGATCGCTGCTGCTGCGAGCATAGCGCCGATATAAGTCGGGAATGTCAGGTGGCATACATCCTTGAAGAATGTGAAAATAAGAGTACCGAGACCGATGGCAACTGCTAAAAACATTGCGGATGTTGTGAATTTCTGACCATCAACGGCCGGCATAACCTCAGCTGTCTCGTTGCCTTCCTCAGCTGCTGTGGATTTTAAGTGGAGTTTTTCAACACGGGCACGTGCGATCGGGCCGCCCATCATACTTCCGGATACAAGTCCGTATGTAGCTGCCGCGAGAGCAACTGTGGTAGCGCCTACAACGGCGTAATCTGTTTCAAGAAGCGGTCCGAAGGAACCGGATGTTCCGTGTCCGCCTACTAACGGCATGGAACCCATACATAAGCCGAGCAGCGGATCCAGACCAAAGGCTGCTGCGAGACCGCTGCCAACTGCGTCCTGGATGACACAGATGGCGACTGCGAGTCCGAGGAACAGAAATACCTGAAGTCCGCCCTTTTTCAACAGACGGAAGCAGGCTGTGAATCCGACGCTGCAGAAGAAGACCGTCATGAAGACACTCTGTAATGTTGTGTCAAAGGAGAGTTCCAGAATTCCTGCTGCGTATAACGCCAGATGAGCAAAGGCGAATACGATACCGCCGGCAACCGGTGCCGGGATGCAGTACTTACTTAAGAATGAAAGTTTGTTGACCATGAGTCGTCCGAGACAATAGACGAGAGCGCCGAGGGCGCAGGCCTGGTACATGTCGAGCTGTAAAGTGATCATAAGATTTACCCCCTCTTATTTGTTTGTTAACAGGTAACTGTTCAGTGCCCTCACAGTTACGTGCAAAAATCCATTCCAAATCGGCTGTGCCGATAGGATTTTTGCCTTCTATTCTAAGTTTTCTTACGGTCAGCGCAGTAAATGCGCAGACCTACTGAACAGTTACGTTAACGGTTACAATTCCATGTTAAATTCATACTACAAAAAAACTCAAAAAAATACAGAGGACAGGGTTCAGATAGCGTTAAGCAAAAAGACACTCCTGTCAGAAAATTTGCACGCGGGTTTTCTGTTGCGGGAAGACTCAATTTGCATTATAATAAGGTGTAATTCTGTAAAAAGTGACAGAAAACGCATGAATGGACACATGACCTGATTGATGCGAAAAATATAGAATGCTCAGGGAGAAAAATTTTGGAAGACAATAAAAATAACGGATATGAAAAAATCTGCTGCATGTGCAGACGGACGGAGAGCCAGGCTGGAAAGATGATCACACTGCCGGGCGGACTGAATGTGTGCCCGGACTGTATGCAGAGATCCTTTGACATGATGATGGGAAGCGGAATGGACTGGACGAAGATGTCCGGGATCACGCCGGAAATGTTGAAAAATATATATCTGAATCCGATGGGAAGCGGAAATGAAGCGCAGAAGCCCGAGAACGCCGGAGCTGCTGCGGGCAAGAAAGACGCTGTGAGCGGAGCGGAAAAAACGGTTGGGGTTTCTGAAGCCGCTGAAATGAGCACAGAAAGCGGGAACGGAACGGTTTCGGGAGATACTGGTGTGATCAGAAAGGCGGAAAAACAGGATTCTGAGGATGATCTGGATGAAGCAGACGGTGTAAATACAGAATCTGATGAAGATAATGAGCAGACCGTCGTGGATGCTGACGAGACCGGGGATGGCGATGATTTCGAGGAAGACGGTGAAGAGGCAGAAGGAATTCCACTTGGGAATATCTTCGGAATTCCGGTAGGTCAGATCGACCTCGGCGCCCTCATGGGACAGAGCCATAAGCGAAAGAAAAAGAAGAAAAAAGTAAAAAAAGAACTGTTCAAGCTCAGCGAGATCCCGGCTCCCCACGCGATCAAGGCGCAGCTCGACGAGTATGTGATCGGACAGGAACAGGCGAAAAAGGTGATTTCCGTCGCGGTTTATAACCATTATAAACGTGTATTCTCAAAGACGTCCCCGGATGCGGAAAAGTACGGAACAGATATTGAGATCGAAAAATCGAATATCCTGATGATCGGACCGACCGGAAGTGGTAAGACGTATCTTGTAAAGACACTTGCGAAACTTCTCGATGTGCCGCTCGCGATCGCGGACGCGACTTCGCTGACGGAAGCCGGATATATCGGTGATGATATCGAGAGTGTTCTCACAAAGCTTCTCGCGGCGGCGGGCGGCGATGTCCAGAAGGCGGAGATGGGGATCGTATTCATCGATGAGATCGATAAGATCGCGAAGAAGAAGTCCACGAATACCCGCGATGTCAGCGGTGAGTCTGTTCAGCAGGAGCTCTTAAAGCTTCTTGAGGGAGCGGATGTGGAAGTCCCGGTCGGAACAGGGCAGAAGAATGCCATGACTCCGATGGAGATGGTCAACACGGACAATATCCTCTTTATCTGCGGAGGTGCGTTCCCGGATCTTGAAACGATCATCAAGGAGCGCCTGACGAACACAACGTCCATCGGATTCGGCTCCGACCCGAAAGACAAGTACGATAAGGATCCGGACATTCTCTCAAAGGTCACAAACCAGGATCTCAGGGAGTTCGGAATGATCCCGGAGTTCCTCGGAAGACTTCCGGTGACAGTGACACTCCAGGGACTCACGAAGGACTTCCTGGTGCGGATCTTAAAGGAGCCGAAGAATGCGATCTTAAAGCAGTACCGGAAGCTTCTCGCGATGGATGAAGTCAACTTAAACTTTGATGATGACGCATTGGAATGGATCGCGGAACAGGCTTTAAAGAAAGACACCGGCGCGAGAGCGCTCCGGGCGATCATCGAGGAGTTCATGCTCGATATCATGTTCGAGATCCCGAAGGACTCGGAGATCGGTTCTGTGACGATCACCCGCGCGTATCTGGAAAAACACGGTGGCCCGCGGATCGAGATGCGGGAGTATTCTACGGCGGACAAGAAGGCGGCTGCTCTGCCGGGGCCGACGGAAGCCTGTTACAAAGCTGAATAAATATGAATCCTGCTGATAGTGTCTGCACGGCATCGGATGTTATAAATTAAAGGTTTCTGAGATGTAAAAAAGCTTCATACAGATTCAGCGTTCCATATCCGAACTCACGGTTCGGGTATGTGAGCGCTGGATTTCTTTGTGCCCCACGGACGAAGATGGACTTTAGCACCGGCGTGTTGAGATACGGATAATTTGCATTGAGGACGCCCCAGTTCAACAGGATCGCCGCGGCACCGGCGAGGTGGGCGGCGGAGACGGAGGTGCCGGACATTCTTGTGAGACGTCTTCCTGAGACGGACGCGCCTAAGATGTTGACACCCGGGGCAGCGAGGTCCGGCTTTATCCGGCCGGACAGGCTGTAGCCGCGGCTGGCGTGGATGTAGATGCTGTTTTTGGTGTGGTCGTAGGCGGTGACAGTGATGGGATACCGGGCATTTCCGGGATCCGTGATGATCGTATCGGGATCCGGGCGGAGAAAATAGGTCTCATCGGAGATAAAGCCCCGGACCGGCAGCCAGATATGAAAGGTCTCACGGATGTCCAGAGAGTTCCGTATCAGGATCCGCCAGATCCCGGACATGGGGTTTTCGAAGCGCATAAAGATAAACTGGCTCCCGGAGCTCACATCGGCGATCTGGGTGTAGACTGTGATCTGGGTCTGTTCCAGGAGAAAGGACACCGTGTTCTCGCCCCGGAGCGGAACGGAAATCTCCCGCGCAACTTCGCCGGTCGGTGAGATAAAGCCCACCGTGTAGGCACCCATGTTCTCCGCCCAAAGTTCCATGGAAAAACCGGCTTCCCGTTCCCCCACCCGCAGCTCCGCGGTGACTTCATCCGTATCTGCGTCCATGACAGCCCGGAAGTGATGTCTCGCCCCGGTCTCGTTCCCGGCAGCGGTGATGACGGCGGAACCGTTTGAAAGGCTGACCTGGTTTAAATACTGCCCGAGGCGGCTCATTCCCATGTGGCTTCCCATATTGGTGCCGAGAGGAATGCAGACGACGAGGGGCATGGAGTATTTTCTGGCGAGAAAATAGAGATAGGAGACGCCCATCATGATATCGTTCTCCTGGTAGGCCTCTGCCCCGTCCTGGATCAGGTAGAAGTCACGGAGATACTGCTTGGCGGGTTTTAATTTCACCATGGCGATGGATGCCTGCGGTGCCGCCCCGGAAAATCCCGCCCGTTCATCCCGGTTCCCGGCGGCAATGGAAGCGAGAAATGTTCCATGTCCGTTTTCGTCCCGGGTGGGGACGATGGAGGCGGGATTGTCGGAGTTCAGGGCCAGGTTGATCTCCTCGGCAGTGTATTGCGTGCCGTAGAGAGCTGAGAAGGCAGAAAATGGTTTTGCAGTTTCATTCTCTATATTGTTAGAATTATCTGAATTATTTGTCTGGTCCCATATCCCAATAATTCTTGTACTTCCATCTACATTCCGAAACAGCGAATCTGTATAATTGATCCCCGTATCCACAAATCCCACAATAACTCCCGCGCCCTGATTGTTCAGCACCGGAAGCTCCCCCGCTGGCGTGATCCCGGCAGCATCCATACTTGTGACATCCAGAAGACTATATAGCTTTGGAACTGCCGAATATGTATAGGAAGTATAAGTAGAAGGTGTCACTGTGGAGAGCGGAACATAGACGACCGCCAGCGTAGAATTCACAAAATCAATGCAGTCTGTCCCCTGTGAACGAATAAACTCTTCAGGTGTAGTAAAATAAGGTGCGATAAAATCCGCAAAATCTTCCGACGCGACAGAATTTGTACATGACATGGCTGATACTCCGCAGAAAATGGTTCATACTATATATGTATATGAGGGACAAGGGCACATGTTCCAAAAAAAATTACAGGATCAGAAAACGGGAAGAGGAACGAGAGGCGTAAATGAAATGGGTAAGAAAACGTGTGAAAATGGTGCCGCAGTCTGACCGTGAAATAAGAAATATATGGACGGACCCTTTAAAATGTTGTAATATAAGGATATCTGTGAAAGTATGCAATCATGTAAGATAGAAAAGAAAGGGGAATCGCAATGTTTGGATTTTTGACATTCGGAACGACGCTTGCGCTTACAGATCTGGCTGTGAAAAAAGAGATCGAAGCCAGACCCGATGGAGAATTCCCGAAAACCGTGAAAGAATCAGGTGGCCTGATCCGCCTCTACAAAAACCACAATCCGGGCTTTTCCTTCGGATTCATGAAGGAATACCCAAAACTTGTGGAGATGGTCCCGGTCTGCATGCTGTCGGCGGTAGCCGGTGCATGGGCGTATGTGATCGGAAAGAAGGGACGTGTGCTGGAGAAGACGGCGCTGACCCTGGTGCTGGCCGGCGGAGCGAGCAACCTTTATGACCGGCTCAAACGCGGATATGTGGTGGACTATTTCAGCATCCAGTGGAAGAAACTGAAAAAAGTGGTCTTCAACCTGGGTGATATCTTTATTTTTGCCGGATCGGCCCTGTTTGCGGCAGTCCAGCTCGTGGAGGAGCTCCGCGAAATTCTTCCGAAAGAAAAAATCTTTGTTAAGGAAGAAGAGTAATTCAGGCAGCAGGACATAAAATCCAGCTCACCCATGCTGCAAAATACATCGGCGCAGAAAAGCCGGGACAATGAGGAGAACAGTCTATATGAAGAAACAATATGATTACCTGTTAGTGGGCAGCGGACTTTTCGCCGGAGTTTTCGCGTACTACGCAAAAAAAGCCGGAAAGACCTGCCTCGTTCTTGAGAAGAGAGAACATGCAGGCGGAAACATCTACTGCGAAAATATCGAGGGCATCAACGTACATCGTTACGGCGCCCATATCTTCCACACCAGCAACAGGGAAGTCTGGAACTTTGTGAACGGCCTCGTGGAATTCAACCGCTACACAAACAGCCCGGTTGCAAACTACAAGGGCGAGATGTATAACATGCCGTTCAACATGAACACCTTCAGCCGCATGTGGGGAATCTCCACTCCGGAGGAGGCAAAAAAGATCATCAATGAGCAGAGAAAGGTCATCAAGGGCGAGCCGAAGAACCTGGAAGAGCAGGCCATCAGCCTTGTGGGAACCCATATCTACCAGAAGCTTGTCAAGGGCTACACTGAGAAACAGTGGGGCAGAGACTGCAAGGAGCTCCCAGCCTTCATCATCAAACGTCTCCCGGTACGCTACACCTACGACAACAACTATTTCAATGACCTTTACCAGGGAATCCCGATCGGCGGCTACAATAAGATCACGGAAAAGCTCTTCGAGGGCTGTGAGATCCGCCTCGGAGCCGACTACCTGGCTGACAAGGAGAAATATGACGCCCTTGCGGACAAGGTCGTATATACAGGAACCATCGACAGCTATTTCGACTACTGCTTCGGAAAACTCCAGTACCGCAGTCTGCGGTTTGAGACGGAGGTCTTAGACTGCGACAACTATCAGGGCAATGCGGTCATCAACTACACCGACCGCGAGACTCCGTACACGAGGATCATTGAGCACAAACACTTCGAGTTCGGAACCCAGGAGAAGACAGTCATCACGAGAGAGTACCCGGCGGAGTGGACCGAGGGCATGGAGCCATACTATCCGGTAAACGATGAGAGAAACCAGGAATTATATAAGAAATACGCGGAACTCGCTGGAAAAGAGAAGAATGTGATCTTCGGCGGAAGACTCGCGGAATACCGCTATTACGATATGGATAAGGTTATCGAGTCCGCCCTGTCCTGCGTGAAGAAGGAATTTGGAAATGAATAACCGGCCGAAAACGCCTCACGGGTTCACCAGACTCATCATTG
>ERZ791903.2987-NODE-2987-length-11409-cov-2.384006_pt1 | contig 11409 bp, 9 predicted proteins | sample MGYA00510148_ERZ791903 | MGnify/ENA primary metagenome ERZ791903 (study PRJEB30046, sample SAMN00792080) | human gut metagenome | study: EMG produced TPA metagenomics assembly of the A metagenome-wide association study of gut microbiota in type 2...
ACCACTACCTCGTCCAGCGTCTCGGTATCTTCCTGCAAAGTTACTTTCAGTCCAGCTTGCCCGTTCACCCGCACTTCTGTTGTTTTATATCCTATATAGGAAATCTGTAACACTCCATTAGCGGGAACCGGCAAGGTAAACTTACCGTCCACATCGGTAATCGTCCCCACACCGGCAGCACCTTTCAGTTGCACCGAAGCTCCGATAACCGGTTCTCCGCCGGCATCAACAACCACACCTTTCACCGTGATATTCCGAACAGTCTGTTCGATACCCGATACCGAAGGGCTTTCCGCATATACCGTAAACGGCACGCACAGGAAAGTCCCTGCCATTAAAGCTGAAACAGTAGCTATCTTCAGCCGGTCGTTGAACGACTTTAAGACAACCGTGTTCATTTTACAAACATGTTTCATAGATTAAATTAATTATGTGTTTTAAGTTTCGAATCTATATTATCATCACATATCGCTACTGCAACCTGCGAATCGGCACAGCCATAATAGAGATATAATTTGTTTTTAAAGTAAGCCAATCCTTCGATAAACACTGTTCCGTCCTTGTACTGACCGCTCTTCTCGAAAGCGGCTTCGGGCACAAAGAAAGGTTTATCCAAGCGGTCGAGTACTTTATAAGGGTCGTTGGCGTCAAACAGGAACTGCCCTGCACAATAAGCGCCTGCGGGGTATGCCGGGTCCCTTTCTTCCTTGTATCCGTTCTTGCCATTGTATAATAATACAATACCGTTCACGGTTTTGATAGCCGGTGGCCCGCACTCAGTCAGGCGGCTGTCGAAATACCCGCTGCGGGGTTTGGCTATCTCCCTTAGTTCGTTGTTTTCGTTCAGTACCGGAGCCCAGTCGGTCAGGTTATCGGAAGTTGCGGCACATACCGCATTCTCCCCCCAATACATAAAGTATTTGCCAGCCACTTTCTCAATGACCAGTCTGCCGTCTTTCCCTCCGGTGACAATAGAAGCCGATTTGCTTGCTATATTGGCAAAACGCCCGTTGTATGCTTTCGCAAAAGCGAGTCCGTGTTTCGTCCAGTTTTTCAAGTCTCTGGAAGTAGCCACCGCCAAGCGGGGAAGATTGCGGTTCCAGGCTGTATAAAGCATGACGTACAATCCGTCTTCCGTCATTGCCACACGCGGGTCTTCGCAACCACCTTCCCATTCTATTTCTTTAAAATCGTCTTCGGAAGGAAAGAGTACCGGTGCGTCCGCTTGGCTCATCGTCACTCCGTCCGTACTTTCCGCATAGCCGATGCGGGATGTCCTCTTTCCGATGCCTTGCGCCGAGTTGTCTTCCGCACGGTAGAGTACCACAATCTTCCCGTCCTTGACGGTTGCCGCCGGATTGAAAGTGTCACTCTCTTCCCATCTTACCGGCTGCTTGCGCATCGGGCATTGGAAAGTAGTCGGTTGCGGGGAAATCACCGGGTTCACCCCTTCCGGGCGGACAAAAGGGCCGAGTATCCATTGTCCGCTCTGTTCTTCGACAGCTACGGATGCCTGTTTTTGTCCGGAGCATCCGGCTAGTGTCATCATACTGATTAAATAGATTACAGATTTTAGTTTTATCATACGTCGTTTTTTTAGTTTTCCCAATCGGTCGTTCATCGTTTTTCTGCCAGCAAAACTATCGTACCCCGCAAAAAATAGAGTGTACTATATTCTCAAAAGGGTATATAGGTGCTGTACAACATAATAATTCATCCGTTTGCAATGGCAGCTTAATGGTTTTGAAATATTAACGAACCGTTTGGTTCTGTTTGATGATGTTCCGGGCCAACGGGTAGGCTATCAACTGCAAGGCTCCTACCAGTATCAATGCGTACTTCAATGCAAAATCCTGTGATATGGCAAAGGCAAGCGCCATAAAAAGGATGAGCCCGAAAGCACGCCCCAGGAATAGTCCGAATTCGTGGCTTAAAATATAAGTGTATTCATTTCTTTTCTCGATTTTAACTACTGCGTCGATGGTTTGCATCATAATGGGATAGTAAGGCAAGTCAAACAAGGGCTGAAAGATTACCTTACAGAGGACAAAGATAATCACTCCGGTGGCTGAAAACAAGACCCCGTTGAACAGAGTACCGATAAAAAAGACGAGTAACCCGGCAATAAATATCTTCGGGCGGTCTTCGGGTTTGGCAATACGCCCCAGTACATAGACCAGTATAGCCGTCAGCGTACCGCTGATTCCCTGTATCAAGCCTAATGTCCCTTCATCACCGACCAGTTTCAGAATCAGGATGGCGGGGGCAGTCACCAGGAATCCCTGTACCATTCCTTTCAGGGAAGCCAGCAACAGCATTTTCTTCCACAGTGTACAGAACCGGAAGTACAGAAAGTTCTTCTGTATCGGATTGGCAAACTTACCACGCCACAAGACAGCTACGGCAAACAGGGTCACGACTATGACTCCGACTGTGACCAAACGATAGGCACCATTTATATCAATCAGGCATCCCATGATTTCTTTGCCGTCTATCTGGCTGATGAATGCGCCAATCAATAAAGGAACAGTTATCGAAGTGATGGAGAAAAAGAAAGATTCCAGTCCGAAAAAGTAGTTCCGGCTATTATCGGTCGTGTTGTTGAGAGTCAATAGATAGCGGTTGGTCCAAAAGAAACCCGATGCGGCTCCGAGAACGAAACCTGCTATGCCTAACTCTACAAAGCCCAATGACTTCACCAGCATCATGGCAAACATCGACAGCCCGCTAACTAATATCCCGCCTGCATACAGTACTTTCACGCTGACATGCCGCAACAGGAAGCCGTTGACAAAAGAGGTCGCAATGATGCCGATATACATAAAAAGTTGATAGAAAGCTACGGAAACAGGCTCGCTCGTGTGACGCATCACATAAGCACCTACAAATATCTCCACCACAGGAAGCACGAACGCATAGAGCAGGTTAGTCATCAACAGTACACGTACATTGGAAGTCTGCTGCTTGAAGAATTGATATTCTCTTTTCAATTTATTCATTTCTTACCTTAATATATGTCATGACTTTAATGAACGAAGGATTTCCCCGATGGAGAACTCCGCTCCGCAGATTACTTCATCACTCGCACCGTAGTAAACAGTCACCTTATCCCCTTCTACCAGATGCCCGTTCGTGAAGACCACATTCCCGAAAAATCCGGTCTGCTCGTAGGGAGCAGTCGGTTCCATTATAGGAGCTTTGCTTCGGGCAATTACCTTTGAGGGGTCGTTCAAATCAAGCAGAAGGGCTCCCAGGCAATAGCGGTTCTGATAGTCTGCACCATGATAAATCTCCAGCCAGCCTTCCTCTGTACGGATAGGCGCGGCGCCCGCACCCACACGGGCACAGTCCCAGCTATCGGGACGAGTGGTCGCAACGCAACGGTGGTTACCCCAGTGCAACCGGTCGGGTGATTCGGCAAGCCAGATATAGTTGCCGCCCAGTTCGGGACTGCTCGGGCGATGCAAGGCGAAATATTTGCCGTTTATCTTCTCTTCAAACAAGGCACAGTCTTTATTATGAGGGGGAAAAATCATGCCGTGACGAGTGTAATTCTTCCAGTCACGGGTATGAATCAGCCCTACACCGACGGCAACGGAAGAGACTTCGGTAAACGTCAGGTAATAGCCGTCGGCTGTAGTCGCCACCCGGCAGTCCTCGATGCCGAAAGCCTCTAATGCCCCTTTGCCGAAAATAGGCGGATAATCCGGTTCTTCCTTAAAATGGATGCCGTCCTCGCTCGATACCAACCGGAGATAAGACATGGTAGTCAGATAATTCTGTCCCGCATATCCTATCACACGAGGGTCGGAAGCGTCCAGTTCCGGGTCATTTTCGTCGAAAGAAAGCACTTCTATCTTCCCTTCCTTATTATATACGGGGAAACTAATCACTCCCTGTTTCTGTACGGGGCGTTCGGCTACCCGCAGTAATAACCAGGTTTTTCCGTCGAAGCGGAATACGCCGGGATTCAGGAAACAGGTGATTTCCATACCTTCTATTCCCGGTTGTAAATCAGATGGTTTCAATAATGGGTTCTGATGAAATCGTTTTGCAATATCCATTTTCTAATCATTAAATAGGTGTTGTTTTTATTTCTCGTGGCAAAGCTACCCCACGCAGCGACGGGAAGAGTGTACTATATTCTCAAAAGGGTATACACGTGTTGTACAGCATATTTTTATCTTTGTTTTCTTATTTTTCCTCTCTATCTTTGCGACATGATTCTACGAAAACACTCATATTTCCGTTACATCTGCATCCTTATTTATTCATGCCTGATGCCTGTTTTATTACATTCGCAGAATGTAGTAAAACAGATTTCCAATGCGGATGGATTATCCAATAATTCGGTGAATTGTTTCCTCGAAGATTCGGAACATACGCTTTGGGTAGGGACATGGGACGGATTAAATGCATATAACGGTCGTAGCTTCAAAACCTATTCTTATAATAAAAAGGATGCAGGGTCTATCAGTAATAATGTCATCTGGCAGATTATCGAGCAGAGCGACTCTATCCTGTGGGTATCTACGGACTATGGGGTGAACCGGTGGAAACGTTCTACCCAACAGTTTACTCCTTATTATTTAGGTACACAGAATAATCCGCCGAAACAGGAGAAGTCATTTCTGCTGGATATCACTTCCGGCAAGCATATTATCTGTTATGTGAAAGAGCAGGGTCTATTCTGTTTCGATGACCGGAAACAGGAGTTTGTTTCCTTGAAGAATGACCTGCCCGATGACATCAGGAACTTCGTCATTGATTCCAAAGACCGGATATTCTTTCTCACAGGACATGGACAATTATTGCATTATCAACTGACTGTCCGCAACTCCTGTCCCGAACTCTCGTTCAAAGAAGAAATCAGGCACTGTGCCCCCGTTTCCAATATTTATCTTTCCCAGGACTGCCTCATCATTAACGATGACAGGACGCTGACTGTTTCACAAGATAACCGTATATTGGACAGTATAAATATTCCGGAGAACAAAACCGTATCACAAGCTATCTGCCACGGTGAATATCTCCTTATCAGCTTTATCGAGGGGGGATGCATCAGATATAATCTTGAAAATGGGACTTCAACGGAATTACTCCAATTGCCGGAGAAAGCTTCCATTTTCACTATTTATATCGGCTCGCAGAATATCCTTTGGGTAGGTACGGACGGACAAGGGATATTGGAAGTCTATGAACACAGTTCGCCTTTCCATACCGTAAAAACGAATTATCCTGTCCGCTGTTTTTGTGAGGAAGACAATGGCAATATACTCGTAGGAACAAAAGGAGAAGGTATCCTGCTGCTCGACAAGCAGGAACGGGGAGTCAACCCCTATCTTTCAACAGGCAACGGGTTAATCTCCAACTCCGTTTATACTATCCGCAAAAATATGTCCGGGGATATATTCATCGGAACCGAAGGGGCGGGTATCAATTATATTCCACTCAATGGCAACCAGGTGAAAAAACTGGGTATTCCCGCTGAATTTCCAGCTTTCAGGGCAGTTTACAGTATCCTTTTCACCCATAATGATTCACTTTTATGGTTGGGAACTTCCGGCTACGGACTTATCAAGCTGAGCCTGCAAAGGGAAGGAAAAAGTTATAGAGTAACGGACATGAAACAATATAAATCTCCCGGCCCTTCTTCGCCAAGCAATAATATTATTTATTCGGTTATTGCCGGATACGATGAGAATGAACTTTGGCTAGGCACGCGAGGGGGCGGAATTAATAAGTTCGATATCGCGTCCGAACGTTTCCGGCAGATGAATGAGATAGACCCCGGTTTGTCCCTGACTAACAATGACGTGATTTATCTGACTAAAGGAGATTCTGCCAGTATCTGGATAGGTACCAGTTATGGTCTTAACCGGTTGTTCCCGACAGCCACACCGCCTTCCATCACCGAATATACGGACAATAACGGATTGCCCAATAATACGATTCACGGCATCCTGAAAGATGAGAACGGGAATATTTGGGCAAGCACCAATCAAGGTATCTCCTTTATCGACTTGCCCTCGGGAAAAATTACCAATTATTCCTCAAGAAACGGGCTGCAAAACGACGAATTTTCTGATGGGGCTATTTTTAAGGACAAAGCCGGATGGCTGTATTTCGGCGGAGTCAGCGGGTTGAACTATTTCGACGAGAACAAGATACGCTTACGGGAACATATCGCATCATTAAGCCTGAACAGCCTGAAGATAAACAATACAAGCCAGAATATCTACGAACGTATCCGTAACCATACACTCCGATTGGACTATGACGAGCCTTATATTACTTTGGGATTTGCCGCACATGATTTTATCAACAATGAGAATTGTGAGTTCAGCTACCGCATTATCGACTTTGCCGACGAATGGATTTACAATGAGAATAACCCGAATATCGTTATCACCAAACTGCCGCCGGGAAAATATAAACTGGAAGTAAAATGCACCAATGGCGACCGGGTATGGAGCAACGAAATCTATTCCCTCAATTTGGACATCGCTTACCCCTGGTGGCTCAGTACTACAGCTTTTATTATTTATTTTATCCTGATTGCCATTGCTATCTATATCACGCAATCCGTCATCAAGAATCGAATCCGGCTGAACCGTCAGATTCTACTGGAACATATCGAGAAACAGAATCAGCAACGTATCCATGAATCGAAGTTGAACTTCTTCACGAATGTGGCACACGAGTTTTTCACTCCGTTGACACTGATATACGGCCCGGCACAGCACTTGTTGGAAAAGGCAGACCTCGACAGTTATACAAAAAGATATATCTACATCATCAAGAACAATGCCGACCGGATGCAGAAGCTTATCAACGAACTGATGGAGTTCCGGAAAGCAGAAGCGGGACATACAGCTATCTATGCTGAAAAAGTGGATATTCAGTTGCTCGTCGACTATGTATCGGACAACTATACCGAAATTGCCGAAGAAAACAAGATAGACTTCAGCTTCAAAAGCAAAGAGGTATCATCCTTTACAACAGACCGGAATGCACTGGAAAAAATAATATTCAATTTGCTTTCCAACGCCTTCAAATATACGCCGTCCGGCGGATATATCCGTGCTGAAATACGGGGGAATGTCGCTGACGGGACATTGCATTTCCGAATCCGCAACTCGGGCAAGGGACTGACAGAGAAACAAATGAGTGAGATATTCAGCCGGTTCAAGATTTTCGAAAGCAGTAACCTGAAACATGCGGGAAGCACCGGAGTCGGCCTGAATCTGACCAAGAGCTTGACGGAGTTATTGGGCGGAGAAATCACAGTAGGAAGTGTATTGGGAGAGTATGTAGAATTCAATGTGTCTCTACCGTCCATGCACGTGAATTCCGGAAAAGAAAGTCAGCCGGCAGAAGAAGAGGCAGAAGCCGGTGAAATGCTTTTTGTCCCAAAACAAAAGGAAATTAGTATATTGATTGTAGAAGATGAAAAGAATATCCGCGAACTTCTGAAAGATATCCTGCTTCCTTACTACCAGGTTCGGGAAGCAGCCGATGGGGAAGAGGCGCTGAAAGAAATCGAACAGAAACAGCCGGATATTATTATCAGCGATGTATTGATGCCCAGGCTGGACGGCATCACTCTGACGGATATATTGAAAGCCAACGAGCGGACTGCCCACATTCCGATTATCCATATCTCCGCCAAGAACTCCATCGAAGACCAGATTAACGCTTACAAACATGGAACAGACTTATATATCCCCAAACCTTTCCACCCGAGGCATGTATTGAGCGCGGTAGAGAATATGATTAATAAATACTCTCTGATGAAAGAGTATTTCAAATCCAGCCGTTCCTCTCTCATCGTAAGGGATGGAATCACCATGCATAAAGAGGATGAGCTGTTACTGGACAAGATTATCAAATTCATCGAAGATAATATTGACGACGAATCCATGAATCCGGATTCTCTCGCAGACTTTATAGGAGTAAGCAAAGCGGGATTGTACCGTAAACTCAAAGAATTGACGGAAAAGACACCAAGCGAATTTGTCCGTACCATCCGCCTGGAATATGCAGCAGGCCTATTAAAGACTACCAAGCTTACCGTTACCGAGATTATGTATAAATCGGGCTTCTCAAACAAGTCTTATTTCTACCGGGAGTTTGCCAAGTTATACAACACTTCTCCCAAAGAATACAGGAGCGGACAGACAGAAGAAAAGGATACTTAATAACCATCTAACAATAAAGAAACAATGAGAAAACTTTTTATTGTATTGGCGCTCTGCGGTGTGTCAATACTGAATGCGCAGCAACTGAATGTCGCTTCTTACAATGTACGAAACAGTAACCCGAACGATGCCAAAGCCGGAAACGGCTGGGAACAGCGTTGCCCGGTACTCACCCAGTTAATCACCTTTCATGACTTCGATATATTCGGAGCGCAGGAAGTGAAACATAACCAACTGGAAGATATGTTGAATGCCTTGCCGCAATACAGTTATATAGGCGTAGGACGGGATGACGGGAAAACGAAAGGGGAATATGCGCCTATCTTCTACCGGAAGGATAAATTCAAGTTACTCAAATCCGGGAATTTTTGGTTATCGGAAGATACCTCGAAGCCGAATAAAGGATGGGATGCAGCCTATACCCGCATCTGTACATGGGGAGAATTCAAGGATATTACAGGCAAGTTCAGATTCTGGTTCTTTAACCTGCACATGGACCATATCGGAGTAGTGGCACGTCGCGAAAGTGCCAAGCTGGTTATCAGCAAGATTAAAGAGATGTGTGGCAAAGACCCCGTCATACTCACCGGAGATTTCAATGTAGACCAGACCAGCGAAAGTTATCAAGTACTTCATGAATCCGGAATATTATCAGACTCTTATGAGGTCGCGCAACTGAGATATGCAACTAATGGAACATGTGCAGGATGGAATCCGAACACATATACTCCCAACCGTATCGACCATATCTTCGTTACCAAAAACTTTATTGTTGAAAAGTACGGAGTGCTGACAGATACTTACCGGATTAAAAATGAAGCCACCGGAATGTATGAAGCACGCATTCCTTCAGACCATTTTCCCGTGAAGGCAGTATTGAAATATACCAAGTGAGCAAACTGAATTCGAAATGATAATATAAGCCTGTTAATGTTCTATTTTTAATATTCTACAAGGAAATAGCCGGTTAAAAAGTAACGAACCGGAAAATAAACTGCATAAATAAATGCATGAGCATACAAAAAATATTCTCGAAACGGTTATACCTGAAAAAAGAAAATCAAGCAATTAAATGAAAAAAAGAACTGGACGGTTATTGATTCAATAATCTCTTATCTTTACATGGTCGTAGCGCGATATGTATTTACATTTTAGATAAAAAAGCGAGCTGGTTTATATGCCAAAGAAAAGCGAAAATGTAATAGCACAATAACAGAAAAAATAGCAGCAAGTTACTCATGTTTGTAAGAGTAGCTTGCTGCTATTTTTATAGTGTTTATATCTTTATCAGAGAAGCATAATATATTAATCAATGTATTGTTTGATTAACTCCACTGGCATTGACAATTGTTTGGATATCTCTTCAATCGATGTCCCATTTTTACAGAGCATCTTAATCATTGAACGAATCACTTGTTCTTTCTGTTCAATCACTTGTTCTTTCTGTTCAATCACTTGTTCTTTCTGCTCAATCAACTGCTCTTTCTGCTCAATTTCCTTATTCTTCATCATAATTGTCGTATCCCTGTCCTCTATTTCAGAAAGAATTTCGTCTTCTATCTCCATGGCACGCCGCACGTTGGGTGCAGCGGCAGCCTTCAGCAGCCGATGAACAACACACTTCACTTCATCGTCAAGATGCTCATCGTTAATTTCCAGATAGTGTTCGCTATCAGCCTGCCGATATTCTTGGTCAAATACACTCAGCAGACGTTCAAGACGGTTACGAGTTCGTCCGGTGAGGAAAGGAATCTGCACGATGATGCTGTCATGAGTCAGACTCTCTATGAAGGGGTCGGGAGAAGGAAGAGGATTGTCGTCATAATCCAGATAGCGGCGGTGCACGTAAACCACCGGCTCGGTCAGGTTACCCAAGGGGTGTCCCAGAATGTAGATAGAAATGATGGGCAAACCATATGTACGCCTTTGTCCATGCTCATTCTTTTCTTCGATAATGTTCTCCTTATTAAGATACTGCGTGCCCAGATACTGTCGGAAGCGCAAGGTTTCAGTAATGAGCCAAGTCTTTTGCAGTTCGATAAGGACAAGGTGTTCTGCACCGTCATTCTCACGAATCTTTGCTGAAAAATCTATACGAAAGAGTGAGATGCGAGTATGTTCCATGGAAGTATACTCGTGGCGGCGCATTTCAAGGTCTATAATATCCTTTTTGAGCAATGCGGAAAGAAATATCTTGGCGACTTTCTTGTCTTCCATTAAGAATTTGAAGACAGCGTCGTAAATGGGATTGGCGATGATAGTCATATTGCTTATAGTTTAATAATTAAGCAAATATACTTCTTTTATTTGATTAATGAGAGGATGAAAAGGTTAAATTCTTCTATCGGAAAGGAATTACGACATTCTAAGTTACATCGATTGATTCCTCATATTCTAGGATTAAAGAAGTATCAGTATGCCGTATTGTTTCTTGAAAGCGGTCGAAAAGTGCGATGGATTCTTGAAACCCACTTCGGCATAGACATCCACTAATTCTCGTTCATAAACTCCATGATATCTATCTTCTACGGTTCGTTGAAATCGAAGAGCGCCGGAGCAAACCGCTTGTCGATATGCAGCAACGCAAGCAGCCCCTCCTGCAATTTCAAGTTCATGGAGCCATCGGATTTCAAAATAGATTCTATCAGCTTGTTGCATACGTCGTCGGAAAATGCACAACGGTATGTTTCGGCACATTTCCGACAGTCAATACAACCTCATACTGATTTGTTGCCAATCCAGAACCATTCTGTTTCGATTCCCTTTTCATGCAGAGCTTCCTCTACCACACTCAGATCTTGCCAAGTTCCTCCTTGGGGATGCGTACTTCCATTGACCAATAAAACTTTCATACTCGGATTATTTCAATAAGGGTAGTTGGTGTAACATCTCTTTGATGCGAATCGCAATACGCGGCATCGGTTCAGCAACGGTCAAACCGACAATCTCTTTTTCCGTAGCGATGTCGTTTATTACCCTCACGACTTCCGATATTTTCATTCCGCTGGGAACAACACCGACAGCAGCTATGATTTCGGCAGGGTCGAGCACGTCCATATCGAAATGTACGACGACTTTGGACGCTCCGCACGATTTCAGCCAATCACGTATTGCATTGCTATTCTCACGGACATCTTCCGACGTCAAGTGTTTTCCTCGTCTTTCCAACGGGCTTTCTGTCCGCCTTTCATATATCCGATACGGGGAA
>ERZ791903.3021-NODE-3021-length-11281-cov-3.779530_pt1 | contig 11281 bp, 7 predicted proteins | sample MGYA00510148_ERZ791903 | MGnify/ENA primary metagenome ERZ791903 (study PRJEB30046, sample SAMN00792080) | human gut metagenome | study: EMG produced TPA metagenomics assembly of the A metagenome-wide association study of gut microbiota in type 2...
AGGCGCTTCCTCCCCTGCCTGAAGGCAGGGGTCTCCGCGCCTAAATTTGATGAAAAAAGGCGGAAGATCAACAGACCTTCCGCTAAACTAATTTCACCCCATTTCTTTGGATTGCTCCAAGGAGAAGATTTCTGTCTCAGAGACATCATCTAGTGATTAGAATCATACCATAAAATGAGAACGATTCGCATTTGCGATTGTATTTGCAATTGTATGAAATTGTATCGGAAAATTTTGTCTCTGTCCTTGATTCCCGGCCTCAATTATTGATGAAGTTGTTTTCTGGAACGACGCAGGAAAAGACAAGAAAAGGGCGGGAGCCGAACGACTCTCGCCCAAAATTTTTCACCCCAATTGCTCTTGTTGACACGGAGTACATTCATGTCTCTATGCTTCCAAGGAGAAGATTGAAATCACTCAATCGACAAAGGGAAATATAGCACATAATGATAACGATTATCAATATCATTGATAAGCAACTTGCTTTTGTACTCCCGTGAATAGTGAGGACGCTACGCGGACCATCCTATTGCCAGGATAATTTCAACATGGCATATGGGATCATCCTATAAATAAATTTGTAGTACGCAAAACAAAATCATTGACACTCCCAAAAATTTGGCATATAGATAGGTAGGTTCATATCCCAACCACCTCATCAAGGAGAAGCAGATGACTACAAGACGGAACTTAATCAAGACTTCTTTATCGCTTGCGGCGGCTCCCGTCGGAATGAGTGTTGCTATTGAAGTGGCACATGCAGAAGACATGCCGAAATGGAACGGTGAAACAGATGTTCTTGTTCTCGGTTATGGCAATGCAGGTTCCAATGCTGCGATCGCTGCGGCTGACGCCGGCGCAAAGGTTCTTATTTTGGAGAAGACAGCGGCCGGCGGAGGTAACGTTTCTGTTTCCTCAGGCGGCTTTGTTGTTCCGACAAACAAAGAAGACTATTACAAGTTCCAAAAGGCGCTGTATGAATTGTCTCGCTCTGAGTGGGACAAGGACCTTCTGGATCTTTTCTGCGAAGAGTCTCTTCATTTGGGCGACTATGTTTCTTCGTTGGCTCCGGAAGGAAAAATCGGTGTATACGGCCACGCAGGGTATCAAAACTTGCCGGGTGCAGACTGTGTAAACAAGATGTCAATGCGCAACGTTCCCGGCCCGAAAGGCGGAGACCGACTCTTCGGAATCTTTGATCGCGCGGTCAAGGCGAGAAATATTCCAGTTCTTGTTAATTGTCCGGCCAGAAGGTTGGTCAGAAGGGGAAACGAGGTCTTGGGAGTCGAAGCCGTATATGAAGGCAAGCCATATTTTGTGAAAGCTAATAAAGCTGTCGTGATTTGTACCGGCGGCTTCCAATCTAATCCGGAATTGATGGCTCGCTACATTTACGGCAATCCGATGGCTTACCTCGGGAGTCCTGCCCATACCGGCGATGGACTTTTGATGGCGCAGTCCATGGGGTGCGATTTGTGGCATATGAATTCGGTTTCTGCTCCTCTAGGTGTTCAAGTTCCCGGAGTTAAAGCCGGTATTGCTATGGTTACAAGGCAACCTGCTTTTATTTGGGTTGATCAAGATGGAAAGCGCTTTGTGAATGAGAAAAAACTCGACTACCACTGCTCTTGGATGGCCGTTAATAATTTCGATGCGATTAACCACCGTTATCCGAGAATCCCGTGCTACATGATCATGGACTCGAGCTACCTGAAAGCCGGTCCGCTTATCTCCAACGGCGGTTCAGGCTGGGCTATCAACCGTGAAGGATATAAATGGAGCAAGGACAATCAAAAAGAAATTGACTCAGGCGTCATCCTCAAAGCCGATACGATTGAAGAGCTGGCAAAGAAACTTGGCATTGCCGACCCGGCAGTGCTTGCTGCAACAGTGAAGCGCTGGAACAGCGACTTAAGAGAAAAAGGAATTGACACAGAATACGGTCGTACGCTGACAGCAGATCCGAATATGAAGGCAGTCTTTGTGGGACGTGACGTCAAGAGCTGGTCAGCTCCGATTGAAGAAGGACCTTTCTACGCCGTGAAACTGGTTCCTGTTACATACCATACGATGGGAGGCCCGAAGAAGTCCGTGAAGGCGGAAGTTTTAGATCCTTTCGGTGAGCCGATCCCGCGGCTTTATGTTGCCGGTGAGCTTGGTTCTACTTGGGGCCTGACTTACCAAGGCGCATGCGCCAATGCGGACGCAATGGTTTTCGGAAGAGTCGCCGGAAAGAACGCGGCAGCTTTGGAAAACTGGAAGTAATTTTTTAGCGAAGAACAGACCTGAAGAGTTGAATGCTTTCTTCAGGTCTGTGCATTTTTTTCTTATTGGTCGCCAGAAAGCTTTCGTATTGATTAGAGTTCGCAGATTGTCTGTTGAAAAAAATCTGAACATATTGTTCGCATCACCGGATTCGTAGAAAAGTCCTAGTTCTCGATGAAACTCCTCTGAATTCCGGTTCAAAACGGTAATCGGAAAGTAACCGCTTGCCATCAGACAGCCATCAAGGATGCTGTTCGTTTGGTTGCGTCGTAGAACGGTTGATTCCGCCCCATGAATAGAAAAACGCCGATAGACCGCTCTACAGGATTGGTGACCTCATTTTGCAAAAAATCGAAGCCGTTTTGAATAATTGTCTCGAGGTTTTGTGTTGGCGGAACAAAAGAGATGTTATGAAGACTAACGTCTTTTGAACGGATGACGCCCCACTCTAAAGCATCCTCTTTTCCTACATAGTTATGAAGTAAGCATGCAGTTTGGATGGATAGAGTGAATTTGTCATTCAATATCGTAGTTGCTAGGGCTTTTGCTCCGTCTCCGTAATTTTTAACTTGCATTAAGTCAAAAATGCTAATTCCACCGACGGAGTGCCCGGCCAAAATTGTTGCCGTCTGAGGAAGGGTAGTTGGATTGTTCTCTAGCGACCTCATTGAATTCCATGTAATCTCGACAATGTTTTTCCGAAATACTGCACAGGATTTTTTTTGCATCGCCGATATAAGGAAGTCCGAACTCGTAATCGTTCGAGTTCCAAAATATTCCATTTAATTCATCTCTCATTGTTAATTCTCATCAGAAGCAATTCCTCGCTATCAATAAGAGACCAAGTTTTTCATTTATTTATTGGCTACCCCGGCCTTCGAAGCAGTAAAAGTCTGACGAACGGACAAGCTGAAAAAAGTGGTCGATTGGTTAGCTTTATTATGAACGTTTTAGCGTCAGAGTTTCGCCGTTCGTATGGCTAGGGCTTTAAGCATGCCGCCATTTTTAGAGAAATTTCAATTGCTATTTTGTTCTTTGCTAGTTTCCTGTAGTGAGATTTTTCGGTGTGGGATACACTCCTTCTAATCCTTTTATTTTGTAATCTCAATGGCTGCTCCCATCCTTATAGATAGGTATAAAAAACTTCGGAAAGAGCCTGCGTGGATGTTATTGGCGTCAACGCTTGCTCCTGAAACAATTGGAATTCTTCAAACACTGCTCTTTGATAACGACAGGCGACTGAAAGAGTCTGTCATGCTTGAGCGAATGACTCGTCTTTTTAATGATTTGAACACGGAGACTTTCACTCGGGAGATGGCATTGACCAAGCTCAATGATTGGCTTAAAAATAAATATGTCATTCGCCAGTTCGCAGAAGGAGACGAAGAGCCATACTGCGAATTAACGCCTGGCGCATTCGATGCAATTTCTTTTGTGTCAGGACAAACACAGGAAAGATTGGCACCGACGAGCAGCAGGCTTGGCCTCTTGTTATTTTCAATTCGCAAGCTTGTGGATGACACGGATGCCGATGTCTCAAACCGTTTGCAGAGACTCGAACAGGAAAAACGGGCGATAGAAAAGAAAATGGAAGCTGTTCGCGCAGGTTCTGTGGAGTTACCTTCTGATCTCGAGGTGCGTGCGCAAGTTCAGGACATTCTGAATATTCTTGAGGGGATGGATGGGGATTTTTTGCGCGTTCGTGATCGTTTGATTCAGCTCTCAAATAATATTCAGGCGAGCATCCTTTCGGAAAATGACTCTTTAGGCAACATGCTTGAGGATGTCTTTAAAGGTTATGACGCGATTCAGCAAAGCGAAGAGGGTCAGACATTTGAGTCCTTCTATCGCTTTCTTCTTGAAGAGCTTTCCAGTCGAGAGATGGACTCCTGGATAGAAGAACTGGAGAAAAGATATTTTTGGAAGGATTTGAAGCGCAAAGATGCCGAGGCGCTCGCGGAGATCGTGACGCATTTGAACCAGAGGTCTCGAGATACTTTATTTGTGATGAAACGTTTAGCTTCGGGATTGAGGCAACTTGTCCGAAACAGGAACTACTACGAAAACAGAAGACTTTATCAGTTGCTTCGAGAAGCGCGTCAGCTTTCTGTCAAGGCGGCTGAGAAAGGGGCCGTCGATGTTAACACGGAGATTCTCACGGCGGACAGAACTTATATTCGACTGTCCTCCCCTGCAAGCGGAAAGCTTTTTGATACCAGTGTCAATCGTACGGAAGAAGAACTTCAGTTTAACTTGCCGCCGGAGTTGGACGAAGCCGGATTGGCCCGAAAGTTAATGGCCTCTGAAATCGATTTCAACTACCTAAAAGAAACGATAGAAAAATCGATTCTTGAACGCTCTCCGGTGACGCTGGGACAGATAATGGAAAAGTATCCTGCGAAGCAAGGGCTGGCCAGTTTGGTTGGATATTTGCACTTAGCCAGACCAAGAGCTCTGTGTGTCGAGGCAAAGAAAGAGACAGTGCGTTGGCTTAATCGGTTAAACGAAAGCGTACAGGCGGAAATTCCTACGTTCGTATTTTCGGAATCAAATTTGGATAGTGAAGGAAAGTTATTGTGAACCGAACGGAAGAGATGACAGTGGTCGAAGAGGATATTGCAGAGGAAGCTATTCCTCGAACGTACGAAAATGACCGCGGAACATTGCCGCTTGAAATCAGAAAACTTCTAATCGTTCTACTCCGAGGTCCGTATTTGCTGAGCAGTGATGCAGCTAATTGGAATCTGTTGCTCCAAAACAGAGATTTGGTACTTCAGCAGCTTGGGAATATTTTTCTTTCTCTGACAATCGATGAGCTTAACGGCGTGGCTTATATCTGTCAGGCTGACACCGGTGAAGTGGAAGCGCCTACGTTGTTAAGTTCCTTTAGCTATAAGCTGCTGGATTCTGTTTTGATTGTGGAGATGCGGGACAGGCTGATGAAAGCAAATCAGGCCGGAGAGCGAGCTGCGATTTCTACTGATGAAATTGTTTCTTTGCTTACCTTCTTTGATCCTGCATCCAAGGACGATCAGACCCGTTTTGTGAAGCGTGTCGTTTCTGTCATTACGCGATGCAAGGATCGTCATTTCCTGCTTCCAGTGTCCAAAGATACTTACGAAATCAGCCCGATTCTAAAAGTAGTTTTCGGAGCTTCTCAAATACAGGAGATGAAGGAAAGTTATCAACGGCTTATCGATCAAGCTCTGTCGGAAGATGTGGATGAGAAGGAGTTTGATCATGAATGAGTTTGATTTTTCTGATCTTCGAGAGCGTTTTACGCTCGTTCGAATGCAAGTGGCCAATTGGGGAACTTTTTCGAATATCCATGACATTCATATTTCCGATCGCGGGCACCTGTTTGTCGGGGGTTCCGGAAGCGGAAAGTCAACCCTATTAGACGCAGTGAGTGCGCTTTTGTCTCCTAAGGCGTCTTACTTTAATGCGGCGGCACGACAAGGTGAAAGAAGGAGCGACCGATCTTTCGTTTCTTATATTCGCGGAGCTTGGTCCAGCGAACAGGATAAAGACGGAAGGGCCGCAACTAAGTATCTTCGCGAGGGACCTACTTTCTCTCTGATTGCATTGACGTTTGCCAGTGAGCAGCAGACCGTGACCTTGCTTTTTATCGGCTACATTCAAGGTAAAAGCAAAGATGAAAGTGATGTTCGAAAACGCTACTTTGTGATTCGGGAACCGTTTGAGATCGCTCAGCTGGCAGATTTCGGGAAACAGGGTTTTGATCTCAAAATCGTTAAACAGCGATTTCCGACCGCAAAGAGCTTTCCCACGTTCGCGGCTTACAGCGAGTCGTTTATGCAGACTTTCGGGATAGGAAGCACAAAAGTTTTAGATTTGCTCCATAAGGCCCAGTCTGCTAAAAATATGGGCGACATCAACCGCTTTTTTAGAGATTTTATGCTCGGAGAGCCGGTGACTTTCAGCATTGCTGAAAACTTAGTGGAAAACTTCTCTAGATTAAAGGAGGCCTACGAGTCTGTTAAAACCGCTCGACGTCAGCATGACGTCCTCTCGCAGGCAAAAGCTTCCTTTGATAAAGCGGAGAAGGCTAAAGCTTCCCTTGTAGAAAACAATTTATTAAGGCAAGAGGTCTACCCCTGGCGATTAACTTTAACTCGCGGCTTTTTGGAAGAGAAACTTCCTGAGCTTGAAGCAAAATGCGCAGAAACAGATCAGAGACTGAATCAAGCTGCGGCAGAAGAATCTTCGAGCAGAAGAAAACTTGAAGATTTGAAGCGGGAACGGTACGAGTCCGGTGGTGACAAGATCGAGCGTTTAACTTCTGATTTAAAGCATGCGGAATCTCGTCTTTCTTCAGCTACTCGGAGTGTTCAGAAATTACTCTCTTCTTTTGACAAGCTTGGACTAAACAAACCGCGGTCTTTGAACGGATGGATTGCACTGCAGAAAGAAACCTCACGAAAAAGTGAAGAGGCCGAAGAAAAAGGAAGAGCTCTTCGAGGCGAGGAGGAGGAACTGGTCTTTACTCTCCGTGGCGCTCAGGAACAATTCCGCGGTCTCAGTAAAGAAATTGAAGCAATGAAAAAGCATCCTTCAAATATTCCTGCTGAACTGCTGAAACTGCGGGACGACATGCTTCGAGAGCTGAACCTTTCACTCGAGGATTTGCCTTTTGTCGGCGAGCTGATGGAGATAAAAGAAGATGAGGCACAATGGCAGGGAGCTGCTGAACGCGTTCTTCATCAATTTGCATCTTCTTTATTGGTTCGCGAACGTCACTATCCGATTCTCGCGCGTTATGTGGATAGAACATACCTTGGGCTGAAGCTGGTTTATCACAGAGTGGTGAATCAGTTTCCAGCTGCAAAAGAGCTCGATCAAAACTTCCTTCCGGAAAAATTTAATCTCAAACAGGGACAGTGGTCGCAATGGCTTAGAAGTGAGCTGTCCCGACGCTTTGATTATCAATGTGTTGAATCGACCGCAGAGTTCGCTGGGTGTTTTAAGGCTGTTACTCTTAAAGGACAAGTCAAGCATAACGAAGTTCGTCATGAAAAAGATGACAGAAGAACGATCTTTGATCGGAAGTACTGGATTACCGGGTTCAGTAATGAGAAAAAACGCCTTCAATACGAAGACAGTGCACGAGAGCTTGCTGCCCTGATCGCTGAGAAAACATCTCGAAGGAACGCGATTCGCGATGAGTTGGAGGAGGCGGATGCCGTGCGGAGAGCGTGTCAAAGAATTTTAGATACGGACTGGACACAGATCGATGAAGGTTCACCTCAGGCTGAAATCGCGGACATTAAGAGCCGCCTGGAAAAAATCGAACGGAGCAGCGAAAAGTTATCGCTCTTGTCGGAACGGATTGCCGAGACTGAAAAAGAACTCCGTTCCGCGGAGGATTTAAAGGCGCAGTGGACTCTGAAGAAAGGAGAAAGGGACGCAGAGCTGAAGCGATTAAAGAATGAACTTCAGGCAGCGGTCCAAGCGCTGAGCGGGCTGACGGTGCACAAAACCCTTCATGGAAAGCTGGTTGCGCTGGCAGCAGAACTTGATCCGAAGCCCATGAAAAGAGACCGCATTGAAATTGTCGAACGCGGACTGAATGAATATTTCCAAGGGAAAGGAGAAGAGTTCAACAAAATCCAGCTGACTTCTGAAAACGAAGTTTGTAACCTCTTTGCATCATTTAAAGCTGAATGGCCGACGGAGGCTTCTGAACTCATGGCTGATTTAGAGAGTGCGCCGGAATTCTTCCAAAAGCTGGAGGTGCTGGAAAAGGATGGACTGCCGAAATTTGAGCAGAAGTTCCGGGATATATTGGAAAACAATACCAAACAGCATCTGATTAACCTTTTCCGAGAAATTGACCAAGAGCGCCGAGATATTAAAGCTCGAATGCGGGAAGTGAACGAAAGCCTTGCCGATGCGGTCTTTAACCGCAGCAGCGAGGGCGATTCCCACCTAATTATTGACGTCAAAGATCTGCGTCTCCCAGAGTACGAGGATTTTAAAAAGGAACAGAGTCTTATTGTGGCATCAGATACTCAGAGGATGTCGCTGAACCAGGCGAAAGATTATTACCGTTCATTAGAAGAGCTCGTGAAAAAACTGGATGCTCGCGTGCCCGATTACGCAATCTGGAGAAGCAAAGTGTTGGATGCTCGCGAGCACGTGTCGTTCCAAGGACGTGAGGTAAATGATCGGGAAGAAACGCTTGATATTTATGACAGCGGAGTCGGTAAATCCGGCGGCCAGAGACAAAAATTAACGCTTACGTGTTTGGTTGCGGCTTTGCGATATCAGCTCGGAGGGCATAAAGGAGAACAGCCGTCTTTTGCGCCCATCATTATGGATGAAGCTTTTGATAAAGCGGATAACGAGTTTACGGATATCTCTATGAAAATCTTCAAAGACTTCGGATTCCAGCCAATTGTGGCCACACCGCTTAAGGGGTTACTGACGCTCGAGCCATATATGGGCAGTTTTGCTCAAGTAAGCTGTGAGAACCGAAAAGTATCCCGAGTGATTTCTGTTTCGATGGAACGTGTTAAAGAAATAATTCGCGGAGAAGCCACGTGAAAACACCCGAACAAGTCTCCCAGAAAGTTCGAGCCTCTTTGACGCGTAACTGGAAGCGGTTTCTGTCTGATTCTGTTGCAGGAACTCCTTTCGAGCTTCGGATACCAATCGGTTTTGATCGGAAATCTGCTGCAGAGGATTTTTCTGCTTTCGAAAAGCACTGGAAGCAGTGGAGGCTCGAGACTTCAGCGTTTCAGGGGAAAGGGATCGAACTTCAGACGAAACGGGTCCGCTGGAGCGGGGTCGGAGGCGAAAGGGAAATTCTTGACGCCGTAGCCTTTAGGGATCGAAGGGCGGTTCTGAGTTTTTTGAAGGATGTTGAGCTCTTGAGGCGTTGGGTTCGTTCCGTTAGGAGGCTCCGTTACGTGCGAACTAAAAAGCCTGAGACGTTTGAACGGCTGCTTGGAGAGCCGCAGCTGATATCAAACGAATCGGGAACGGAATTTAAACAGCTGATCCGGCTTGTAGATTACTTGGAAGTTCACCGCACAGCCGACTGCTACATCCGTGAGCTGCCGGTCTCGGGCGTCAATACGAAATTCTTCGAGAGGAATTTGAAGTTAATTTCGGACCTCTTATCCGTTCGTTTGGGAAAAACGCTCACCCCGGAAATTTTGATAACAGAATGGAACATAAAGCTTTCGCCTTTCCTCGTGAACGTTTGCAATCCAGATGTCTTTTTAGAAGGCATGCCGAAAACAGAGTTAGCAGCAATCGGGCTGTCTGCACTTAAAAAGAGACCGTCTGCTCTACTCGTGATAGAGAACTTACAGACAGGGTTAGCGATTTCAAGCGCAGTTCCCGGAATTCCGGTCGTCTGCGGAATGGGATTCGGGGCCACTCGACTGGCAGAGCTGCCTTGGATTAAAGAAGTTCCGATTTATTACTTTGGCGATCTCGATGTCCACGGATTAGCGATTCTGAGTGTGTTTAGAAAAGTTGCACCTCAAACAACGTCATTTTTAATGGATCGAAAAACTTTTCAGCGTTACGGCCTGTTTAGCGTTAAAGATCCCACAAAACCACCGTTTTCGACTGCGCCAATAGGATTAACTGACGAGGAGGCGTTTCTTTATGAGACTCTTTTACGCACTGGCCAAAGGTTAGAGCAAGAAAGAATCCCGCTTGATTTTGTATTTTCTGAGTTGAAAAAATGTATTAATTAAGGGCTTGAAAAAGACATTTCAGCAGAACAAATGCCATTGCATTTTGTTTCGGCAGTCAGATGAAATGAAAATTTCATTTTAATCAGAGAGTTGCGACCAATGAGAAAATTGCCTTTGTTCTTCGGAGAAGACCAACACACCCCTTAACAACTTGTTTGTTGCCTGTTGCTCTCCGTAATGCCTCTCTTTAATTTGGCGAATCCCTTTTTCGAGGAGAGATTCCGGAGAACAGTTTTTTCTACAAAATTTAAACTCGAGAACCCAGTAATTTTTATCAGTTTGAATTTCTAGATCACTTCTTCCGTAAGCATTGTGAACTTCACTCCTAGCTGTTATTGAGGCGCTGGAGCTACTTACCATGATAGATACTGCAGACCGACAGCTGGTCTCACTTGTAAGAGGGAAAGCCTGATAATCAATTCCGAGAATAATGCGATTTACTTCTTCTACGAAAGCGCGGAAATCCCCTCTTTCCAAGTGGTCTGCAAGATAACCTTCTCCAGTTCTGTTGATGGCCTTTTTATCTAAAATGACTTCTGCATAGAGGCGCGCCATCGAAACGCTAACCTCTCTATTGGGATAGCCCAGAGTTACGGTTGTGCCTCTTACTGCTTTAATCGTCAAGTAACCGGTCTGCGCAAGCAGAACTTTATCCTCCAAAAGAGAGAACTTAGCGGAAAGCGCCAAGTCATCTAATTGAACTTGTTTTTCGCTTTCGTAATCCTCAGGTTTCAAAGTAGAGTGGGATTTTAGATATTCGAGTAGTACCCCTGGTTGTCCGCCGCTTTCATACCAATAATTATCAAAACCATTTGAAGGGAAGTTAAAGAATTTCAGTAAAGACCAAGGAGAAAAGACATGTTGAGAGGCGGTTTTTTCAAAACAAAAGCCGTCGTAATTTAATGTCAGTTCCTCCAACAGTTTATCTTTTTCTATGCCTAGCTGGAGTGAGGCTTGTTCAAGATAATCCGAAAAATACTTTTGTACTTCTTGGTGAGAATAGCCGAGCAAAGAACCGAATTCGGACATTAAGGAAATGTCTGTAAAGTGGTTAAGTTCGGAAAAGATGTTGGTTTGGCTGAATTTTGCAATTCCAGTCATGAAGAAAAATCTTATTGCTCCATCCCATTGTTTAAAACCAGCGTAGAGCCTCCAGAGTTTCTTTCTGACTTCATCGAACAGCTCTGGTTTATTTAGACAAGATGTGAGTGGAGTGTCGTACTCATCGAGAAGCAGTACTACGGAGTTGTCGGCCTGGAGGGCTAACCAGCCGATAAATGCAC
>ERZ791903.3025-NODE-3025-length-11267-cov-2.489208_pt1 | contig 11267 bp, 9 predicted proteins | sample MGYA00510148_ERZ791903 | MGnify/ENA primary metagenome ERZ791903 (study PRJEB30046, sample SAMN00792080) | human gut metagenome | study: EMG produced TPA metagenomics assembly of the A metagenome-wide association study of gut microbiota in type 2...
ATACGGAATCCTCCTGGGTCTTTCCAATCTCGCTGGCAAGCTTGAGCCGCTGCGCCTCGCCTCCGGACAGTCCGGGCGTTTCTTCGCCAAGGGTCAGGTAGCCGAGTCCGAGTTGCTTTAGGATTTCCAGCTTCTGGCGGACGCTTTTTATATCCCTGCAAAAGTCGATGGCGGTGTTTACGTCCATGTCCATCAGCTCCGGTAAGGAAATGTGCGCGTTGCTTTTATTGGGGAGCTTTACTGCGTAAGCCGCCTTGCTGTAGCGGGAGCCCCGGCAGTCCGGGCAGGGAATGTTCACATCCGGCAGGAACTGTACATCAAGACTGACAACACCGGTTCCGTCGCAGCCGGGGCAACGGAGCGTCCCGGTGTTGTAGGAAAAATCACCGGCCTTGTAGCCCAGGGCCTTGGCATCCGGAGATTTTGCATAAAGCTTGCGCAGCTCGTCATGAATGCCTGCATAGGTTGCCACAGTGGAGCGGACGTTGATGCCGATGGGCGTGGCGTCCATGAGCTTGACGTGTGCAATGCCGTCGGCATCGACTGCGCGGATATGGGCAGGCAGTGCACTGCCGCTGATCTTTGCCTGTAGTGCAGGGATCAGGCTCTCCAGTACCATGGTGGTTTTGCCGGAGCCCGATACCCCGGTGACAACTGTGAGCCGTCCTTTTGGAATATCGACCTCCAGGGGCTTTACGGTATGGATCCGATCCGTGGACAGGTGAATCCTGCCGTTTGTAAAGAGCATTTCCTTTTCGATGCAGGGGCGCAGTCTGGTGTTCGCTGTGCCGGAAAGAAACGGTCCGATCTGGGAAGCAGGATCTGCTGTGATGGTGGAAATATTGCCCTGCGCAATGATGTGACCGCCTTTTGCGCCGGCCTCCGGCCCCATTTCTATGAGCCAGTCGGCTTCCTTCAGAATCTGTGTATCGTGATCGACTAAAATGACGGAGTTTCCGTCCGCAACAAGATCCTGCAGTACACCGGTAAGCCCCACAATATTAGAAGGATGCAGACCGATGGAGGGCTCATCCAGTACATAGAGGACGCCGGTGGTGCGGTTACGCACGGCGCGAGCCAGCTGCATCCGCTGCCGCTCGCCGGTAGAGAGTGTGGATGCGGATCGATCAAGGGTCAGGTAGCCGAGTCCCAAGTCCATCAGCCGCTTTGCGGTACCTTGAAAGGCTTCACAGATACTCTGGGCCATGGGACGCATTTCTTCCGGCAGGCTTTGGGGGACGCCTTTTACCCAGACGACCAGCTCAGAGAGTGTCATAGCGCAGGCTTCGTCCAGCGAAATACCCTGCAGCTTCGGCGCACGGGCAGCAGCAGACAGGCGTGTGCCATGACAATCCGGACAAATATCTTCTTTGAGAAACTTTTCTACCCGTTTCATGCCCTTCTCATCCTTGACCTTGGCAAGGGCATTTTCTACGGTGTAGATGGCATTAAAATAGGTGAAATCCAGTTCTGCAAAGTCGTTGGAGTCAGATTTTTTCGGATGGTAAAGAATGTGCTTTTTCACAGCAGGACCGTGGAATACGATCTCTTTTTCCTGTTTTGTCAGCTCCCGAAACGGCACATCCGTGCGCACCCCCATTTCCCGGCAAATGTCTGTCATCAGGGACCACATCAGGCTGTTCCAGGGGGCAACAGCTCCTTCGTTGATCGTCAGCGAGTCATCCGGCACCAGTGTATCCGGATTCACAGTGCGGACGATCCCGGTGCCGCCGCATCTCTGACAGGCTCCCTGGGAATTAAAGGACAGCTCTTCTGCAGACGGTGCATAGAAATGTGCGCTGCATTCCGGACAGACAAGCTCTTTTCCTGCGGCGACAGCCAGAGACGGAGAAAGGAAATGTCCATTAGGACAGCGGTGGCTGGCAAGACGGGAATACATCAGGCGCAGACTGTTGAGCAGCTCCGTTCCTGTGCCGAAGGTACTGCGGATACCCGGTACACCGGGGCGCTGATGCAGTGCCAGTGCAGCGGGAACATACAGGACTTCATCCACACTGGCCCTGGAAGCCTGGGTCATGCGGCGGCGGGTATAGGTGGAGAGGGCTTCGAGATAGCGCCGGGAGCCCTCAGCGTAGAGCACACCCAATGCAAGGGATGATTTGCCGGAGCCGGACACGCCTGCAATTCCCACGATTTTTCCAAGCGGAATATCCACATCAATATTTTTCAGGTTGTGGACCTTTGCCCCACGGATCAGCATTTTATCGATCATGTTTTCCTCTCATTTCTGTTCGTTTTGATTTCTAAAGCATTTCGTTTTTGGGATCTGCTGCATGATTGCCGGAGCGTGGCAGCTCTGCAGCGATGGTGGTTCCGCTGTCTGAGCTTTCTGCAACCCGGACAGAGCCTCCGTGAAGGGCTGCGATCTCCCATACCAGCGCAAGACCAAGACCGGCACCGCCGAAGGTTCGGCTGCGGGACTTGTCTACACGGAAGAAGGGCTGAAAGATACTCTGCTGATATTCCTCCGGAATTCCCCGTCCCGTATCGGAAACAAGGATCAGAAGCTTTTCGGGCTCCTGGGTGATGCAGACCTGTACAGAACCGTCTGGACGATTGTATTTGATCGCATTCTCTGTCAGATTGAAGATCATACGATAGATCAGTGCGTCGCTGCCGGTCATAACACCGTCACCTGCAAGCTCCAGAGTGATGCCGGATTTCTCCGCCAGCGGCGTAAGGTCTGTGAAAATTTCCTCCACCATGGGAGCGAGCTGAATGGATTCGTTTCGTTCTACCTGCTGCAGATTACTCATCTCCAGCAGGGTTTTTGTCATCTGGGACAGCCGTTCTGTCTGCTCCTGCAGCAGGGAGAGAAAATCTGCCGTCTCCGGCAGCATGTCAGGATGCTCTGCACAAAAAAGCTCCAGCTGCGCCTGCATCAGCGCCAGAGGTGTGCGCAGCTCGTGTGCAGCATTGCCGGTAAACTGTTTCTGGGCAGAAAAGGCATTGTTTAACCGCTCCAGCATCTGATTCAGGGAGTGACCAAGCTGTCTGAATTCCGGCAGAACATTTTCGTTGATCCGGATATCTGCCAGATTGTTCAGCTGCACCTTTTCTGTCTGGGAGGCGAAGCTGCGCAGGGGCTTGAGGGCATGTCCGCTGACGAAGTAGGCAAGAATGCCGCTCAATGCCGTTACCACCGCCGTGATATACCAGTTTGTTGTGCGAAAGCGTCCCTGTGCTCCATCAATAAGGATCGTCAGCTCGCCATCGGGCGCTGCCACCTGCGGGTCAAAGCTTATGGTGTCCTCCTCGTCGAGGAGGATCCTGTCGCTACCCTGCAGTGTGTCGGCGATGGAATCCATATAATAGATGCCGGAGGAGCAGAGCAGCAGATTCATGGCGATACAGGTAATGCCGATGAGCAGAGCAGTCATCAGTGTGATGCGCCATTGCAGAGAAATTTTTTTCAATCTGTGTCACCTCCCATCAGATAGCCCTCGCCGATGCGGTTGCGAATGGGGTCATAGCCTAATGCAGCGCGCAGTTTTTTACGCAGGGCAGAGATATGCACACGGATGGAGTTGCTGAAGCTGTCCACGCTGTTGTCCCAGACATGCTCCATCAGCTCCTCCTGACTTACCGGTCGTCCCTGATGTTCCAGAATACCTGTTTCCTTGCGGGTGAGGGCCAGCGTCTGTCCGTTAACGGTGGCGGTGCGGGAACGGGTATCGAAGCTCAGAGCCTTGAAGGTCAGCAGCACATCCTGCTGGGTGAACTGCCGCAGAGTCAGGCTGCGGATGCGGGCCTCCAGCTCGGCTAAGTGAAAGGGCTTTGAAAGATAGTCGTTGGCTCCGGCATCCAATCCCTCCACCTTGTCCTTCACCTCACTGCGGGCGGAAAGGATCAGCACAGGGGTTTTACGATCCCTTTGACGAAAGGTGCGCAGTACTGTCATGCCATCCTTACCGGGCAGGTTCAGATCCAACAGAACCAGATCATACCGCTCTGTGCCAAGAAGCTCCAGTGCCTTATCTCCATCGTAACAGTGATCCACGCTGTATGCCAGACGCCGCAGACTGCGGACGATTGTCTCGCACAGGACGCGCTCATCTTCAATGACCAAAAGGTGCATAAGAATCCTCCTATTTTAATAGCGATTGTTTTCCCATAATTATAGCAGAAGCAGATAAAGTTTGTGTTAATTTTTCATTCTTAACAGAGACTTTAACTGATTTGTGCTATGATCAGAACGTAAAAAAAAGAAAGGATGATAAAAAATTGCGTTACAAGAAAAAAATCGCAGCGCAGATCGCACTGCTGATAACAGGAGCTGCAATGCTGTGCTTTGGTGCCTGGAGAGGCGAGGCAGCGACGGTACTGAGTAAAGCCATCAAATTATGTCTGGAGTGTGTGGGAATTGGATAAGAAAATTTCAGGTGTATCACAGCTTATGTCCCGTTTTCGGGGCTGGATCCAGGCAGGCGCAGCTTTATTGACCAATCTGCATCTGCCGAATTTTATCAAGGGCGGACTGTATCAGGGCACAGGGAAAACGGTCTGCGTACCGGGGCTGAATTGCTACTCTTGTCCGGCAGCCTCCGGCGCCTGTCCCATTGGGGCATTTCAGGCAGTGGCAGGCTCCTCCCGGTTCCGCTTTTCCTATTATGTAACCGGCTTTCTTATTTTGCTGGGAGTATTGCTGGGACGCTTTATCTGCGGGTTTTTGTGCCCTTTCGGCTGGTTTCAGGAGCTGCTGCATAAAATTCCAACGAAAAAGCTCTCCACAAAAAAGCTGAAGCCCCTGACCTATCTGAAATACGTGGTTTTGCTGGTAATGGTGGTCTTGCTGCCGGCATTGGTTGTAAACGATGTAGGCATGGGAGATCCTTTTTTCTGCAAATACCTCTGTCCTCAGGGTGTGCTGGAGGGAGCGATCCCGCTGTCTATTGCCAATTCCGGCATCCGGGCGGCACTTGGCTCTCTTTTTACATGGAAATTCACCATTTTGCTGGGAATCCTTGTACTGAGCATACTGTTCTATCGCCCCTTCTGTAAATGGCTTTGTCCGTTGGGAGCATTTTATGCCCTGATGAACCGGGTGTCCCTTTTTCAGATGAAGGTGGACGAGAGCAAATGTGTTTCCTGCGGGAAATGCGCCGGAGCCTGCAAAATGGATGTGGATGTGACAAAAACACCCAATCATGGGGAGTGCATCCGCTGCGGGATGTGCGTTCGTGCCTGTCCTACCGGTGCGGTTTGCTTCCGCTACGGCTTTGGAGACGGGGAAAAAACTACAAAAAAAACAAATATGGAGGAATCAAAATGAACAAAAAGAAATGGATCAAACTGGGACTGACTGTACTGCTGGCATTTTCTCTTACAGCCTGCGGCGCAAAGAACAACGGGAATGCAGATCAGAGCAGCAATGAAGTTACGATGACGGCGGAAGCAGAAAATGCCCAGGAGGCACTTTCTACGTATAAGAAGCTGATGGAGCAGGAGAACGAGATTCTTTCGGAGAATACCGATCTGTGGGAAAAGGTCTATATGGAGGCTGACAAGGGTTCAGCCATGCTGGAAAACGGAAAAAACTACGGAGATTTTCTGCTGGACACGATAGAGAATGCCAAAGATCAGTTTTCGGACGAAGAATATGAGCTGCTCAAAACCGCTGCTGAAAAGATCAGTGAGATAGAAAACAAGCTGACGGAGCTGGAGCAAAAATATCCTGAGATCGTGGAGCAATCCATGGACAGTGAAACGAGTATCCCTGGGGACAGTGCCCAGACCGGCTCCTCTGAGGATAGCAGTGTGCAGAAGTTTCCCGCCTTTGAAGGCAAGGATCTGGACGGAAACCCGGTCAAGAGTGATGAGCTTTTTTCCGGGAATGCAGTAACCGTGGTGAATTTCTGGTTTACCACCTGCAGTCCCTGCGTAGGCGAGCTTGGGGAGCTGGATGCGCTGAACAAGGAGCTTGCAGAGAAAAACGGCGCACTCATCGGTGTGAACTCCTTCACGCTGGATGGGAATGAGGCAGAAATTTCCGAGGCGAAGGACGTACTGGCCAAGAAAGGCGCTACGTATCAGAATGTGTATTTTGACTCTGACAGCGAGGCGGGAAGATTTACCACCGGCATTTATGCCTATCCCACTACCTATGTAGTAGATCGGAACGGCAATATCGTCGGGGATCCCATCGTGGGCGCTATTACGGAGAAGAATCAGGCGGAAACGCTGCAAAAACTCATAGATCAGGCCATTGCTTCCGATACGGGAGAAAACGAGGAATAACAGGACTACAGGCTGTGGCGTCACCCGACAAATTTTTGAAAAGTGCATTGGATTTCCTGATGTAAGATGGTAAAATGTCTTCAAGGCAGAAAAATAGCACGTGCCGTGCTATGCACAGCTAAAATTTGGAGGGAAGCATGGGAAAATCAACAGTTTATTTTACGGATTTCCGGTGTCCGGTTGGTACGAGTCAGCTGGATAAGTTAAAAAAGGTCTGTCTCGCGGCAGGCATCAAAAACATTGATATGGACGGCAAGTTTGTCGCGATTAAAATGCACTTCGGCGAGCTTGGAAATCTGGCATTTCTGCGTCCGAACTATGCAAAGGCAGTGGCAGATCTGTGCAAGGCACAGGGTGGCGTTCCGTTTTTGACGGATTGCAACACCCTTTATCCCGGCAGCCGCAAAAATGCGCTGGAGCATTTGGACTGTGCAAATTTAAACGGCTTTAATACCATCACAACAGGCTGTCAGATTTTGATCGGAGACGGTCTGCGGGGTACGGACGAGGTAGAAGTACCGGTTCCGAATGCAGAGTATTGTCCTGCACCGAAGATCGGACGTGCAATTATGGATGCGGATATTTTTATCAGCCTGACGCACTTTAAGGGACATGAGGCGACCGGCTTTGGCGGTGCCATTAAAAATATCGGCATGGGCTGCGGCAGCCGTGCAGGCAAGATGGAGCAGCATACCAGCGGAAAGCCGGCCATTGATCCGGAAAAATGCCGCGGCTGCAGACGCTGTGCACATGAGTGCGGAAGCGATGCGATTACATATCCGAATGGAAAAGCGGTTATCGATTACGACAAATGTAAGGGCTGCGGACGCTGTATCGGAGCCTGCAGCTTTGATGCAGTCTACAATGAAAACAGCTGTGCAAACGAGCTGCTGGACCGGAAGATGGCAGAATATGCGATGGCTGTCTGTCAGAACCGTCCCTGCTTCCATATTTCACTGGTGCAGGATATCAGCCCCAACTGCGACTGTCATGGCGAAAATGATGCGCCGATCCTGCCGGATATCGGTATGTTTGCAAGCTTTGACCCGGTAGCGCTGGATCAGGCGTGTGCGGATGCCTGCCTGCAGGCGACTCCGATCGCAAACAGCCAGCTTGGAGAACATCTGGCAAAGCCCGACTGGCATCATCATCACGATCATTTCCTGGATTCCAATCCGAATGTGGAATGGGAAGCAACGCTGGATCAGGCAGAAAAAATCGGTCTGGGCACCCGTGCATATGAACTGAAACGGGTCTGAATTGATGTGTATTACCAAAACCGGCTCCGAAAACAGGGAGCCGGTTTTGGTGTATCATCTAAAAAAAGGAGGAAATGGGGTATGTCTTATTTTCAGGATGCGTCACCGGAATCGCTGGGGATCAGTTCCGGGGGAATTCTTCGGTTCCTGGACCGGATGGAGAAAAAGAACATCGAATTGCACAGCTTTATGGTGGTGCGGCATGGAAAATGTGCGGCAAAGGGCTGGTGGAAGCCGTATGCACCAACGCTGCCCCACCCGCTGTATTCCTTTGGCAAAACCCTGACGGCAACGGCAATCGGGTTTGCACGACAGGAAAAAATCCTGTCACTGGAGGAACGGTTAGTGGATCTTTTTCCGGAGCTTCTGCCGAAGGAGCCGTCAGAAAATCTGCAGAAGGTCACCCTCTGGCATCTCCTGACCATGAGCTGCGGACATGAGACAGAGATAGATATGGAATCCCCCGACTGGATCCGGGAGTTTTTACAGCACCCGTTTTTACACGAGCCGGGAACATTTTATACATGCTGGCGGCTGTGTTGAAGAGGAAAACAGGCTGCGATGTGACGGAATTTTTAAAGCCCCGTCTGCTGGAGCCCCTGGGCATTACTTCTTTGACCTGTTCGAAGTGTCAGGGACCGGAAGCAGTGGAAATGGCTGGCGGCGGCATGCAGATGACGACGGAGGACATGGCGCGTTTTATTTATTTTGTGTTAAACCGTGGACGCTGGGAAGGCAGGCAGCTGCTGGAAGAGGAATGGTTTGACCTTGCCTGCACCAAGCAGATCGAGACTGCCGGAGATGCGGAAGGACACGTCAAGGAATGGGCTTACGGCTACGGATTCCAGTGCTGGATGTGCAGAACACCCGGATCCTTCCGTGCGGATGGCGCCTTCGGACAGTTCGGCGTTGTGCTGCCTGATAAGGATTTTTTTGTGATCCTGACGACGGGAACCTATCAGACCCAGGACGAGCTGGATGGAATTTTTGAAGAAATCGTTCCGACCCTGACAGACAGTGCACAGGAGGCGTCGGCGGCAGCAGACGTGCTGAAAGAGCTGGCAATCAAAGCGGTCCCTTTATCCGAAAAAATCCATCACGTTGCCATCATCGGAAGCGATTATGAGCGCTCCAGACATTTTTATGTGGATCTGCTCGGCTTTACTGTGATCCGGGAAAACCACCGGAAAGACAAAGCAGACTGCAAGATCGATCTGAAATGCGGAGAGCAGGAAATCGAGCTGTTTATCAAGCCGGATGCACCCAAGCGTCCGAGCTATCCGGAGGCACAGGGACTTCGGCATCTCGCATTTTTTGTGGAGAGCGTGGAGAATACGGTTGTGCGGTTAAACAGCCTCGGAATTGTGACAGAGCCGATCCGTACCGATGAGTTTACCGGAAAACCGATGACATTTTTTGCAGATCCAGACGGACTTCCGTTGGAGATTCACGAATAAACTTTCGAAACAATACACCCTACGAATCAAAAAGCTCCTGTGCAGGAATATGCACAGGAGCTTTTTGAAGTGAATTTTGGTGATTTAATTTTCCAGCTTCGAGATATCGGTTCCGAAGTATTTTTCCGACAATGCGGTCAGCTCGCCGGATTCGTCCAGCTTTGCGAGGGCGTCGTTGATGGCTGCAAGCAGCGTCTTTGTATCGTCACCCTTGCGGACGGGGATTGCAACCTTTTCTACCTCGTCGGACAAAGCGGCGATTTTGATATCTGCATCAGGATGTGCCTTTAAGTAGTCATAATAGGTCACTTCCGTGTTGAGGGTTGCATCGATTCGGTTGGAAAGTAAAAGCTCGATGGTCTGATTCAGGTCATCGACGCCCGTTACCTCTGCACCGTATTTTTCCGCAAGGGTCGCATAGGTACTGCTGATGGTGTTTGCAGTATGTTTTCCCTTTAAATCCTCCATGGAATGGATTTCGTCGTAGTCGCTGCGGACGATGACAGCAGTTTTATTATAGGCATAAGGTGTGGAAAAATCGTATTTTTCCTGACGCTCCGGTGTAACTCCTACGCCGTTTACCATGATGTCGTAGCGGCCGTCGTCCAGGCCGGCGAGCAGACCGTCCCATTCGCCCTCGACGAAGTTTACATCGACGCCGAGCTCATTTGCGATCAGCTTTGCAACCTCTACGTCGTAGCCCACCAGCTCGTCGTTTTCATCGTGATAGGTCCAGGGGGCCCAGGTACCCTCCATGGCAACCGTGATGCTGCCCCGTGCCTGGATCTGGTCTAACAGGTCTTTGCCTGCTGTGTTGGAGACAGCTGCTGCAGTGTTGTCAGAACCGCAGCCGGTTAAAGCAGCCGCTGCCAGCATAGAGCCGGAAAGCAGCAGTGCAATAGATTTTTTGAAGGTCATAAAAAATAATTCCTTTCTGATATTCCTGCCAGCGGCAGCCGGACAGGTAAAGCGCCGGATTACTGCTGGTCAAAAGACTGTAAAAATGCTTTGGTACGTTCTTCTTTCGGATTTGCAAAAAACTCCTTCGAGGGGCCCTGTTCCACGATACGCCCGTTTTCCATCAGGATGACCTTGTTGGAAACATTTTTGGCAAAGCTCATTTCGTGTGTGACGACGATCATCGTCATTCCCTCGTTTGCCAGGGAACGCATGACGGAAAGGACCTCACCGGTCAGCTCCGGGTCGAGGGCAGAAGTCGGTTCATCGAAATAGATGATTTTCGGTTGGGCGGCAATGGCACGCGCGATTGCGACACGCTGCTGTTGACCGCCGGAAAGCTGTGCCGGATAAGCGTCGCTGCGGTCGGCAAGCCCGACCTTTTCCAACGCCTTCACAGCGATTTCACGTGCCTGCTCTTTGGGCATTTTGCGGCCGACAATCAGTCCCTCTGTGACGTTTTTGAGGGCGGTTTTGTTGGCGAATAAGTTATAGCTCTGGAACACGAAGGCAGTCTTTTTGCGGAGCCGGGCGATGTCCTTTTTGGAAATTTTATTCATCGCAAAGGTTTCCTGGTCAAAGACCATCGTGCCCTCGTCGGCGTGCTCCAGATAATTCAGGCAGCGCAGCAGTGTGGTTTTGCCAGAACCGCTCGGACCGATGATGGCGATAACATCTCCCTGGTTTACGTCCAGATCGATTCCGTCTAAGACAGGAGTGCTGCCAAAGGATTTATGAATATTTCGGATTTCCAGCATAGGTCAGACTCCTTTCTGTCCGTAGGAACCGAGTTTTTTCTCACCGACAGCCTGGAGCTTTGTCAGGACGGTGGAGAAGATCAGGTAGATCAGACCGACTTCGAGATACAGAAGAAGCGGCTCGTAGGTACGGGCAACGATTCGCTGGGTTACCATGAACATTTCCGTTACGGTGATGTTGGCTGCCAGAGAGGTATCCTTGACCATGGAGATCAGGGAGTTGGACAGCGGCGGAAATGCGGTACGCATTGCCTGGGGGAGCACGATGCGGAAAATGGTCTGTAAATAGGAAAGTCCTGCACAAAGACCGGCTTCCAGCTGACCCTTCGGAACGGCTTCCAGTGCCGCCCGGATGGTTTCTGCACAGTAAGCGCCTTCATTTAAAGAAAAGACGATGACTGCAGCGGGAAACGGATCCAGGACGATGCCGACTCTGGACAGACCGAAGAACACGACGAACAGCTGTACCAAAAGCGGCGTTCCACGGAAAATCCAGATATAAAAACGGGCGATCTGCTTGAGCCCCTGAATATTTGCAAACTGCACGAGGGCCGCAACCACCGCGATCACCAGTGCCA
>ERZ791903.3030-NODE-3030-length-11229-cov-4.262932_pt1 | contig 11229 bp, 10 predicted proteins | sample MGYA00510148_ERZ791903 | MGnify/ENA primary metagenome ERZ791903 (study PRJEB30046, sample SAMN00792080) | human gut metagenome | study: EMG produced TPA metagenomics assembly of the A metagenome-wide association study of gut microbiota in type 2...
AGGCAGGAATTTACCTGCCTACTGACACGCAACTTACTTAAAAAAAGCTCCCGAGTATCAAACCGCGGGAGCTTTGTGGTTAACGCATCAGAAGATTATTTCTTCATGAGGTTTAATTTCTTCGCAATTTCTTCCTGGCTGTCGTACACAGGCTCATCTTTCTTAGGCTGAAGCTTGGTGTAGGAACCGTCGGAATTCATAACCCAAGCGTGGATGTTGTCCTTCAGCTGAGGTATGACGATCTGATTCATGACGTTATTGCGCAGGTTTTCCTGCAGAAGCGGCGTCAACACTTCGATACGGCCGTTCAGGTTACGCGTCATCAAGTCGGCACTGCCGAAGTACATCTCCTCATCTCCGTTGTTATGGAAGTAGTAGATGCGGGCATGTTCCAAAAGACGTCCGACGATCGAACGAACTGTGATCGTATCGGAAACGCCGGGCAAGCCGGGGCGCAGACTGCAGATACCGCGAACGATACATTCGATCTTCACACCGGCGCGGCTGGCTTCATAAAGAACCTTGACCATTTCATAGTCAACCAGTTGGTTGCACTTAATGATGATGTGGCCGTTGCCGTGCTTCTTGTGCTGCTCGATTTCGCGCCGAATCAGCTTGGTGATGCCGGGGCGCAGCGTGTGCGGAGACACCAGCAGCTTGCGGTAATGGCTGACCAAACCGTAGCCAGTCATCACATTAAACAGATCTTGGACGTCATCGTTGATGTCTTTGTTAGCTGTGAAGAGACCTAAGTCGGTATAGATCTTGGCAGAAGCAGCGTTGTAGTTGCCGGAACCGATGTGCGTGTAGCGCTCGAGCTTGCCTTTTTCGCGACGAACCACGAAGCAAAGCTTAGCGTGGATCTTGAGGCCGGCAAAACCGTACACAACGTTGACACCGTTGCGTTCCATCTCTTCGGCCCAGTTAATGTTCTGTTCTTCGTCGAAACGAGCTTTCAATTCGACGACAGCTGTCACCTGCTTGCCGCGGCGGCGTGCTTCAAGCAAAGCCTTGGCAACGGGAGAGTCGCTGCCGCAGCGGTAAAGCGTCTGCTTAATTGCGACAACATTCGGATCCAGCGCGGCCTGCTTTAAGAACTCCAGCACGCAGTTGAAAGAGTCATACGGATGGTAGACAAGGATGTCGCGTTTGCGGATCTCGTCGAAGCAATTGCGGCCCGGTTCAAAAGCCTTTGGTGTCTTGGGATGATCAGCCGGATACTTCAGAGACGGGCGATCGATCTTCATCATGCGGCCGAATTCGGAGAAGGCCAGCGGAACACGGCAGCGATAGAACTGGTTCGGATGGAGATCCAGATGTTCATACAGGAAGTCCTGAAGACGCTGTGGCATGCCCTTTTCAATTTCGACACGGACGATCGAACCGAAACGGCGCTGTTCGACGTAGTCACGAACAGCAGACAGCAGATCGTCGGCTTCGTCTTCTTCAATTTCACCGTCAGTGTTGCGGGTGATACGGAAAAGACCTTGAGACTTAACTTTGTAACCCGGGAAGAGCGTATTCAAACGGTTTCCGATCAGATCTTCGGTAAGAACGATCACGCCGTCTGTTGTGGCGTAGGAAAGATCCGGCGTAACGGTGTTGTCTTTATTGGAAACAAACAGGAAACGCGGCACATTGTTCGGGCACTTCAAGCGAGCAAAACGGTTCTTCACCGAGACACCGCTTTCTACCGCCTCAAGCTCCATCACAAAGTTCAAGCTTGTGTTGGAAATCATCGGGAACGGACGGCCTTTATCCACGGCCTGAGGCGTCAGAACCGGGAAAATGTCTTCGTCGAAATAGCGGTTCATTTCTTTCTTCTGAGCCGCATTCAGCGCAGAGTATTTAGCGAAACGAATGCCTTTGGTTTCGAGCTCGGGCTTGAGCGTATCAATCCAGAGATTCTCGGCCTCTTCAAGAATCTCCGTGACTTTACGGCGAATTTCGGAAAGCTGACGAGCGGGCGGCATCTTATCCGGTCCGGTCGGTTCTGCGCCGCTTCTAGCCTGTCTCTGAACATTCATCACGCGAACCATGAAGAATTCGTCGAGATTGTTGTAGAAGATGGACAGGAACAGAACTCGGTTGAGCAACGGGATCTCGGGATCCATTGCTGTTTCAAGAACCTTACGGTCAAACTCAATCCAACTGATGTCCCGGTTGATGTAAAGAGAAGGATCGTCTAAAGAAACTTCCTGCAGAGAAGTCTCTTTTGCAGCAGCAGGGGCAGCCGCTTTAGCAGCAGTACGGCGTACAACCGGTCTGCGGATGGTCGGTGCCTTAACGGCGCGCAGTTTTGCCGGGGTTTTGGCAGCGGACTTTGCTTCCGCCGCAGCGGTCGCCTTGGTCGGTTCAGCAGCGGCAGGTTTTGCAGTTGATGTTGCGTTCGTTGTCTTGTTGTCGTCAGCCATGGAATCGTTCCTGATTATGTGATTTTCTGTGAAGAACTTTTTGTTTCCTCAAATATTTGATTTTGGTTTGGGGGTTAGTTTTTGTCAATTCTCGTTTCTTGGGATACAGAATCTAAGATCTCCTTTTTCTGACACTTTTCCCACAAATAAAGTACCCCGAGTCCGAGAGCAACCCATCCGGCGCCCATCAGCGTATCCCATATTCGCCAAATCAGAATGGAATAATCTCCGCCATAAGCACGCATTAACCAATCCAGCGTGAAAAGAATGTAGGTTGTAATAAAGAAAGTCATGCAGGTGTAGTTCCCGCCGACAAATACCGGAATGCCTGCTGAGGACGCCACGATCAGGGCGCCCAATACAAACTTGTCATCGATATGAGGAAAGATAAAGATAACTAAAAAGTAAGCGAGTAATGTTCCGAGAATTCTTTGAACCACACGTTTATATCCGGCGGCCACATTGGAATTTAGCAAGTACAGCGCCGTGATTCCGACCCAGCCGGGCTCGGAAAAGTCCAGCATGAATGAAAAGCTCAAAGCGCAGATCAGCGTGAGCGTTGAGATAACCGCATAGGCATAAGAGTTACGGTTGCCGCCTTCGACGAGTTTGAGCTGAGCCATTGGTCGGAGCGACAGTTTCTCGTATCTCCAAACGAAGTGATCGAGCACGATGGCTGCCATCGCCAGGCTGAAACCGACGAAGTAGCCGACAAAAGCCATCAGATCCGGCGTGAAATCAAAGATGGAGATGAGAAGGAAAACTAAAACGTACTTTCCCCAAAGCCACCAGAATTTCTCAGCGAAGGTCATCAGACTCTGGCCAAAACAGACCAATGCGATGACCAGCCATTTGCCGTACTCCATGTTTTTGAGCACAACGCCGAGGAGTGCGGCACACATCACGCCGACAAAAGTTATGGCAACACCGCCCAAGCGCGAAATTAAGTCGCTTTCGGTGTCGCTTAAGAGAGCCATAAAAGCCCCCAGCGCGGCAAAACCGCCTAATTGGGGGCTATGGAAAAGGCCGGACAACAGGAGCGCCGTCGAAATCGTGATCACAAATCTTAAAGTTGCAGTCACACGCGATTTCGTTCCGATCTCTGCACGGAGTCCGGCGCCAATCATAAGAAATCTCCGCAAAGAAGCTCACTCGAGAGCCTCTTTGCTTAGTTAAGATTTAACCTCCGGTGACCGGCGGGAAAAATGCCACTTCGTCGCCGTCTTTCAGAAGCGTCGATTCTTTAGCCATTTCCTGGTTCACGGCAAAACGCAGACGAGGCATTTCTTCAAAAGCTGCCTTAAGTGCTGCGTCGTTTTCCGACAGGTAGTTAATCAGATCTTCAACGGTCTTCACGTCTTCCGGAAATTCAACCGTGTCTTCGCCTTTGAGGAGGCGTTCTTTTAAAGAAGCAAAATAAAGAACCTTTACTTTCATCTCTTATTTTTCCTTTGCGCAGCAGGGACACTCGTCATCGCGTCTGTATTTCATCTGACGCCATGTTATTGTGCGGGCATCCACCATTAACAGACGGCCCGTCAAGGGCTCGCCGAACTTTCCGATAATTTTAAGAGCCTCGGCCGCCTGCATACATCCAAGCATGCCCACTAGGGGTGCAAATACGCCCTTGCTGGACGCCTTCTCATCCTTGCCTTCGTGATTAGGGAACAGACAGGCATAACAGGCCGAATCAGGATCCCTGAAGTCGAAGACGGTAATTTGACCGTCGAACGCGACCACGCCGGCCGTGACCAACGGTTTTTTAAAACGTCGGCAGACGTCATTGAAAATATATCGAGAGTCGGTGTTGTCGGTACAATCCAAGGCCACATCGCATTCGGAAACAAGCTTCTCCAATTCTTCGAGGCTCGGCCTGTAATCTACCGGAACAATTTCAACCTCCGGGTTGATCGCTTGCAAAGCAACTTTTGCGCTTTCGGCTTTATTCAGACCTAAGCGCTCCATGTTGTGAATCACCTGACGCTGCAGATTCGTTAAATCTACGGTATCAGAATCCACAATCGTGATTTTCTTTACGCCGGAAGAAGCCAGGTACAGAGAAGCCGGCGAACCCAAGCCGCCGGCGCCGATGATTAGCACTCGGCCTTGAGCAATTCTCTTTTGGCCCTCGATTCCGACTTCTTTCAAGAGTTCGTGACGGGAGTATCGGTTTTCTTGCACGTTGCTCATCCTTTCAAAACAAAATTCGTTCTCAAGATTCTACGTATCCGAGAACAAAGATAGTAATGCCAACTGCTCAAATTTATTCCTCAGCAGTAAATCAAAGGGTTGCAGGATCTATAACCATAGCGTGGGAGGCGAACATGAAAATTCGAACACTCGGCGTCATTTGCGGTATTTTGTCCGGTTTCTTTTGGGGCACGATGGATATTGCCGCTCAGTACTTATTGCACACTGTCCGCATGGCGCCGGCGCAATTCATTTCTTTGACGATGGTCGTCACGACCGTCGCACTTTTCGGTACATCTCTTGCTGCCAAACCGAAAGAGACCTTCCTTGCCGCTGCTGACAAAGGAAACATGTTTCAGTTCTTCCTGTTCGGTGTTTTGGTCCTCCTCACACAGGTTAGCTTCTACGTTTGCGTAAAGTACTCCAACGCAGAAACAGCTGCGGTCATCGCCGCTACCCGGCCTTTCTGCATCATGGGGCTTCTGTTGTTTGCTGCCGTGATGCCTACCGCTTCGCAGATCTTTTGCTGTGCTTTGGCGCTCATCGGCGTTTGCCTGATGATGACAAAAGGAGACTTCTCAACGCTTTCCTTCGGCTGGCTGACGCTGTTGGTCGGCTTCGGCGCCCCACTCTTTAGCGCCGCCTACACCATTCAGAGTCGCTCTATTGTTCGAAAGGTCGGACCGCTCATCGTCATGACCTGGGCGATGCTATTCACGACAATCTTATGCAATCTCTACTATCCGTTTTGGAAAGTCAGCCTTGAATGGAATTTCTCAACGATCCTAAGTGTCCTGTGGGTCGCCATCATGGGACATATCGTGGCTTACACTCTTTACATCGTCAGCGCCTCTAAGATTCTTCCGACCATCACCGGCGTGCTTGAAACCATTGAACCGCTGACTGCCATCGTACTTTCATACTTTTTCTTCTCGCAGAAGATGAATGCTTTCATGCTCGCTGGTGCAGCGATGGTGCTTGTCGCTGTCGTTCTTCTCGGCTTTAGCAAGCCGCGAGAAAAATAAGTCTCGGTAAAGCGCTCGTCCGGTTTCTATAATCTCCAAACGCTTCGTTGAACCTTTCTTAAGTCAAATGCAGACACTAAGCCAGTTCTTTTCTCAGATTCCGGTTCTGTACAAAACAGCTGCCCTGCTTCTCCTCTCAAACTGTTTCATGACGTTTGCGTGGTATGCACATCTCAAGAATCTCGGAAGCTCTCCTCTGTGGGTTGCGGTTATCTCCAGCTGGCTTATCGCGTTCTTCGAATACTGCATCATGGTTCCGGCCAACCGCATCGGCTTCTCGGGACTTTCCTTAGGTCAGCTCAAAATCCTCCAGGAAGTCATCTCATTGGGCATCTTTGTTCCGTTTGCTTTCCTGTACATGAAGCAGCCCTTGAAGCTGGACTATCTGTGGGCCTCTCTGTGCATGCTCGGAGCTGCCTACTTCATGTTCCGCGACAAACTCTAATCTGCTTTCGGCAAAACAACCGATTCAGTCGGAATGCTGAAATACCGATACCAAAACATCCAGCTGTCGACCGTGTGCTTCTTGAAGTTCTCAACGATCAGGTTTGCCATTTCAGAAACTAACGGCGAATGATCCGATTCTCTTCGGCAGACGCAGATCTCCCAAGGCCGGCGGTGCCAGCCGGGAAGCACCGGAACAATATCGCCTCGCATCAGCTCATCAGCGACGAAAGAAGGCACCAAATCTACCGATATGCCTTCTCCGGCAATCAAGTGCGTGCGGCAGGAATATGCATCTTCAAAATGCACCTTGTCATCAGATTCGATCTCAAACGAAGCGTCTCGATTCTCTAAACGCCGACTAAAAGATCGATTGGAAGTGTTTCTCAGCAGGAGCGTATGGTTCCGAAGTTCTTCGACGCTTTGCGGAGCTCCGTGCCGACGAAGGTAGCCGCGCGAAGCCATGAGAAACGTAACGTTGTGTCCCGCTGGGATCCATGTGATAGCTTCTTTTGCAGGCCGATATCCGAAGTAAGCCACATCTGCCGCGCCATTTAATAAACCTTCTTCCCCGGCGTCGATCAGTACTTCAACACGCAGCCCTGGATGCTTTCTTTCAAAGTTTGAAAACGCATTCAAGTAAGCGCTTCGGTCAATGTTCGCCGGAAGACTGACTTTCAAAATCCGCTTCGGCTTAATCGTGTCTTGATGCTTGATAGAGTCGACAGTTTTCAGCAGACGCTGGAATTGGCGAGCTATGCGATCCGCCTCGGAAAAGAGCTCCAGCGACTTCGTGACAATCTGCGCGGGCTTGCGTTTGCGGTCCAGAAGTTCGATTCCCAGCTCTTTCTCTAACGAAGAAACCAAGCGAGAAGCAGCCGGAAGATCCATCTCCAAACGCTCTGCGGCTTGAGCCAAACTTTGTGTCCTGCCTAATTCAGAGAGAAGGTTCCAGGTTTCGATTTTGAGAGAAGGACGCATAACCTTAACTTGTGAAATTCACAACTTAAACCGTATGTTCGCCATTATCCGCCTATTCTCAAAACCTAAGCGAGGACTTGGTTATGCAAAAGAAAACCGAAGGAATTTGTTTTGCAATCAGCGCAGGAATTTGCTGGGGTTCGATGGGTGTCGCAGCGCAAGTGCTGATGGAAGATTCCGGCTTTACAGTAGGCGATCTGGTCGCAGGCCGGCTTCTGGGTGCCGGAGCGCTGCTGCTGATGTTCGAGCATTTCTTCATGCGCCGATCACTTCTGAAGTACTTCTCTCAACCCGGCGTAGTGAAAGACATCCTGCTCTACGGTGTGCTCGTACTGCTCACTCAGCTGACGTTTTTCTTAGCGATTCAATGCAGCAACGCCGGTACTGCCGCCATCCTCGCTGCCACTATCCCGGTTTTTACGACGATCTGGAACATTTATGTGAAGCACCGTGCACCTCAGATTCGTGAAATGGCCTGCACAGCGCTGGCAATCGCGGCGGTGGTATTGATCACCACCAAAGGTGATTTTGAATCCGTTTCACTCTCTCTAACGGGTGTCCTTTGGGGCTTAGCCTCCTCGGTTGCCGGCGCCGCCAGCAATATCCAGCCGAATGCCGTTCTTAAGAAAATTCCCGTTACCGTCGTTGTCGGCGGCATGACGGTCGGAGGCATTGTGATGAGCATCTTTTTTCCGCCGTGGGCGATTGAAGCCAATTGGACGACGCAGTCGGCGCTTTTCTACGCCTATATCGTTGTGGTCGGAACCTTGGTTTCTTTCCTGCTCTATGTTTCAAGTCTCAAGATGATCTCAGCGACTTCTGCAAGCCTCTTGAGCTGCTTTGAGCCGATCACCGCCGTCGTTCTCTCCGTCGTTCTGCTCGGTGCTCCGCTCACGCCGGCTGAAGGTGTCGGCGGTGTTCTGGTTTTCGCAGCCGTTTGGCTTCTGGCCTCCCGCAAGAAAGCGCAGGCATAAAAATAGCTCGGCATCTTTTTCGAGACCGAGCTATCAAAGAACTAATTGCGAACTATTTCTTTTCTTCCGCGTTCGGAAGAACGCGCTTCAGGAAGGTACGTGTTCTTTCTTCCTTCGGATGCAGAAGAACATCTTCCGGTTTGCCCTGTTCAACAATCACGCCGCCGTCCATGAAGATCACGCGGTCGGCCACTTCGCGGGCAAAGCCCATTTCATGAGTAACCACCACCATGGTCATGCCGGATTTCGCCAGATCGGTCATTACCTTCAGCACTTCGCCCACGAGTTCAGGGTCAAGCGCAGAAGTCGGTTCGTCAAACAGCAAAGCTTTCGGTTCCATTGCCAAACCGCGGGCAATCGCAACACGCTGCTGCTGGCCGCCGGAAAGACTTGCGGGATAAGCAGTGGCTTTTTCAGCCAAACCGACGCGCTTGAGCATTTCCAAGGCTTTTTTCTCAGCTTCGGCCTTGTTGACGCCGGACACGAGTTTCGGTGCTAAAGCAACGTTCTCAAGAACGGTTTTATGCGGCCAGAGATTGAAACGCTGGAACACCATTCCGAGGTGCTCTCTGACTTTGTTGATATCGGTCTTCGGAGAAGTAATATCAACATCGTTAACATAAATCTTGCCGCTGGTGGTTTCTTCCAACGCATTGATGCAGCGAAGCATCGTGGACTTGCCGGAGCCCGACGGCCCTAAAACCACGACTTTTTCTCCGGGCATCACTTCGAGGTTAATGCCGCGAAGAACTTGGTTATCTCCGAAATACTTGTGCAGATCTTCGATACGGATAACCGGTTTCTGTTCGGTCTTGTTGGCGCTCATCTGTTGTCGTCTCCTTTACCCAAGCGTTGTTCCATCTTCTTCACGAGATAAGCCAGACCTAAAGTCATGACCCAGTACATCAGAGAAATCGTAATGTACGGTTCCCAGTAGCGAGCTGTAGCTCCGGCCACAGTACGTGCGGCGTAGGCCAGTTCAGCCAGGCCGATCGCAGAAACAAGAGAAGAGTCTTTCAAAATCGCAATCGCATTATTGCCCAACGGCGGAAGCATACGGCGGAAAGCCTGCGGCAGGATGATGTGGAACATTGCCTGCCAGTAAGTCATACCGACAGAGCGGGCAGCTTCCATCTGTCCTTTATCCAAAGACTGGATACCGGCACGGAAAACCTCTGAAAGGTAAGCACCGGCATTCAACGTAATGGCCACGATACCGGCAAGCATCGCACCGTAAGTAGAACGAATCTCACGGGCAAGGTCACCGGAAATTAAGAGGCCTTCGGTCGGATGAATGAAGAACGGAAGGATCGCGAACTGCATCAGCAGAATCTGAACGAAAAGAGGCGTTCCGCGGAAGAAGCTCACGTAAACCGTCACCGGCCAGCGAACACAATATTTAAGAATCTGTTTCCAAGGGGAATGTCTTGCATCGGCCAGTCGAGCCATGCCTAAAGCCATACCCAAAATCACACCCAAGGTGACGCAAATCACCGTAATTTGGATGGTCATCTTGGCGCCTTCTAAGAAGAGAGGCCAATATTCTGTAATTACTTCGTACCGAAATCCGCCCACGTTCGCTCCTTGGTATTAAAAATTCCCGAGATTTTATTTAAAAATTACCCGACCATGTAGATCGGGCAATTTCATTGGTTAGTTCCTGTTACTGAGGAAGCTTCGGTGCATCAGTACCGAACCACTTGCGATAAATCTTGTTGTATTCACCGCTGGCAACAACCTTATCGAGACCGGCGTTGATTTTATCGATCAGCTTCTGATTGCCTTTCTTAACAGCAATACCGAAATACTGTTCTTCGAAAGCCGGATCACGGGTCATGTTGAAGTGCTTGTCGGGATTGTTGCGAGCGTAGAAAGCCAGAACACCGATATCACCGATTGCAGCGACGACACCGCCCTGATTCAGTTCTTCCAGAGCAAGCGGAGTGTTGTCAAAACGACGAATTCTTGTAGAGGCTTTGCCGAATGCCTTGGAAGCGGCAACGTCACCGGCAGAACCGCTCACAACAGCTACGCTGCCTTTGGAGAGGTCGGAAAGCTTGTTAATCTTGACGGACTTATCGGTCAGGATCAGCTGATGAGCCAGGAAGTAGGGCTTGGAGAAATCGACAACCTGTTTGCGCTTGTCGGTAATGGTGATACCGGACATGATGATGTCACGGTCGCCTTTATCGACAGTCGCGAAGATGCCCTCCCACGGCGTGTTGATGAACTTAACGTCAAAACCTTCAGCCTTGGCGATAGCGCGCATCAGGTCAACGTCGAAGCCGACGAGCTCTTTCTGCGGTGTTTCATATTCGAAAGGACGATAAGTCGCGCCTGTTCCGACGACATACTCTTCAGCATTAATTCCGGCGGAAGCAGTCAATGCGATTGCAGCGCACGCTGTCCAAAGCAGCTTTTTCATCAACATTTAATAGACTCCAATAGAAGAATTCGTCACCGCGTACAAGTCGCGGCCATTCTGATCATCATGCCACAGTCAAACCCACATTGGGCCGATTTTCAGCAGGAATCCCGTGAACCCCTAGGTAAATCCATTAGTTAACAATCAATTTCGTCTGTGAATTGTGAAATCAGGTTGTCTTCGGCTTTTGAAAGTTTAATTGCAACCTGTGTTCGAAGCTCGATATTCCGAAGGCGTCATTTCGTGACGTTTTTTAAATGCAGTTGAGAAGTGCGCGGGCGTTTTAAAGCCAACAGAATATGAAATTTGCTTTATGGAGAGTTTATTTTCTTTCAATAAGTTTTCGGCCAGATCTAGACGTCTGGTCATTAGCCATTTAGCGGGAGACAACTCTGTGATTTTTAAAAAATCTCGCTTAAAAGTTGCAAGACTTCGGCCCGAGTAAGAGGCAAACTCACTTAAAGAAAGATTTTCTGTAAAGTGGTCCTCCATGAACTCCTTTAAATCTACATTCCAATCTCGATAAAAATCAAAAAGCGTCGGGAAAAAGCGAATATTGGTCTGAAGCAAATCAAGAATTAGTTCCTCTACCTTTAATTCTGTCATCTCCTGACCAGGGTCTTGGCCTTCTTCAACGAACAGAATGATGGAAGACAATAATCCTTGAAGGCACAGTGTCCTGTTCAATCTCATGAAGCAATTAGACAACCCGGTAACATCTTGCGGGAACTCATTATTCTTCAAATGTCTCTGAAAATAGTCTTCTAGTATGTTTT
>ERZ791903.3044-NODE-3044-length-11179-cov-9.922240_pt1 | contig 11179 bp, 7 predicted proteins | sample MGYA00510148_ERZ791903 | MGnify/ENA primary metagenome ERZ791903 (study PRJEB30046, sample SAMN00792080) | human gut metagenome | study: EMG produced TPA metagenomics assembly of the A metagenome-wide association study of gut microbiota in type 2...
TATACTCTTTTCAGAGGCTTGGCTCAGGTAACAAATTGGGTCAGGCTTAAATTTGTTGCGATGAACCTCAAAAAATATGCAATCCATAGCTGGAGAAAGCGCATATTTTTCTCATTTTTCGCTGTTATTGAGCGTAATTTCCATTCAAAGGCATAATTTGGCATAAATTTAACCCCGACTTGCTTGCAAATCGGGTTTTTTCTACAGTCTGAGCAGGGCTATGCCTAAACAGGCATAGCCCTGCTTTTTTTTGGTGCTGGGGGGTGCGAACTCGCACTGTGCGGGTCGTGCAAGGATGCACGATGGCGGTCGCACAGAGTCGGTGCACGATGCAGCGACCCCAACGACCGCAATTCGACGCCCCGCTACACTTTCGCCAACTCAACAGCGGGGTATTATTTTTGGTGATGGGGGGCGAACTCGCACTATGCGGGTAAGGCACGGATGCCTTATAAAATGAACGCTCAGAGGCTTTAAGCATGGATGCTTGAAGTCAGCCGCACTTAGTTGTTATGCAAGGATGCATAAAGACAGCCACACAGAGCCGTTGCACGATGCAACGGCTCTGTGTGGCTGTCGATGCACAGATGCAACGGCACAAATGGCTGTCGATGCACAGATGTGGCAACCCAAATGGCTGACGAGGCAAGGATGCTTACAAGCAACAACTTATACAATTTTTAATGCAAAGTGTTGACAAATTACAACAATATATTGCAAAATCCGTTTAAATTTGTTATACTATACCAAAAGGACCAAAAGGACCAAAAGACTAAAAGACCGAAAGAGCCGAAGGACCGATAACATCATAAGTAATCGGCTGTCGGTTTAAGGGGAGGGCATATATGAGCGTGAAATACATACTGTATAATCCTTTATCGTGCAACGGGAAGGGAACAGAGCTTGCACAAAAGCTGACGGATATATACAAGGACGATGAACTGAAATATTGCAATATGACGCAGATAAGCGGATACGGCACATTTTTTGACAGTATTTCGCCCGAAAGCGATATTGTGCTGTGCGGCGGTGACGGTACGCTTAACCGTTTTATAAATGACAGCGACGGGTATCCTTATGAAAATCCGCTGTATTATTACGGTACGGGAAGCGGAAATGATTTTTTGCGTGATCTCGGCAAGGAGCAGGGCTGTGAGCCTGTAAGGATAAACGAATATGTCAGAAATCTGCCTATTGTAACGGTAAACGGCAAAAGCTCACGGTTTATCAATGCTATAGGCTACGGTATTGACGGATATTGCTGTGAAACGGGCGATGAGCTGAGAGAAAAATCCGACAAGCCCATAAATTATACATCTATTGCGGTTAAAGGTCTGTTGTTTCATTTCAGACCGGCGAATGCGGTTATAAACGTTGACGGCAGGGAGTACAGCTATAAGAAGGTATGGCTTGCGCCGACAATGAACGGCAGGTTTTACGGCGGCGGTATGATGACCGCTCCGAAACAGGACAGAAACAACCCGGAGGGGAAGCTGTCGGTTGTTGTGATGCACGGCAGTGGGAAGCTGAAAACGCTTATGGTGTTCCCTTCAATCTTCAAGGGGGAGCATATCAGCCATACCGAGATGGTAGAGGTGCTGACCGGAAAGGAAATCACAGTGCGGTTTGATTCGCCTGCCGCATTGCAGATAGACGGCGAAACGGTAAAGAATGTCAGCGAATATTCGGTGAAGGCGTATGACAGGGAGAATGGCGACCGGCGGTATACGGACGGTGAAAAGGAAAAAGAAAGCGAAACGGTTTGAATAAGTGCATAGGCAGGCGATGCCGGGTTGGGTGTGTTATAATTTAAGCGTGTTATAATTTAATAGAACATATCCGCAGAGCCTGCATATGTCGGGACTAAAACGGTAAACAAAACAAAAAACCGCTTGATTTTTACAATCAAGCGGTTTTTAATTGGTCTGAGTGACAGGATTTGAACCTGCGGCCTCTACCACCCCAAGGTAGCGCGCTACCAATCTGCGCCACACCCAGATAACAGTAAACATTATACACGGTTTTCGGGTATTTGTCAAGGGCTTTTTTAAAAAAATACGAAAAATTTTCGGCAGAGCTGTTCAAACGGCTTTGTTGTGCGAAATGACTGGCTGTGGTCGATGTTGCCGTAGGGTGAAGCGGAGCGGTTGTGGTCAATGTGGCCGTAGAGTGTAGGCAGGGCGGCTGTGGTCGATGCGACCGTAGGGTGAAGCGGAGCGGCTGTGTTCGATGTTGCCGTAGGGTGAAAGCAGAGCGGTTGTGGTCGATGTTGCCGTAGGGTGAAGCGGAGCGGTTGTGGTCGATGTTGCCGTAGGGTGAAAGCGAGGCGGTTGTGGTCGATGTTGCCGTAGGGTGAAGCGAGGCGGTTGTGGTCGATGCGACCGTAGGGTGAAGCGGAGCAGTTATGGTCGATGTTGCCGTAGGGTGAGGCGGAGCGGCTGAATGATATATGGAAAGGTAAGTTTTGAGAAAAAATGACGTTTGCTATTGCGAACACGGACAATTTGTGATACAATATAAAATGTGTCGGTATGTGCAGATGAAGCGTTGTATGCGCCAAAGATACAGGCGGCAGATACAGATGACACAGGAAAGTAAAAAATCCGATGAAAAGGACGGTTATTTATAATGACAAATTATGAAACTTACGAAAGCCCTTTCTGTACGAGATATGCAAGTGAGGAAATGCAGTTTACATTCTCCGCACAGAAGAAGTTTTCGACATTCCGCAGATTGTGGGTAGCGCTTGCAAGAGCGGAAATGAAGCTCGGACTTGAGCAGGTAACGCAGGAAAAGGTCGACGAGCTTGAGGCGCATATTGATGATATTGATTTTGCTTATGCGGCTGAGGAGGAGAAGAAGCTCCGCCACGATGTTATGGCGCACGTTCATACATACGGAAAGTGCTGTCCGAAGGCCGAGGGCATAATCCATTTAGGCGCTACAAGCTGTTATGTAGGCGACAACACCGATGTTATCGTAATGCGTGACGCTATGAAGATAGTACACAGAAAGCTTGTGAACGTTCTTTCGAACTTCGCTTCTTTTGCGGATAAATATAAGGATATGCCTTGTCTTGCATATACACATTTACAGCCTGCACAGCTGACTACAGTCGGCAAGCGTGCTACGCTGTGGATGAACGAACTTCTGATGGATCTTGAGGATCTTGAGTATCAGATGGGTAATCTTAAGCTGCTCGGTCAGAAGGGTACTACAGGCACTCAGGCAAGCTTTATGGAACTGTTCCACGGCGATGAGGAAAAGATAGAAAAGCTGGAGCAGATGATAGCTGAGGAAATGGGATTCAAGCAGTGTGTACCCGTAAGCGGTCAGACCTATTCAAGAAAGGTTGACAGCAGAATAGTAAACGTACTGGGCGGTATTGCGCAGAGCTGTTCGAAGTTCTCGAACGATCTGCGTATCCTTGCAAACTTCAAGGAAATCGAGGAGCCTTTTGAGAAGAATCAGATCGGTTCTTCGGCTATGCCTTATAAGAGAAACCCGATGAGAGCGGAGAGAATTACCTCGCTTTCAAGATATGTTATGATAGATACTCTTAACCCCGCATTCACGGCAGGTACACAGTGGTTCGAGAGAACGCTTGACGACAGTGCTAACAAGCGTATCGCAGTAGCGGAGGCATTCCTTGCAACAGACGCTATACTGAACATTATGCTGAATATCACAAACGGACTGGTCGTATATCCTAAGGTTATCCGTGCAAGAGTAATGAAGGAGCTTCCTTTCATGGCAACGGAAAACATTATGATGGACGCAGTTATGAAGGGCGGAAACAGACAGGAGCTTCACGAGAAGATAAGACAGCACAGCATTGCCGCAGGTAAGGTCATCAAGGAGGAGGGCGGAGAAAACGACCTCGTTGACAGAATCGCCGCAGATCCCGACTTCATGACGACAAAGGAAGAAATCGAGGCAAAGCTCATCCCTGAAAATTACACAGGCAGAAGCGCAAGCCAGGTGAGTGCATTCCTTGACAGGTGCATAAAGCCTGTCCTTGAAAAGAATAAGGACGTTCTCGGAGAAAAGGCTGAGCTTTCCGTATAATGAACGGATTGTGAAAATTGCAGAAATTCTTTACTATTTCTTGACTAATCGAAATCATTATAGTATAATACTATAATGTATAAATTAACAGGATGTGCTGAGGCACAGAAACGGAGTGAAACATTTGAAAAGAGTGGCAAAGCCTGTGTTCTTTATAGTGCTGGCGGTTATACTGGCATTTACAGGCATAGTATTTTTCGGTGTTCATACCCAGTACGGCGATTTCACGAACACTATTATAAGAGGTGTAAGTGATATTCGTTGGGGTATTGATATCAGAGGCGGTGTCGATGTTACATTTACGTCACCGGCAGATTACGATGCGACCGATGAAGAGGTCGATGCAGCAAAGTCGATCGTTGAAACAAGACTTGTTGCAAACAACATAACAGACTATGAGGTTTATGTTGATTATAACAGTGATAAGATAATCGTGCGTTTCCCGTGGCAGGCTGAGGATGACAGCTTTGATCCGGAAGCGGCTGTAAAGGAGCTTGGTGCTACCGCACTGCTCACCTTCAGAGAGGGCTCGGAAAAATCGCTTTCCGACGGTCAGACATATGAGGATCTGCCCCTTATCATTTCCGGCTCGGACGTTGAAAAGGCTTCTGCCGTATATCAGCTCAAGAGCGGAAACAGCAAGGAATATGAGTATATGGTATCCTTAAAGCTGAAGGACAGCGGCAAGGAGAAGTTTGCAGAGGCTACAAAGAAGCTCGCTCCATCAAAGGGATACATCTCGACATATATGGATGACAAGTGCATATCCACAGCTACTGTCAAAGAGGAAATCAGCGGCGGTGAGGCTACAATCAGCGGTAACTTTACGGCGGATGAGGCTAAGGCGCTTGCAGACCAGATAAACGGCGGTGCGTTACCGTTCAAGCTGGAAACATCAAGCTTCAGCACTATCTCGCCCACGCTCGGTACAGGTGCCCGTGACGCTATGGCAATCGCCGGCGTTATCGCATTTGCGCTTATAATGATATTCATGATATCACTGTACAGACTGCCCGGTGTAGTAGCCGTTATCGGTCTTATCGGACAGGTTGCAGGTACGTTCTGTGCTATAACAGGCTTCTTCCCGTTCTCGAACAGCTTTACGCTGACAATACCCGGTATCGCAGGTATCATTCTTGCGGTAGGTATGGGCGTTGACGCTAACGTTATCACGGGTGAGCGTATAAAGGAAGAAATAAACAGCGGCAAGACGATAGATACAGCGATAGCTACAGGCTATAAGAGAGCGTTCAGTGCGGTATTTGACGGTAATATCACAATGATTATCGTTGCTATCATACTTATGGGTGCTTTCGGTACTCCCGACAGCCTTGCGTCTACTATACTGAAGCCCGTATTCTTCATGTTCGGTGCTTCGACAGAGGGTACTATCTACTCATTCGGCTACACTCTGATGGTCGGCGTAATACTGAACTTCCTGTTCGGCATATTTGCGACAAGACTTATGACGATGTCGCTTTCCAGATTCAAGATATTCAGAAATCCCGCTCTCTACGGCGGAAAATCTGCAAAGAAGCGTGCCGCTGAAAAGGCTGCCGCAACGGAAGGCGGTGCTTCAAAATGAATAACAAAAAAGTATTTGATTTTATAGGATACAGAAAGATACTCTTTCTGATACCGATTGTCATTGCTGTAATTACGGTTATTTTCAACTGTATATTCGGCGTTGAAATGGCTATTGAATTCAAGGGCGGTACAATGCTGACCTACAGCTATACCGGCGAAATTGACACAAATGCGGTAAAGAAGACAGTTGAGGGCGAAAATTACGGTGCTGTTACGGTAACTACAGGTTCTTCTATGAACAGCTCGCTTGAAGTCGTTGAAATCTCATTCTCGTCTTCAGAGGGACTTACTGCAGATAAGCAGACAGCTTTATCGGATAAGCTCCAGCAGACCTTCAAGGATAACAGCCTTACGCTTGTAAACAGCCAGGATGTCAACCCCACATCAGGTGCGGAGTTCTTCCTTAAGTGCCTTGTTGCGGTATTGTTCTCGTTTGTACTGCTTGTAATCTATATTGCGTTCAGATTCAAGAAAATCGGCGGCCTTTCGGCAGGTGTGTTTGCACTGGTAGCCCTTGTTCACGACTGCTTCATGGTTTATGCGGTGTTCGTGTTCTGCCGTTTCCCGATCGACGCAAACTTTATGGCGGTTGTTCTTACAGTGCTCGGTAACTCTATCAACAATACAATCGTTGTATATGACCGTATCAGAGAGAACCGTAACCTTTACGGCAACTCGCTTTCACTCAAGGAACTTGTTAATATGAGTATCACTCAGTCGATAACACGTTCTGTAAACACAACTGTTACAACAGCCTTTGCCGTACTCGCAATCTGCGTTGTATGCGCAATCTGCGGCGTAACCTCGATAATGACATTTGCTATTCCTATGATGGCAGGTCTTATCTGCGGTACCTATTCTTCACTGTGCATCTCGGGTCCCCTGTGGGTACTCTGGCAGGAGAAGCACGGCAAGAATTATACAAATGCAGGAAACGGCGAAAGCAAGAAGGATACAAAGAATCTTGCTTCAAAGGGTACGGTAGACACAAAGAAGCTCATGGTATAATCACCTGCGGCTGATAATTCAATCAAAAATAAAAGCCGCATAGCACATAAAGTCTTTGCGGCTTTTGAATTTAGACAGATATTCATAAAAACCAAATGGGAGAGATTTTTAAAAATCCCGGAGGATATTTTGAAAAGAGATATTACTAAAAAAATCACAACACATTTCGGTAAGCTTATACGCAGTCCTAAGCTGTTGCTGACGCTGATAATTCCGCCGATAGCGGTAATTGTCATAGGACTTGCGGTATTTGCGGGCAGCGGGCTTTATCCGTTCGGAGACAAAACGCTCGCATGGTGCGATATGCACCAGCAGGTGCTTCCTTTATTGCTCGATTTCAAGGACATACTTGAGGGCAAGGGGGATTTCTTCTTCAACTGGCAGAATGCCGGCGGAATGAATTTCCTCGGCGTGTTCCTGTTCTTTATATCAAGCCCGTTTTCGCTTCTTGTTGCATTTGTCGACAAAGCGGACATGATGCTGTTCATGAACATTATGACGCTTATGAAAATGGCTGTCTGTGCGATAACCGCAAATGCGTACTTCCGCACCTGCCATAAAAAGCTGGATGTGACATATTCGGCGCTTTTCAGCGTTATGTATGCGTTCAGCGGTTACTCTATGCTGTTCTATCAGAACACGGTATGGCTCGATGTAATGTACTTCTTCCCGCTGCTGCTGATAGCGTTCAATTCGCTCGTAAAGCGTAAACGTACAGGCGGTCTTATATTCTGCCTTGTCGGAATGCTGGTGCTGAATTATTATCTCAGCTATATGGTGGTATTGTTCACGATACTGTATTTCGGCGTTTACATTTTTCTTAACAGAAAAAAGGGCAGTACAAAGGGCATTGCGCCGAGGTTTATCATAGGCTGTGGTATAGCGGCGCTGATTTCCGCTGTTGTATGGCTTCCGAGCTTTGCACAGTATCTTTCGTCTGCAAGGGGAGCGAACATACTCAAGGGCCTGTTTGATTCTGCGGTATTTGCAGGGATATATACAAATCTGCCGCTTATTTTCTGTACGGGATTTTCCGTTGCGGCTTTCATCGTGTATTTTCTGCGAAGAAAGAGCAAGAACAGCAGATTCTATGCGCTGCTTTCGTTCCTTACGCTTCTGCCGGTAGTGTTTGAGCCGATAAACAAGATGTGGCACACGGGCGACTATATGGCATTCCCTATGCGGTACGGCTATATGACTACGCTTATGATGCTGACCTTTGCGGCGGTGAAGCTGTCGCATACAAAGCCTGATGATTATGCGCAAAAAAATAAAAAGCCCTATCTTATCGGAATAACTGCCGCCGGCGTTATCTATTTCGGTTTTACGATATGGTACTACTGTAGCTACAGATACGAACTGGATTCATATGTTTCGACACTGTGGGGAAGCTCGGAGTCATTCGTACTGCTTTTAATTATCTTCTGCGGATTTACGGCGCTGTATGTTCTGACTATGGCTTTCGGCGTTTTCAAGAAGCTTACTTTCAAATCGGTTTGTACTGTACTGGCTGTAATTGTTGTAGCCGAGAGCGTTTTCAACGCAAACGTGTATATAGGCGCATCGGCATATACCCCTGTCAAGTACAACAATGCGATAGAGCTTGAAGGAAAAATCCCCGAGGACGATGATTTTTACAGGGTTAAGCTGATGCAGTGGCCTAAGAAATATTTTGACGCAAATCTTATAGGCGGACTGGGCTATCCCACCATCGCACATTACACCTCGCTTACATCGGAGGATTATATGTATGCGATGAAGCGGCTCGGCTACTCGTCCTACTGGATGGAGGTAACCGGCAACGGAGGCACGGCTCTTACCGATGCCGTTATGAATATAAAATATTATATAGAGAAATTCAGCGCAAGAGAGCCTGTGATTTATCGTGACAAGAACTATTCAATCTATGAGAGCGAATACTATCTCCCGCTCGGAATAGTGACCGACAGCGATCTGTCACAATGTACGGAGCTGCCTAAGGCGGAACGTATAGTTATACAGGAATATCTTGCAAAGAATCTGCTTGATACGGGCAACGAACTGCTGTTTACCGAGTATGAGCATACCGGAGAAAAGAATATACGGTATGCACATCGTGACGGGATATATTATTTCACACCCAAGAGCGATACACGCATAGCAACGCTCAGCTACAAGCTGGATATAGGTGAAAAGCAGGCACTGTATTTCGATTGCTTTGATCTTGTGACAAGAAATATCAACGAGCATATCAACGGTTCGTTTGCAATATATGTAAACGGCATCAAGCAGGATCTGTCGTTTCCGAATAAAGACAGCAACGGACTTTTATATCTCGGTACTTTCGAAAATGAGAAGGTAAGTATAGATGTTGACGTAAACGAAAGCACTTATTGCTCAAGCTATGGTATTTACGGGCTGTCGCTCGGCAAGCTGGAAAAAGCTATCAATAAAACAAAAACCGCCGATCTTAAGGTTGACGGTGGAAATATAAGCGGAACGGCAGACAACGCAAAAAGCGGTCAGTGGCTGTTTTTGTCGGTGCCGTATGACGACGGATTTTCCGCAACGATAAACGGAAAGCCTGCTGAGATATACCGTTCTATGTCGGGCTTTATGGCGGTGAAGCTGGAGGAAGGCAAAAACGATATAACCTTCAGTTTCTGCCCGAAGGGGCTTAAACCGGGTATTGTGCTGAGCATCGCAGGCTTTGCGGCACTGGCGCTGTACATTATATTCCGCAAAAAGATAACGGCAATTGCCGATAAGGCGGAAGGTCTGTGCAGGATTGGCATTTACGCATTGCTTGTTGCGGTGATGGCGGCGGTGTATGTATTACCGCTAATCATATCAATAATAGGGAACGTTTGTTCTCTGGCGGGCTGATTTTCAGAAAGGAAGTAATGAAAATGGATATTGGCGTATCAACGGCTTGTCTGTACCCTCTTGAAACAGAAAAGGCTCTTTATGAGCTTGCCGAGCGGGGTGTAAAAAATGTTGAGATATTCGTAAATTCGATAGACGAGCTTGAAGGGCAGGTGCTTGTTGAACTAAGAAGAATCATCGGTGAATACGGGATGAACGTAATATCCATGCATCCGTTTTCTTCGCCTATGGAAACGCTGTTTCTTTTCGGCGATTATCCACGCAGAACCGAATATCTGATAGATATTTACAAGAGGTATTTTGAGGTTATGGCGGAGATCGGTGCGGATGTGTTTGTCCTGCACGGAGCTATCCTAAGCTCAAAGGTACCTGATGAAAGGTACATGGAACGTTATCTGCGCTTATTCCGCCTAGCAAAAGAATTCGGTGTTACGGTGGCACAGGAAAACATCTGCTACTGCAAGAGCAGCAGTGTAAGATTTATCGAGAATATGATCGGACAACTCGGCGATGAGGTCAGATTTGTTGTAGATCTCAAACAGGCGAGAAGGAGTAACGTAGATCCGTTCAGACTTCTGGATATAATAGGCAACAAGGTCGTACATCTTCATGTAAGCGACGGCAACGCAGGCTGTGATTGTCTGCCGATAGGAAAGGGCAGCTTTAACTTCAACCGTCTTTTCAGCGAACTTGAAAAAATAAATTACGATAAAGCAATGATAGTAGAACTTTACCGTGAGAATTACAACAGCTATGACGAACTTGCTGTATGTGCGAATAATATGAAAAAGATATACGATAAGTATAAGATGGGTCTTTGATTACAGAAAATGCTTGAAAAAGCTGCGAAAGTGTGTTAAAATACATAAATACAGGAATATGGAAAAGGAAACCGTGAGGATCAGAGCGAAAGCGAGGAAAACAGATGAAATGCCCGGAATGCGGATATGAGGACAGCAAGGTAATAGACAGTCGCCCTGCGGAAAATAAAATTCGCAGAAGACGTGAATGTCTGTCGTGCAAGTGCCGTTTTACGACCTATGAAATGGTGGAAACAATACCGCTTATGGTTGTGAAAAAGGATAATACCATTGAACCTTTTGATCGTGACAAGCTGATAAACAGGCTTGCGAGAGCTACGGTGAAACGTCCGGTACAGATCGAGGACCTTGAAAAAATGGTTGAGGATATTGTACAGGAACTGAAGAACCAGTTCAGGCGGGAGGTATCGTCGGACGAGATCGGCGAACTGGTATTGCGCAGGCTGAAGGATATAGATAAGGTGGCGTATATCAGATTTGCTTCGGTATATCGTGACTTTAATGATATTGACAGCTTTGTCAGAATAATTTCCGAACTGAACGAGGAAAAATAGGATTTTTATCGGTGCCGTCCTTAAAGGGCGGCATTGTTTTAGCTTTACGGAAAGAATGCACGAGTTTTCAACATACAGGAACTCGGCTGTTGATAACTAAATATTGATAGCGAGAAACTGTATATTGTGGTTGTTTACATTTTGCACAATCGGAGAATATAACGGTTTAAAACCATTTGTGCAAAATTAAAATGAAAAAGATGTTGACAAAGCTCGAAAAGCGTGATATAATAGACAAGCACTCAAACGAGAGGGCACAAAAACAGAGGGTACTTG
>ERZ791903.3045-NODE-3045-length-11176-cov-3.485838_pt1 | contig 11176 bp, 10 predicted proteins | sample MGYA00510148_ERZ791903 | MGnify/ENA primary metagenome ERZ791903 (study PRJEB30046, sample SAMN00792080) | human gut metagenome | study: EMG produced TPA metagenomics assembly of the A metagenome-wide association study of gut microbiota in type 2...
TATCTGCTGCTGCGATAATTTTGACGTTTACGGACATTTAGACTACGTTGTCCGCTATGCACCTAAGAAAGATGCAGACTACCAGCCTGCGGATTACACGGACTTGCTGGATATGATTTTAAAAAAACTGATTGAAAACGGAAAAGGCATTGAAATCAATACAGCCGGACTTCGTTATGGTTTAAAAGAGGCAAATCCATGCTGTTTTATTTTGAAACGTTACCGCGAACTGGGCGGCGAAATCCTCACAACCGGTTCCGACGCCCATAAGCCGCAGGATATGGCATTTGCTTTTGATATTATTGTGGATTTACTTAAAGACTGCGGTTTTTCTTATTACACGCTTTTTCATCAGCGAAAGCCTGAATTTATCCGCCTTTAAAATATTTTCATAAAAAGTTCCGGTAATCCTCGGACTGTTCCCGCAATTGGGCAATATCATTTTTCAAGCAATTCACAACGTAATCAATTTCCTGGCGGGTGATTTCTTCATTAATAGTAAAACGTACTGTTGCAAAGCTTAATTCATCCGGCAGTCCGATGGATTTTAATACGTGTGAAGGCATACCGGAGCCTGTAGAGCAAGCAGAACCCGCCGATGCACAAATTCCTTGCTTATCCAGCATTACAATCAGCGTCCCGCCATCAACAAACTGAAAGCTGAAATTCATGTTTCCCGGAAGCCGTTTTCTGCTGTCCCCGTTTAAACGTGAAAAAGGAATCTCTGTAAGAACTCTGTGAATCATATAATCCCGCATCCGCATTTCATATTGTGTCCGCATCGGTTTATTTGCCATGGCAGTCTGCGCCGCCTTTGCAAAACCGATAATCCCTGCCGTATTTTCCGTGCCTGAGCGCATCCCACGCTCCTGTCCGCCGCCGTGGATAAACGGTGTCTTTACACAGCCCTCGCGGATATATAAAAATCCAATCCCCTTCGGTCCGTTTAATTTGTGTGCACTGGTACTGAGCATATCAATCTGCATGGCATTGACATCAATATCCATATTCGTATATGCCTGCACTGCATCCGTATGAAACAAAATACGGTGTCTGCGTGCAAATGCACCAATTTGCGCAACCGGCTGAATTGTGCCAATCTCATTATTGGCTGCCATTACTGAAATTAAGAATGTATCCGGACGGACTGCCCGCTGAATATCCGTAAGACGGACAATCCCATTTTCAGCCGGACGGATATAAGTCACATAAAACCCTTCCTTTTCAACTGCTTCACAGCTTTTTAAAATTGCATGATGTTCCATTGCTGTTGTAATAATGTGTCCCCTGCGGTGTTCCTCGGCTGCAATTTTTACCGCCCAGTTGTCCGATTCTGTTCCACCTGATGTAATATAGATTTCTTGCGACTTTGCCTGAATGGTCTGGGCAAGAAATGCCTCTGCGTTATTTATATCGTTTTTTACATCTGCTGAAAATGTATAAGCACCGGATGGATTGGCATACCGTTTTCCCATATAAGGCAGCATCGCATTGATAACTTCCGGGTGCAGCCGGGTTGTTGCGGCATTGTCCATATAAATCATACTGCCATCCCCTTTTTTCATCTCTTATTAATAATATATTCAATGCATGCATACATTGATAATAATTGTTTGACATCCCGGTTGGTTACAACGATGAACTTTTCATTTAATAAAAATGCTGTATTAAAAGGAACTGTAATTTTGACACTGGCTGGTATTATCAGCCGGATTGCGGGATTTTTTTACCGTATTTTTTTAACCCGCCAGATTGGTGCTGATGGTATAGGAATGTTCCAGCTTGTCACACCGGTGCTTGGCATTGCATTTGCGCTATGCTCTGCCGGTATCCAGACTGCCATTTCACGATTTTGTGCTGCAAAAAAATTTCAAAGCACATGGCTTTTTGCCGGTTTAGCCGTTGCACTTCCGCTATCTGTTCTTTTTACATCTTTCACCTATGCTTACGCAGATTTTATTGCTGTACGGATTTTTCTAAACAAAGACTGCTCCCGTTTTATCCAGATTCTTGCAATTACTGTTCCATTTTGTACTTTTCACAACTGCGTAAACGGCTATTATCTCGGAAAAAAACAGGCTGGACTCCCTGCATTTTCCCAGCTGTTTGAACAGTTTGCACGGATTGGTGCCGTTTATTTGTACACTGTATACTGTACACAAAACGAACGCCCTGTTTCTGTTTTATGCGCCGTTTACGGTAATCTTGCCGGTGAAGCAGCTTCCTGCCTGATTTGTATCCTTGCTCTGCTGATTGATAAAACCGTAACATTCCGGTTTCATTCTTTACCTGAATGTATCAAAAAAACCGTGGTATTTTCTATTCCGCTGACTGCCAACCGTCTTTTAATGCATCTGTTGCAAAGTGGAGAATCTATTCTGATTCCGGCACAGCTTGTGCTTTTTGGCAATACGCAGAATGAGGCTTTAAGTATTTATGGTATTCTTATGGGGATGTCCCTTCCGCTTATTTTGTTCCCGTCTGCCATAACCAATTCCATGGCTGTCATGCTTCTGCCGGAAGTTTCCGGTGCGCAGGCAGACGGTGACAATGCACGGATTGTACATACTTTGAACCGCTCCCTGCAAATCTGTATGGCAATGGGATTTTTAAGCACCGCACTTTTCTTATTTTACGGTGCTAAAATGGGGGCTATTTTGTTTAAAGAACCGCTTGTTGAAAATTTTGTCATGATTCTTGCATGGCTGTGTCCTTTTTACTATCTGACAACAACACTTGGCAGTATTTTAAACGGTCTTGGCTGTACTACCCTGACCTGTGTCCAGACCATTGCCGGAATTCTTGTGCGCATTGCTTTTCTTGTTCTGCTCGTTCCCAAAACCGGTATCCGCGGATATCTGATTGGCACGCTGGTTTCACAGATTTTGGTCTGCATTGCACATTTTCTATATTTAAACCATCTGTTTCATATCGGTTTTCCGGTCTGGAAATACATCCTGCAGCCGCTTTTATATACAGCCGTTTCAATTTTATTTTCACAGATGTTCTGCCGTTTATTGCTGTTTTTAGGAACGGACTCACTGTTTTTCCGGCTTTTTACCGGTGCCTGCTGTGCCGTCTTTATTTTTGCGGTATTAATAAAATCTTCATTTCTGACAGCAGAATGCACCCGGCTGTGAGCAGCCCCAAGTAGTTTTAAATCTTTTAATTCCGGCATTATTTCATACAATTACTGCGGCAGTACGGCATCCAGCAGCGCAGGTGCCGTATCCCACTCACCCCTGCGTGTTTCATACTGCTCATGCAGCCAGTTAATTGCTTCTTTGCGACCTTCAACACTGCTTTCAAAATACTGTGTTGTCTTTTTTTCATCCGGAACTGCTGTCGAAGCATACGGTCCTAACCAGACCTGTACCATCAATTTAAAATCCGGTTTTTCCCCGGTATTTTTTATCAGATAACGCATACCGTGATGTTCACCTGTATATACTCCGCCATACTTAAAAAAATTGTATGGCATAATTTCTTTTTCATCCATCATTTTAACCTTTTCTCCTTTTCGCCATATCGTCCGGAAGTCTAGAAAAGAACTTTGTGTTAGCACAGCTCTTTGTTACCTTTTATACGGCATATTTCGCCGTGCCAGAGCAGAAAGACTTCGGCTCATTGCTTACGCACATTATAACATGATTTTATATGTTTTTTTATATAATTTTATGCTGTTTAAAGATTTACACAGAACATTTGTTTTGATATACTGTTAAAAATAAGGAGGTTTTTCATGAGCGATTTTCCATCACACATTATTTATCATATTGATGTAAACAGCGCATTTCTTTCATGGACTGCTGTAAAGCGGCTTCGTGACAATCCGGAAGCGTTAGATATCCGGACGATTCCGGCTGTTATCGGCGGAGATGAAAAGAAACGGCATGGCATTGTTCTTGCAAAGTCTGTCCCCGCTAAAGCCTATGGCATCCAGACCGGAGAACCCCTTGTACAGACCCGGAAAAAATGTCCTGATATTTTAATTGTTCCACCTGATTTTGCAACATATGTATCCATGTCCGAACAGCTTATGAATTTTTTAAAACAGACTGCGCCTGTTGTTGAACAATATAGCATTGATGAAGCATTTTGTGATATGACAGGTACTGGTCTGTTGTACGGCGATCCGGTTGCCTTTGCACACCAGCTTAAAGATGATATTTTAAACCGCTTTGGCTTTACAGTTAATATCGGTATTTCAACAAATAAACTGCTTGCTAAAATGGCATCTGATTTTAAGAAACCAAATCTTGTACATACACTTTTTCCTGAAGAAATCCCCCAAAAAATGTGGCCGCTCCCTGTGGGAGAACTGTTTTTTGTCGGACCTTCAATGTGCAAAAAGCTGGAAGCCCTGGGGATTCATACGATTGGTGATATTGCCGCCAGCAATCCGCAGCTGCTTGTGAGCCATTTTAAGAAGCACGGCGAACTGATCTGGAATTATGCAAATGGATTTGATATTGAACTGCCGGTAAACCACAAAGCTGCCAATAAAAGCTTTGGTAATTCCGTTACACTGCATTTTGATGTTACAGATGCTGAAAATGCAAAGACCATTCTTCTTTCCCTCAGCGAAACGGTCGGTGCACGAATCCGCGCAGAACACGCTTATATTGGTGTGGTGTCTGTCACAATTGTTGATAATGAATTTCGCCACCTATCCCGTCAATGTACGCTTTCTACACCAACAGATATAACAGAAATCATCTATGAAAATGCCTGCCGGCTGTTTGATCTGACATGGAATCATGTCCCAATCCGTCTGCTCGGTGTTTCCACGGCACATGCGACAGACACTGCTTTTCATCAAATGAACCTTTTTGATGAAGATAAAAATGAACGGTTTGCGATGTTGAATAAAGCGGTTGATTCCATTCGGGATAAATATGGTGAAGACAGTATTAAACGGGCACGTTTTTTAGATAATGGCTGCACCCATATGTCCGGAGGCTTAAACCGCGAAAAACGCAGTCACAAAAAGAACTCTTAATTTTTTGGAGATTCAGCCGATATACATAAAAGTATAATGGTAAAATGCTTATACAAAAATACACCAAACAAAATACGATTAAAATAAATGTCAGTCTGACAGAATGGAGTGTTTATAGATGTCTATTACAATTAATGCTTCGGCAATTTTAAATAATTTGACAGCAAACAATTCTTATGCTTTTTCATCGACAAAAAGAATTGTAAAGTACAACAGCGATGCAGATGAAACCCGTCAGAGTGCTTCTTCACTCAAGCATAAATTACGTTCTTTAAAAGATATTGATACATCGGACGGACCAACTGCACGTACACAGAATAAAATCAAAAGTTTTGTAAATACCTATAATGATTTAATGTCTTCCGCATCCGGTATAACCGGTTCCAAGAAACTCACAAAGTACATGGATAAAATGGACAGCCTGTTTTCCGAATATGAAGATTCATTAAAAAGTCTTGGTATTACACGGACTTCAACGAATAAATTAAAATTCGATACTACCAATTTTTCAGATGTAACAAGCACAAAACTGGATGCTGTTTTTGGTGAAGATGAGCATTTTGTAAGTGACAGCATTAAATATGCCAAAGCTATTTCTTCTGCTGCGCAGCAGGCTTTAAATACACCAGAGAATGTACTTGGAACAACCACTATTTCTGTATCTGCCGGTAATACAGCTCTGGCTCAGTCTGATCAGCTCTTAGCAGCTGCCACAAAAAATCTGTATTTAACAGACTATGCATCCGTGCAGGCGCAAACCTTAGTTACCTATTTAAAAAATTATACAGAACAGTATAACAATACATTGCAAAAACATACTTCCGCTGATTTAAATTCAACAGAAAACGGTTATCTGAATGCTATGAAAAATGCAACACAGAATGTAAAGAACCAGCTTCTGCCTGTCGGCATTACAGTCACCGATGACGGTACGCTTTCTTTTGACGAAACAGCCGTTTCTTCGGATAATATCGAAAATGTAAAAAATCTGTTTGGTTCTTCATCTTCTTATGGAACAATTATAAAAGGATATGCCGAAAAACTTTTTTCAAGTCTTGTGCAGGCAGATTCATCTGATTTAAATATTGATTACTACGCATAAAAAGAAGTGGGTAAACATTTTATGCTTACCCACTTCTTTTAACTATCACTATCTTAATTTTTCCAAAAACATCAGCAGGAAACTGATAAACAGCAATATGCAAGATATCCAGATAACATGAATCCCATAACAGACAGATAAAATACCACCAATGCCCGCACCAATGGCAAAGAAAAAGATAATTCCAAAATAATAAAAAGTCTGCCGCAGATGTTCAGCTTTTTTATCTCTTAAATACAAAGACAATGCGGCTGTTCCGCTTCTTAAATTTCCGATACACATTGTGCTTGCATAAGAATAGCCACCCACTTTGCGGAATGTCTGCACCTGCATTGCACAGGCAAACGATACCATTACGGTTGCTATCATATTATAAGCATTTGGAATAAATCCTACAATCGCAAGTATCCCCATTTCGGCCAACAAAATTCCCTGCCGCCAGTGCATTTTTTTAGCATACTTGAAGCGGTTCTGTACATTTTCTGCAACAAAGACCCCAAATACAAATGCCAGTAAAGGGAACAAATACCGCAGCCCAATCTGCCATTCCCGGTTCATAAAATGCTGGCTCATCAGGACAACATTTCCCGTCTGGGCATTTGAAAAAACCTCATCTCTTGTATTGTATGTATACGCATCCTGAAAGCCGCCGGACAATGCCAGAAATACACTGTTTACAAATGCTTCAGACATCTGTTTTTCTGACAGCAGATGTTTTATCCAAGTCTGTTTATGACTGCTCAATGCACGCACCTCCAAAGTCTGATTAAGCAATTTCTAATTTATCTTTAATCTTCCGGATATCATTTTCCATTATATTCGTCCGGACAAGAAGGAGTTCCTTTTCGTTTTCTACCTTCAATGCTTCATCCAGTTTTCTGCACAAATCGGCATGTCCCTCTGCAATAATTCTGATATTGCGGTTTGTTTCATTCTCAAGGGTCATTTCAATACTGGATACACGGCCTTTTAAATCCCGTATGTCCGTTTTCATGCCTTGCATATCAGTCTTCATTCCCCGCATATCAGTCTTCATTCCCCGCATATCAGTCTTCATACCTTGCATATCAGTCTTCATACCCTGCATATCAGTCTTCATTTCTTTCATATCCGATTTCATGTTCTGCATGTCGGTATTCATATTCTGCATGTCAGTCTTCATTTCCTGCATGTCAGTCTTCATTTCCTGCATATCGTTTTTCATATTCTGCATATCAGAATAAATTGCCTGTAACATTTCGTTTTCTGTCATAGAATGTCCTCCCCTTATAATTAGTGCCACTCATACGGTGTGCTTTGGTATACGTAATAGTTGAGCCAGTTCGTATATAGATTATTGGCATGGCTTCTCCATGATAATATCGGTCTTTGCGTCGGATCATCATCGGGATAATAATGTACCGGTAAAGTCGGCATAATGCCTTTTTTCACATCCCGCTTATACTCCTGATCCAGTGTCATACGGTCATATTCAGGATGTCCCATTACAAAAATCTGTTTGCCTTCCTGTGCCATGACAATATATATTCCGGCTTCTTTTGAATCCGCCAGCACTTTCAATTTCGGATTGTTTAAAATATCCTCCCGGCAGGCCTCCGTATAGCGTGAATGCGGTGCCATAAAAAAGTCATCAAATCCACGTACCAGAGGTTCTTTTTTATTCATTACATGATGGCGGTATATTCCGGATAACTTCTTTTCCAGCTGTACCTTTTTTACCCCGTAATGATAATATAATCCCGCCTGTGCCGCCCAGCAGATATGAAGTGTTGACGTAATATGTGTTTTAGACCACTCCATAATCTGAGATAATTCTTTCCAGTAATTCACCTCATCAAAATTCATCTTTTCAACCGGTGCACCTGTAATAATCATCCCATCAAATTTACGGTGTTTAATATCTTCAAATACCTCATAAAACTTCTTCAAATGGGAAGCTGAGGTGTTTTTTGAAATGTGTGTTGCCATCTGCAGAAAAGTAATATCAATCTGTAACGGTGTGTTTGAAAGTCCCCGCAGAAGCTGTAATTCCGTATCCTGCTTAATCGGCATCAGATTCAGAATTAAAATCTGCAATTCACGGAAATCCTGTGTCATTGCTCTATGTTCATCCATTACAAATATATTTTCATTTTCCAGTTCTGCCTTTGCCGGCAAATCACTCTGTATTTTAATTGGCATAATTTCCTCATTTCCGCACAACGCTTTTATTCCTGTTGGTTTGTGCTTACGCAGTCACACTATAGCATATTTTCTCTTTATCGGCAACCGTCATCATCTGCCATCATCATTCATCGGTGCCATTTCAAGGAATTCGTTTTCTGTTATTACAGGAACTCCCAGTTTTGCCGCAGTCTTATTTTTAGATGACGTAGAATGGCTGTCGTTATTAATCAGGTATGATGTCTTTCCTGTCACAGAACCGGTCACCCTGCCGCCAAGCTGTTCAATGCGTTCTTTTAACTGATTTCTGTTTTCAAAATGTTCCAATGAACCTGTAATTACAAACACTTTACCGGTAAGAATCTGATTATTCTGATTGTCCGGCGCTTTTTCAATGTGCATTTCCTGCAGCAGCTTATAAAATTCTTCTTTATTTTTTTCATTTTCAAAATAGGAAGCAAATGTATCTGCAATGACTGCACCTACACCGTCTATTTTCTCAAGTTCCTGTCTTCCGGCATGAATTACTTTTTCTATATCGTTACCTAATGCCTGCACAATCATTTTGGCATTGGAAAGTCCTACATTTGCAATGCCAAGTCCGTAAATAAATTTCGGCAGCGTTGTATTTCTTGAATTTTCAACAGATGTCAGCAGATTCTCATAGGATTTTTCCCCGAATCCGTCTAAAGCAATAATTTCATCACGGAATTTTTCCAAATGGTATAAATCACAGAAATTTTTTAAAAATCCGTGCTGAATAAATTTTTCCAGTGTTGCCTCTGACAATCCATCGATATTCAATGCATCTCTAGATACAAAATGGGCAAAACTTTTTACATGTTTCGCCTGACAGTCTTCATTGATACAGTAAAGGGTTTTGACATCATTAACCTGTTTAATCTGCGTTTTCCCGCCGCATACCGGACAGACTTCCGGAATCTCTAAATTACTGCTTTGTGTAAGATTTTCTGCAATCTGCGGAATAATCATATTCGCCTTAAATACTTTAATGCGATCACCAATACCAAGTTTTAAACTTTCAACAATACTGATATTATGCACACTTGCACGACTGACCTGCGTGCCTTCAAGCTCTACCGGATCAAAAACGGCAACCGGATTAATCAGACCGGTTCTTGAAGCACTCCATTCTATTTCTCGCAGTGTCGTTTCTGCGGTTTCATCTGTCCATTTAAACGCCATCGCATTTCTTGGAAACTTTGCTGTTCTTCCCAAAGAATCTCCATATGCAATATCATCATATAAGATTACCAGACCGTCTGACGGAAAATCATTTGTTACAATTGTTTTTTCAAACCATTCTATCGTGTCTAAAATCGTGTCTTTTGTAACCATTTTATATTCAACAACCGAAAACCCCTGATCTTTAAGCCACTCAAACTGTCGTTGTCTGGAATTATCAAAATCAACATCCTGTGCCGATACCAGTGTAAATGCAAAAAAATGGACATTACGCTGTGCCGTAATTTCATTATTTAACTGTCTGACAGATCCGCTGCATAAATTTCTCGGATTTTTATATTTTGCATCGGCTTCCGGAATCTGTTCGTTAATACGCTCAAAATCTGAATACGTAATAATCGCTTCTCCACGCAGAACAAGTTTCCCTTTAAAAGGAATGGTCACAGGAACATTTTTAAATACTCTGGCATTATTGGTAATAATTTCTCCTACTTCACCATTTCCTCTTGTAACAGCTTTTTGCAGTTGTCCATTGTCATAAGTCAATACAATTGTCAGACCGTCCAGCTTCCATGAAAGCAGACCTTTCTGACTGCCAAGCCACTCTGCCAGCGCTTCCGGACTTTTCGTCTTATCAAGACTTAACATTGGAGATTCATGACGTTCTTTAGGCAGTTCACTAAGCACCTCGTAGCCGACATTTACGGTCGGACTATTTGAAAGAATATAACCTGTTTCTTTTTCAAGCATACCCAATTCATCATATAAAGCATCATATTCATAATTAGACATCAGTTCCCTGCCCTCTGAATAATAGCTTTTCCCTGCCTTATTGAGTAATTCTACCAATTCTTTAATTCTGTCCATTTTACTTTGCTGAATCATATAACTGCTCCTTTAACTGCTGATATTCTGCTTCTGTCACATTCCGGTATTCTCCGGGCTTTAAATCTCCCAATAAAATATTCATGATACGGATTCTTTTGAGCTGCACAACTTCCCTTCCCTGTGTACTGCACATACGCCGGATCTGCCGGTTTAATCCCTGTGTAAGGATAATGCGGAAGGTTTTCTTTCCCAATGCGGTTACTTTGCACGGTTTCGTTGTTCTGTCTAACTCCGCCAGATATATTCCTCCAGACATTGCCTTAATAAATGAATCATCAATCTCTTTATTTACGGTTACAATGTATTCCTTTTCGTGACCGTTGGCTGAACGGAGAATTTTATCCATCATCTCTCCGTTATTTGTCATTAAAATTAACCCTTCTGAATCTTTATCCAGCCTGCCAACCGGGTAGATTCTTTTAGGATACCCAATATAATCAACAATATTATTATCACCCTGATTTGCCGTTGTCGTACACACGATTCCCGTTGGTTTGTAAAATGCCAGCAAAATCTTTTCATCTTCTTCTATAATTGATTTTCCATCGACAAAAACTGTCTGTCCATCTGTCACTTTACTTCCCATTTGTGCAGGAATGCCGTCTATGGTTACTCTGCCCTGTTCTAACAGGCGGTCTGCTTCCCTTCTGGAGCAATATCCCGCACTGCTTAAATATTTATTAATACGAACTTCCATGTTTTCTCCAATTCTTATTTCACAAGCTATTTTAATATTTTAACAAATTTTAAAATTTAATTCAATTTGTTCTTTTAGATAAAAGCTGTGTTTTAAATTATTTCACCCGTGTGATATT
>ERZ791903.3059-NODE-3059-length-11113-cov-5.287122_pt1 | contig 11113 bp, 8 predicted proteins | sample MGYA00510148_ERZ791903 | MGnify/ENA primary metagenome ERZ791903 (study PRJEB30046, sample SAMN00792080) | human gut metagenome | study: EMG produced TPA metagenomics assembly of the A metagenome-wide association study of gut microbiota in type 2...
TGGGCCGACCGTGCCGGAGCGACGATGATCCGCCAGCAGATGGGTTCCGACCCCGCATCGGTGGCCTTCGACACGCTCACCTCGGCCAAGGCCAACGGCGCCGACGTGGTGCTGATCGACACCGCCGGGCGTCTGCACAACAAGGTGGGCCTGATGAACGAGCTGACGAAAATCCGCAATGTCATGGGCAAGGTGATTCCAGGCGCGCCGCACGAGGTGATGCTCGTGCTCGACGGCTCAACGGGGCAGAACGCCTTCGAGCAGGCGAAGCAGTTCACGCAGGCCACGCAGGTCACCTCGCTTACGATCACCAAGCTCGACGGCACGGCCAAGGGCGGCGTGGTGATCGGCATCAGCGACCAGTTCCACATCCCGGTGCGCTACATCGGCATCGGCGAAGGCATCGACCAGCTGCGCATCTTCGACCGGAAGGAGTTCGTCAACGCGTTGTTCGGCCATGAAAAAAATTAACGTCATAACGCTCGGATGCTCGAAGAACACCGTCGACAGCGAGCATCTGATGGCACGGCTCGCGGCCGCCGGGTACGAGGTCCTCTTCGACAGCGACCGCACCGACGCCAAGGTCGTGGTAATCAACACCTGCGGATTCATCGGCGACGCCAAGCAGGAGTCCGTCGAGATGATCCTGCAGGCCGCGGCGGCCAAGCAGGCCGGAAAGATCGAACGGCTGTTCGTCGTGGGATGCCTCTCGGAACGCTACGCCGACGAACTGCGGGCCGAGATTCCCGAGGTGGACGAATACTTCGGCGCACGCACGTGGGACGGCATCGTTCGTGCGCTGGGGGCCTCGGAGGACCCGGCGCTGGCCACCGAACGCCGCCTGACGACCCCGAAGCACTATGCCTACCTGAAGATTTCCGAAGGCTGCAACTGGAAGTGCGGCTACTGCGCCATCCCGCTCATCCGCGGCGGCCACGTCTCCGTCCCGATGGAGGAGCTGGAGGAAGAGGCCCGCAAACTGGCCGCGCAGGGCGTCCGGGAGCTGATGGTCATTGCGCAGGACACGACCTACTACGGCATCGACCTCTACGGCCGGCGGATGCTCGCCGAGCTGTTGCGCCGCCTGTGCCGCATCGACGGCATCGAATGGATCCGGCTCCACTACGCCTATCCTGCCGGATTTCCCGACGAGGTGATCGACGTGATGGCCTCGGAGCCGAAAATCTGCAAATACCTCGACATTCCGTTCCAGCACATCTCCGATGTTCAGCTCGTGTCGATGCACCGCCGCCACACCAAGGCCGAGGCCATGGAGCTGATCGGCCGCCTGCGCGGGGCGATCCCCGACCTGGCACTGCGCACGACGCTGCTGGTGGGTTATCCGGGCGAGACGGAGGCCGATTTCGAAGAGCTGCTGGCATTCGTGCGCGAGGTGCGTTTCGAACGGCTGGGCGTCTTCCCCTACTCGGAGGAGGAGGGGACCTGGTCGGCCGAAAACCTCCGCGACGACGTTCCCGAGGAGGTCAAGCAGCGACGCGCGGAGCGTATCATGGCCCTGCAGAACGAGATCTCGCTCGACAACAACCGCCGCCGCGTGGGACGCACCGAACGGGTGATCATCGATTCGCGCCAGGGCGACTGGTATGTCGGCCGCACGCAGTATGATTCGCCCGAAGTCGACCAGGAGATCCTGATCCCGGCGTCGGAACGCCGCCTGCTGCGCGGACATTTCTACGACGTGACGGTCACCTCGGCCGCCGACTACGACCTCTACGGGGAGATTGCCGCAAAATAATTTTTTGCTTTTTTACGTTTTTTTCGTACCTTTGAAAAGTAAACCGGAACTTTACCCGAAGGCCATGGCCGACAAGAGCGTGATAACGAACATCGAAGCCCGTGTGCGGCAGCTGATCGACGACCACAAGAGGCTGTCGGACCTTTGTGCGGAACTGACTGCGCAGCGCGACACGCTCCGCTCCGAGAAACGCACGCTCGAGGAACGCGTCAGGGAGCTGGATGCCGAACTGGCGCGCATGCAGCTGACCGAAGGGCTTGCGGGCGGAGGCAGTAACCGGGAAAAAGCGCGGGCACGCGTCAACCGTCTTATGCGGGAGGTGGACAAGTGCATCGCGTTGCTGGGCCAGCCGCTGGCGGCCCCGACGACGCAGGAGGCCGAATAAACGGCCCCGGGGAAAACGGCCGGGAGGCCGGAGAAGAGGACGACGGAATAAACGAAACGAAAAAAATGGCAAAACAGGCAATAACCCTCAAAATAGCAGGCAAAAGCTATCCGTTCAACATCGAGAGCGGGAAGGAGGAGATGTACCGGCTTGCCGAACGGGAGGTGAACAGCTACCTCGCACTGATAAAACAACAGAATATCAAGAACTGGAACGACCAGGACTACCTGTCGATGACCGCGCTGAAATTCGCCATCGCGAACGTCGGAATGCGGCAGAGCCGGGAGGTCGACAGCGAAGATCTCCGGCAGCTCGAAAAAATCGGCACGGAAATAGATGCGTATCTGAACGACCCGAAGCAGTGACCGACCGAAGGCCTCCGCAAACGGGAGGCCGGTAGAGGGGAGGCCGGCGAAGGGGAGGTGCCCGGGACAATACGCATCGTACGAAAAACGTTCTTTTACATACAAGAATCTACCCGCATAGATTCCTTACAGCTTTGCGAAACTGAACATTTTTTAAATTGGGGCAACTCAAGGCGCTTCAAAATCAGGCCTTACCACCCTCACGGGGAGTACGTTACGGCGTACCGTTGGAAGATTGCGATTGTCGGAGCCCCCACACATGACTGATCGGCAGATTCGTCAAACAAGACTAAGGAATCCTATGCGGTTTTTTTATAACTACAATTAAAACCCTATTAATAACTAAAAACAAACAAGCAAAGACCCATGTATAGTATCATTTTGGCTGCCTCAATCTCTGCCGTGGTCGCCGTCGCAATCTACGCGGTCGTAACGAACCTCGTGGTCAAGACGTCGATCCGCAAGCGCCGCGAAGCCGCCGTCAAGGAGGCTGAAGCCGAGGGAGAGATGATCAAGAAGGAGCGCATCCTTCAGGCAAAGGAAAAGTTCATACAGCTCAAGAGCGAATACGACCGTCAGGTCAACGAGCGCAACCAGAAAATCGCCCAGAGCGAGCAGCGCGCCAAGCAGATCGAGCAGAACCTGCAGAACCAGCAGCGCGAACTGGAAAACAAACTCCGTGAGAACGACCGTCTGAAAGAGCAGATGCAGAACCAGCTGCAGATTCTCGAACACAAGAAAGAGGAGGTCGACCAGATGCAGCGCGAACAGAACGCGCGTCTGGAGCAGATTTCGGGCATGAGTTCCGAAGACGCCAAGAACATCCTGATCGAGAACATGAAAGCCGAGGCCAAAACCGAAGCCGCCGCCTACATCAACGAAACGGTCGAGGAGGCCAAGCTGACCGCCACAAAAGAGGCCAAGCGCATCATCGTAGCGTCGATTCAGCGCGTGGCGACCGAGACGGCCATCGAAAACGCCGTGACGGTGTTCAACATCGAGAGCGACGAGGTCAAGGGCCGTATCATCGGCCGCGAAGGCCGCAACATCCGCGCCCTGGAGGCCGCAACGGGCATCGAGATCATCGTCGACGACACTCCCGAGGCCATCATCCTCTCGGGTTTCGACCCCGTACGCCGCGAAATTGCGCGTCTGGCCCTGCACCAGCTCGTCACCGACGGCCGCATCCACCCCGCACGCATCGAGGAGGTGGTCGCCAAGGTTCAGAAGCAGATCGAGGAGGAGATCGTCGAGGTCGGCAAGCGCACGACGATCGACCTGGGAATCCACGGACTGCACCCCGAGCTGATCCGCATGATCGGCAAGATGAAATACCGTTCGTCCTACGGCCAGAACCTGTTGCAGCACGCCCGTGAAACGGCCAACCTCGCAGGCATCATGGCATCGGAACTGGGTCTCAACCCCAAGATCGCCCGCCGCGCCGGCCTGCTCCACGACATCGGCAAGGTGCCCGACGACGAACCGGAACTGCCGCACGCAATCATCGGCATGAAACTCGCCGAGAAGTTCAAGGAGAAGCCCGAGGTCTGCAACGCCATCGGCGCCCACCACGACGAGGTGGAGATGACCTCGCTCATCGCCCCGATCATCCAGGTCTGCGACGCCATTTCGGGCGCACGTCCCGGAGCGCGCCGTGAAGTGGTGGAGAGTTACATCAAGCGTCTGAAGGAGATGGAGGACATCGCCCTCTCGTACCCCGGCGTGATGAAGACCTACGCCATTCAGGCCGGACGCGAACTGCGCGTGATCGTCGGAGCCGACAAACTCTCGGACCAGGAGTCGGAGGGACTTTCGCACGACATCGCCAAGAAGATCCAGGACGAAATGACGTACCCGGGTCAGGTGAAGATCACCGTCATCCGCGAGACTCGCGCCGTTTCATACGCGAAATAAACAATGTGACCCGGGTACGCCATCCGGTTCGCTGACAATCCTCCCTAAATCCCTCCTTTGATAAGGAGGGACTTTTTTTACCGGGTCAGGTGAAGATCACCGTCATCCGCGAGACCCGCGCCGTTTCATACGCGAAATAAACAATGTGACCCGGGTACGCCATCCGGTTCGCTGACAATCCTCCCCAAATCCCTCCTTTGACAAGGAGGGATTTTTTTCGTACCTTGCAACCATGAACTCGGAACTCGAACAATACATCGAACGGGAGATCATTCCCCGCTACGAACATTTCGACGCCGCGCACCGCACGGACCACGTCCGGACGGTCATCGCGCAGAGCCTTGAACTGGCCGCACATTACGACGCCGACCCCGGCATGGTTTACACCGTCGCCGCCTATCACGACACAGGTCTCGTGAACGGCCGCGAACGACATCACATCGACGCCGGACGCATCCTCGCGGCCGACGCCGAGTTGCGCCGCTGGTTCACCGAAGAGCAGATCGCGGTGATGCGCGACGCCGTGGAGGACCACCGCGCCTCGTCGGACCACGAACCCCGCACCGTTTACGGCCGAATCGTGGCCGAAGCCGACCGGGTGATCGACCCCGAGACGATCATCCGCCGCACCGTCCAGTACGGACTGGCGCACTACCCGGAACTGGACCGCGAAGGGCAGTATGCCCGCTGTCTCGCACATTTGCAGAAGAAATACGCCGAAGGCGGTTACCTTCGGCTCTGGATCGCAGAATCGGAGAATGCCCGGCGGCTCGAAGAACTGCGCGGCGTGATCCGCGACCCGCAGCGGCTGCGGGGGATGTTCGACGCCGCATTCGACACGCAGACCGCGAAATAAATCCCGCAACACCGGACAGGACAACCGTTTGCAGACATCGCGCCGCACAACGGCCCCGCAAAAAAATCTCCGGCGCCGGACCAACCCCGTCCCGCTCCGCAAAAAATCCCGGACGCCAGCAAAAGGCATCCGGGATTTGCGCTCGAAGCGATGCAAAGTCTACTCGGCATCGTGCGGGAAATATTTCATATACTGTACGCGCTGGTAGAAATCGCCCTCCGAGGAGCCGTAGTCCATGCGTCCGCGGAACTCGTCGAGCGACTCGAAGCCCTGGCGGGAGGCCCACGCGTCGATGAACCGGTTCATCTCCCCGATTACCTCGTAGCCGTATCTGTGGATCGCCGTGCAGACCTGCACCGCCGCCGCTCCGCAAAGCAGCGACTTGACCGCGGCGGCCCCGTCGTGGACACCGGTCGAAACGGCAATGTCCAACTGCGGAAGCGCATGGGCGCACAGCGCCGTGCTGCGCAGGACATTGCGCAGTTCGCTCGGCTCGCTGAACGGATCGCCGTTCACCAGGCACATCTTCTCGATGTCGATGTCCGGCTCGAAGAAACGGTTGTAGAGCACCAGTCCGCCGGCTCCGCGGCCCAGCAGCGCGTCGCCGACCGACAGCACGTTCGTAAGGCGCATCGGCAGCTTCACCGACACGGGAATCTTCACCTCGGCGGCAACCTTGCGCACGATGTCGGCATAGTGGCTCTCTATTTCCTGCGCCGAGGCCCGGCGATCTGTCGGAAGCAGGAAGATGTTCAGCTCCAGCGCCGAAGCGCCGGCCTGCTGCATGGCCGCGGCATATTCGATCCACACATCGCCCGCGCCGGCGCAGTTGATGCTGCCGATGACGGGAATGCCCGTCTTGGCGGCATCGGAAACCAACTCCAGCAACTCCGCCTTATAGGCTTCGCCCAGATAACGTTCGAGGTATTCCCCGGCATCGCCGTAACCTTCCATACGGTCGAGCGAGGCGGCCTGACGGTAAATCTGCTCCTCGAAAATAGACTTCAGCACCACGGCGCCCGCGCCGTTGCGGACACACTGCTCGACATTGCGGATCGACGCGGTATAGGGCGAACTGCTGACTACGACGGGGCTGGAAAGGTCCAGCCCGAGATATTTCGCTTTCATAGAGTAAATCGGTTACGGTTTATACGAACGGAATTTTCACCACTTCGGCCTTCACGGGCTTCTCGCGGATGATCACAGCGATTTCCGTGCCCGGTTTGGCATAGGCCGCCTCGACGTATCCCAGCGCCACGCCGACTTTCAGGCAGGGAGACATGGTTCCCGAAGTGACGTGACCGATCCCGGTTCCGTCCGGCGCGGCGATCGCGTAGCCGTGGCGCGGAATGCCCCGCTCGACCATTTTCAACCCCACCAGCTTGCGCCCCACGCCCTCGGCTTTGAGGCGTTCCATCGCGGCGCGGTCGATGAAATCCTTGCCCTCGGCGAATTTCGTGATCCACCCCAGCCCGGCTTCGAGCGGCGACGTGGTGTCGTCGATGTCGTTGCCGTAGAGGCAAAAGCCCTTCTCCAGACGCAGGGTGTCGCGCGCCCCGAGGCCGATGTTTTTCAGCCCGAACTCCTCGCCGGCCTCCCAGAGGGCCTTCCAGAGTTTGTCGCCGTCTTCGTTGGCGACGTAGATCTCGCAGCCGCCCGACCCGGTGTAACCCGTGATCGAAAGGATGGCGTCGCACCCGGCGACGGGCATCTTCTTAAAGGTATAATACTCCATCCCTTCCACCGGCTCGGCGCACATTTTCTGCACGATCTTCATGGCCAGCGGACCCTGCACGGCCAGCTGGCAGATTTCGTCCGAAGCGTTGTAAAGTTCCCTGCCGTGGCCCGCCTCCATGCCGAAGGCCTTGCCCTCGGCGCAGATATGCTTCCAGTCCTTGTCGATATTGGCGGCATTGACGCAGAGCATGTAGGTTTCGGCGTCGATGCGGTAAACCAGAATGTCGTCGACGATGCCCCCGCGGCCGTTGGGCATGCAGGTGTACTGCACCTTGCCGTCGAAGAGCTTCGAGACGTCGTTGGTCGTGATGCGTTGCAGCAGGTCGAGCGCCCGGGGACCCTTGACCCAGATTTCGCCCATGTGGCTCACGTCGAAGACCCCGGCGCCGTTGCGCACGGCCATGTGCTCGTCGGTGATGCCCGTGAATTCGATGGGCATGTTATAACCCGCAAATTCGGCCATCCTGGCCCCTGCGGCGATGTGATACTTGGTGAATACGGTGGTTTTCATATATAACGTGTGTTTGATGCAGGCTTCATGTCATTCCGAACGGCGCTTGACCCCCAGGCGCGGACAGCGGTGGAACTCCTTCGTCCGGTCGAACAGGTAGCGGTAGGTGGTGTGGACCTTGTGGCGCGTGGCGCAGACGTAGGTTTCGATCATGCGGTTCATCACGGGGTTGAAGTCGCCGATCCACGCCAGTTCCATCGATTTGTAGGGATTTTTGGTCCGCTCGAGGAACTGCCAGTACTTGACCATGATGGCCGACTCGACGCCCTTGCCGTGAAATTCGGGAGCGATGCCGAAGATGATGGCGAAGATCCTGTCACACGACTTGCGAACCTTCAGGTCCCACATCAGGCGCAGTTTCTGCCACAGCCCGAACTTACCGTGGAACTTGCCGATCAGGCGGTTCAGGTCGGGGACGGTGATGAAGAAGCCGATCGGCTCGTCGTTGAAATAGGCGAAGAAGATGATATTGGGATCGATGATCGGTTTCATCTCGTGGACCATCTCCAGCGCCTCCTCCTGCGTCATGGGCCTCACGCCAGAGAAGAGCGACCACGCTTTGTTGTAGATGACGCGGAAACTCTCGGCCGCCTCCTCCAGGTTCTTCATGTCGATGTTCTCGACACGGTAGCCCGGGACCGTATAGAGCCGTTCGGCGCGAGCGAAGATCTGCTTGTTGGCCTCCGAATCGTTGACGCGCCAGATGAAACTGTGCTGGTTAAAATAGTTCTGGAACCCGTAGTTTTCGAACAGTTCCTTATAATAAGGGGGATTGTAGGGATTCATATAAAGCGGCTGAAACTCGTAGCCCTCGACCAGCAGCCCCCACCAATCGCGGCGCTGTCCGAAGTTGATCGGACCGTCCATCGCCTCCATGCCGCGGCTGGCCAGCCACATGCGCGAGGCTTCGAACAGCATGTCGGCGACCTGCTGGTCGTCGACCGACTCGAAAAAGCCGCAGCCGCCCGTGGGCTGCTCCTCGATGGCGGCCTTCTCGCGGTTGTAGAAGGCGGCGATGCGCCCCACGACTTCGCCCCGGGTGTCGCGCACCATCCAGCGGATGGCCTCGCCGTCGGCGAAAAGCTCGTTTTTCGAAGGGTCGAAAACCTTGAGGACGTCCACATCCAGCGGACGGACCCAGTTGCGGTTGCCTTTGTAAATCTTTTCGGGGAAGACCAGCCACTCGCGTTCCAGGGCGGGGGTGGTGACCTCCTGCAGGGTATATTTCTCCTTGCTCATCTTGTCTTGCGGTTATTTTCAGCGTTTCCGATTTCAAAGGTAACAATTTTTTCCTTATTTTTGTTGGTAGAACAAATTTAGCATCCGAATGAACAAAAGCCTGGAACAATACATGCCCGACGGGAGCAAACTCCCCTACCGCTTCATGAAATACCGGATTCACAAAATCCTGCTCGTATGCTGCAGCTACGACGGGTACATTCTGGAGGAGGACGGGCACATCGAGTCGCAGATCAACCAGGAGTACATCGACCTCAACATGTCGAACCCGCCGTCGCTGACGCGCGTCAGCTCGACGGCCGAGGCGCTGGAGGCGCTGGCCCGGGACGATTCGTTCGATTTCATCCTCACGATGTACAACGTCGGCGAACCCGACGTCTTTTCGTTCGCCAAGATCGTCAAGGAGCGGCATCCCAATACCCCCGTGGCGCTGCTGACCTCCTTTTCGAAGGATATTTACCGCCGCATCGAGGAGCAGGACCGCTCGGGACTGGACTACATCTTCTCGTGGCACGGCAACACGGAACTGATCATCGCCATCATCAAGCTGATCGAGGACAAGATGAACGCCGACGAGGACATCCGCGAAGGAGGCGTGCAGGCCATCCTTCTGGTCGAGGACTCGATCCGCTTCTATTCCACCTATTTACCCGAGATCTACAAACTGCTGCTGCTCCAAAACACCGAATTCCTGAAGGACGCCTTCAACGAGCAGCAGCAGGTGCTGCGCAAACGCGCACGCCCGAAAATCCTGCTGGCACGCTGTTACGAGGAGGCCGTGGAACTGTACGAACGTTACAAGAAAAACCTGCTGGGCGTGATCTCCGACGTGGGGTTCGTGCTCCGCCGCAACGACCCGCCCGAGAGCGAGAAACTCGACGCCGGCATCGACCTCTGCCGCCGCATCCGCGAAGACAATCCGCTGATGCCCGTACTGTTGCAGTCGTCGCAGGTGGCCTTCGGCAAGCAGGCCGCGGAGCTGGGCGCGGGATTCATCGCCAAGAATTCCAAGACGCTGCTCTCGCAGCTGCACGACTACATCGCCGTGGAATTCGCTTTCGGGGACTTCGTCTTCAAGGACCCCGACACGGGGACCGAGATCGGCCGCGCGAAAGACCTGACGCAGATGCAGCAGATGATCGCCACGATCCCCGACCGGGCCTTCGAATACCACACGTCACAGAACCACCTCTCGAAATGGCTCTACTCGCGGGGACTGTTCCCGCTGGCAGCGTCGATCCGCCAGTACAACAAGAGCCACTTCTCGTCGGTCGAAGAGCACCGCCGCGTGCTGGTGGGACTCATCCGCGACTACCGCACGCTGCTCGGACAGGGCGTCGTGGCGCGTTTCGACACCGAGACCTACTCCGACGCCGTGGCCTTCGCACGCATCGGCGAGGGATCGCTCGGCGGCAAGGCCCGCGGTCTGGCGTTCATGAACTCGATGCTCATGAAGCACCGCCAGTACGACAAGCACGAAAACGTGCGCATCATGATCCCGCGGTCGGTGGTCATCGCCACGGAGTTCTTCGACGACTTCATCCGACACAACGGCCTTAAATACATCATTTCGCAGGATTTCTCCGACGAGGAGATCCTCTCGGAATTCGTCAGTTCGGTGCTTCCGTTCCGGCTGCGCGAGGCGCTGAAAAGCTACATCCGCACCGTGCGCACGCCGCTGGCCATCCGCTCGTCGTCGAAACTCGAAGACTCGCACTACCAGCCCTTCGCCGGCATCTACTCGACCTACATGATCCCCTACGTCGACAACGAGGACCAGATGCTGCGCCTGCTGCTCAAGGCGGTCAAAAGCGTCTACGCCTCGGTCTATTTCGCAGCGTCGAGGGCCTACATCCAGTCGTCGCAGAACCTTATCTCGGAGGAGAAAATGGCCGTGATCATCCAGGAAGTGTGCGGCACGGAACAGGACGGGCTGTACTTCCCCACCTGCTCGGGCGTGGCCCGCTCGATCAACTACTATCCCATCGGCGACGAGCGCCCGGAGGACGGCGTCTGCAACATCGCCATGGGCCTGGGCAAACTGGTCGTGGACGGCGGACGCACGCTGCGCTTCTCGCCCCGCTACCCGCAGAAGGTGCTCCAGACCTCGACGCCCGAGCTGGCGCTGCGCGACACGCAGAACGAAGTGCTGGCCCTGAGCCTCCGGCCCGAGGAGTTCCGCACGTCGATCGACGACGCGGTGAACCTGCACAGGCTGGACATCGCCCGGATCGCCGGCCTGCGCAACGCGCGGTTCGTCTGCTCGGTATGGGACCGCGAGAATGAACGCATCTCGGACAGCCCGTTCGACCAGGGACGCAAGGTCATCACGTTCAACAACATCCTCAAA
>ERZ791903.3061-NODE-3061-length-11105-cov-3.447421_pt1 | contig 11105 bp, 9 predicted proteins | sample MGYA00510148_ERZ791903 | MGnify/ENA primary metagenome ERZ791903 (study PRJEB30046, sample SAMN00792080) | human gut metagenome | study: EMG produced TPA metagenomics assembly of the A metagenome-wide association study of gut microbiota in type 2...
GGTATAAATATTATAAAATAATAAAATTTCTAAAGATTTAGTTGTCTTTTTGTAAAAAATATAATAAAATACATGTGGCAGTGTGAAAATATGTCTGCCATAGAGAGGGAGAGAGAAATGAGAGAAATTATTTTTAGAAATTTTAGTGACCTGAACATATATCAATTCATAGTATGGTTTTTCATCTACAGCTTTCTGGGCTGGTGTATGGAATGCGTGGTTATCAGGGTTCAGCTTGGCTATTGGGAGAACAGAGGTTTTGCAAAGCTTCCGTTTTGCGTGATATACGGCTTCGGCTGTCTGGGTGCATTTACACTGTTTGCACCATTTGCGGGCAATCCGCCTGCACTTTTTTTTGCAGGCTGTGTAGGTGGAACAGTTTTTGAATATATAGTGGCGATGGTAATGATTAAGCTGTTTGGAGAGCTCTGGTGGAATTATGACCATAAGAGATTTAACTATAAGGGAATACTCTGTTTGCAGAGCTCACTTGCATGGGGTGTAATCTGTGTGTTGCTGTTTATGGTTATTAATGTTAGAATAAAGCTTATGGTGCATGCTATTAACCCTATGGTGGTAAGACCGCTTGCTGTACTGCTTTTTATCTCATACACGGTGGATTTTGTACATCAGTTTTATCGTTCGCTCAGGGATAAAAATGAGGGAAACAACACGGAGAAGATGGCATAGTATACTTAAAATTGAAAAGAGCATGGTTGATGAAGAATCTTCTTAAGGATAATTTTACACTTTTTAAAGAATGCGGAAAGACACTGGTAATATTCGAACTGATCTACAAGGTGGTTGCGGTGGCAGTGGGTTATCCGCTTTTTTTGCTTTTATTTAAGCTTAGTTTTAAAATTGTGGGAATAAAATACCTGACTAATGGATATATTGCCCGATATTTTACCAACCCGTTTATAATAGCAATGCTTGTACTGCTTGTGTTTCTGGCTGCAATATATAATTTCTTTGAGAAATGCTGTATGTCCGCTGCTATAGAAGCAGGAGTTGTCGGAAAACGAATCGGCATATATGATATGTTCTATGCGGGTATGCACAATTTCCGTTCTAAATTTAAGCTGCATAATACCTCCATGGTACTGTATGAGATATTTTTATTTCCGTTTTCTAATATCATAATTCTCGGACTTGTGATGGTAAACCTGAAATTTCCGGAGTATATTACCAGGGTATTCGGCAATAAAAACATAATGTACCTTGTGATATTACTCGTATGTTTTGTCTTATTTGCATTGGCTATCAGAGAGATATTTACACCTAATTATCTTATATATGGAAGTGAAAATGTAAAGGACGCATACAAAAGAAGCGCATCGCTGCTTCGCAGAAGGACATTAAGAACAATTATGTTGGTGTTGTTCTGGAATGTTATGATATGGCAGCAGTGGGCGCTCTGTTCCTTGTGATTTCTTTGATTGTGATTGGAGGGAGTCTCCTGTTAAATTTTACAAGAGCGGGAATGGCCATATATCTTACTGTAATCAAGGGATTTAAGAATATTATAACTTTTATACTTGTGCTGATATCAACGCCGGCTTCATATCTTGTTATTTCCAGTATGTTCTTCCGCTACAGGAAGGAAATCGGAAGGGTATGGAGAGTATCTGAAAATACGCAGGAAGTTATAGATAATCCTGTGTATCTTAAAACTCCTGTTAAGGCTGGCATAGTGGCGGGGGCAGTCATCTCAGGTATAATGATATGCGTGTACATATTCGTTGGAACTGCCAGAAATCCATTCGATAAGGTAGAGCTTTTAAAAGTTCCGGAAATAAGCGCACATAGGGGAAGTTCAGGGCTGGCACCGGAGAATACTATGTCTGCGTTTAAACAGGCACTTTATGATCTGGCAGATTATGTGGAGCTGGATGTTCATCTTACCTCCAATAATGTTGTGGTGGTCATGCATGACTCGAATTTAAAGAGAACGACAGGAGTCAATAAAAATATATGGCAGGTATCCTATGACAGAATCAAGGAACTTGATGCAGGAAGCTGGTTCTCTGCTGATTTTGCCGGAGAGCAGGTTCCTACACTTGAAGAGGTTATAAAAGAAATCGGACCACTGGTAAAGCTCAACATTGAGATTAAATACAATAAAAGGGAAAAGGGTCTGACAGAGGCGGTCGTAGACATAATCGAACGTAACAGATTTGAGGACAGGTGCATTGTGACTTCATCGGATTATTCTGTTTTAGCCGAAGTCAAGAAGCTTAACAGTGATATAAAAACAGGTTATGTGCTGTCCGCAGCTTATGGAGCATACTACTCAATAAGCTATGTCGATGTCATAAGTATCAATTACTCTTTTGTGAATAAGGCACTGGTTGATTCTGTACACAGATATGGAAAGGAACTGTATGTATGGACCGTGAACGCACCATCGATAGTGAAGTCACTTGCCAACATGGGCGTGGACAATATTATTACTGATAACCCGGTTATGGCAAGGGAGGCGGTCTATTCAAGATATACAGGAAAAGAGCTTATCAATATACTTGATTATGTGTTTTCGCTAAATGGTTATTGAATTTATAACTAAACTAAAAAGATTATTGTATTAAAAAGCCGGGTTGCAGAGTGTTCGGGTACTTCTGCAATCCGGCTTATATTAAATATTATCGTGTGATGGTTGTACCACACCTTCCGAGAAGCGCATCCTTAGCATGCTCTAGGTTCGCGATGACGGCCTTTCTTCCTGTGCCTGCTTCAACGAACTCAATGGCGGCATTAACCTTAGGAAGTGTGGTTATTGGACCGAAGTCGCCTGTTGTCGCATAAGGCTTGAGGTCGGCTACAGTCACATTCTCAAATGAACGTTCGTCCGGCTTGCCGGCGTTGACTGTGAGCTTGTCATAGACTGTGAGGAATAAAAGTGTGTCGGCTTCAGTAAGCTCTGCAAGACGTGCCGCAGCATAATCCTTCTCGATGATTGCGCTTGCACCTTTTAACCTGGTGCGCTGCTCAAGCACAGGGATTCCGCCGCCGCCGGCTGCTATTACAATCTGATGTGCGTCAAGCAGTGCATTCACGGCATCAATTTCATATATATCCATAGGCTTAGGAGCGGCAATGATTCTTCTGTAGCCTTCAGGTTCCTCCACAACATAATTTCCCTTGGCCTCTTCAGCTGCGGCTTCTTCCTTGGTCATATATCTTCCTATTACTTTGGTAGGGTTAGAAAATGCCGGGTCAAATGGATCAACCTTAACCTGTGTGATGATGGTTGAGACTGTCTTATAGATTCCACGATTTAAAAGCTCTGTACGGATGGCATTTTGTAAATCGTAGCCAATATATCCCTGGCTCATAGCACCGCACAGAGACATAGGGGCTACGGTATAACGATGGTCAAGACGTGCAAACTCTGTCATGGCTGTCTGAATCATACCAACCTGTGGTCCGTTGCTATGTGTGATAACAATATCGTACTTCATTTCAACAAGGTCTGCTATAGCTTTTGCCGCCTTGCTTACATTCTCTTTCTGCTCCGGGAAGGTTTCACCGAAAGCATTGCGCCCGAGGGCAACTACAATCTTCTTGTTTGCCATAATAATCCTCCATAGATCTGATATAAATACACAAAATAAAATCAGGAAATGTACCTTTTAAAGAAAGCTTGGTACTTTATCCATCAATTATACTATATTTAATATATAATTGAAACAGTTTTATGAAAATTTGATATAATAAGTTCACAATGCCGGGTTTCAAATATGCTGATTTAATGTATGGATGGATAATATGTTATACACGCTAAGCTTATAGAGCATGTTTTGACCCCGACATCGGTTTATGGTATTATGGTGAAATATGAATTTGAATTTCATATTTGCATTTATACAACACAAGTGATATAATAACAAGCTGTCAAAAGATAATTATCATTTTTTTAGAAAGGAATGAATTTTAAAATGGCAAAGGTAACAATTATTTCAGGCTTTTTAGGCGCAGGTAAGACTACATTTATTAAGAAGCTTTTAGAGCAGGTTTATGCAGGACAGAAGGTTGTGTTGATAGAGAATGAATTTGGTGAGATAGGAATTGACGGCGGTTTCTTAAAGGATGCGGGCATTCAGATAACGGAGATGAATTCAGGCTGTATCTGCTGCTCACTTGTGGGAGATTTCGGTAAGGCTCTCATAAAGGTTTCCAAGGAGTATGCTCCGGACAGAATCATAATCGAGCCATCTGGCGTAGGCAAGCTCTCCGATGTTGTAGCTGCGGTTGAGAGGGTTAAGGACGAGGCAGGTCTTGAACTTGACTGTTTCCTCACTGTTGCAGATGCAACCAAGGCTAAGATGTATATGAAGAATTTCGGTGAGTTCTATAATGACCAGATTGAGCATGCCGGCACAATCGTTCTTTCAAGAACACAGAACATGGATGCTGCCAAGCTTGAGGCGAGCGTTGCACTTATCCGTGATAAGAATGCGGAGGCAGCTATCATCACAACCCCTTGGGATGAGCTTAACGGTGAGCAGATTGTATCGGCTCTTGAGAAGAAGTCACTTATGGACGAGCTTTTAAAGGAGGCTCTTGAGCATTCAGCAGAGCACCATCACGATGATGACGACGAGGATGAAGATGAGCATGAGCATCATCACCATCACCACCATGAGGACGGTGAGGAGTGCTGCTGCGGACATCACCATGACGATGATGATGACGATGATGAAGATGAGCATGAGCATCATCACCATCATCACCATGAGGATGGTGGGGAGTGCAGCTGTGGCTGTGGACATCATCACCATCACCACCATGCAGATGATGTGTTCACAAGCTGGGGCAGGGAGACCCCTCATGTATACACTAAGGAAGAGATTGAGGACATACTTGTCAAGCTCACAGAGAAGTCTGAGTTCGGTATTATTCTAAGAGCAAAGGGTATGGTAAGCGGTGCCGATGGCAGGTGGATTTACTTTGACGCTGTCCCTGAGGAGTACGAGATACGTGATGGCGGAGCAGATTATACAGGAAGAATCTGTGTGATCGGTCAGAATTTGAATGAGGAGAAGCTTGAAAAGCTGTTCAAGCTTGCCTAAATAATATTAAAATATTATTGATTTTTTTAGCGAATATAAGTAATATATGATTAACATGCAGAATAACCGTCTGAATAGTCAGGCGGTTACTCTGTTAATTATGAAAGGAAAGATGTAATGGAAGTACCGGTTTATTTGGTTAATGGCTTTTTGGAGAGCGGCAAGACTCTTTTTATAGATGACGCATTAAAGAGTGAGGATTTTGCCGATGGAGATAAGACCCTTCTTATAGCCTGCGAGGAGGGCATGGAGGAGTACGATGAGAAGCAGTTAGCACCGCTTAATGTTGCGATTGAATATATTGAGGATGAGTCAGAGCTTAACAAGGATAACTTAAAGAAGCTCTGCGACAAGCATAAGCCGATGCGTATATTCATAGAATTTAACGGCATGTGGAATATGAAGAATTTTCTTGAGAATGAGCAGCCGTCATTCTTTGTCATGGCGCAGGTTATAACGCTTGTTGATGCCTCAACATTCGACATGCATATGGCTAACAACGATATGAAGTCGATTATGATGGAGAAGTTCAAGCTTTCCGATATGGTCATCTTTAACAGATGCGTCAAGGATACGAACCGCGCCGGATACAGAAGAAGTGTCAAGGTGGTGAACGGAAGAACGCAGGTGTATTTCGAGTCATCCGACGGAAGCTCCAACGAGGTCGAAGAGATTCTTCCATTTGATCTTAGCAAGGACGTTGTAGAGGTTGCGGACGAAGATTTTGGTATATGGTACGTCGATGCCATGGATAATCCGGACAAATACAAGGGAAAGACGATGAAGATGAAGGCTGTAGTGTACAGACCTAAGTCACTTTTCAAGGACAATTTTGTTCCGGGACGTTTTGCAATGACATGCTGCGCTGACGATATTCGCTTTATTGGTTATAAGTGTAAATGTGATAAGGTGACAGCAGAGCAGCTCAAGGCATTTAAGGACAGGGATTTTATTATGCTTACGGCGAAGGTAAATGTGGAGTACCAGATGGAGTATAAGGGAAAAGGTGTTGTACTCTACGCAACGGATATACAGCCGGCAGAAAAACCGGAGGATGATATAGTTTATTTTAATTAATATAGGGGAGGATTAAGACGATGGTTAAGAGGTCGGTTCCGGGAAATATTATAAGAAGAGCGTTGGCGGTAGTGCTGGCAGGTACGCTTACAGTTTCTCTTTTTGGCTGTAAGACTGAGACAAAAGAACAGAAAGCGCAGCGTCAGTTTGACGAGTACTGTGATGAATTATTTAAGGATGTGTTAGGCGATGATGTACTGAGTGTACATTATAAATTAGCTGATCCGGAGAAATTCGATGTTGAAGTAAAGGATTATACTTTAGGCGATTTTTCCGTTGAAGAAATTGAAAAATCCGAAAAGGAAGTAGATGGAGTCATAGAAAAATTAAACGGCTTTAATCCGGAGCTGCTTACACAGAGACAGCAGCTTTCACTTAAAACTCTTAAGGCTTACTTTGAACAGCAGGCAGAATATGATGGTCTTAGCATGCTTCAGAATATGTTCGGAAGTAACTCGGGACTTATAGCCAACTTACCAACTAACTTTATAGAATATGTTTTTGATGATGAGCAGGATGTAAAGGAATATCTCGATCTCATAAAGGATACAAAAAGATATGTAGATCAGGTTCTTGATTTTACAAAGAAGCAGGCAGAGGAAGGCAGGTTCATGGCATCGTTCTGCGCGCAGGACAATATAGATATGTGCAATAAGTATCTTGACGAGGAAGTAAATCCGCTTCTGGCTTCATTTGAGGAGAAGATTGCTGAGCTTGATATTGATGAGACGAAGAAGAAGGAATATATTGCAGCCAATGAGCAGTATGTAAACGATTATTACAATGAAGCGTACAAAGCTGTGATTTCGGTGCTCTCAGAGCTTATGCAGGGAGAGACGAATGATAAGGGTCTTTACTATGTTGATGGCGGAAAAGAATTATATACAGCGATTGTTCATGATAAGACCTCCACACAGATGACCCCTGAGGCGGTTATCAAGCTTTTGGATTCTGAGCTTGAGAGCGTACTCACGGAATATGCGACATTGTATTACTCTGATGAGACACTTGCAACGCAGGAGACTAACCTTGACACCGGAATGTCGGAGCCTAAGGAGATTCTTGAGTATCTCTCAGAAAAATGTACGAGTGAATTTCCTGAGCCTTACACGAAGGATTTTGTTGTAGAGTACCAGAGCAAGGCGACAGAGGTTGAGGGCACGGTTGCATATTATCTCTCGGCACGTCTTGACCAGCTTGATTACAACTCGATCAAGGTGAATGGTTCCGCGGTTGAGGGTGATGATGTGCAGCTATACACAACACTCGCTCACGAGGGCTTCCCTGGACACCTTTACCAGTATACGAGCGTGTACAATAATGAAGAGATACCTAATGTGTTAAAGCTTGTTGACTTTATAGGCTTTACGGAAGGCTATGCACAGTATGCCTCGGACAGATCCTACAGGATGCTCGGATGCAGCGAGGAGCTTTCACAGATGTGTGCAATTGACGAGATGTTCGGATATATCCTTCAGTCGAGGGTTGACCTTGGTGTAAACTATGAGGGATGGGGAGTTGATGATGTATCCGGATACCTAAATGATTACATATATGATGAGGACGGAAGCACAGCACAGTCTATCTACGAGACAGTAATCAGTGATCCGGGACTTCTTTTACCTTATACGGTAGGACACATAAAGATGATAAAGCTCCGCGAGAAGGCAGAAAGAAAGCTTGGTGACAGCTTTGATGCCAAGGAATTTCATCAGCTTATTTTAGATACGGGAATAGTTCCGTTTGAAATTATGGAAGAAGAGCTGGATAACTATATTGCCGGAAAGAAAGGCAGGTAAAAATACAAAGAGAACAATTAAACCCTTGCAGGCTTACATTAACATGTGGCTTACAAGGGTTTTTGTTCTAGGAAATGCTTTACATTTAACAGTCCTGCGCCCTGCCTGTTAAGGGTAAAACCGGCATCTGAGGCACTCAGCTTTATATTTCGCTTAATAGTATCGTTGGAGGCATTGGGGTATTTCTCAAGATACAGTGCAATCGCTCCGGATACAACGGGTGTTGACATTGATGTGCCGCTTTTTGCTGTATATCCGTTGTATCGGTTGTGGCAACTTATAATATTGTGCCCGGGAGCCAGCAGGTCAGGCTTGTTTATGTTGCATTTGGTAGGACCCTCACCTGAGCGGGAAACGGTGCTTTCTTTATATCCGGAATAAAGCAGAATAGCATCGCTGCCGACAGTTATAACCTTTTCACATGTTCCGGGAAAAGTTATTGTGCCGGGGCCGGGGCCTGAATTTCCTGCTGAGACAACAATACATATCCCGAGATTCCACAGGCTGTTGATTGCGGCGGCAACTTCGTCCTTTTCTTCGTTGCAGTCGGCGGTATCTGAGCCGATGGAGATGTTTATAATATTGATGCCATATTTTTTATAGTTATTTTTTATCCAGCTGCATGCATTTAAAAGTGAGTTTTTGTCACCGTTACCTTTTTTATCAAGAATTTTCAGTGCTACTATGCGGCAGCCGGGAGCCATGCCTTTTAATATTCCCTGACTGGAAAAGCCGTTTCCGGCTATTATACCGGCAACATGTGTACCATGCGAATTGTCATCGTATGCGTGTTTTCTGCCGTTTATAAAGTCCTCAAAATGTGCTATGTGGTCTGCAAGATCAGGATGAGGATATATTCCGGTGTCAAGTATTGCAGCACAGCTTCCGTACCCGGTATATGGAATGCTATCGAGACGATATATATCACTTACACAATAAGTTCTGTTTCGGATATTCATTGATAAGTTTTCCAATATGGAGGAATTGATATATTATATGCATAGGAGACTGAAAAGTGTACTTGAGTTTGATGATGATTTTTGATACAATAATATAGAAAGCGCCGGTTTTACAATTGCCTAAAAGCGTCGGTTAAAAGGGCAGGAGGAATGGAGAAAGTGTATGAGAGAGGTAAGAACAGGACAGATATACAGACATTTTAAGGGCGGTCTTTATCAGATAGTGGCAGTTGCAGCACATTCGGAAACTAATGAAAGGTATGTCGTTTATCAGGCACTTTATGGTGACATGGATGTCTGGGTGCGCCCGTATGATATGTTTATCGGAGAAGTTGACCATATAAAATATCCGGATGTACAGCAGAAGTATAGATTTGAGCTTATGAACACATTGCTTAACACTGCCGGTAATGGAGACATGTGGAACAGCACACATCCGGTTACTGACGCGAATGCTGCCGATATTGATGATGACAGGCACGACACATTGCAATATGCCGAAGATGGCAGGCGGGATACAGAACAGTATGTTGGAGCCGGTGAACAGACTGGAGAGTCCGTATCTGATGGTCAGGGAACTCAGATAGAAAGCCGGTCGGCAGATGGGGTGGATACGCGCCTGCTTGATTTCCTGGATGCACCGACATATCAGGACAAGATAAATTACCTTAACCTTATCCGGAATAATATCGATGACGATCTCATCAATAATATAGCTGCTGCAATGGATATTACGATTAATGACGGTCCTATAGATGCGAGATTTTTTTCGCTCAGAAGCTGCCTTATGACGAAAGCAAAGTATGAGTGCACCAGAAGATAATCAGGGCTTGCACAAAAATGTTTAAAATGTTAAGATAAATATGTATGTGGTTGTGATACCTTTGCGCTGTGCAGAGATATCGACATGTTAAAAACTATGCACAGAAGCTATGTGCAGAAATGAGGATTATAATGAAAATAGCTTTAATTAATGAGAACAGCCAGGCAGCTAAAAATGCCATGGTTTACGAGAACCTTAAGAAGGTTGCGGACGCTAAGGGATATGAGGTTGTCAATTATGGAATGTATTCAGCGGATGATGCTGCACAGCTTACTTATGTACAGTGTGGTATTTTAGCAGCTATTCTTCTTAACAGCGGCGCAGCGGATTTCGTTGTGACAGGCTGTGGAACAGGTGAGGGTGCCATGCTTGCACTCAATTCATTCCCTGGTGTATTATGCGGACATATTGTTGACCCTTCGGACGCATTTATGTTCAGCCAGATTAATGCGGGCAATGCTGTGGCTCTTCCTTTCGCAAAGGGCTTTGGCTGGGGCGCAGAGCTTAACCTTACATACATCTTTGAGAAGCTCTTCGAGCAGGAGCCGGGCGGCGGCTATCCTAAGGAGAGAGTTGTGCCGGAGCAGCGCAACAAGAAGATATTAGACGAGGTTAAGAAGGTAACACACACAGATATGCTCTATATTCTTAAGAATGTTGATAAAGAACTCCTAAAGGGAGCAGTGAGCGGTGAGCATTTTGCAGAGTACTTCTTCAAGGACTGCAAGAATGCTGAGATAGCAGAATACATCAAGGGTATATTGGCTTAATATAGGATAACAGCATATAATTTGTAAAATTTTTCCTGTATTAATTCTAAAATTTACCTAAACACTATGATTATACTGTTGCTTTTTGAAAAGTGATTATGTATAATAACAAAAGAATTTGGTTAATCCATTTCTATTGATACAATTTAAGAAAAGAGGTTTATGTAAGATGGCAAAGATCGATTTAAGCAAGTATGGCATCACAGGAACGACAGAAGTTGTCTACAATCCTTCTTATGAGTTATTATTTGAGGAGGAGACTAAGTCTTCTAACGAGGGCTATGAAGTAGGTAAGGAGAGCGAGCTTGGTGCTGTCAACGTTATGACAGGTATCTACACAGGACGTTCACCTAAGGATAAGTACATCGTTGTTGACGAGAACTCCAAGAATACAGTTTGGTGGACATCGGATGAGTACAAGAACGATAACCATCCTATGACAGAGGAGACCTGGGCAGCAGTTAAGGATATCGCTAAGAAGGAGCTTTCTAACAAGAGACTTTTCGTAGTAGATGCTTTCTGCGGAGCTAATAAGGATACAAGAATGGCAGTTCGTTTCATCGTTGAGGTTGCTTGGCAGGCTCACTTTGTAACTAACATGTTCA
>ERZ791903.3070-NODE-3070-length-11085-cov-4.460290_pt1 | contig 11085 bp, 6 predicted proteins | sample MGYA00510148_ERZ791903 | MGnify/ENA primary metagenome ERZ791903 (study PRJEB30046, sample SAMN00792080) | human gut metagenome | study: EMG produced TPA metagenomics assembly of the A metagenome-wide association study of gut microbiota in type 2...
GAGCTTCGCGCGGCGGATCGAGCAGATCGCCTCGCGGATGTTGCGCAGCGTGGCGCCCCCACGGGCTTCGACCTCGCGCTCCACGTCTCCGTAGCCCAGTCGGGGCCGGGGCGTGTGCGAGAGTGCGATCTCGACGGCGGTGATGATTACCCGGCCTTTCAGGTCGTGTTTGAAGACGCTTTCGCGGTAGCCGAAACCGCAGTGCGCGGCGTCGAGCGTCAGCACCGTGCCCGTCTCGACGCAGTACATTTCGACCCGGCGGATCGCGTCCTTCGCTTCGCAGCCGTAGGCTCCGATGTTCTGCACCGGGGCGGCCCCCGCCTTGCCGGGGATCAGCGAGAGGTTTTCGATGCCCCACAGGCCGCGCTGGACGGCCCATTCCACCAGGTCGTCCCACTCGACGCCTGCGTCGACGCGCAGTCGGACTTCGTCGCCGTCGTCGCTCACAAGGGCGATCTGCCGGGCCGCGGGGGTCAGCAGCACGCCGTCGTAATCCTCGGTGAAGAGAATGTTGTTGCCTCCGGCGAGCACCGTCCACCGTCCGGGAATCCCCGCGGCGAAAAACGTGCGCAGATCCTCGGCGGTTTCGAATTCTACGAGGCGCGCGGCCCGCTGGTCGACGCCGAAACTGTTGCGCCCGCGCAGGCTGATTTGGTGAAATTCTCGAATCATGGTATGCAAAGTTAGAAATTATTTAGTAACTTTGAAATCGCGGCAGGCTATTGTTTCCTTTGTTGCGGGATCCGGATGCTGTTTCCCGCAGCCTGTGGCTGCGTTTACAAGCCTGCCCCCCCCCTCCCTCGGGCGGGGCTTGCGGCGCAGAGACATGTGCCGTTTCTGCTGTTGCAGTTCGGTGTGACGGATTGTTTGTCCGTGACAGCTGTTGCAACAGTTGCCGTGCGGCCGATTGCAAATTAAAAACAAAATAGACGAAACCTATGTTTACACAGGAAGATTTGAAACAGATTGCCGATCATGGCCTGACACCCGAACTGGCGGAGACCCAGCTGGAGAATTTCCGCCGCGGATTCCCTTTCCTGAATGTCGTGCGGGCCGCATCGCCGGGCGACGGCGTGCTGGTTGTCGGCGAGGCGGAGGCCGATGCCGCCGTGGAACGCTATGAAAAAGAGTCTGCCGGACTGGGTGTGGTGAAGTTCGTGCCCGCTTCGGGAGCCGCCACGCGCATGTTCAAGGAACTGTTCGAGTTCGTCAACGACGGCAAACGCGGCAAGGGCATCGACACGCTGCTGGAAAATATCGGGAAGTTCGCCTTCTGGCCCGAGCTTCGCGCCGTGCTGCCCGCCGGGGCCGACGACCGTGCCATCGTGAATGCCATCGTCAACGACGGGCTGAACTACGGCCGCAAGCCCAAGGGGCTGGTCACCTTCCACGCCTATCCCGAAGGGGCGCGCAAGGCCGTCGAGGAACACCTGGTCGAAGGTGCGGCCTACGCCGCGGCGGGAGGTGTCGCGCGCATCCATTTCACCGTCTCGCCCGAGCACGTCGCGGGCTTCGAGGAGCTGCTCGCGGAGAAGGTTCCCCTTTACGAAAGGCGGTTCGGCATCCGTTACGACATCTCGTTCTCGGTGCAGAAGCCTTCGACCGACACCCTTGCCGTGAATCCCGACAACACGCCTTTCCGGCAGGCCGACGGCACGCTGCTGTTCCGTCCCGCGGGCCACGGGGCGCTGATCGAGAACCTGAACGAAATCGACGCCGACATCGTCTTCATCAAGAATATCGACAACGTGACGACCGATGCCCGCCGCGGGGATACGGTCCATTATAAAAAGGTGCTTGCGGGGATTCTGTTCGACCTGCAGGAACGCGCCTTCGAGTGCCTCAAGGCCCTCGAAGTGGGCGGTGTGGAGCCGATCGCCGGATTTATCGAGAAGCGGCTCTGCGTGAAACTCCCCGCCGATTACGATTCGGCGCTGCTGCGCGCCGTGTTGGACCGTCCGATCCGCGTCTGCGGCATGGTCCGCAACGAGGGCGAGCCGGGCGGCGGCCCGTTCTGGGTCGGGAACCCCGACGGCACGGAGTCGCTTCAGATCGCCGAGTCGAGCCAGATCGCGCCCGACGATCTGCCGCTGATGCAGTCGGCCACGCATTTCAACCCCGTGGACCTCGTCTGCGGCGTGCGCGATTCGAAGGGCCGCAAGTTCGATTTGCGCCGGTACACCGATCCCGCGACGGGATTCATCTCGTCGAAATCCTCCGGCGGCCGCGATCTGCGTGCGCAGGAGCTTCCGGGGCTTTGGAACGGTGCGATGGCGAAGTGGAACACGGTTTTCGTCGACGTTCCCGTCACGACCTTCTCTCCGGTAAAAGTCGTGCAGGATCTGTTGAGACCCCAACACCAATAAGTTAAAGTTTTGCGGGCGCCTTTCGCCCGTCTTGTCCGGGCCGGGCGAGAGATACGAACGTATTTCCCGTCCGGCCCGGATCGTGTTGCGGCGAAGCTGGACTGTCCTTATTGCAGGTGCAGGACCAGCCTGTCGAGCCCGAAGAAACACTCCGTGAACCCGGGAGCCGGAGCGACGGCCTCTATCGTCAGCGTGTTTCCGCCCTTGCGGACCTGCCCGTCACCGAGCGCAACCTCTTTGGTGATCAGTTCCGGGGCATGGAGGTTCAGCGACGGCGTCAGTTCCCGTCCGTTCAGGCAGATGCGGAACGTACCGTAATCTTTGGCCAGCGAGCAGACGCCTTCGAGCCGGGCTTCGGTCTCCACGGCCGATTCGAACCCCAGCGTGAGTGTGGAACCCGCCGGAGCATTGTGCCAGAAGAGCTGCGTGTTCCGGCTCCACAGTCCGTTGGTGCGGTACTGGCCGTAGGCCTCGCCGCCGGTGCAGCTGCGGATTTCGAGGTCCTCGCCTTCGATGCCTGCCGTCAGCACGGGAGGGATCAGCTGACTGCGCCGCATAACGACGGGCCGGCGTACTCCGGCCGTGTCGGGAGCGATGCTGCATACGCCGCCCGGGCGCATGTACCACATCGTCGCGGGGGCGTAGTTCATGCGCGCCTCCTGCCAGTGCCACAGTTCCATGTCGAACCGCAGCGAGCGTGTGAACGGAATGGCGTCGAGCATCCGGCAGCGGCTGTTGACCGTGTATCCGACGCCGAGGTTTCCGTCGCCTGCGGGCATGGCGATGAACGGGTGGCCTGTGAAGACCTCGGGCCGGCACCAGGCATAGCCGTAGTAATCCTCCGTCCCTGTCCCGAAATGCGAAGGGAAGGCTTCGCCGTCGACATGGATTTTCTCGTCGCCCTCGCCCCACCAGCCGTTCACGGTGTTGTAGAGCGTCAGACAGTCGCCCACGTAACGGCCTTCGCCCGCAAGGGAGGTGTAGACGATGTCCTGTGGCGTCGATTTCCCGTTCGCACCCGTATTTATATCGGTGTACTGATGCCACGCGGCTCCGAAATGGAGGCTTCGGCCGTCCCATTTCCAGGGGGCATGGACGATTTCGCCGTGCAGCGCCACCTCCTGCGAGCCGAAGTTATGGAACGCGACTGTGCACTCCTTTTGGAACGGCATGACCCAATAGGCCTTCATCGCGCCCCGTTCGTCGGTCTGGGTGAAGAATGTCTCGTTGCGCATCGGTTTGTAGCCGATGCCGAAAAAGTCCCCGACGGGAATCCATACGGTCTGTTCGCCGTCGAACCGGATGCTCATGACCGTGGACCGGAGCGCCTGGGGCAGGTCCTGTGCCGCGAGTCGAAGCGCGATTTCCCGGACGGCGCGCGGCCCGCGGATGGGGAACTCGGCCGTTTTGCCGGGAGCAAGGAGGGTTTTGACCGGAACGCTCCCCTGCTTTCCGCCGTGCGCGGACTTTGGTGCGCTCAACGCTTTCCGGGTATTTTCGGCGGCTGTGCGCAGGGTCTCGTCGGGCGATCCGGCGTAAGAGACGACCTCGACCGGATCGGTGTAGGTCCGGCACTCGATGTTGTAGTAGACGTTTTCCGTTCCCTTGCGTTTTTCGGGTTCCGGCCCGGCGTAGACATTGGGACTTTCGTAGGTGATTTTGCAATGTTCCGCATAGGGGATCGGATAATAGAGATTGTGGCCCCGGCGGTCGTGGCGCATCAGCGTTGAGACCGAGGCGGCCAGCGGCTCCCCGGCGACTTCCGTGCCGCTCAGGATCTCGAATGCCGTGGCTTCGAGCACGGGTTCCGCCGCCCGGTCGATGTAGATGCGGAGCGTGCCGCGGCCACAATCCTGTCCGGCGAATGTCATCCAGAACCGGACGACGGCGCCCGGTCCGTCGGCGTCCATCAGCACGTGTTCCGTACGTCCGCCGTTAAGTTCCGTGCGTACGAACATGCTCCAGTCGTCGTTCCCGAACCACCCGGGCCGGTCGGGCGAGACGGCCTTGCGGTCGTAACTGCTGAATTGCCGCGTCTTATAGGCCGGATAGGGCAGGCGGGCCAGCGCGTCGCGGTCGGTCATTTCGCGCAGAAGCGTCGCTTCGGAAACCATCGGTGGCTTTGGCGCGGCGACGGAGAAAAACGATATGCCCGTGAAGAGGAATATCGCAGTCAGGATTCGTGTTTTTCGGTTCATGTTTTTCTGTTTTCAGATTATGCTGTGCTGTGCTGTTTGTTATCGGCAAAGATATTGTTTTTTTATTATCCGCCGAAGGAAGTCCGAATTTTTTATTTAATGGTGCTGATTGTCAGCCGATTGTGTTCCTTCGTTTTATTCCGGTCCGCCTTTTTTCGGTGGTTTCGGCCGGATTCGGGTTGGAAAAATGTGCCGGAAAAATTTGGCAATCTGTGGATTATTCTTTTTCTTTGCAATGCGGCAGGACAGTTCAGCACAGCTTCTTGCTTTCAGTTGTTTTTTGTTATCGATATAATATGGAATTGATATTTACGTCACAGATGTCCAAAGTCAAGCAGCTGGCAGATGCCTTGAGTCACGAAATCTCGATCGGGGAGTACGCTCCGGGCGATCCGCTTCCTTCGATCAACGGTTTGAGCCGGCAGTACGGGGTTTCGCGCGATACGGTTTTCAAGGCTTTCAACGAGCTTAAAACGCAGGGAGTCGTCGATTCGGCCCCGACCAAGGGCTATTATGTCTGCAACGCCGTGCATCGGATTTTGTTGTTGCTCGACACTTACAGCCCGTTCAAATACCAGCTGCACGATGCCATCACGCGCAACCTTGCGGCCAACTATAAGATCGACCTCTATTTCCACCAGCGCAGTCAGGAGCTTTTCAACAAGACCATCCGCGACAGCGTGGGCCGCTACAACCTCTACCTGGTGATGAACTACCAGAATGACGTTTATTCGGAAATCCTCGATCTGCTCGATCCCTCGAAAGTCCTGCTGCTCGACTTCGGTAAATTCGAGAAGGAGCGTTTCGCCTATGTCTGCCAGGGTTTCGACCAAACGCTTTACGACTGTATGGTAACCGGCCTGGAACGGTTCCGGCGTTACCGGAAGATCGTCTTCGTGTTTCCCGAGAATTCCGAACACCCGAAAAGCTGCATTCCCTATTTCAAGCGTTTTTGCGAAGACCACGGCTTCCCGTACAGCATCGTGAACGAGATCGGCCCGGCGGCCCTGGAAAAGGGGACAGCCTATCTGATCGTGAAGCACAGCCATCTGATCGACTTTATCAAACTGACCCGCATGCGCGGTTGGGCGCTCGGGGAGGATGTCGGGGTCGTGGCCTACAACGACGAACCTGTTTTCGAGATTCTGGATAACGGCATTTCGGTCATTTCCACGGACTTCGACCTGATGGGTGCCGTTGCCGCGCGCTTTATCCTCACCATGGAGCGTCCGCAGATCTACATTCCCACGCGTCTGATTTTACGGGGTTCCCTGTAATTTTTTTTTGACCTATTTTCAGCACAGCACAGACCAGCCTAATAAATTCCGATTGAAATTACAACCTAAATTTAAAGCATATGAATCTGAAATCCCAGAAACCCCGTATCGGAATCCGTCCCGTGATCGACGGCCGCCGGGGCGGAATCCGTGAATCGTTGGAGCAGACCACGATGGACATGGCGCAGCGCGTGGCCGAACTTTACGCCGGGCAGCTGCGCTATTCGGACGGCACGCCCGTCGAATGCGTCGTCGCCGACCGCTGTATCGGCGGTGTGAAGGAGGCTGCCATGGCCGCCGAGAAATTCAGCGTGAACAACGTCTGCGCCGTCGTCTCGGTGACGCCCTGCTGGTGCTACGGGGCGGAGACGATCGACATGGATCCGCTGATGCCCAAAGCGATCTGGGGGTTCAACGGTACTGAACGCCCGGGAGCCGTCTACCTCGCTTCGGCACTGGCCGGGCATAACCAGAAGGGGCTGCCCGCGTTCGGCATCTATGGCCGCGACGTGCAGGATATGGGCGACCGCTCCATTCCGGAGGATGTCCGCGAAAAGCTGCTGCGTTTCGGGCGCGCCGCTGTCGCCGTGGGGCAGATGCGCGGAAAATCCTATCTTTCGATCGGTTCGGTTTCGATGGGCATCGCCGGATCGATTCCCGATCCCGCCTTTTTCCAGGAGTACCTGGGTATGCGCAGCGAATATGTCGATGCGAGCGAGATCGAACGCCGCGTTCGGCTGGGTATCTATGATCCCGAGGAGTTCCGCCGCGCGATGGCGTGGACGGAGAAATACTGTAAAAAGAACGAAGGCCGGGACTACAATCCCGAACATCTCGTTTACAGCCGGGAGGAGAAGGACGCCATCTGGGAATACGTCGTCAAGATGACGCTGATCTTCCGTGACCTGATGACCGGCAATCCGAAATTGGCCGGGATGGGCTTCGAGGAGGAGGCGATGGGACACAACGCCATTGCCGGCGGTTTCCAGGGCCAGCGGCAGTGGACCGACTACAAGCCCGACGGGGATTTCTCGGAGGCGATACTCAACACCTCGTTCGACTGGAACGGCATCCGCGAGGCCTTCACCTTCGCCACGGAGAACGACACGCTGAACGGCGTTTCGATGCTGCTGATGCACCTCCTGACCAACCGTGCCCAGCTGTTCGCCGACGTGCGCACGTTCTGGAGTCCCGAGTCCGTGGAGCGTGTGACCGGCCGGAAACTGGAGGGCCGCGCCGCCGACGGCATCATCCACCTGATCAATTCAGGTTCGTGCTGCCTCGATGCCACAGGCCGCCAGTCGGAGAACGGACAGCCGGTGATGAAACCCTTCTGGGAGATCACCGAAGCCGAGGCCGAGGCGTGCCTCGGCGCGACGACGTGGTATCCCGCTTCGCGCGAGTACATGCGCGGCGGAGGTTATTCGTCGTGTTTCCTCACGCAGGGCGACATGCCGGTGACGATGTGCCGTCTGAACCTGATCAAGGGGCAGGGTCCCGTGCTGCAGATCGCCGAAGGGTGGGCCGTGAACGTCGACCGTGAGATCTTCGAAACCATCAACAGGCGCACGGACAAGACCTGGCCGACGACCTGGTTCGCGCCCCGCCTGACGGGTAAGGGGGCGTTCCGCGACGTCTACTCCGTGATGAACAGCTGGGGGGCCAATCACGGTGCGATCAGTTACGGTCATATCGGCGCCGACCTCGTTACCCTGGCGTCGATGCTCCGCATTCCGGTCTGCATGCACAACCTCGACGAGACCGGACTGTTCCGCCCGAGTGCATGGGCCGCGTTCGGCATGGACCCGGAAGGGGCCGATTACCGCGCCTGTGAAAATTACGGACCGATCTACCGGTGATTAAACTCCATCTGATTATGAAACGACTGATAAATTATATGATTGCGGGTGCTGTGCTGGCCGTTGCCGGCTGTCGCCCTGCGGAAAAAGAGTACGAAATGGGCAGTTACGGCTATGACGCGAAGTTCTTTCGCGACCACAAGATCGAATTTCTCGAACTGACCGCTCCGGAGGGCGGTGCGAAAGTTCTGGTCGCTCCCGGTTACCAGGGGCGTGTGATGACCACCACGGCGGACGGCGATGGCGGCGACAGCTACGGCTGGATCAATTACCGCTTCATCGAATCCGGCGAACGGAATCCGCAGTTCAACCCCGTGGGCGGCGAGGAGCGTTTCTGGATCGGACCCGAGGGCGGTGCGTTCTCCTATTATTTCAAGCCCGGGGCCGAGCAGGTCTACGCCAACTGGCTCGTCCCGGCGGTCATCGACACCGAGCGGTACGACATTGCGGAGCAAAGCGCCGCGCGGGTGCGTTTCACCAAATCGGCGAAACTGTTCAATGCCAGCGGCGTCAGTTTCGACATGGGCATCGAGCGCACGATTTCGCTGCTCGACGCGGAGGCCGTGGCCGGCGTGCTCGGCGCGGAACTGCCTGCCGGACTGAAGGTCGTGGCCTACGAGACCGATAACCGGATCACCAACCGCGGTGAAAACGCCTGGACGAAACAGACGGGGCTTCCCTCGATCTGGCTGCTCGGCATGTTCAACCCTACGCCGACCACGACCGTCTTCATTCCCTATGCCGAGGATGCCGAGGGGCCGGTCGTGAACGACACCTATTTCGGAAAAGTGCCCGCCGACCGTCTCGTGGCCGGCGACGGCATGCTGCGCTTCAGGATCGACGGGAAATACCGGGCGAAGATCGGCATTCCGGCTCCGCGCGCCAAAGGCATCTGCGGCAGCTACGATACCGAAAAGCGGGTGCTCACGCTGCTGAAATACTCCCGGCCCGAAGGCCCGGCCGACTATGTCAACGGGCAGTGGGGCGAGCAGCAGGACGCCTTCAACGGGGACGTGATCAACGCCTACAACGACGGTCCCGTCGAGGACGGTTCGGTCATGGGACCTTTCTACGAGATCGAGACGTCGTCTCCGGGTGCGGCGCTGGCTCCGGGCGAATCGCTTTCGCACCGGCAGACCGTGCTGCATATCCAGGGTGACGAGGCTGCGCTCGCCGGAATCGTGCAGCGGCTTTTCGGGTATGACCTCGATAAAATCACCGCGACGTTCCGCTCAACCGCACCGAAACGCTGACCCTTTCTGAAACTACGACCATGAAAGAACCCGTCATCCCCCGCAACGTCGTTTTCCCGTTTATCCTGCTGACGACGCTTTTCTTCGCCTGGGCTTTGCCGAACAACCTGACCGATACGATGCTGGCGGCCTTCAAGCGCATCATGAGCCTCTCCGACGCCAGGACGGCGTGGATACAGGTCGTCTGCTACCTGCTCGGTTACGGCTGTTTCGCCATCCCCGGGGCCATGTTCATCAAACGCTACACCTATAAGTCGGGCGTTCTGCTCGGGCTGGGGATGTACGCCCTCGGGGCATTCCTGTTCTATCCCGCCATGCTGTGCTCGGAGGTGAACGTCGAAATGAGCTTCGTGATGTATCTTTTCGCGATCTTCATCCTCTTCGCCGGGCTGTCGATCCTGGAGACCTCGACCAACTCCTACGTATTCGCCATGGGACCCGAGTCCACGGCGACGCAGCGCCTGAATTTCGCCCAGTCGTTCAACCCCTTCGGGGCGATTTCGGGCGTAATCATCAGCCAGATATTCATTCTCTCGCAGCTCAACGTCTTTACGGCCGCCGAGCGGGCGGCCCTGCCCGCCGCGGAGCTGGCCGCCATCCAGGCCGACGAGCTGAATGCCGTGACGATGACCTATGTGGCCGTCGGGGCCGTGATGGTCGTGCTGCTGCTGGCGATCTGGCTGACGCGGATGCCCAACCTGCGCGAGGAGGACAAGACCTTGCAGTTCGGGGCGGCCTTCCGCCGCCTGGTCCGGAACCGGAATTACGTCTGGGGTGTCGTCGCGCAGTTCTTCTACGTGGGCGCGCAGATCGCCGTGTGGTCGTTCGTCATCCGGTATGCCATGCAGCAGCTGCATTTCGACGCCGTGATCGCCGGGCTTGGCAGCGGGGCTTCCACCGAAAGCATCATCGCGGCCCTGCGGGGCGTGGAACCCGTCGCTGCCGGATTTTACGACTTCTGTGCCTGGATCGGATTGGACGACCTGCTGCCCCGGACCGCCGAACAGGCCGGCGCGACCTACTATATCCTTTCGCTGGTGCTGTTCGTCGTCGCCCGCTTCGTTTGCACGGGGCTGATGCGGTTTTTCTCGCCGCGCAAGATCCTCATGACCCTGGCGGTCCTGGCCGTCGCCTGCTGCCTGACGGCGGTTTATGCCCGGGGTGTCGCCGGCGTTTACGGTCTGATGGGCATTTCGGGGTGCATGTCGCTGATGTTTCCGACGATTTACAGCTGCGGCCTGCGCGGTCTGGGTCCGGACACGAAGATCGGCGGTGCGGGAATGGTCATGGCGATCGCCGGTGCGGCCGTGCTGACCCAGATACAGGGCATCGTCTCCGACCGGATCGGAAGTATCGGGACCGCCTACTGGGTTCCCGCCGCCGCCTTTGCGGTCATCGTTTATTACAGTATCTTTATATGCAAGGAAGAACGCGTGTCATGAGAAAATACGTTATCGGAATAGATTACGGGACGGACTCCTGCCGGGCTTTGGTCGTGGACAGTGCGAACGGCCGCGAGGCGGCTTCGGCGGTCTGCCCTTACCCGCGCTGGAAAAAGGGACTCTACTGCGATGCCCGGGGCCAGCGTTACCGCCAGCATCCGCTGGATTACACCGAATCGCTCGAAACGGCGGTTCGCGGGGCCGTCGCCGCAATCCCGGCGGACAGGCCCGGTGAAATCTGCGCCCTGGCGTTCGACACGACCGGTTCCACCCCCGTCCTGACCGATGCGGCGGGGACGCCGCTGGCTTTGCTGCCGCGCTTTGCGGAGGAGCCGGACGCGATGTTCGTGCTGTGGAAAGACCATACGGCCATCCGTGAAGCCGCGGAGATCAATGCCGCGGCCAGACGTTCCGATACGGATTACACGCGCTATTCGGGCGGCATCTATTCGGCGGAATGGGTCTGGTCGAAAGTGCTGCATATTCTGAAAACCAACCCTTCGGTGGCGGAGGCTGCCTATGCCTGGGTCGAACACTGCGACTGGATGTGTGCGCTGCTGACGGGCAATACCCGTCCCGAAAAGGTCCTCCGGGGCCGCTGTGCCGCCGGACACAAGGGACTGTGGCATGCGGCGTGGGGCGGCTGGCCCCCTGCGGAGTTTCTCGACGGGCTGCGGCCCGGGCTGGGGC
>ERZ791903.3078-NODE-3078-length-11070-cov-3.172764_pt1 | contig 11070 bp, 10 predicted proteins | sample MGYA00510148_ERZ791903 | MGnify/ENA primary metagenome ERZ791903 (study PRJEB30046, sample SAMN00792080) | human gut metagenome | study: EMG produced TPA metagenomics assembly of the A metagenome-wide association study of gut microbiota in type 2...
TAATATATTTTTATAGATTTATTTTAACAGTTAGAAGCCCACTGCGGACAAGTTCGACTGGTATTTCTTGGACCAACTGTGATCAGCTTTGCACCTCTCTGCTCTAGTTGGTTTGAGAGCATCGGGAAAAAGCCATACCATTCTTGATCCATAATTGACCGATTCAAAGCGCTCTTTTGTTTGACGTAATTCTCCGGGTTCTCTTTTATTCTGCCGACGGAAGCCGACAAGATCTTAACCTTCGGCTCTGAAGCCCCGTTTTTCCCCTCCCATGCATTAATTCATTGTAACGACGTCAGAAGAGTTGCATCCTCAGGAAAAACAACGCAGCTGTATCTGAAACAAGTTTTAGGAAGGAGTCTCAACGTATAGTTTCTCCTAGTTTGCAATCAGCTGTTGCAAAGCTTTTCTATCAACAAAGTAGAAAAGCAACTTGGCAAGAACCACGAATCTGTGTCCTTATATCACCGAAATGAATGAAAGTGTTTGACGGGCCCTGTTGAGAAAGTTGTTATTCTTCTTTAAGTCTGATAAAGCAAAACTTAACTTGAATTTCTTTTTTTCTTATGTTGCTGGCTATAAGACTTGCAAGTCTTCAAAATGGCCTCACTGCAGTAAGCAGAACTGAGGCAATGTTGCTTGCATCCTTGGCAAGAGGTTTTTGATATCCAGGCATTATCCTGTGGCCCCCGTTATTGAACCAGACGGGGGATTTTTTTACTTTTTTCTGAGTTTGTTATCTTTGTGATCGGTTCTCTCAAGTGAAGAAAAACTTAATTTCAAGTATGGATTTTTTTACCTTGATCGCTTCTCTGCTCAATCTCAATCACAATGTGCTCATTCACAACAACGTTTCAAGGAGAAACAATGACAGATGTAAGAATTGAACGGGACTGCCTTGGTGAAATGGAGATACCGAACGACCAGTACTACGGCATCCAAACACACCGTATGGAGAAAGTATCAGGTACAGCAAATCTTCCTGTTATTTTCTATCCGGACATGCACTATGCACTGGCACAGATTAAAAAAGCCGCTGCCATTGCCAACGGTAAGATCGGTGCCATGCCGGCTGATGTTTCCAAGGCTATTGCTCAGGCCTGCGATGAAATGCTGACAGGCAAATTTAACGACCAGTTCCCGCTCGATATGTGGCAGGGCGGCGGTTACACCTGCGTTAACATGAATGTGAATGAAGTCATCGGCAACCGCGCCAATGAAATCCTGACCGGCCACAAAGGGACGGAAAAAGTTCATCCGAACACTCATGTCAACATGGGTCAGTCCACCAACGACACGATTCCCTCCGCAACTCACCTCGGTATGATCGGCCGCGTTGATGAACTCATCAAACAGTTAGACCTTCTCGCTGCTTCTTTACGTAAGAAAGAAGAAGAGTTCAAAAATGTTGTTAAAGTCGGAAGAACCTGCATTCAGGATGCCCTGCCCCTCACGCTCGGCCAGGAATTCAGCGGATACGCTTCTGTTGTTGAACGCATGGCAAGAAAAGTCAGACATCTCCGTCCCGGCTGCTTCGAAATCGTTATGGGCGGCAGCGCTGTCGGTACCGGCTTTAGCGCAGCCCCCGGCTACAAAGATGCTCTTTATGTTGAACTGAGCAAACAGTACGGAGAAGAAGTCAAACCTATGGAAAACCTTTTTGACGGTTTCCAAAATGCTGATTTCTTTGTCGAAGTCTCTGGGGTTCTTAAAGAGGTGGCAATGACACTTTCCAAGATTTGCAAGGACTTCAGACTGATGGGTTCCGGTCCTCGCTCCGGATTCATGGAAGTCAACGTTCCCGCCCTCTCCCCGGGATCCTCCATCATGCCGGGCAAAATCAATCCGACCGTTCCGGAAATGGTTATCCAGATCTCTCATCAGGTCGTCGGCAATGACGTCGCCATCTCCATGGCCTATGACGAAGGCGAACTTGACCTGAACGTTTGGGATGCAACTTTCTACAAGTGCCTGTTTGAAAACTTCCAGTTAATTAATAGCGAACTTGAAATCCTTCGTGTCTACTGCGTTGACGGAATGACAGCCAACAGAGAAAGATGCGCTCAGGAAGCCAATTCCTCTATCGCTCTGAGCACGGTCGTTGCAACGGCTCTCGGTTACCCGATGGGCGTCAAGGTTGCGCATTACTGCGAACAGACCGGCAAGAACGTCCGTGAAGCTGTCGTAGAAATGGGCCTTATGACGGCTGAAGAAGCTAAGAAGCTAGTTGATCCGATGCTGATGACAAATCCGCATGCTGCGGGTCCCGTCGTTGACGCTTTCAAGAAAGAAAAGAAATTGATCTAATCTTGAAAAAGTAAAAATTATCGGCTTAACGACGTGGGTGGAGTTCGTTAAGCCGATTTTTTAGTTTTCTAAAGTGGCAGCCGAAGCCAAAATCGGAGAGCTTCTTTCCATCATCGGCAGAACGATCTCTGACATGACCTTTTTGAAAGAAGCCGAAATTTGTTTAGCTACCTCCTCAAGTTCCGGTCGTTTGTATAGAAGATACACGGATCGGCCAATCGAAGCCACCGGATATTTAAACAGAAGCACATTATAGTTGTTGTTGGGTATGGCATAGATTTCAAAAGGAGCAAACATGCCCCAGCCTTTTCCTAAAGAAGCAAGCTGTAAGGCCACGCCCGGAGACTCCATTCGTACCTTTGACGGAGTTCGGATATCCAAGCGTCTCAATATTCTTTCTGTTCTGACTCCGTCAAAACATCTCGGCGTCAAATAGATAAACGGATACATTGAAGACAAACGCTTAAGATCAGCTAATGTATTGATCGACCCGTAAAAATTGGGTGGTGCAACAATAATGAAAGTTTCAGAAAGAAGCTTGATTCCTTGAATTCGGTTTGTGGCCTCGTGAAATCCACCAGTAATCGCAATGTCAATCTCATCGTTCAAGACCTTTTCAAGAAGCGAATGACTAAAGCCGCAGGCAATATCGACATGTTTTACCAGAGGTAGAATTTCGGGAGCCAAATAGGGTCCGACACAATGGCATATAGAATCAATCATGGAAAGGGAAAGATCCGGTTTTTCTGCTGACCTTTGATTTTTGATAAGTGCCAAAGATTCAGCAGCCTGAAGGATCTCAGATGCGCGGATACTCAAGTCTCTGCCGGCTGAGGTTGGACGAAGTGGTCTGGTATGGCGTTCAAAAAGATTTGCCCCGATTATTTTTTCCAGCTTTCGAATATCGGCGGAAACGGCTGCTTGAGAAATCGAAAGTTCCTGCGCAGCTATTCTCATTGACTGCGTTTCAAAAACTTTTAGAAAAATTCTTAGCGTTTGGGTGTCTAAGTTAATCATGGCAGGTCGGATACTTCTGTCGGGAAGTTGTAACTATGTTGCCACAGCACATGACGAAAAATAATGAGGGACTTTCCTCAGAAATCAAAAGGATAAAAAACCGATAAGTCGGTACAGCCTTAAAGGTCCGACCTATCGGGTGGAGGAGTACTTCAAAGGATTCTGTTAAACACTAATTCAGTTTTCTTTTAGCGGTTAGAAGAAAGAAACCATGGCGAGGCCGAAAGCAACTGAAATAATGATCATCAGAAGAATCGGAACCATATAAGACTGATCGATAAAGTATTTGCCGATGGAAGTTGTTCCGGAACGGTCAAATGCAACGCCGGAAAGAGAGGGACCACCGATCGGGAGAATCGGACTGGCACAAGTAGCCGGGTACATAGCGATCAGAAGCCACGGAGAAATTCCTAAAACAAGTCCTAACGGCATAATGGCACGAGTGGTGGCTGCGGGGCTCTGAATTAATACACCGACGATAGCCAAGGCAACGGCAAATGTCCAGGGCTGTGCTTTCACAACGGCACTTAAAGTCTCGATGATGGAGTCTTTATGGAACATGATGTAAGAATCGGCTAACCAGCAGACACCGAAGATCACGGCCATAGAGATCACGCCTGCTCTGAGTGTCGGACTGTCGGCGACTTTATTGACCTTAGGCTTACAGATCCAGCAGATCAAAGCACCTGCGGACAGCATGACGATTTCGATGACGGTCGACATACTGAGGGCTGACTTGGCACCTGGAATAACGCGAAGCTGCGGGAAGAAGCCTGTCAGCATGATCAGTAAAACCGCGGCCAAGAAAATAACGACAGAAGTTTTTGCAGATTTGGATAAAGGATTCGAGCTGATCGGTGTCGGAGGCTGTACAAGACCTTTTTTAAGACGTTCTTGGTATTCCGGATCTTTGTCGAGATCTTTGCCGTAGAACATCATGATGAAACTGGTAATCAAGATGGCGACTAACGTTGAAGGAACCACCACAATCATGATGCTGGAAAGACTGAAGTCATTCATCTTATAAGCAGCGAATAATCCGACAAAAGCAGCAGTAGCTGCGGAAATCGGGCTCGCCGCTAAAGCAATTGTTCCGGACATTGTTGCTGTTGTCATCGGTCTTTCCGGTCTGATTCCTGCTGAATAGGCAACCTCATAAATAACCGGCTGCAGCGGATAGATGATATTTGCCGTACCGGCCATAAAAGTAAAGAGGAAAGTAACCAGCGGAGCGACGATTGTGATGTATTTCGGATTCGCTTTAATCACTTTTGCTGCGATTCTAACCAGAAGTTCCAAACCACCGGAAACCTCAAGGGTCGAAGCTGCAATCACAACCGCAAAAATAATCAGCAGAACGTCGATCGGAGGACTAGTCGGCGTAACACCCATGACTGAGGCCAGAATGAGCAGACCTACTCCGCTCCACATACCGATGGCTAATCCGCCGAACCGGATACCGATGATGATGACCGCAATAATGACGGCTAATTCAATCCAAACCATAAATGTTCTCCTTGAGAAAAATTTTGGGATTCACAAGTTGGAATGAACAAAATTTTCTGACCAAGGGAATAGCGTGAAAAGGTAATTCAGATTTATTTGTCAATTTTCGCTAATTTTATTTGTCAATGCGAAGTCACCCAAAAAATGATTTTTCTGCGGATTAAATTTTTTTGGACTTTCAACCCAAAGAGGAAATCATGAAAAAACTTCTCGTTGTCTCATCCCTCCTTCTCGCTTTCTCCGGTATGGCTTCCGCAGAGTCCCAGATTACGCTTTACGGCGTCCTCGACGGAGGTTTGAATTATTACAAACTCAATCATCGCTCCGCTGTCGTTAAGATGGCAAACGGTCATGTCCAGGGAAACCGCTGGGGAATTAAGGGTTCCGAAGACCTCGGAAACGGTTACGTTGTTTCTTTCCAGTTAGAGCAAGGCTTCAGACTCTCTAACGCTACCGTGGCCAATACCGGTAATATTCCTGAGGGCTCCGCCGGCTTGTTCACAAGACAGAGCACGATGTCCGTTAAGGGCGGCTTCGGAGAACTCGCCTTCGGAAGAATGGGCGCGTTGTCTTCTGATATGGGAACTTATTCGATCTTCCCAGCTTCTGCCATCGGCACAATGTTCGATGACGTCGGAAATGTTAACTCCACCATCATCTCTACCGACAGATATAACAATTCCGTAATCTACATCACGCCGAAATTCGCAGGTATCCAGGCTCGGGCCATGTACTCCAACGGCACGGTCAAAGATGAAGATAAATGGAGAAAGAATAACCACTATTACGGTTTAGGCGCGGTATACACCGGGAAAGCCCTGACTCTGACAGGAATTTTAGAAAACATCGACCATGACGACGTCAGCAATATGAAGTCGACTCAGTTTTACACATTCGGCGTCGCCTACAACTTCGGATCTTTCAATACTCAGTTCCTGTACCAGTACGCCAGAAATGCCCGTCAAGCCGGCTTTGACGGCTTGGGAAATATCCAAGAAGATTTAGCTGCGGCAAAGAAAGGTGCAAATCAGAATGCTTTCTCCCTCGGTTTAGGCATTCCCTGTGCCGACGGTGATTTTAACCTCCAGGCGACATACGGCTTCGGTAAAGTGGAGTCTGACGAGTTAAAGTCAAACGAGAACAAATACAACATCTTTTCTGCAGCGGCATCTTACGTTTATCCGATTTCAAAACGCACAAAGGTTTACGGTTATGCCGGCTATAGACATGTGGCTAAGCTTCTCAAAGACTATGAGGGCGGTGACAAAGGCGGTTACTCCGTCTCGTTCGGCCTTCGCCATGCTTTCTAAAAATTAGAAACGGAGGAATGCTGCTCGTAAGGACCGGACCAACGGCAGAGCAGCATTCTTGAAAAACATAAAGCGTTATAAAGAGTCAAACAAAATGAAATATGAAGAAATATCTAGATTCGTGGAGGAGCACAAACAGGAAGCTGTCAATTTTCTCCAGGAACTGGTTAGGACACCTTCGCCGACAGGCAGTGAGACGGCAGTAGCAAAACGCATTGTCTCAAAACTTGAGGAAGAAGGCTTTAATCCTGAGGTAATTGGTCCGGATGAGGCGTCCCCTAATATTATTTGTGACTGGAAAGGAAAAGAAGGAAAAACACTTCTTTTTAACGGTCATATTGATGTTTTTCCTCCGGAAAAAACTGCTGTCAGGGATCCTTGGTCGGGGCAAATTGAAGGTGACAAACTTTACGGCCGCGGTTCGACTGATATGAAATCAGGAGATGCAGCAGGCATCTTGGCCATGTGCTTTTTGAAGAGGCTCGGTTTTGTACCCAAAGGAATCCTAAGCCTCGGCCTCAACTGCGATGAGGAGCAAGGCGGTAAAAGAGGAATTCTTTACTGCATCAAACAAGGCCTTTTCAAGGCGGATTTCACCATCTGCATGGAAGCCTCAGAAGATACCATCATCGTGGACACAGACGGCCGGATTGCTTGGAAAGTAACCTTTGCATCTGACAGCTGGCATGCTGGGACTCGTTTAAACAAAGTTGATGCGCTGCAAATGGCACACCAAGCAGTTGAAAAAATCAATGAATACGATAAGAAAGTTCTTCTGCCTGAACGCTATTTCGGAGACAGGGATTTTGGAGCGGTGATTTCCGTTACCAGTATATCGTCCGGTTTTGAAGGCAAGACTGTCAACATGCACCCGGCTGAATGCACTATATGGATCGACCGCCGTTACACAAAAAATGAAACCGTAGAAAGTGCCGAGAAAGAGCTCATTGATTTGCTGAACTCTATTCCCGATGCTGCCGGGCATTACAAATTCGAAAGACTGTTTGCGTCTGCCCGAATGTCTATCGACGCTGAAGACAAAGATATTCAGGAATGCATGAATGCTTATCGAAAAGTATTCGGATCTGAAATTCGTGTCGGACGCCGCAATGCAGGGGGAGACGCCGTAAAACTTAGCGTTGCCTACAATCAAAAAGTTCCGCAGTTCGGTCCGGGAATTTTTGAGGTCCTTGGGACGGATGACGAGCATGTATATATCAGCCAGTATTTGAACTTCATCAAGGTATATATGCTCTTTGCTTCCGAGTATCTTAGCTAACGAGTTTTAGGGCCCTCTTCCGAGGGCCTCACTTTATGAACAGCGGAATTCTTCTGGCAGTCCTCACTTACCTTCTGTGGGCCGCTACTTTCATTACGACTTACTTCATTCCGGACTATCCGGGGATATATGTCCGGCCTCGGTCGTGCAGTTTTAATCGGGATTTTAGCGTTAGCTGTTTTTGCAGTTTTTCCGAATAGGTTTAAAAGACTATCGACCGCGGATTGGAAAGCTGCATTTGTTCTTTCCGTATTCGGGCAACTCCTGCAGCCGATTTGTTTCTTTTTCTCAGTTATTTACGCGGGAACCGCAATTAGCAGTGTTTGCTTCGGAATTTGTCCAGTTCTTATCGCTCTCATATCTAATTCTCAAGCAAAACAGAAGGGTGAGGCTTATGTCAATGCAACAAGTCTGATACTTCCCCTTCTACTCATATGTTTCGGCTTCATTTTCTGCAATATCACCGAGTTTCTTTATGTCGACGATAACAAAAGAGCTGTCGAAGATACGCTGATTGGCTTAGCTTTTGGCATTTCTTCTTCCGGTTTTTTGACCTTTTATTCTATAAAAAACGCCCAATGGCTAAAGATTAATCGGCGAGTTGGGTCAACTGAATGGTTTTCTGCACAATGCATCACTCTTCTGCCTTTAGCTGCTACTCTCTATGTATCGACCTGTTGGTTTGATCCTTCAATGCCTAATCTATTAGGCCCACAGCCAGAGCTATTTACCATTGTTATGTTTCTGTTAGCCATGTTCGGTTCATTTCTCCCCGGAATAACATTCAACATGGCTGCGGCACGAATCCCGACCTCCTAGGACAGTTAATCACGCTGGAAACGTTTTTTGGCATTGTCTTTGGCCAGCTTGTGCAAAGGGCGTGGCCGTCAGGTTTGTTATCGACCGGCTTAGGATTTTTCTTGGTCGGCGTGATTGCCTCGCTTTATATTTTTTCCAAACCGCAAGGATCGGTTCGGTTGGACTCAAAGAAAAGCTTTCAAAGAAATTAAGGCTTCTGTTTTGCTTGCCAGGTGTCGTATTTCGCCTGCATACGAAACCACATTCTAGAATCCGGCCCGGGAATGACAGAAACAATTTTGACGGCCATTTCATTCGATATCGGAGCCTGTTCTCTTAACACTTGAGAAATGGTTTCAGATGAAACTGACAAGTTTGAAGAAAACTGCTTTGCACTTACGTTCATTGCGTTAAGTGCAGAAGCTAAGATACGGCCGGGATGAGGTGGGTCAAACATTTCAGCCATAAGAATCCTCCTCCTGACGCCGGTCTGCAATAGGTTTCCCGTCTATTGCGGTTTCTTGAAGAATCCCTTTAAAACTTCTGCACCTCTGAGGACATTTGCCGTTCCCGGATTCAAGAGATTGGCCAAAGCTTCATCCGTTTTGCCTTTCAGTTGTTCTTTGGCAAGTCTGACGCCAAGCTGAGCCGCTGCTTCTTGAAGTCCGTTCTTTGATTCATGGAGCGCAACATTGGCGGCCTCTTTAGCGCACGCCTGAGTTATCAAGCGAGTCAGACGTTTTTTGGCTTCAGTATTGACTTGCTTAATTTTGCTTTCGGGGATGACGGCGATTTGTTTTGCGGCATCCGTTTTGCCGAGCGTCACAAAGGCCCACTGAGTCATCACATTTTTGTCTTCTCTTGAGAGGTTGTTATAAACACAGTCTCCCAAGGCTTGGGCATACTGCCCTGCGTAGCAGGAAGCGGAAAAAACAGCACAGGAAACCAATGCGAGGAAAGAAGCTTTTTTGATCATTTTTCGGAGCCCTCTGCGAAAATAAAAACTAATGACCAATATTAAAACAGACGGATCAAAATTTGCCGCATGTAACTATGAACTCACAGGGCTTTCCAAAGGTTGATCTAGAAAGAACAAAGCAAAGAAAATCAAAAACTAACAGAAACTTACTGATGTAATCACCCGACAAAATAAATATGCTCGTATTAGTCCCACTCCGCGTAACAAATTGTTTAAAATGCGGTACTTTGTAAGTCGAATTATTAGATGTAAAGGAGCCGCAGATGCAGCTGACAAAAAAAGATCTCATTACAAAACTCATTGATGCTGCCCGCAAAGCAGGCAACGCCAATCCTTTTGCGCTCGGCTTTATTGCCTTTGATGACCTTCGGATGAAGCTTGAAGGTCCGATGAAGACAACCGGCCAGGAGTGGTACGCAACGCACCCTGACGACCCTCTGGGCATGAAGGATGTTCTTACCGTTCCCGACGATATCGACTACAACAAGATCGTTACGGAAGTATTTAAATCTCTGACTTCAGACGGCGGATTGCACCTTTGGGTCATCCCAACCGAACAGCTTGCCGATGTGCTTAAGTTCTTGATGAGCCATCCTCGCTTCCAGGGAAATCTTCTTGACATGGATGACGAAGATCCTTGGGATATGCCGAGCATTAACTTCGAGAACTTGTGCGCTGAAGCAGAAAACCAATTCCTTTCGAATCAGCCGATTAACGTTGTCTTTGAATATAAAGACGCCGATACCGGTTTGGTTGTCCACCGCATTACTTTGAATGAACGCGATTTCTGGTTCTTTGTTGACGAACAGCAGATGAAGATCGCGGATCGCCGCTGGTAAAAAAGAAAAAATGAACTGCCTAAGCAAACTGAACACAAAGACTTTCGTTGCGGCCGCCCTGCTCGCCGGGGCCGGAGTAACTTTTGCAAGTGTCGGTGTCGCAAAAGGTTATAACCTCTCGCCCCTGGAAACTTACATTATTGAAAGCTTTGCCCAAGAGCAAATTGACGGCTTTATCAATTCAGGGGCAACCACGCTTTTTGAAAGCCCGAAGATTTTCTATATCAACCCGAGAGCTTTTGCCAAACAAGTAAAGTCGGATCTTTCAGGCGCTCAAAAGAAATATCTCGGTAATTACGGAATCGTAAAGTCCTTTGTTTCTAAGACAAACAAGGATAAAACGCGAGTTCAGTTCGATATCCCGAAACCCGACTACACATTGGATCTCCATCTTGCTAAAAATGCAGATCCGGATTTGGCGAAAGAAGTCAGCCCCGGAGAGCGTCACGGCTTTTATTGCCAGATTACTTCTGTCGATAAGTCTTCCGTCGTCCTTTCAAACTGCCTTCCGCTGAGACAGTTTGCTTCGCTTAAAAGCAAACAGATCGAGGCCCTTATTCATCGTTATTTAGCGGGCGAAAAAGTCTTAGATCCTAACCTTCCGACTTATGCAATGATGGCATATATGGCGGTGGTCTCTGCAAGACTACTTCCTCGGGACTCTGTCTGCCGACGCACGGTTGAAGATGAGATTATTTTCACAGATGCAGACCGCAGGTTGTGTAATCAGGAAATTGCCGACTTATGGCAGCGGGCAGATTCCAATCCAAAGTTTGATAAGACAATGGACAATGTCGTTGAAGAACTCACAAAACACGGCGTTGACGTTTCAATGATCAATCAAGCTGCCAGCAGCCTGGATTAGCCTGAAAATAATCTGCTCCAGACCAAAAGAAAACAAAAACGAGAGTAGTCCGGAAACTGACTCTCGTTTATTTTTCCTTCAAAAATCTTACTTATCGAGGCGAGCAGCTTCGATGTCCTCTTCTGTCTTATTGAGGAAGATTTTTTCCATTTCGCGAGGAGAAAGACCTG
>ERZ791903.3080-NODE-3080-length-11064-cov-4.307385_pt1 | contig 11064 bp, 10 predicted proteins | sample MGYA00510148_ERZ791903 | MGnify/ENA primary metagenome ERZ791903 (study PRJEB30046, sample SAMN00792080) | human gut metagenome | study: EMG produced TPA metagenomics assembly of the A metagenome-wide association study of gut microbiota in type 2...
CGATGTCGATCCCGATCCCGCACAGCTCGGCCTCCAGGGTTCGCCCACGAAGGTCAAAAAGATCGAGAACGTGGTTTTCGCCGCCAAGGAGGCCAAGAAACTCACCGCCGCCGACAACGACATCAATGAACTTATGGTTGAACTGATTGCGAGCCACACGCTCGGTTAATACGCTCCGGAGATGAACAACATATTCGTATATATCGAGATGGAGGGCGGCAAGGTCGCCGACGTGAGTCTCGAACTGCTTACCAAAGGCCGCGAACTGGCCACGACGCTCGGTGTGAAACTCGAAGCCGTCGTGCTGGGCCACAACCTCGCCGGCATTGAAAAGGAACTGGCCAAATACGGGACCGATACGGTCTGGGTCGCCGATGACCAGTTGTTTTCCCCATTCCGCACGCTGCCCCACACGGCGGTCCTGTGCGGTCTGATCGGGCAGGAGAAGCCCCAGATCGCGCTGTTCGGCGCCACGCCCGTGGGCCGCGACTTCGCACCCCGCGTATCTTCGGCCCTGCACAGCGGTCTGACGGCTGACTGCACGCAGCTCGAAATCGGCGACCACAAGGACGCCAAGACGGGCACGGAGTATAAGAACCTCCTCTATCAGATCCGCCCGGCCTTCGGCGGCAACATCATCGCCACGATCGTCAACCCCGACCACCGTCCGCAGATGGCCACCGTCCGCGAGGGCGTGATGCGCAAGGAGTACGCCGCACAGCCCGGAGCGGGCGAGGTGAAGGCGATCGACTGGAAGAAATTCGTCAAGGACGCGGACCTGGCGGTGAAGATCATCGACCGCCAGATCGAGGAGCGCAAAATCGACATCAAGGGCGCAGGCATCATCGTCGCCGGCGGCTACGGTATGGGTTCCAGGGAGAACTTCAGGCTGGTGCATGAACTGGCCGACGTATTGGGCGGCGAAGTGGGCGCCAGCCGCGCCGCTGTCGACGCGGGCTTCACGGAGCATGCGCGCCAGGTGGGCCAGACGGGCGTCACGGTGCGTCCGAAGCTCTACATCGCCTGCGGCATTTCGGGCCAGATCCAGCACACGGCCGGCATGGACCAGTCGTCGATGGTCATCTCGATCAACTCGGACCCCGAAGCCCCGATCAACAAGATCGCCGACTACGCCATCACGGGCGACGTCAACGAGATTATCCCCAAGATGATCAAATACTACAAACAAAACTCGAAATAGCGATGCGCAGGCTCCTGACGGTAATCTGTACGGTTCTTCTCACTGTATCCGTTTCCGGACAGCAGATCAAGAGCCGGCCTGTCGGGTTCGACGACTTCCGCTCTCTGCTGGAAGCCGCCGGTTACGAGGCGTTCGGTTTCGACTTGTCGGAACTACTCGAAGGACCGGGCCGCTATGACATGACGGTATATATCAAGGAGTATGAATCGGGCGGGGAGATTCATTCCCGGAAGTTTCCCTGCGGGCCTAACAAACTGCTCGTAAGCGATTTTCCCGAGGAGATGCGCGGTGAAATCCTGCCCGAAGATATGGCTGATCCGCAGGCGGGTATTTACATGCTGGCGAAGAAACTGACGATCGGATTCTATCCTTCGGGGACGGATTCGACGGCGATGCTGAATTTCAGTATCCCGGAGATGCGGGAGGCCAGTCAGCGGCTCAAGCTCCGCAGCGTGACTTCGTCGAGCGGTTATACGCTTACCAAGTATCGCACCCGTCCGTTCGAGATCGACTCGTTCGAGGCCGGAAAGTTCATTCCTCTGGTCTTTTACGGTTCGATGTGGTTCGATGCGGAGCACAATCTGTTCCGTTTCTGCGGTGAGAACGAGATCGCGCCGGACCTGTCGAGCGAAATTGTCGGCAACATTCCCCACTTCTATGTCATAGGTATTGAATTTTCCCCAAAACAGGAGCCTACGAATCTTAAAAACAACTAATTATGGCTAATTTCTTTTCAGATAACAAGGATTTGCAGTTCCACCTCCAGCATCCGTTGATGCGCAAGATCGTGGAGCTGAAAGAGCGCGGTTTCGCGGAGAAGGACCTCTACGACTATGCACCGCAGGATTTCGACGACGCGATGGACAACTACCGCCGCGTGCTGGAGATCGCCGGCGAGGTCTGCGGCGAGGTGATCGCCCCCAACGCCGAGGGTGTGGACCACGAAGGCCCGCGGGTCGTCGGCGACCACGTGGAGTACGCTTCGGGTACGGTCGAGAACATGAAGGCCGTCGTGGACGCGGGGCTGAGCGGCATGACGCTCCCGCGCAAGTACGACGGACTGAACTTCCCGCTCATCTGCTTCGTGATGGCCAACGAGATGGTGGCCCGTGCGGACGCCAGCTTCGAGAACATCTGGGGATTGCAGGACTGCGCCGAGACGCTGAACGAATTTGCTTCCGAAGAACTCAAGCAAAAATATTTGCCCTGGGTTTCGGCGGGTGCGACGTGCGCCATGGACCTCACGGAGCCGGACGCCGGTTCGGACCTCGGTGCGGTGATGCTCAAGGCCACCTGGTCGGAGGAGAAGCAGACGTGGCTGCTGAACGGCGTGAAACGTTTCATCACCAACGGCGACGGCGAGGTTTCGCTCGTGCTGGCGCGTACCGAAGAGGGTACGACCGACGCCCGCGGCCTTTCGATGTTGGTCTATGACAAGCGCGACGGCGGCGTGAAGGTGCGCCGCATCGAGAACAAACTCGGCATCAAGGGATCGCCGACGTGCGAGCTGGTCTTCACGAACGCCCCGGCGCAGCTGGTCGGCGACCGGAAGATGGGCCTTATCAAATATGTGATGTCGCTGATGAACGCCGCCCGTCTGGGCATCGGCGCACAGTCGGTGGGTCTCTGCGAGGCCGCTTACCGCGAGGGCCTGAAATACGCCCACGAGCGCGCCCAGTTCGGCAAGCCGATCATCCGGTTCGCCGCCGTTTCGGAGATGCTCTCGAACATGAAGGCCAAGGTGCAGGGCGTGCGTGCGCTGCTGTACGAAACCGCGCGTTTCGTCGAGGTCTACAAGCAGTACGGCCACATCGCCCACGAGCGGCAGCTCGAGGGGGAGGAGCGCCAGGAGATGAAGTTCTACAACCGCCTTGCCGACGGCTTCACCCCGCTGGTGAAACTCTTCTCGTCGGAGTACGCCAACCAGCTGGCCTACGACGCCATCCAGATCCACGGCGGCTCGGGCTTCATGAAGGACTATCCCTGCGAGCGCCTCTACCGCGACGCCCGCATCATGAACATCTACGAGGGAACCTCGCAGCTGCAGGTCGTTGCGGCCATCAACGCCGTGACGAAGGGTACGTTCCTGGAGCAGATCGAGCGCTATGCCGCCGAGAGCTATCCGGAGGCCATGTGCCCCGTGGTTACGAAGCTCAAGGAGCTGACCGTGAAGTTCTCGGAGATGCAGGCCCGCGTCGAGGCCGGCGACAAGGAGGTTTGCGGATTCAAGGATTTCCATGCCCGCCGTCTGGTGGAGACCGCCGGACACATCATCATCGCCTACCTGCTGGCCCGTCAGGCCGGCCAGGTCGAGGAGTATGCCGCTTCGGCGCGCGTGTTCTGCAAAATGGCCGAGGCGAAGATTTCGGAGGCCTATACCTACGTGATGAACTCCACGACGGAGGACGTCGCGCTGTTCAAAGCCGTCGAAAACGAGTTTTAAACACACTCAAACCGGATACGATGCGGAGGATCCTGAACAATCCTCCGCATCGTTTTTCCTGACGGGGCGCGGCCTTGCGGTGCGGGGGGGGGCCGCAATCCGCTCCGGAATCCGGAAACGATTGTCTAATAGCGTATGAAAGCACGATTACTGGCATTGTATCTGCCTCAATTTCACCCCATCCCGGAGAACGACCTGTGGTGGGGAAAGGGCTTTACCGAGTGGACGAACGTGGGTAAGGCGCAACGGTATTTCCGGAATCACTATCAGCCCCGTGTCCCGGCCGATCTGGGGTATTACGACCTGCGGGTCGCCGAGACGCGACAGGCGCAGGCGGATATGGCCCGCGAATACGGTGTCGAGGGCTTCGTCTACTGGCATTACTGGTTCGGTAACGGCAAACGGCTGCTTGAACGCCCCTTCAACGAGGTGCTGGCCTGCGGCGAACCCGATTTCCCGTTTGCGCTGGCCTGGGCCGATGAAAGCTGGCGGGGATTCGCCCACGGGATTACAAACCGGAACATGTTGATCGAACAGCTTTACGGAGGCGTCGAAGACTATACGGCGCATTTCCGGGCCGTGCTGCCCGCTTTCCGGGACCATCGTTACATTACGGTGGACGGCAAGCCGCTGTTCATGATTTATAAACCGCTGGCGGACCCCGAGGTGAAGGTGTTCATCGCCACGTGGCGGGAGCTGGCCGAAAAGAACGGCCTGCCGGGAATCTATTTCGTCGGGCACGACAACGCCCCGGTTCCGAATGTCGAGGCCATTTTCTCGACGGGAGTCGACGCCGTCAATCCGTTGCGGCTGGTCGGGTATTTCAATGTGAAGCATTCGTTTTTCGAACGGCAGCGGGTAAAATTCGACCGCTGGCGGAAGATTCCGCTCAATTACCCGTATGAACGAATGGCCGCCTGTTTTCTCGACAGGGACGAAGACACCCGGGAGAACGTCTTCCCCTCGGTCATTCCGAACTGGGACCATACGCCGCGCAGCGGCAGAGAGGGGTGGATCGTGACGGATTCCACGCCAGAACTGTTCGGGAAACACCTCCGGGAGGCGGTGGAAATGGTCCGGGGGAAGGCTCCCGAACACCGGGTCATCCTGCTGAAATCCTGGAACGAATGGGCCGAGGGAAATTATGTCGAGCCGGACCTGAAATGGGGACGCGGGTATCTCGAAGCCATCCGGCGGGAGATCGCGGACGAATGATTGTTCGTGATGAATTTTCCCCTTTCCGTGCCTGTTGTGCGGCTGTCCGTTGAACGGATTGGCTTCGTTGCGGGATTTTTGCTATATTCGTAGTCGTAAAACCTGAAAAACAGCGAAAAATGATCAAGAAATTGCTGATGGCGGCGGCCGTTGTCGTGATGGCCGTTCCCGCCGCTGCCCAGGGATCGCGCCGCAGCGAGGTTTCGGTGTCCTACGGCGTCGCTCCCGTCACCGACTGGATCGACTCGTACAGCGATATGCTGACCGGGCTTTTCACGAATGCGAATACCGACCTCAAGGGGTGGGGCGCCGTCACCGTGGGTTACAGCTTCCGCCTGATCGGCAGCCTGCGCCTCGGTGCGCAGGTCGTCTACTCCTCGAACACGCAGGAGATCAGGGGCGCCGGCTCGGAGATCCGTAACCGCTACTGGTCGCTGCTGCCCAACGTGAAGTGGAACTGGTTGAATCTCCAGGTGGTTTCGTTCTACTCGCGCCTCGGTGCGGGAGCCACGTTCTCCAAGTCCGAGGTCGGGAGCGAGAGCGGTAAATCCACCCAGTTCGCCTTCCAGGTGTCGCCTGTCGGTGTCGAAGTCGGGGGACGCATCGCGGCCTATGCCGAGGCCGGTATCGGTACGTCGGGCTGTCTGCTGGTAGGCGCCCGCTACCGCTTCTGACACGCCTTCCGGACACGGAAAAGGGGCGCATTCCTTGCGGGATGCGCCCCTTTTCGCCGGCGGGTCTCCCCGCGGGGAGTTTTACGCCTTCACGGCCTCTTTCTCGGCCATCACGCAGCGCGTCGTGCCGAAGACGTTGAGGTTGAGGTGTCCGGCGATGAACGCCAGCGCCTTCTGGGCCTTCACCGAGTTGCCGGCCTCGTCGAGCGGGGGCGCGAACGCCGCAACGCCCATCACGCCCGGCACGACGCCCATGATGCCGCCGCCCACGCCCGTCTTGGCCGGAAGTCCCGTCGTGAAGAGCCAGTCGCCCGTGTGCTCGTAGAATCCCACGGTCGCCATCATCGAGGCGATCTTGGGCGTCAGCTCGGGTTTGAACACGGCCTTTCTGGTTACGGGGTTCACGCCGCTGTTGGCGATCGTCGCGGCCATCGTAGCCAGCTGCTTGGCCGTCACGCCGATCGAGCACTGGCGCGTGTAGATGTCCAGCGCCATGTCGGGATCGTCGTAGATGCGGTTGTAGTTCTTCAGCAGCCACGCGATCGACTTGTTGTTGAAGTTGGTCGCCGTCTCCGATTTGTAGAGTTCGTCGATCACCTCGACGTCCGATCCCGCGAGTCCGGCGATGAACGAGACGATGGCTTTCCATTTTCCGTCGCTGTCGCCCACGGGCTTGACCATCGAGCAGGCCGAAATGGCTCCGGCGTTGACCAGCGGCGTCGAGGGGTGGTCCTTTTCGAGCAGGATGGCCATGATCGAGTTGAAGGGGAGTCCCGTGGCGTCGGCGCCGATCTTGTCGAGCACCTCCTGTCCGCTGTACTGGTTCATGGCGAGGATCGCCGTGGGAACCTTCGACACCGACTCGATGCCGAATCTGTAGTCCGTGTCGCCCACGGCCACCATGTCGCCGTCGGGCAGGCAGGCCGCGATGCCGAAGAGGTTCGACGGCACATCGGCCAGGTAGGGGATATAGTCGGCGTTCTTGCCGCCGGTTTCGTTTTTACAGCGGTCGTATGCCATCTGCACGGCATCCTGAACCGCTTTCTTGTCGATTTTCTGGATCATGTTGTTGCTTATTTCATTGATTGGTTGTTATTGGCGGAAGGCTGGCCCTGCGACGGCGCTGCTGCGGGCGCTGCGACCTTGGCCTGCGTTTCCCAGTGGAAGGGAGCGAAGTCGGCGGCGGCTTCGGGGTCTTTCCACGACGGCTTTCGCATGGAGTAGATGACGAACGGGGCGCCTACGACCACCACGCAGCCGATGATCAGCACCGAAAACCAGACGGTGTTGCTGCCGGTCGAAATCTGGCTGGGCGGCACGAAGCTCAGCACGAAGGCCAGCAGTGCGCCGCAGAATCCGAGGCATCCGAGGAACCACATCAGGCCGTTCTTTTTGCCCAGGCGGAACGGACGGGGCGTGTTTTTCATCTTGTAGCGCAGGACGATGGCGGCCGAGAACATCAGCATGTACATGATCAGGTACAGCAGCACGGTCAGCTGCGAGAGGATCTGGTAGAACGACTGCACCGAGGGCATCACGACGAACAGCAGCGCCAGCAGTGTCACGACGCAGCCCTGGATCAGCAGGATGTTCTTCTGTACGCCGTTCTTGTTGGTTTTCTGGAAGAACGGGGGCAGGTAACCGGCCTTGCCCACGGCGAAGATACCCTTCGAGGGACCCGCCACCCAGGTCAGCACGCCTGCCAGCACGCCGAACATCAGGGCGATGGCGATGATCGGGCCGGCCCACGAAATGTGGAGGTAGTGGAAGTAGTTGTCGAATCCGACTAACAGCGACTGCGTGAGGCTGATGTCCTTGGCGGGGATGATCAGGCCCAGCGAGAAGGTTCCCAGGATGAAGATCAGCACCGTGACCAGCGAACCGATGATGATGGCCTTGGGGTAGTTCCGCGACGGATTTTTCACGTCCATGACGTGAATACCCATCATCTCCATACCCGCGTAGAACAGGAAGATACTACTTGCCAGCACGAGGTTGCTGAATTTCGACAGGTCGGGGAAGAAACCCTGCGACATGTCCATGTGGTTGTGTCCGCCGGTCGAAATGTAGATGATGCCCAGCACGATCAGCAGGCCCGCGGGAATGATCGTACCGATCATACCGCCCCATTTGCTGATTTTCCCGACCCATCCCAGACCTTTCAGGGCGATCAGCGTGGCGATCCAGTAGATGGCCAGCACCATGCAGAGCGTGAAGACCTTGTTCGAGGCCAGCGCCGCGTCGTGCGTGTCGTTCATGCCGATGAATGCGATCGACACGGCGCCGAAGGTCAGCACCGTCGGGTACCAGATCGTCGACTCGATCCATTGCAGCCAGATCGCGAGGAATCCCGTGCGTGCGCCGTAGGCTTCGCCGACCCAGCGGAATACGCCGCCCTGCTTGTCGGAGAACATCGCGGCCAGCTCGGCGGCGACCATCGCCGTCGGGATCAGGAACACGATGGCTGCAAACAGGTAGTAGAATGCCGACGAAAGTCCGTAGACCGCCTCGGCAGGCAGCCCGCGCAGACTCACTACGGCAGTCACGTTCATAATTGCCAGTGTCATGACACTCAATTTGAAACCTGTGCTTGTGGTAGTTTTCTTTACATCCATAATGAATTGATTTGGTTTTTGTCGCTGTTGGGTGTTGCAACTACCGTGCAAAACCGCCGGGAAGCCTCCTTTACGGCCTCGGGTGCACGATTGTTGCCGGAAATTTCTATCTTTGCGTACAAATAATATCCATGACCATGCAACGCATCCTGATCATCCTTCTGGCGGCCCTGTGCGTCGCCGCGTGCGGCCGCCGCCGGAGCGCTCCCTCGCAGGAGACGGCGGCTTCGGCACCCCGTCCGCGGGTTTTTCTTCCGGCCATCGCCCCTGCGGGACTCTCTCCGGACGAACAGCGCGACTATCTCCGCCGGCACTACTGGGACCGCTTCGACTTCACCGACACGCTTTTCGTCTCCAAGGCCGACACCGTGCAGATGATCGAGTCCTTTGCGCGCTACATTGCGGTGCTCTCCGACCGTCCGGCGGATTCCGCGCCGATGGATTTGCTGATGCGCCGGGCTTCGTCGTCGAAGCCGATGCTCGACTATTTCGCGATGCTCGCCCAGACGGTGCTCCACGATCCCAACTCGCCGCTGCGCAACGACGAGTTCTACATTCCCGTGCTCCGGGCGCAGCTCGCCAGCCCCTTCTACGACGAGTACGAGCGCATCGCCCCGCAGTACGACCTCGAAATGGCCATGCAGAACCGCCTGGGCCAGCCCGCCAACGATTTCCGTTACACGCTGGCCTCGGGCGCCTCGGGGACGCTCTACGGGCTGAAAGCCGAATACGTGCTGCTGTTCATCAACAATCCCGGCTGTGCGATGTGCCGTGAAATCCGCGAGGCGATCACCTCGTCGCCGATGCTTTCGGAGATGATCGAGCGGGGGCGGCTGAAGGTGCTGGCGCTCTACCCGGACGAGGACCTTACGGAGTGGCGCGACTACCGCGACCGCATTCCGGCGTCGTGGATCAATGCCTACGACAAGGGGTGTGTCGTCCGCGAAAAGAGCCTTTACGACCTCCACGCCATTCCGGCCCTGTATCTGCTGGACAGCCGCAAGCGGGTGCTGGTGAAGGATTCGGCCGACGTAGCCCAAATCGAAGAGGTAATAGATCGCCGCAGCTGATATAAGCGCAGCCTATCCCGCCATCAGAAAAGACAATCGGAAATTTATACGTACTTCGCCCGGATTTGCTACCTTTGTATCACAAACAGAATACAATCACACACATTAAACAGTAGAAGATTATGGCAAAGAAATGGCGTTGTACCGTATGCGGTTACATTCACGAAGGTCCCGAGGCACCCGACCAGTGCCCGATGTGCAAGGTAGGCAAGGAGAAGTTCGTAGAACTCGTTGAGGCCGAAGGCGACTTGGATTTCGTAACGGTACACAAGATCGGCGACGGCAAGGGCGCCAGCAAGGAACTCTGGGAAGGTCTCCAGAATCATTTCATGGGCGAGTGCACCGAGGTGGGCATGTATCTGGCGATGAGCCGTCAGGCCGACCGCGAGGGTTATCCCGAGATCGCCGAGGCTTACAAACGTTACGCCTGGGAGGAGGCCGAGCACGCCTCGAAGTTCGCCGAACTGATCGGCGAGGTCGTCTGGGACACCAAGACCAACCTCGAAAAGCGCATGAACGCCGAGTGCGGCGCCTGCGAGGACAAGATGCGTCTGGCCCGTATGGCGAAGGAGGAGAACCTCGACGCCGTTCACGACACCGTACACGAGATGGCCAAGGACGAGGCCCGTCACGGCAAGGGTTTCGAAGGGCTTTATAAGCGCTACTTCAAGTAGTTTTCGATTTGTAAGCGGCTATTTCCGCACATCCCTCGAACGGGACGAATGGAATGTACTTCAGTACTATCCATTCGTCCCGTTCTTCGCGACGTACGAAACTCGTTCGCTTAAAATCAAAAACTTATCGGAGCCGGGCGTCTGTCCCGCTCCGACCGGAAATCTTCCTGCTTGTTCGGGCCGGACTTCGTTATGCCGGAACCTGCTCCTCTGAAACCGCGGGTATCTCCGCCGTACGAAAAATCCGGATGCCATGGCATCCGGATTTTTCACTCCCGACAGGCAAGGGGAGGCGGAAACTCATTCTTTACGCAGTTCCTCGCGCAGTTTGAGAAACAGAGAGACCTTCCCGGCGAGCCATTCGTAACCAGTTTGCGCGGCACGGGCCACCTCGTAGACCGTTTCGGCCTGCCTGCGGATCTGTTCCACGGCATCGCGGATCGCGAACAGGTAGACGAGGAGTGCGAGGACGGCGAAAAAGCCGCCTGCGATCAGCGCCGAGGCGATGAACGAACCCGTAACGGACGAAAGCCAGATAACCAGTGCCGTGAGCAGCAGCAGGATGGCAATGCCCGCAGTCGTTACGAAGAACAGCAGCGCGGCTATGAAGCGGCCGCCGGAAGGTTTATTCTCCATTGTTGCGTCGTGCAGGGAGGGTCACTTTTCGTCGCATTTGCAACGGGCTTCCTCGATCTCCTTCTCGACTTTCCCGAGTTTGTCTTTCACCTTGTCGATCTCGTCGTCGATCGAATCCTTGATTTTCTGGCGCAGTTCCGGGCCGGACTGGGGTGTGAAAAGCATCGTGAGGGCCGAACCGATGATCATGCCGCCCACGAGCGATACGATGGCAATTCCTGTGTTTTTCATAGTTGCTGAAAGTTTAAATTCAGCAATGAGGCTTGCAAAGTCCGGGCCAAAGCCTTACCTTTGGACGCATGACTGCCGATCCCCGGACATCCGTCGCCTTTACCGGCCACCGCACCTATCGCGGCGGGGCTGCGGACGCTCTGCGCCGGACGCTGGAGGCGTTCTACGACCGGGGTTTCCGGACCTTTTTGAGCGGCATGGCCGTGGGTTTCGACCTCGCTGCCGCCGAAGTCGTGCTGGAGATGGGGCGTCGGCGTGCAGGCGTGCGGCTCGTCGCCGCAGTCCCGTTCCGGGGGCAGGAGAAC
>ERZ791903.3088-NODE-3088-length-11036-cov-4.359075_pt1 | contig 11036 bp, 5 predicted proteins | sample MGYA00510148_ERZ791903 | MGnify/ENA primary metagenome ERZ791903 (study PRJEB30046, sample SAMN00792080) | human gut metagenome | study: EMG produced TPA metagenomics assembly of the A metagenome-wide association study of gut microbiota in type 2...
GGCAGGTCCCAGCGGCCGTTGCGGTGGATCATCAGCCACTCGCCGCAGTCGTTCACCACCACGCCGCCCGCCGCCTCGACCGGCGTGAACTCCGCCGCAAAGGCCGCGAAAACCCCATCGGGATCGTCCGAAACGACGGCCACGGTATTGTGCGATTCGAGAAAATTCAGTATCTTATCGCGTGATATGCCGCCGCCGGCTGTCGCCGCAACGGCGTACCACGCCCCTCCGGGGGTTTCTGCCGTGAACGCCACGGCCTTATCGGCGAAATAAACGGTACGGTTCATGTTTTCATCGGAAATTCGCGAACAAATATACGTAAGAAACCTCAAAAAATGAAAAAAATTCTCCTGATGACGGCTATTGCAGCTATGGGCCTCGGCGGATGCGACAAGCGTCCCGAGCCTCTGAAGATCGACAATGCGCTGACGGCCGAAGAGATCGCCGCCGGGCGCCTCACCCCCGAGGTGATGTGGAAGATGAGCCGCGCGGGCGCATCGTCGCTTTCGCCCGACGGCCGGACGCTCCTCTACCAGCAGACCGACTACAACATGGCCGAGAACCGCGGCGTGACGACGATCCGGGTCGAAGACATGGACTCGAAGGCCGTGACATGCCTGACGGACTTCACGTCGAACAGCCTCTCGCCGAAGTGGAGCGCCGACGGGCAGCACATCTATTTCCTCTCGGACCGCGGCGGTTCGATGCAGGTGTGGCGGATGAACGCCTCGGGCGGCGACGCGACGCAGATCACGGGCAGCGGCGACAGCGAGGGCATTCCCGACGTGGAGGGCTTCGGCGTAAGCCCCGACGGAAAACACATCTGGTGGGTGCAGACCGTGCAGACGGCCGACCGCCGTTCGTCGGACATCTACAAGGACATGGACAAATCGAAAGCCCGCATCTACGACGACCTGATGGCGCGCCACTGGGACTACTGGGACGAAGGCGAATACCGCCACATCTTCGTCGGCGAGTTGGGCAAGGGACTCGTGACGGGCGGCAGGGACATCATGCCCGACGCGCAGTGGGACGCGCCGCTGGCCCCCTATTTCGACATGGCCGAGATCGCCTGGAACAACGCCGGGACGATGCTGGCCTACACCTGCAAACCGCTGACGGGAACCGCCTACGCCGTGTCGACCGATTCGGACATCTTCGTCTACGACCTCAAAAGCGGCGCGACGCAAAACATCTGCAAACCCGCCGGCATCGAAGCGAAACAGAACGACCTGCCGGGCTACGACAAATATCCCGTCTGGTCGCCCGACGATTCGAAGATCGCCTTCCTCTCGCAGCGCCGCGCAGGCAACGAGTCGGACAAGGCCCGCCTGTTCGTCTACGACTGCCATACCGCCGAAATGCAGGACCTCACCGCCGACTTCGACTACAACGCCCAGAACGTCGTCTGGAGCGGCGACGACCTGATCTATTTCATCGCCCCGATCGAGGCGACGCACCAGATCTGCCGCGTCGCACCGTCGGTCGGCGAGGTGGAGGTCCTCACGAAGGGCGACCACGACATCAACGCCTTCACGATGGCCGGGGAGCGGATCGCCGCCGAGATGTGCACGATCTCGATGGCCACGGAGTTCTTCGGGATAAATCCGGAGGACGGCTCTTTGGCGCAAATCTCGGCCATCAACAAATCTGTCTACGACCATATCCGGATGGGCGAGGTGCAGAAACGCTGGGTCAAGACCACCGACGGCAAGCAGATGCTGACATGGGTCATCCTGCCGCCCGATTTCGACCCGTCGCAGAAATATCCCGTGCTGCTCTACTGCCAGGGCGGCCCGCAGAGCGTCGTATCGCAGTTCTGGAGCTACCGCTGGAATTTTCAACTGATGGCCGCACAGGGATATATCGTCGTCGCGCCGAACCGCCGCGGCCTGCCCTCGTTCGGACAGGAGTGGCTCGACCAGATTTCGGGCGACTACTCGGGCCAGAACATCCGCGACTACCTCTCGGCCATCGACGACGTGGCCCGCGAGCCGTGGGCCGACCGGGACCGCATGGGCTGCGTCGGGGCGTCGTACGGCGGCTATTCGGTCTACTTCCTCGCCGGATGCCACGAGAAGCGTTTCAAAGCCTTCATCTCCCACTGCGGCATCTTCGATTTCGACTCGATGTACGGCCAGACCGAGGAGTTGTTCTTCGTCAACAACGACTACGGAGGCTCCTACTGGGATACGGCGAACGCCACGGCACAGCGTTCCTACGCCAACTCGCCGCACAAGTTCGTCTCGAAATGGGACACGCCGATCCTGATCTTCACCGGCGAGAAGGATTTCCGCATCCCCTACACCCAGTCGCTCGAAGCCTTCACGGCAGCCCGCGTGCTGGGCATTCCGGCGCGGCTCGTGGAGTTCGAAAACGAAGCGCACCAGGTCTTCAAGCCCCAGAACTCGCTGGTCTGGAACCGCGAATTCTTCGGCTGGCTCGACAAATACGTAAAATAGCCGATCCGGCTGAAAACGAGGGCCGTCCGGAATTCCGGACGGCCCTCGTTCGCTGTCACACTCTCAAATACGTCATTTTACACCATTTCAGTCCCGGAGCTGTTTTCGGAATCAGCCTGTCCGTTGAATAAATCTGCCGTTTCGTTGAATTTATTTTCATCCGGTCCCTGCCTTACTTATATTTGCTTTTGACTCAATCAACAAATTTTGACCATGAAAAAAGCAAGCACCAATCACAAGGAGGGGGGGGGATTAGCTACGTCGTACCCCTGATTGAACGAATCGACGTACATGTAGAGAAGGGATTCGCCGCAAGCGACGATCCCGAAAACGGCGGCGGAGGCGTGACCGAGCTTACGTCCTACGACGATCCCTACGACAACTACTAAAGCGGAGGAGCCATGAAAGACATCTTCCGCACACTGCCGGTTATCGCTGTCATGACAACGGTAGCCGCCTGTTCCGGCGGCATCGAGGAACAGAATCCCAACGGCCCGGCAACGGGCGACAAAATCCGCATCGAATTCACCGCCGAAAATCCCGGGACCGGCATCGGCCCGACGCCCGCAGCCGAAACGCGCACCAGCATCCACATCGGCGACGGATCGTTCGTGTCCCGCTGGGACGACGGAAACGAGATGACCCTGCTCTACGGGAGCACTGCCGCCAAGGCGACTTACAGCAGCGCGACCAAAAAATTCGCGACCGAAATCACCCCGGGGACGCAGGATTTCCACGCCTTCTCGCCCCACGTCGAGAACTCCTATGCCGGCAGCGTCTTCACGATTCCGTTCGGGAACCTGCGTACGCAGGACGGCAACAACTTCAACCACCGCTACGATCCGCTGATCACCACGGCGGCCCGGACCGCCGACCCGGCATCCGACGAACTGGTCTTCACGCTCAAACGGCTGACTTCGATCCTGAAATTCGAAATCTCGGGCGGCAGCGATCCGGTAAAGGCCCTGTTGCTGACGGCGGACGAAAACCACCCCGTCTCCTCGTCCGGGTTCATCGGCGCGACCGACGGCACGGGCGGCATCGACACGAGCGTCCAGAACGGCATTCCGGCGGCCTCGAACGTGATCGCCATGACTTTCGCCGAAGGCACGGCTCCGACGACGGCCGGCCTGCACGCCTACTTCAACCTGCCGGAAGGCCAGTACGAAAGTCTGAAACTGGACATCATCACGGAAAACGGCCAGATCGGAAGCATCGATCTGGCGGGCCTTCCCGCATTCGAGGCCGGCGAGCTTTACCGCCTGAAAAAAACCGGCGCACCGGCGTTCGCACCGATCGAAAAGCCGTCTCTCGACTGGCCCGGACAGGACATGGACATTCCGCACGAGATCATCGATGAAGACGGCGACATGGTGCTGGATTATCCCGCGGCAATCACGATCAACGCCCCGGCAGGCATCGCACAACTGTACGTCGACGTCGTCTCCCCGGCGCTGAATGCCCTGGAAATCGGACGGCTCGACCTCTTCAACGAGACACAGCTGCCCATCGGGATCAACTACTCCGACCTGGGCCTGAACTGCACGACCCAGATCCAGTATCAGAAATCCACGCTGTTCGACATTACGCGGCTCGTTCCGATGATTCCGCTGCTGAAAGACGGTCTGGGCAGCCTGGTTTACGGCGACCACACGTTCAACGTCACGGTCGTCGACCTGGCGGGCAACACGGAAACCCGGCCTCTGACCTTCAGGTGCAACCGGGTGGAGTGCTCGGCAAGCGACCTGTGGGCCAACACGGGAACGCTGTCGATCTACGCCGTCGACCCGCAAGCCCGGTCGGTCGTCGTGAAATACCGGGCGGAAGGCGCTTCCGCATGGCACGAGCTGACGGCCTCGGCCGTCGACGCCGCCAACGGGACGTGGAAAGCCGACATCACGGCGGACAATGTCTGGAGCCAGGAGACGAACCCGAGCGGACTCACGATATACATTCCCGATTCCGACGCCGGCATCTTCGCGCAAAAGAACTATGAATACGAACTTCTGGTCGACGGCAGCCTCCTGGAAACCGGGAAATTCGCTCCCGAAAACAACGGAGGCGACGAGATCGACAAATTCACATCCGGCTCCACCTGCTTCACCACGAACAGTTCGAACGCCACTTTCTGGGGCAGCGGCAACAATACCTTCGCATCCTCGCTCTGCACCTTCTCCGATCCGTATGCCTATTTGCAGGGCCGGAAAAATGCACTGATCGGGATTCTGGCCCCGGGCAACCTGTTCACCGGCACATTCAAATTCGAATTGCTGAAACAGACCGGCACGGTAGGATTCGGGCAGAAATATACCTACAGCGCCCGTCCGACAGCCCTGACACTGACCTATAAAGCGGCATTCGACGTTACGGGGAAGGGATTTTACAAAAAATGGGAGGACAGCTACCATACGTCGATCACTTCGGGACAGGACCAGGCGAGCGTTGTCGTATGCATCATCGACTGGGAAGCCCGGCATGAAGTGGCCTCCGGCAACAAAGCGGCCCCGACCGGAGTCTGGAATCCCGAATCGCTGTACGGACTGAACGAAACGGAACGCGCCGGGCTGATCGCCTACGGCGTCGCCTATCCCGATGCCGACGCCAATGCCGACACGCCGCTGACCATTCCGCTCCGTTACTACGACAAGGACGCCGCCGCGCCGAACGGCAGCTACACCATCATTATCTCCTGCGCAACGAGCCGTTACGGCGACTACCTGAACGGCACGGAGAACGATTTTTACGCCAGGGATTTCGCGTGGGTCTACTGATCCCGCGGACGGACCGGAGCTGCGCTCCGGCGAATGCAAAACCTCCCTGTTTCCGGCAGGGAGGTTTTTTACCCTCCGCACCCCCGGAAAGGAGTATCCGGGAGGGCAAAAAGGGAGCTGTTCGTGATGAAAATCTCGGCGTTCGTTGAATTTATTTCCGCGAACGGGAACACGTGCCTATTTTTGTACACATTACAGATAAAAGAATCTATTCTATGCGAATAAATTTCCGGATTATTTTGCTCGCGCTGCCTCTGGTCTTCGGGGCATGCTCCGATTCTTCGGATGCGGACACCCGGCCCGCGACCGAAACAATCAGCGTATCGGTAGGCTCCGGCCCGAAGATCGACATCGAAGCCGAAGACAGGTCCCGCACCCAGCTCGGCGAAGACGGCGTATCGGTCAAATGGGCTTCCGACGACCAGATCGCACTCTGGGCCGTCAACTCCCGATCCGAAACCGCGTTCAGCAAACAGGTTTTCAAACTCTACCACTACAACGCCGAATACAACACGGCCAGATTCACGGGCGACATCACACCAATGCCCGAAGACACCTATACGTATTATGCCGTGTCGCCCGTTCCGCCAGAAAGCGACGGCACGCAGGCCACCTACGAGATTCCTGCCGTGCAGAACGGCGACTTCAACGGCGACTGGGACGTGATGGTGGCCGAGCCGGTCGAGGCTCCGGCCCTGGAGAAGAACGACACCGGTGAGACGGTGCAGTTCCAGTTCCGCCACAAGGTTCACGTGCTGAAGATACGCATTCCGAAGAACGATCTGGGCGAAAAGGTCTCGGAGATCACGCTGGCATTCCCGCAGCCCGTCACGGGGCGCATGACGGTCGATGCCGCCGACCCCGATGCCGCGCCGACGCTCACCGGCGGCGACAACACGCTGACGCTGCGTTTCGATACCCCGAAAGATGCGGGCGACGCGGTTTTCGCCGTCATCGCGCCGATCGAACTCACCGCCGACCAGGCGGTGACCATCACCGCGATCTGCGAAGCCGGGGAATCCGAGCCGCGCGACATCGCCGGCAAGCACTTTTCCGAAGGCCACACCACCCCGATCGCCTACCACATCCCCGCCATCGGCCGCTATTACACGCGTCTGAACTTCTCGCTGCCTGCGGACAAGGGCACGGCGACGCTGGGCGAGACGGTCGAAAAGATCACCCTCACGGCTCCCGAAGGCTCGCTGTTCGACAACGGCACGAACGTCCGCCAGTTCACGCCGGACGCCGAGGGCAAATACACGATGGTGCTCAAACCCTCGTGGACCGACAACCTCTCGGGAAAGACCGTCACGGTGCGCTACGAATCGGAAAGCGCCGTCGTTTCGAACACGCTGACAATGCCGCAGATCACCGAATCCGGCAGCAGCGACATCACGTTCAGCGTTCCCTACCTGCTGGCGGAGGATTTCAGCAAGGCCTCCTCGTTCACGGGCGGCAGTTCCACATCCGGTTCGGCGGCGGGCAACGACCTGTCCGACAAGGGCCTTTCCGGATGGGTCGGAGGACAACGGCTTGAAATAGATGCTGGTAAATGCGCAGTTCTACGAATGTATAGCAACCTCGGCGGTCCCTACCACTCCCGTATCGACACGGCTCCCATTACCTCCATCAAAGAGGGCAAGACGCCCCGTGTCAAAGTAACTTTCAACTGCGACTGGAAGAAAAACAAAAGCAAGGAGATGAAAATCACCGTAGGCCTTTCGACCGAAACGAATCTCAACTCCTCGATAAGCAACAGTACCAACATCACGCTGACAGACAATAAATCGGCGTCGGCAGACAACATTCCGACTTCACACGAAACGATGATCTCCTCATTCGGCAGAAACAGCCGTATCGCCTGGAAAACGAATGGATCAAACGGAGGATTCGTGTTTGCTTATGACAACGTCTACCTCGACAATATCAAAGTATCCATCGTCAACGAATAACCGCCATGAGAAAACTGCTTTATATCCTTGCATCGGCGGCTGTCGCAGCCGGAGGATGCTCCGAGAAGAAAGAGGCCCCGGCCGGAGAGGGCTGCGGAACCATCCGCATCGTCTGCGAGGCCGACGCCACGATCGACGCCGCATCGACGGTTCCGGCCCAGAGCGCGACCCGCGCTGCGGCAAAACCCGCCGGAGAGGATTTCGCCCTGCGGATCACGGGCGAAGATTTCGACCGCACGTGGGAGACGGTCGCGGCGTATAATGCCGAGGACACCTCCTACTCCTTCCCCGAAGGCCGCTACACGATCACGGTCACCTACGGCGATCCCGAAGCCGAAGGCGTGGACAAACCCTACTACGCAGGCTCGACCGAAGTCGAGGTCGCAGCGCGCCGCACCTGCACCGCGCAGATCACGGCGAAGATCGGCAATTCGCAGGCCCTGGTACGCGCCACCGAGTCGTTCAAAAAATATTACAACAACGCGGAGTTCTCCGTGACGACCGGAGCGGGCAATGTCTTCACGTTCCGTCCCTGCGACGCGACCGAAGCGGAATCCGTCTGGGTGCAGGCCGGTAAGCCGCTCACCGTGAAGGGCACGGCCCGGGGCCAGAGCCAGGACGGCACGTCGGAGGGTCCGCTCTACACCTTCACCCCCGAGCCGCTCGAAGCGGCACGCCCAGCCACGCGCCACATCTTCACCCTCGACGCCAGGAAGGCCGGCAGCGCAACGCTGACCGTCACCCTCGGCGAAGGATACACCGAGACCGTGGACCTCGACGTAGAACTCAACGACGAGGCCATCGAATAACGCAAATAAAAACACCGAGATATGAAAACCTTTACCAAGATTCTGACGGCTATGGCAGCGACGGCGCTGCTCGCGACCGGCTGTGTGAACGAAGATCCCGCTTATAAGAACAACGAGCCGGGAACGCTTCCCGATCCCAATGCCAAAGGCTACCTGACGCTGGCGGACATGAGCATGCGCGTCGTGGTCGACACCGATACCGAAACCCAGCCCGACGACACGTCCGACGAAACGGCCAAGCCCACGACCCGTGCGGAAGAGGCGCAGCCCGACGTCGACGCATACATCGTCGAAATTCGCGACGCATCCGGCAAGCAGGTGCTCAAGGAAACCTACGGCAACCTGATGGTCTCGATCGGCGAGGCGGGCAGGCTGGAGCTTCCGGTGGGCAGCTACACGATGGAGGTCCGTTCGGAAGAGGCCGCCACGACGCCGGCAGCCGAATGGGAACGCCCCGTCTATTTCGGTTCGCAGGAGTTCATCATCGAGAAGAACCGAACCACATCCATCGACGAGGTCGTCTGCACGCTGAACAACATCAAGGTGACGCTGATGTGCTCGAAAGACCTCGCCGACCAGCTCACCGACGACACCAAGTCGACGGTCTCGCTGGGCGAAACGACAATGACCTTCCTGAAGAACGAAACCCGCGCGGCCTACTTCATGCCGCAGGGCGAGACCAACACGCTCAAATTACACCTCGAAGGCGCTTTCGCCGATGCGCCCGACGCACCCGTCCGGATCAACAAGAGCATCCCGGGCGTCAAGGCCGGACAATGGCGCAAACTATCCATCGTGATCACCTACTCGGACAAGGGCGACATCAAACTGGACATCGACGTCGACGACTTCGTGGAGGACGACGAAATCCCGGTCAACGATCCCGACAACCCGGGCGAACCCGGACTTCCCGTCGCCCCGACCCTCGAATGTCCCGATTACGACCTCACGAAACCCTTCCAGCTTCTGGCCTCGATGTTCGACGCCCAGGGCAACTACACCCAGCCGTTCGCCTTTGACCTCGCCTCGCCCAACGGCATCGAATCGTTCGCGGTGAAAATCACGTCGGACAACGCGGAGCTGGCCGGCATGGTGGCCGGAATCGGCGGTCCGGAATTCGACCTCTGCACGATCGGGGCGTCGGATCCCGCCTACACGGTTCTCGCAGGCCTCGGCTTCCCGCTGGGCGACGACCTCAAGGGAGCGACTTCGAAGAGTTTCGACATCGCCGGAGCCATGAAACTGCTCTATCCCGCATACGAGGGCACGCACGCATTCGCCTTCGAGATAACCGACGCCAAAGGGCTTTCGGCCCGGGCATCGCTGACGCTCGTGGTCGATCCGGACAACGAAGGCCCTTCGATTGTCGGCGTAGATTTCAATATCGACGAAACGCAAACGCCGTCCGCAGACCGCGACACGGAGATCGACATCACGGCGCAAACAGGCATCAAATCGCTCGACGTGACCATCGACTGCGACAACCTCGACGCCAAGGAGCTCGGCAAGATGGGCATCCCGGCCCGGTTCGATCTCTGCAATATCGAGGGCTTCGAGGATACGGACGGAACCATGCATCCGGCCGAAGATGTCCGGAAAGCGATTTCGGCCCTCGGATTCCCCATCGATGATGCCGTCAAGGACAAACCGTCCATCCGGCTCAAGATCGACAAGATGTTTACCGGATTGCTGGCAGGCTTCCCCGGCAACAACAATTTCATACTCACGGTGACGGAGAACAACGGCCTCAGCACGACCAAGACCTTGAAATATTACGTACCGGTGAATTAAGGCTGACGAATTATGAAAAAATATATTACCGCCGCCCTGCTGTTCTGCGCCGCGCTGACTGCCGCCTGCTCGAAAGAGACGGCCGGGAGCATCGACGCAGGCGACACGGGGGCGCTCGAAATGCGGGTTTCGGCCACGCGGGCCGAGGCCGACGGGGAATACGACCCCTTGCAGCATCTTGCCGTACGCATCTACCGCGGCAGCAACGAGCTGCTGCGCCAATACACCGGGGAGACGCTCCCCGCGCGGCTGGAACTGCTCGCGGGCGAGTACCGCGTAGAGGTCGACGCGGGAGAAGCCGTCCCTGCGTCGTTCTCGAAGCGTCTCTACAAAGGAGAGAAGACCTTTACGGTGGCAGCCGGCCAGACGACCGTCGCCGAAGTGGAGTGCAAACGGCAGAACGTCGTCGCCGAAGTGAAATTCGACGCCACGGTTTCCGCCGCTTTCGGCGAGAATTTCCATGCGTGGGTAGTCGCCGCCGACTCGTTCGACGCCGAAAAGGCCGAGTCAGGCAGCGTCCCGGCACTGAACTACACGGCCGACGGCACGGGCTACTTTACCATGCCCGAGGGTGTGACCACGCTCACGACCCGCTTCGAGGGCACGCACCCCGACCGCGGCGTCATCGTCAAGGAGGGCCGATTCGAAGGCGTGCAGACCGGCGGCAAATACAGCGTCTCCTTCCGGTTCTCGAAGGACCTGCCGGGCTTCATCGAATGTTTCGTCGTCAAGGTAGACACCTCGACCGACGACTATGACGACACGTTCCCGTTCAGCCCCGAGCCGAGCATCGAAAGCGACGGCTTCGACATGGACCAGCCGCAGGATTTCATCCCCGGGACGACCGCCCCGAAACGTTACATGATAACGACGATGGCCGCCGTAAGGAGCGTCGTGATCGGCATCGGCGACGACAGCTACGACGTGCTGAACGACACGACCGAGGGTATCGAAGTCGTCAGGGAGAGCGACTTGAGCCTGACGGTCATCCTTTCCGACGCCTTTTTCGCAGGCAGGCCGGGCGGCAGCCATCCGGTAACCATCCGCGTCGCGGATTCGGCCGGCGCCGAAGCCACCGCCATCTCGGAATACCGTCTGCAAGGCCTTCTGCCCATTGAAAAGACGGATTACGACCTCTGGACGAACAGTCTCACGCTGCGCGCGCTGGTCCTCGACCCGAACGTCACGGCGGCGACCTTCGGGCTGCGCGCCAAGGACGGGCAGTGGCTCGACGCCGAGGGCGTAAGCGCC
>ERZ791903.3104-NODE-3104-length-10980-cov-2.945080_pt1 | contig 10980 bp, 5 predicted proteins | sample MGYA00510148_ERZ791903 | MGnify/ENA primary metagenome ERZ791903 (study PRJEB30046, sample SAMN00792080) | human gut metagenome | study: EMG produced TPA metagenomics assembly of the A metagenome-wide association study of gut microbiota in type 2...
TGCCGTTCCTTTCCCCTTCAAATACACCATACTTAAATGACATGTACAAAATGCCCTGCGGCTTCAGCGCCTTCTCGATGCGATATAACACTTCATCCAGTTCCCCATAGGATAAGTGCAGTAGCGATGAGCAAGCCCAGATACCGTCATACACTTCCGATGCATCCAGCTCTTGGAACAGCTGGCATTTTACCGGAATCCCCGTGTACTCTGATGCCAACGCGCACAATTCTGCGGAGCCGTCTATCGCGTCTACCCGATATCCATGCTCCAGGAAATATTTCGTATCCCTTCCGGAGCCGCAGCCTAGGTCCAGGATCTTCGCTCCTGCAGGAAGCCCTTCTATAAATTCATCCTGCATTACATGAAAATCTACATTACGCGTGTTCTCCACAAAATCGGCGGCATTTTGATCATAATATTGAATTGTCTGATTCTTTTTACTTTTTTCGCTCATTTAAAAGTATCATAGCATATTTTTAGGAATACTGCAATCTATGTAAAATTGCTCCCTCTATATATACATGACAATATGCGACAGAATCTTACAAACTTTTTTAATCTTTCAAGCAGCCAATTGGAACGATCTTGACTCCCATATCCGTTGTATATGCCATAGGTGCATTCGCACATATCACAATCAGTGCAGATGGCTCCCTATAGACAGCTCGTGGATGATCCACATTTTTGATGGCACTTTGATTATATTTTTGAATCACTTCTTTAAATTTTAAGAGAGATTTTTCAGCATCAGGTATCTTGTTGGCACCTGTCTTAATCTCAATAAGCGCATATCTTCCATCTTCCATTTGATATACAGCGTCAGCTTCCATCCCTGTATCATCTGTATAATGGAGTACTCGTGCATTATGATTTTCTGCATATACCAGCAGATCTCTTAAAACCAAATTTTCAAAAACATGACCAAATAAATCTAAATCATTGTAAAAATACTCCGGATTAATACCAAGAGCCGCTAATCCGATAGACGGATCAATAAAAATATGCTTTTTCGCTGTCCTTATTGCCGTTTTTGAACGAATCTGTGGTGTCCAGGCATCAATATCTTTTATAACAAATAAGCTTTCCAGCGCATCAATATATGATGCAAGTGTTATATCCGTTACATTTTGGGTTGCCTTAATATCGGCATAAATACTTGTTCTCTTTGCGGTAGTTGCCATATTTCTTGCATATGACCATAATAGTGCTCTTGTCCATTCGGGATTTCTCTTCACCCCATCAATAGCTGTAATATCCTTATGGATAATTTGCCTATAATAATCTTTTGCAATTTCCAATTTAGCGCTATCTTTTGATAATGCCAGACACCTCGGCCATCCACCTCGGCACACTGCAAAAAATAACTGTTCCAGATTTGTCTCCGACATAATTCCATCTATATCATAGTTTGGATCTTCAAGAATTTTTGCCAAAGATATTTTCCCATTTGACTCACCTGTTTCCCATAATGTCATGGGATACATTGTAATTTCCGTTATTCTTCCCGTTCCCGTATGGGGGGTATCTATCTTTTTGCTCGCCGAACCTGTCAGAAAATATTGTCCAACATTTTCCGGATGGTCGTCGCAATCTTTTCGGATAGTTCCCCATATTTTTACAGCATCCTGCCACTCGTCAAACAAAATCGGTTTCTCATTTTTTAAAAAAAGCTTGGGCGCCGTCTCCGCCACAGCAATGTATCCATCTCTTTTATCCTCATCCTGGAACTCAATAACCGTTTTGCAACGTTCCTTGGCAGTTCTCGTTTTACCACACCCTTTCGGACCAATAATGCTTACCGCATTAAACGCTTCTGTTTTTCTATCTATTTCATCGTCTACAACTCGCCTGATATATTCCATATGCTATACACTCCTTTTACTGCTAGTATAACATTTTTTAAATAATTTATTCAAGTTTGTTTTGTATTTTTCGGCAGTTTTATTTTGTATTTTTCGGCTATTTTGTTTTGTATTTTTCGGCAGTTTTATTTTGCTTTTTTCGAGTATTGTGTTTTACCAGTACTCCTCTCTCCAGTACCTCGCCAGCACGCTCTCCATATTCGCTCTGCCCACGGGGTTCGCGGTATGGATCTCCACGGGGTAGAAGACCGATCTCGATGCCGTTTCTCACATTTCATGAGCCATATTTTTGCATTTTTTCACATTTCATGAGCCATATTTTTGCATTTTATCACATTTTATGATCTTTTCTATTCAAACACCTTCGTCTCGCTGGGTGCATTCTCTTTCCCATTAAAATACGATGTCTGCTTCTAGTTTGACGCTTACTTCCCATCCATGTCTTCCACCAGATCTGTTAATATATTCTCCTGATACCCCGCCTTTTTCTTCTTCCTTACCTCTTCTGCCGTCTCACGGAGAATCGGATTCTCAACGGTCTCCAGCTTTTTCATAGAAATATTTCCAATCACTTCTTCTGAAAGACTTCTCTCATAATCTCTACGCGCCATTCTCCACACACGGATCCGGTCACCGTATTTTCTCCAGAGTCTGTCGGCGATCCGGATTCCGTCCGGATCGATGTCTCCGCTATAATAGATTTCTGCCCCACTATCCAGTAGAAAAGGAATCAGCTTCACTGCAGCGCTCCGCAGCTGTCCTGAAGTACATAGTAATGTCACATTCTTTTGTTCCAGGTGCTTCAGCAGGTAGCTGAACACCATCTCATTTTCTACAATATAAACCCTATCTCCTGTCGGTTGTACCGCTGTCAGCTCCTGCAGATTTTCCATGGTAACCGCACAGGGCTCCTGTCTTCTGCAAAAGGCATCGTACGCCGGGTGCCAGTCACCGCCAATCTGTAATCGCAATCCATAGATATGCACGATAGAGGAAATATTATCCGGTACAATACCGTTGGATAGTAGTAATTCCCTCCACTGATGAGCGTTTTCCGGATAATCTGTCCTCGCAGCGTAGCACACTCCATGGACTAATAATTGCCCCGCAGTCGTTCCCTGATCAAAATAGTGAGGATTGCCGGATATCTCCGCGGAAAATACTGCCAGAGGATATTCCTCTTGCGTCTCTCGAATATCTTCCAGCAGAACAAGTGCTCTTCCTACGGTTTTCAACAGTTTTTCCGTCCGTTCTCTGTCTCTTCCGTATTCTCTGATCACTGTCTGATAGCCATACTTCTTTTTGGAATACATTTCCCGCAGCCAGGAGACAACAACTGAATCCGGACCGGCACCCTCTGCCAGACAGCCTTCCACCGTTTCAAATAATTCCGCCCTGCTACGCTCTTCCTCCATCCGCATCTTCTGCGTGGTTATCATTTTTCTGCCAAAATATGCTTCCAGAACCTCTTCGAAATTTACAGGAGCAAATTTTGTGGATTGCAGTCCTTTTTCAAATTCCGTAAAAGGAAAACGTATGGCATCTTCATAAAACGTCTTTCCGAGTATCCCGCCGATGGCTCTCCGTTCTTCTTCGGAAGTATGCTTCAGTGTAATGATTCCTTTTGCTCTTCCATAAGAATTCCATTTCTTTTCAAATTCCGAAAAGCACCTTCTGTACGCCGGATTTCCCTTAAAATATGCCGCACATGCTTCATTATTGTTCATCCAGAATCCTCTCATGTCCGTTCCATGTATACCGGATCACCGATACCACCTGGGAGTTCTCCGGGCGGTGCAGTTCCGCGATCCGAAGACCTTTGACCGTCTCAAAGCATCCCCACAGAGCCTGGGAATTCATGATATAATCAAAATCCAGCTTATGGACCAGTTCAAACATACTTTTGATATTCTTGTCATCGACACCGGCAAATGCCTCATCCAGTGCGATAATTCTGGGGTGATCTTTATTATCCGCCTTTTTATACTGTGCGTTTACTGCTCCGAACAGCGGAACATACATTGCCATTGCTTTTTCACCTCCACTGAACCGGTTAAACGCAGCATTGGTCAGTGGCTTCTTCGTCTCATCCCCGCGCCGGTAAAACATCTGGAATTCAAACCATTTCCGGTAATCCAGGGCATCTCTTACCAGCTCCATGTAATTGATGATCGTTCCCGTCTCTTCCAGTTTTGCCTTTTCTGCACGGATTTTGCTGCGGAAATGACCTGCTACCTTTTCAATATCATCCAGGGTAAGCAGCTCTCTGTCGCGCAAAAGGATCTGCTCCAGATCCGCCGTATCCAGTTCTTTGTCATTGTCAGCTTTGCAGGGCTTCCATTCCAGCGAAAAGCGAAGGCCCATAGAGGTATCGATCTCCTGCATGAGCTTCGACATGTCTTTTGCCCATTTTCTGCTCTCTGCTATGCGGTCCGTAAGCTGCTGGCTGATCGTCTGGGACAGGATATCTTCGAAAAGCTCCCGGTCCTTTTTCTGTATCAGCAGTTCCGTCTCTTCGATGGCGGTCTTCAGGATATTGTAAAATTCCTCCAGATATACTTTCTTGCCATTCCAGACAGAGAGAATACGATATCGCTTACGTATAGCTCCCACAATTTCTGTATCACCAAAGCACTCTTCTATGGACGTTCCATAGCTTGCAAGGCTTCCATTATGTTTATGATATTTATCATGCAAAGACTGAAGCATATCAACAGACTCTCTATTCTTATCACTGTCACTTACTAATTTCACTGCCTCTTCGGCACATTCACAGACCGTGCGGCCTTCCCGGTTCAAAATCAGTCTCAGATCCAGTTCCTCTTCAAAATAGCTTCTGAGTGCCGTTTCCTCCATAATCAATCCCTGCAGTTTTGCTTTTTGTTCCGGAAGGTCTTTCAGCAAGCCCTGCAACATTCCTTCACGTTTCGCCATCTCTTTTTCCAAATCATTTATTTTTTTACTGATCTGTTCCAGTTCTTCCTTCACCTGTTTCAGCCGGTTTGCCTTTTCCAGCAGTTCCGGACTCCTCAGATACTCTTCCAGCTGGCGGATCTGAATCTCGCAGGCCTTTGCACGGGTACTGTAAGTTCTTTTTTCCGTATAGGCTTCCTCCAGATCATCGTTGTATTGGTCTATCCGTTCTTTTTTATCCAGACAACTGATCTGCTCCGTCTGCATATGGAGTAGTTCACGTCTTATACTTTGCCATATCCTTCCGTATTCTTCCGCTGCGCCGCAGGCTTCCTCATAAGCCTCTGCCGTTCTTCCATAGGGCAGCATTTTACAAAGCTTCAATACCTCCTGATATTGCCGGTTCTTTTGTTCGGAAAGCCTATGCTCCTGAGCCTGCTGTTTCAGATATTCATTCTCCAATGTCTCCAGAATACGTTCCAGCTCTCTTTTCTCCGACAATGCGATCTGAATCTCCGAAAAATCGGGGATCTCCTGGTATTCCGCCTGTAACCTGTCCATCCGTTCCTGTAATTGCGTAATTTCAGCATCCCATTCTGCTATGGTTTTGCTGATGCTTTCTATCTGTTCCTGCAGTTCCCGGATTTTTTGTTCTTTTCTCCGTTTTCTTGCGAGATATCCTACATATTCTGCTGCCTGCTTATGCGCTTTACCGGCTAAGATTCCCTGCCGGAAGCTGCCGTCTGCACCGAAACAGATTCCCTGTGTCGTCCCTTCTTCGTCATAAATGTTACTGAGGATTTCCAATACCGGAGTTCTCAATTCCTGCGGCAGATCATCACTTACTGTCAATCCAAAAAAGCGGCTGTTGCCCTGTCCGTCTGTCTGCAGAACCGCATCCAGAAATTCCGGATGCTCCGCTCTTATTTTCGCAAAATCTTCCCTCGTCACCACCAGCGCATCCAGCATTCCGGACATCTGTAATTGTGCCTCCAGCCTTGCACAGGCTGCCTCATCCAGCTCCTTTGCGAACTCTACCGTTCTGTAAAACGGAATGGCCGTGATTCCCGCCTGTGCCAGGGATGCCCTGGATTTTTCGACTGCCTCATCCCGTTCCGGCTCCAGTTCCCGCTGCTCCTGCACCTTCTTCAGCTGTTCCCGGACATCTTTTAGAAGTTCTACCTGAATCTCCCTCTGATACTGTTTCTCATTCTTTTCGTCTGTAAGCTGCTGACGCTGTCTTTCATAATCTGCACGGAAATCCCTCTGTATCTCCACGCCATCCGCTACGGTCTCGTATTGTCTTGCTTTCTGTTCCGCCTGTAGGAGGATCTCACGTTCCGGATGCCATTCCCCGGAGGTCTCCGCTCTGCGAAAGACTTCCGTGATCCATGCATCGATTCTGTCCGACACCTGTTCTTCTGCCATCTCCAGCCGTTGTTCTTCCTCCGCTTTTTTCTTCTTCGTCTCTTCCAGAAGACTGGCGGCTTCCTCGTACTGTCCTAATATCAGCTCATATTGTCCGAGAGCTGTCCTTCCTGATGTCAGTTGATTTTTCCATATTTGCAGCTGCTCTGCAATCTCATCTCCTTCTTCGTATTCTTCCAGGCTGATTTTCTCTTTCGCCTTCTCATGATGTTCCCATTGCAGGATTTCCTGCTGTTCCTCCAGTTCTTCCCGCTTTTCCTTCAAGGTATCCCGGCGGAGTTCCATCTGTTCCTCCAGCTTTTTCAGAGTCATCTCTTCATCCCGGATCCGTTCCCTGCCATCCTCGATCTTTTTCTCCCAGCGTTGTTCTCCATCCGCAGCCTCCTGATACTCTGCCCTGAATTTCTCCAGCTTGCGGTCTGCATCCTCGAGTTCCGGATCCAGAAGCGCATTGTGCTCCGTTTCTTTCAGCTTTTTCTCTGCCGTAAGTCTCTCCGTATCCTGTGCTGCCCGGCTCTGTTTTTCCTGTGCCTCACGCTGCAGCTGTTCCTTCCCCTCCAGTATTCCCTGTTCTCTCTCCACTTCCTGCTTCTTGTTCAGGTAACCCTGAGCCTTTTTTGCCAGCATATACTGGTTGTAACGGGTATATTCATTGCGGATGATCTTCACATCATCGAAAGCACGGTTGAGCATCTCCAGACTATCCTGGATCTCATCCATCTTTTCCATCGCATCTACCATAGGGCGCAGATCCTCATCCGTCAAAGTCTGGAGGGAATCATTCAGAATATCATATACTTTGGTGGGTTTAAACTCTTTGGAAAGCTTGGGGGCCCGCACCTTCACCAACAGTTTGATGAATTGTTCATACTGTTCTTCCTTACGGAAACCGAAAATATACTGGTTGACATGCTTCTTGTATTCCGACAGACTGTCTGTGAAAAAATTGTCTTCGCCCAGTTCTGCCTTCATCTCCCTCTTGTCCCGGGGAATTTTGTTGGATCCCACTTCCTTATACAGCCACAGATCATATCCCACTCTACGCCCGTCCAGGAGCACAAAGCCCCAAAAATCCATCGGTTTCCCGCGTTTAGCTTTTTGTCCGATTCCAATGGTGCGATACTCTCCGGAGTCCTCTTTCCAAAATTCCAGGAACAGATAACCGGTAGACTCCTCCTTGCCCTCTTCTCCCAGAAAATAGTATTCCATCCGGCGGTCACTGGAACCAAACGGATCCAGTCGGCTGGGAGTACGGTCTCCGTCCAGTACAAACGGAATAAAGCTCTGTGTCGTGATGGATTTTCCGGAGCCGTTCTGTCCGCGCAGAAGCAGTTTCCCATCCTCGAATTCAAAGTCCTCTTCGTCATATAACCAGAAATTCACAAACCCGATCCGGTTCATTTTCCAACGTTCGTTCATTCTTCTCCGTCTCCTTTGTAATCGGAAGGATACTGTCCTGCCAGCCTGCCCACCGCAGGCAATACAATGATCTGTTCTTCCTTGCTGCGCACCATCATCCAGTCCGTCATATACTTTAAAATGGTTTCCACAAGCCTGTCCTCGTCCATTTCGCAATATTCCTTGCTCCATGCATTCTTCCACTTGTTTCTACAGCTTGTGATAATCCGGGAAAATTCCTGCTTTGTCATGGCAATGCATTCATCCTCCTGTAATTCCAGTTGTCCTTCTGCCAGCTGCCTCTGTATCTCTGCACATACGATCAGGACGCTTTCCGAAATCTGGGCATCCCTCGGGTGCACGTTTCCGTAGCAGTCATCTGTATCCAGTGTAAGAAATGCCGCATTACGATAGATATCCAGATTACCACCCAAATTTTCCCGCAAATATCTGCCGACCCATTGTCTCTGATTTTTCAAATATAAGGCATCAGCGTCCTCTGTGCTGTCCCAGTAAAGTGCCGGACAGACTGCCAGCTGCCTGTATACCCGGTTAATACGTCGTGATCCTCTGTTTTCCTCAAATTCCTCAAAATCTGTCTTTTCAAAATCCTTCCAGGATTCATATCCGGAAATGTCGGTAGTAAAGCTACTGGTAAAATATTTCGAATAGCCTGTATTTTCATACAGTACTTCCTGCCCGGCTTCCTGGCTGAAGGATTCACTTTTTCCTTCATACACCCTGAGCATCTGCAGCCGTTCCATATACTGCAATACCCGAACCAGTGATTTTCTCTGTGTAAAGGACGTCCAGTCTACCGGCATGTAATTTTTCAGCTGTGTCTCCACATAGTCGATCAGTTCCGACAGCAAAAACTGCCTGCCCTCCTCGGCATCCTCCAGATACATCAACACCACACATAGTATGCAGTAATCCCGAATGTCCGTAAATTCGCTGATTCCCATAAATGCTTCTGCATGCGCCGGTCTCTTCTCCAGCTTTAACAGCTTCTCTGTATGTATCAGCTTCCATCCCAGTTGTTCTCTGATAAAACGTTGAAAGTTCGGAATATCCCGTTTTACTTTATAGAAAGTCTCCTTGTCACTGTCCCGGCAGATCCAGAATTTTTCCATTAAGGTTCTGATTTCATTCATATTTATTTAAACTCCAATGTATAATCCGGCATTTTCAGATCGCCGTCTTCGCATTTCAGTACACAGCTGCCTTCCTTTTTCCTCAGTTGATACTCCTGTCCGTATTCCGTCCGTCCCATCTTCTCCGAGCTCATATTGGCCTGTGCGATCCACTGCAGGAAAATAGCCCGTGTGTCTTCGGAAACCACTTCGTCAATCTCCGCAAACCGAATCTTCTGCTCCCTGATATACCGGAGTACCACTTCCTTCTGCTTCTGCGCCTGTCGCAGGTAGCTTTCCCGCTGTGCCATTTTTTCCAACGATTTATCAGCAAAACCTGTTCTGTCCTTTCTCTCACGATACCCTCTCGTGTGAGGCTTCAGCAAAAACAATGCCGGCTCTTCCTGATAAACACTGTTATTAATACCATCCTCGTCTCTCGGAATATTAGTCTTATAATGCTCGATCTGCTGCACTCCGAAGACATGGGCTGACAGTTTATGGGCTTCCTCCAGATCCTCACATTTCAAGAACAATTCCAGAAATTTTTTATAATCATCCTTTCGGCTGATGCCCCAGTTCTGGACCTGTACGATCAGGGCTGCATTTTGAATAATATTGCGTATAATATCACTGGTGATCTTCAATACTTTTTTAGCTTCGCATTCCTGTCCCTGTCCGTCCACGAACCAGTTTTTCAGGGAATACCATTTTCCGTATACATTTTCCCGGATGCTTGGCTCAGCATTTCCATGTATTTCCAACAGTGCATGGGGAATCTCCAGTTCACTCGCCACAACCCGATCCAGAATCGTATTCTCCATGCGCTCCGTATTCTTTTCCAGCAGCTGTTCCATCCGTTTGGAGTGCCGCTGCAATTCCTGCACAAATTCATTCAGGTATTTGATAAATTTGTCCTTATGAACCATGAATTCCACTGATTTCATCAGTTTTTCCGTTTTCCCGGAGTAAAAGTCCCGCAGATAATCCTGATAGTTCTGGTTGAGCCGTTTAAAATCCTCCTGCAGCGTCTGCCACCATTCGTTCACCATCCGAAGCTCTGCATTCTCCATGTTCTCCGCCTCATCCAGACTTCTCTCCAGACGGACAAAAAAGTTGGTCGACAGATTTCCCGATTCCAAAAATAAATTTTCCAAACGTACCGTCAGACGCTCGATCTCCACAGCATATTCCGACATCGTATAGCGGTATTGCTTATTTTTATAATCGGCTATTGTGTACACTTTGCCCGGATCCTGTATCGGTGTAAGATTTTTCCACTTAACAAGCGCTTCCAGATCCTGAACCAGCTGCTCCATGGAATACGCTTCGAATGCTTCATCCTCTTTTAAGAGCCTGTAAATATCTTCTTTATACAGCTGAAAATGCATCTTTTCGTATTCCCGGTAAAAGCATCTCATAATTTTCCGGTATACCGGTGCATTCTGTACCGACAAGTAGGAAGTTTCGTTGATCTGTTCAAAATGTTCCATCCGTTTTTCCTCTCTCAGGCATCTTATTAAATATGATTATCTATATTTTGTGTCCAATTTTCAGTACTTAATTTATCCACTTCCATTCCTGCAGGCTGTCGATCTCGGTCCCGCAATATTCACACACGCCTTTGGTCACATCGATATTGGCGTCGCATTTGGGGCATTTGATCACGTGGATCCCGCTGTCCAGGGTCATGACTCTGTCATTGTGGCTGAGGGAGAAGGTATCCTTCTGATATGCGGATGTGATCCGCCCACCTCGCAGATACACCAGTCTGACCTGTAACTCCACATCCACGCACAGTATGCCGTTCTCCACATGCTCCTGCAGACCGGTATAGTCCATAATGTCGTAATCAATGACATCCGGCCGGGAATAGTAGCGTCTGCCGGCTTCGTAGTTCAGATTATTATAGAACCGCTTTTTATCGATGCCGGTCGCGGTCCAGAATTCCTGCTGCTGACGGTTCTGTTTTTCTTTGTATCGTCTGACAGGCCCCAATACCGCATAAGCATCGCACAAGTAGAAAAAGTAATAGAGGATCATCGCCAGGATTGTGCTGTAGATAAAGATTTTGCCCACATCATAGCCATTGAAGGTCCTGGAGGTATTTATGATCCACAGGCTGCATAGCAGGAAGGATACGATGTAGTCTACCACTCCTGTGACGATCCGGTAGACCGGGCTTTGCAATACCAGGTCATAATGGTGCTTGCCGCCCAGCTCCTTGTCTGCATAGTCGATAT
>ERZ791903.3106-NODE-3106-length-10973-cov-5.389723_pt1 | contig 10973 bp, 8 predicted proteins | sample MGYA00510148_ERZ791903 | MGnify/ENA primary metagenome ERZ791903 (study PRJEB30046, sample SAMN00792080) | human gut metagenome | study: EMG produced TPA metagenomics assembly of the A metagenome-wide association study of gut microbiota in type 2...
TTATTTAAAATTATTTAGTATGAAAGCAAGGATTAACGAGTGGTTACGTACCGCCCTGATCATGTTGGGAGAGAGCATCAAACTGCGCGAGATGTAAAATCTCCCTTTCGGTAGACTTAAAAACTTAAACTTCGATAAACGAACAGCCCGGCTTGCAAAAGCCGGGCTGTTTTGTCGTTGCGGGGATCGGGTCTATTTGACGCCGATTTTCTTGAGGATCGCCTTCGGGACGGCATTCCTGTTGACCAGCACGGTCATCGTCTTGTAGGCGACGAACGGGCGCGAGAAATACCAGTAGCCGTCGTAGGGACCCGTCGTGTTCCACGAGTTCTTGACCTTGTAGTAGGGCGTTCCGTTCTGGTCGGTGGCCGTACCCACGATCTGCATGCCGTGGTCGTCGGTGGTCTCGTAGTTGTCGTAGCCCTCCTGGCGAAGTTCCTGCGTGACGGTGCGCTCCTTGCCGGGCTTGTCGAACTTGTAGAGCGCCTCGTCCTTCTCCTTCTGGGTGAGTTTGCCCCACTTCTCGGCTTCGGTTCCCTCCATGCCTTCGAGGTCGGCTTCGGGAACGATGCCCAGACCCTTGGTGCGGCTGAAGCCCTTTTCGCTCACGTCGGTTCCCCAGGCGATCGTGTAACCCTTCTCCAGCGAGTTGTCGATGATCTGCATGAACTCGTCCAGGGGGACGTTCCATACCTTGTCCCAGTTCCAGTTGTCGGGGACCTCCATGGCGAACTCCGAGTAGAAGGGGTGGTGGGTGAACGAGGTGAATTCGATGTAGTCGCCGAGGTCGATCGGCAGCGATGCGGCGAACGATGCCGGGGTGTACTCCTTGCCACGGTAGGTGAACTTCGCGGGCATCGGGCCGAAGTAGGCGTCGAGGATGCCGTTCAGCCCGGCCTGCCAGGCTGTCGTGAGGCGGCTGTCGCTGCGTTTCCCGCCGGCCTTGATCACTGCGTCGGCATAGGCCTTGATCACGGCGTCGATTTCGTCGAAATTGGGCTTGTCATAGCCGTAGTTCAGGCCCGGATAGACCTCCTCGGGGACGATGCCGTACGCCTCGATGCCGTGCAGCACGTCGTGCGCCTGCCCGCCGACGGCGAGGTTCAGGCTGCCGTGCAGGCGGACGTATTTCACGGCCTTCTCGAAGTAGATGTTGCGTACGATCCACATTTCCGAGAGGTCCAACTCGGGACCTCCGGCGCGGAGGATTTCGCTTTCGAGGAACGAGAGGGTCGAGTAGCACCAGCAGGTTCCGCTGCGGCTCTGGTCCTTGACCGGAGTGACGGGCAGGATTTTGACATCGGTAAAACGGTAGCCCTCGGCTGCCGCCGGTGCGGGCTTCTGCGCCGCGGCCCCGAGTGCGGAGCAGAGCGCGAACGCTGCGAGAATCAGTTTTTTCATCTATCGTTCGGTTTTCGGTGTTTGCTTTCTTGCGGGTCGTTTCGCAGTCCCGGACGGTTTTCGCGTTTTGCAGTCAGACCCTTTGGCCCGGGACGGTTTGCCGTTTCGCGGCCGGGCCTCTTTTGGGCGGGGACGTTTCCCGTTTCGCGGCCCCCCCCCTTGCCCGGAGCGGTTACTTCTTCGATCCCGCGACGATCTTCAGGCAGTCGTCGAGGGTGAGCTCCTCGGGCTTCGCCCCTTTGGGCAGGCGGTAGTTCTTGCCCTTGTAGGCGATGTAGGGCCCGTAACGGCCGTTCTTGACGAGCATGTCGGCATCCTCGGGGAAACTTTTCAGCGGCGTGTTGGCCGCAGCGGCGGCGGCCTGGTGCGTGCGGACGATCTCCACGGCGCGGTCGTAGCCGATCGTGTAGGGGTCGTCGGTCTTGGCCAGCGACGCGAACGACTTCCCGTAGCGTACGTAGGGACCGTACTTGCCGATGCCGACGGTCAGTTCCTCGCCGTCCAGCTGTCCCAGGTCGCGGGGCAGGGCGAAAAGCTCCAGCGCCTCTTCGAGCGTGATCGACTCGATCAGCTGGCCCTTTTTGAGCGACGCGAAGCGTCCCTTCTCGCCTTCGTTCCCTTCGATCTCGACCATCGGCCCGTAACGGCCGATGCGGGCCTTGACGATGTGCCCCGTCTTGGGATCGTTGCCCAGGATACGCACTTCGTGTGTCTTGGCGGTCTGCGTGGCGATGGCCGAGTCGACCATCTTGTGGAACGGTCCGTAGAATTCGTCGATCATCTTGTCCCAGGTGATGTCGCCCTCGGCGATACGGTCGAACTCCTTCTCGACGCTGGCCGTGAAGTTGTAGTCGATGATCGGGCCGAACTGCTCCTCCAGGTAATCGTTGACCACCATGCCGATGTCGGTCGGCGAAAGGCGGTTCTTCTCCTTGCCGTAGTTCTCCGAGAGGGTCTTCGAGGCGATCTTTTCGCCCGTGAGCGTCAGCTGTGCGTAGTTGCGCTTCTGCCCGTCCTTGTTCTGTTTGACGACGTAGCCGCGGTTGATGATCGTGGTGATCGTCGGTGCGTAGGTCGAAGGACGGCCGATGCCCAGTTCTTCGAGGCGTTTGACCAGCGAGGCCTCGTTGTAGCGGGCCGGAGCCGAGGTGAAACGCTCCGTGGCGGTGATCTGCGACGGGAGGACCCGGTCGCCGGCCGTGAGTTTCGGCAGCAGCCCCTCGCCGCTCTCGGCGGCCTGGTCGTCGTCCGTGGATTCGGAGTAGAGGCGCAGGAAACCGTCGAAACGGACCACTTCGCCCTGTGCGACGAACTGGTTCGAACTGCCCGACATGTCGATGGTGATGGTCGTGCGGTCCAGTTCGGCGCAGACCATTTGCGAGGCGACCGTACGCTTCCAGATCAGATCGTAGAGCTTCTTCTCGGCGGGTGTGCCCTCGATCTCCTGACGCTCGATGTACGACGGGCGGATGGCCTCGTGGGCCTCCTGGGCGCCTTTGGTCTTGGTCTTGTAGTTATACCAGCGGGAGTACTTCTCGCCGTAGAGTTTCGTGATCTCCTCCTTGCACTGGGCCAGCGCCTGCTGCGAGAGGTTCACCGAGTCGGTACGCATGTAGGTGATCAAACCCTGCTCGTAGAGGTGCTGCGCCACGGACATCGTCTGCGATACGGACATGCCCAGTTTGCGGCCCGCCTCCTGCTGGAGCGTCGAGGTCGTGAACGGCGGCGCGGGGTAACGCTGTGCGGGTTTCTCCTCGGCCTTGGCCACCGTAAACGTGGCGCCGATGCAGCTTTGCAGGAAGGTTTCCGCCTGTGCCTCGGTCTCGAAACGTGACGAAAGCTCGGCCTTGAAGAGCGTCTTCTCCGGGTCTCCGGCGGCGTAGAACTGGGCTACGACGCGGAAATAGGCCGCCGAGCGGAAGGCGATGATCTCACGCTCGCGCTCCACGATCAGGCGCACGGCGACCGATTGCACGCGACCTGCCGACAGCGCCGGACGGACCTTCTTCCACAGCACCGGCGACAGTTCGAAACCGACCAGCCGGTCGAGGATGCGGCGCGCCTGCTGGGCGTTGACCAGGTCCATGTTGACCGTGCGCGGCTTCTCGATGGCCTCCAGGATCGCCCGCTTGGTGATTTCGTGGAAGACGATGCGCTTGGTCTGGTCGACGGGGAGACCCAACACTTCGGTCAGGTGCCATGCGATGGCTTCTCCTTCGCGGTCCTCATCGGAGGCGAGCCAGACGGTCTTCGACTTGGCCAGCTTCGTGAGTTCGTCGACCACTTTCTTCTTGTCGCCCGGGATTTCATAGACGGGCTTGTAACCTTCTCCGATATTGATGCCGAGATCCTTCTTCGCAAGGTCGCGGATGTGTCCGAAGCTCGATTTTACGATAAAGTCCTTGCCGAGAAACTTCTCGATGGTCTTGGCCTTGGCGGGGGACTCTACGATTACTAAATTTTCCTGCATTGCTGTTTTGATGGCTTTTTCAGAAAAGCGAAAACCTAAGCATTACACTTAGGTTCCGCAAAAGGGGTTATCTGTTGTTTACTTGATCAGGTTGTACGCCATGCTGAAACGGATCGGGGCGTTGTTCGGTTCGGCAGCCCCGGCCTGCGTCGACATGCCCTGCAACACGCCGAACGAGGTCGTGTAGAGGCTGTACGCTTCGGGTCCGATGTAGACCGAGCGGTTTTTGACTTTGTCCCAGTCGATGTCCGCGACCACGCCGCCCGCGTCCGCTTTGGCTTCCATGTAGCTGTTCCAGAGCTGCTGCATGTAACCCGTGATGTCCATTACGTAACAACCGCGGCTGCGGTTGACCTTGCCGTTGTAGGCGAGCGTCACCGAAGAACCGTAGTTCTGCTCGTAGACGTAGGCGTAATCCGAAATCGGCGTCAGCGTTTTGTAATTGGTGTACATGCCCAGCCGGCTCGGCGCGGCGTTCATCTCTTCGGTCAGCCGCAGGATGTTGCCGGCGCTTCCGTCCGCCACGTTTTCCCATTTGTAGTCGCTGTCGTTGAAGTAGACCGACATGCGCACCTGGCTGAATGCGAGCGTCTTGAAGTCTTTGCCGTCGGCATTTCCCTTGGCGATCTCCGCCTCCAGTTCCGCGAAGAACTCCGGGCTGAAGGTCATCTCGGTCACCACGCCGCCCATGCCCTCGACATAGACGAGGGGATTTTCGGGCCGGTTCTCGGCCGTCTCCCGGGCTTCGTCGATGTTTATTCTTTGGGCGATCGTGGCCTCCTCGTAATTATGCTTGACGCTGTTTACCGAGACGTTGCCGAATTCGGCGCCGTCTTCGTAGAAGTAGTAAACCATGCCGATCGTATCCTTGATCAGCGAAGGGTCGTCCTTCACGCGGTTACGTCCGTAGACCGACAGACCCGAATAGGTCAGGTCCGTGGCGAAGATCGTTCCCTTGCCGTACTCGGTGAGCGGCTTTCTGGGATCCGGGGCGATGTAGAGTCCCTTGAACTCCTCGACCCAGTATTTCAGGCTGTCGGCGCTGTAAATCGAGTAGTCGCCGGCATAGTCGCCCTCCTGGAGCATCAGGCGGCGGATGTACTTCTTACCCGCCTCGGTAGGCTCCAGCGTCACGGCCGCCGTGGTCGACGGATATTTGCCCTCGCCGCCGAGCGTGAAGGTGAAGAGCGGCTCGTTCGGGTCGTAGACGCCTTCCGCCACGGGATCGAAGTTGAGGTAGAAGGTCGAGTCGCGCTGCGATTTGTTGGGCGCTATGGGTTTCTCGGTGAGGTATTTGTCGCTGATGACCTCGTAGATCGCAAAGGACTGCTCGGTCAGCGAGTCGCGGCCGAAGCTGGTCACCTTGAGCATGATCTGCGCCGAGTCGAAGATCGGCATGTAGCCGAAATACCCCGAATCGACCAGGTAATAGTTGACCATCTGCGAGAGGAATCCCATCGAGCGGCGTCCCAGCGTGTCGTTGAGCATCGAACCCATGTAGCCGTAGGTGATGTTCGAACTGACGATCGAGTCGGTCTGGAACAGGCGCGTCTCGACGTATTTCTTCGGGTTCAGTTCGTCGGCCCGGGGGAGCTGAACGTATCCCGCCCTCATCTGCTGGTTGTCGGGGATGAGGTTTCCGCCCAGCGTATCGTCCACCTTGGTACAGCCCCCGAGGGTCAGTCCTATCGTGGCAGCCAGCGCTGCAACGGGGAGCAGCATGCGGCGGAAGTTATTGAATCGCTTCATAGAATCGGTTGTAATTATCGAAAAAGTCCTCTGCCTCGGGCGACTGGTATTCGAGCATCGGCTTTCCGCTCGCGCGGGCCATGTCCAATACTTTCGGGTCGACATCCGGGGATGCCGCAACCACTCCGTCGGCATATTCCATAACGAAGCGGCAGAGGTTTTCGTATGACGGAGTGTCGAGAATCGCAAGATTTTTGTCCTTGACGCCTTCGCCGGCGATCTTGGCGCCGAATCCGGGATCGAGTTCTCCGGAGAAGCCGTCGCCGTAGAGCGACACCACGACCTTGACGTCGCGGAAGATCGGGTCGTCGGCGAAGATCCGTTTCAGGTAAACGGGAATCACGGCCGTGAACCAGCCGTGGCAGTGCACCACCGTCGGGGTCCAGCGCAGTTTCTTGACCGTTTCCAGTACGCCGCGGGCGAAAAAGATGGCCCGTTCGTCGTTGTCCTGAAAGTAGTTGTCCGCACCGTCGGTCAGCACCGCCTTGCGCGAGAAGTAGTCGTCGTTGTCGATGAAATAAATCTGTACGCGCGCCGCGGGTATCGACGCCACCTTGATAATCAGCTGGTGGTCGTTGTCGTCGATGATGAGGTTCATGCCCGACAGCCGGATAACCTCATGCAGCTGGTGCCTGCGCTCGTTGATGCAGCCGTAGCGGGGCATGAAGGTGCGGATCTCGTTCCCGCGTTCCTGCATTGCCTGCGTCAGCGCACGGCAAAGCCGGGAACCCTCCGTTTCTGGAAGATAGGGGGTGATCTCCTGACACACGTACAGAATCTTGCTTGCCATGGTTTTGAGGGTTTATATCTGCAAAGGTAGTGAAAAAAAATTAAAGAATGAGCATCGCGTCTCCGTAAGTGCCGAAACGATACCCCTCTTCCTTGGCTACCTTGTAGGCGTTCATCACGGTTTCGTAACCGCCGAAAGCCGCCACCATCATCAGCTGCGTCGAGTAGGGCAGATGGAGGTTGGTCACCATGGCGTCGGCCACGGTGAACTCGTAGGGGGCGAAAATGAACTTGTTGGTCCAGCCCTCCATGGGTTTGATCATGCCGTTGGTCGATACGGCGGTTTCGAGCGTGCGCATCACCGTCGTGCCGATTGCCACGACCTTGCGTTCCCGGCGTTTGGCCGTGTTGACCGCTTCGGCGGCGGCCTCCTCGACGAAGAACTGCTCGGAGTCCATTTTGTGCTTCGAGAGGTCCTCGACGTCTACCGTGCGGAAGTTTCCCAGCCCGACGTGCAGCGTCACGAACGTCTTGTCGATGCCCTTGATCTCCATGCGCTTCATCAGGTGTTTCGAGAAGTGCATGCCGGCCGTCGGGGCGGCCACGGCGCCCTCCTTCTCGGCGAAGATGGTCTGGTAACGCTCGGCGTCCTCGGGTTCGACCTTCTCGCGCACCCACTTCGGCAGGGGAGTTTCGCCCAGCGAGAAGAGCGTCTGCTTGAACTCCTCGTAGGAGCCGTCGAACAGGAAGCGCAGCGTGCGGCCGCGCGAGGTGGTGTTGTCGATCACCTCGGCCACCAGCAGGTCGTCGTCGCCGAAGTAGAGTTTGTTGCCGATGCGGATTTTGCGCGCCGGGTCCACCAGCACGTCCCACAGCCGCAGCTCGCGGTTGAGTTCCCGCAGCAGGAAGATTTCGATTTCGGCGCCGGTCTTCTCCTTGTTGCCGTAGAGGCGTGCCGGGAAAACCTTCGTGTCGTTGAAGACGAACAGGTCCTTTTCGTCGAAATACTCGATGATGTCCTTGAAGATACGGTGCTCGATAGTGCCTTTGGCGCGGTTAATGACCATCAGACGCGACTCGTCGCGGTTGTCGGCCGGGTATTTGGCCAGCATTTCGGGCGAAAAGTCATACCCGTACTGCGATAATTTCATAGATGAACGCTCTTTTTTACGTAATGTGGTTCGACATTTCTGCGTCCGGCGGGGCCTGGAACGCGGTTTTGCCTCCGTCCCGCCTGCCGGAAAGGTCCCGGAAAACGAAGACAGATTATTTTTTATACGTAAAAAAGTCTATTTTGTTTCAAGATTTTGCAGATTTTCAAGAAATTCGTCCAGCTCATAGGATTTTTCGAGCGTGAAGCCGCCGCTGCGCGTGCGGCGCAGGGAGGTGAGGTGCGCCCCGCTGTGGAGCGCCTGCCCGATTTCGTGGGCCAGCGAGCGGATGTAGGTTCCCTTGCTGCAACGCACGCGGATACGCACCCGCGGCAGGTCGTACTCCACGATCTCCAGCTCGTAAATCGTAATCAGCGCCTGGCGTACGGCGACCTCTTCGCCGGCGCGGGCCAGTTCGTAGGCGCGCGTGCCGTCGATCTTCTTGGCCGAATAGACGGGCGGGGTTTGCAGCCGTTCGCCGGTGAGCGAGGCGAGAGCCTCTGCGACCGCTTCCCGCGTGATGTGCTCCCAGGGGTAGGTTCGGTCGATTTCGTGCTCCAGGTCGTGGCTCGGGGTCGTGGCGCCCAGCATCACGTCGGCCACATACTCCTTCTCCTCGGCCTGCAGGGCGTCGACGAGTTTGGTGGCGCGCCCGATGCAGACCAGCAGGATGCCCGTGGCCAGCGGGTCGAGCGTCCCGGCGTGTCCGACCTTGATTTTGCGGTAGCCCAGCTTGCGGAGCGTGAATTTGATTTTGCGCACCACGTCGGTCGAGGTCCAGCGCAGAGGCTTGTCCAGAACGGCGATGTATCCGTCCTCGAAATTGATGCCGCGGAGGTCCAGCGTCTCTTTCATCAGCAGAAATAGCTTATGATCGACACCAGTCCCGCAACGGTGCAGTAGACGGCGAACCAGATGAGTTTGCCCCGCTTCACGACCTCGATCATGAATTTGCAGGCCAGGCATCCCGTGACGAATGCGGCGAGGAATCCGGCGGCGAGCGGCACGGTGGCGATGCCGGCGGTCAGGTCGCCGCTCATGGCTTCGAGCAGCGTCTCGCCCAGGATCGGCGCCAGCACCATCAGGAACGAGAATTGCGCCACGGCGGCTTTCTTGTTGCCCAGCAGCAGGCCCGTCGCGATGGTCGAACCCGACCGCGAGAGTCCCGGCATGGCGGCGCAGGCCTGCGCCAGTCCGATGATCAGGGCGTCGCGGTAGGAGATCGTCTCCTTCTGCCGCGGCTTGGCGTAGTAGGCGAAGGCCAGCAGCGCGGCCGTCACGAGGAGCATCGCGCCCACGATGACGAGGATATAGGGCGCGTTGAGCAGGTCGTTGATCCGGTCCTTGAGCAGGAACCCGACGATGCCGATGGGGATCATCGAGAGGACGAGTTTCAGTACGTAGGCCTGCTCCTCGTTGAACCGGCGCGAGAACAGCCCTTTCAGGAGGCGCCAGACTTCGCTCCACAGCACGACGATCGTGCTCAGCACCGTGGCGGCGTGGAGCGCCACGTCGAACGTGAGGTTTTCTTCGAGTTGTACGCCCAGCACTTCCTTGGCGATCTGGAGGTGGCCGCTGCTTGAAACGGGCAGGAATTCGGTGATGCCCTGCACGATACCGAGCAGGATAGCTTGCAGTGTGTCCATTTATTTTTTAGAAAGGGTCTGAAATTGTCGGCTGTTCCGGTCCGCCGGCCGTTGTCGGGCGGGTCTCTTTGCCGGGACGGCGTTCCGCAGCGGGCCGGGAATTACTTGTAACGCTTCATGATCGCATAGATCTCGATGACGAAGCCGCCGATCACGAGGATCGGGGCCAGCGTGATGCGTCGCCACGAGAACATCGCATAGTTGAATTCGTCGGGCGAGTCGCTGCCTCCGCCGGCCATCAGGACGAAGCCCAGGAGGACGACCGCGAAGCCGATCGCCAGCAGGACGTAGTTGCGCCGCGTAAGAGGCATGCGGGGATTTTCCGGCTGTTCCGGTTGTTTTTCTTTGTTTTTCATTCGGTTCGATATTTTCAATTCGCTTCAGTTCCGGTAAGTTCCCGCCGAAGGCGGATTTGTAAACGACGCCGAAGGCGGCGAAACCAGCCGTCCGGGGGGGGGGAAATACCGGGCCTGAAAACGGAGCGGTTGCTTTTAATAAAGGTATATCTTGTTCGACTTCATGTTGACGAATTTGTTGAGGGCCGCGATGGTAAAAAGTCCCGAGATGACGATGCCGCCCGCAATCATCGAGCCGAGGATGATGGCGATTTTTCCGGCTTCGGCAATGGTCATCAGTTCGGGGACCGCTTCGTTCAGCCCGTAGACGGCCAGGCAGAACAATGCCGAGGCGGCCGTGCCGGCCAGAACTCCCTGCGTGACGCTGCTGCCGAGGAAGGGCTTCATGATGAACCATTTGGTGGCTCCCACCAGCTTCATCGTGTTGATCAGGTATCTTTTCGAAAAGATCGCCAGCCGGATGGTGTTGCTCAGCAGGATCAGCGAAATCACCAGCAGCGCGCCGCCGAACAGCAGCAGCACGAGGCGTATCTTGTTCACCGTGGCGTGCAGCCGTTCGGCCATCAGCGCCGGGTACGACACGCGGTCGACGCCCTCGATGCGCCCGGCGGCGGCGATGAACGAGTCGAGCAGCTCCTTGTCGGACGATGCCGACGTGAGCGTGAGTTCGAACGAGTCCAGCAGCGGGTTCTCCTGCAGGATCTCCTCGAACGAACTGCCGAACATCTTGCGGAACTCCTGGTCGTCGACCTTTTCCTCCTTGGCGGAGTAGGCGATCGTCGCGACCATCTCCTCGGCGGTCAGGCGTTTGCTGATAGCCTCTTTCTGCGCTTCCGAAAGCCCGTTCTTCAGTTCCACGGTGACGGCGATGCTCTCCTGAAGCGTGTCGGCGACCTTCAGCGCCGCGACCATCAGGTAGCCCACCGATCCCAGCAGGAACAGCACGAGCGTGATGCTCACCGTCGATACGATGTAGGAGTTACGGACCTTTCGCTTTAATCGTTTATCGTCTTTCATAATCCAAAGTCTGATTCTTTTTAGCTGTTTTCCCGCTCACGGCCGTTTTCGTCGCGGCCGTTGGCCGCGTTTGCAGGTCTGACCCACCCTTAACCCCCCCCGCCTCGGCGGGGGCTTTGCTGCGCGGGACGGTATTCATTCCTTTTTTTGTCCGACTCCCCTTCAGCCGGTTGCTGACGGCAAACGGGTTTGCGCGGCCGCTCTTTTTATTCCTCTTTTTTCTTCCCTTTTCTGAAACAATAGACCAGTGCGGCGACGGCTCCCAGCAGGATCGCGAGCGATGCCGCGAGCGTCACGCCCTCGACGGCCGTCCAGCCCGGTGCGCGGAACCGCCATTCGACGGTGTGTGTGCCGGCGGGGAGCGTCATCGCCCGCAGGACGTAGTCGGCCCGGAAGTAGGGGCTTTCTTCGCCGTCGACATAGGCTTTCCAGCCCTGGTCGTAAAAAATCTCCG
>ERZ791903.3132-NODE-3132-length-10866-cov-2.226344_pt1 | contig 10866 bp, 12 predicted proteins | sample MGYA00510148_ERZ791903 | MGnify/ENA primary metagenome ERZ791903 (study PRJEB30046, sample SAMN00792080) | human gut metagenome | study: EMG produced TPA metagenomics assembly of the A metagenome-wide association study of gut microbiota in type 2...
ATTCTCGGCTTTACACTAACTATTGAAACGATTGGGGCATTTTTGATTTATGCAACTGTGCCCTCCTCCCTATTTACAACGCTATCGGATAAATTAATTTTTTCTGCCTTCCATTCAATGTCTGCTTTTTGTAATGCGGGGTTTTCAAACTTAAAAGACGGGCTAAGTAATGAAGTTCTTCTTAAAGGGAACCAATTTTTCTACTTGGTTATCTGTGCGTTGATGTTTTTAGGATCCATCGGTTTTCCTATTCTCATCAATCTAAAAGATAAATTATTTTGGAAGATAAAAAAGCAGCTTTTCCCTTCTACAGGAGAACAGACAAATTTCATTCGCTTTGATTTAAATACAAAACTGGTTTTAATTACCTCTTCCATCCTGGTCGCGGCAGGAACGGTTCTTTTCCTAATTTTCGAGTACGACGGGACACTCAAAGACATGAGTTTCTTCACAAAAATTGTCCAGTCATTGTTTAATGCTATTCTTCCTAGAACTACGGGCTTTGCTTCCGTCAATCCGGCAGATTTTCAGCCTTCCACAATTCTTCTCGTCTGCCTTTTGATGTGGATCGGCGGATCCTCCCAATCCATGGCCGGAGGTGTAAAAGTCAACACTGTAGCGGTTCTATTCTTAAACCTTAAAAGCATTATCACAGGCAGCGATCAAACCGGAGCTTTTCATAGAGCTATTTCTGAAAAAGCTGTTCTGCGCGCATACGCCGTAGCATTCATCGCCACCGTTTGTGTATTTGTATTTTCTTTTATCCTGATTCTCCTTGAACCCGGACAGCCGATCAGAAGCATCATTTTTGAAGTTATGTCGGCTCTATTTACTGTTGGTTCATCCCTCGGATTAACACCGGTACTTTCAGGAGAGTCGAAGTTTATTCTTTGTATTGCAATGTTTTTAGGCCGTGTCGGACTACTTTCTATCCTTATAGGATTATTAGGCTACCGCGGAGTAAAGGGCTGTTCTTTCCCGAACGAACACATCATCATTAATTAACTGTGAAATCCATATGAAATATCTTGTTATCGGTTTAGGCACGTACGGACGTGAGCTAGCTATCAATTTATCTTTACAAGGCAATGAAGTTATCGGAGTAGATCATCGATCGGAAAACATTGAGGCAGTGAAAGAGCAACTCATGACCGTTTACGAACTTGACGCCAAGGATGAGAATTCATTGAAGCTGCTTCCTCTTAAAAACATGGACATTGTTATCGTTGCCATCGGAGAGGATTTCGGCGCAAGTTTAAAAACAGTTGCCCTCTTGAAAAAGAACGGTGTCAAGCACATTTATGCCAGAGCCATCGACAACCTTCACCAGTCTATTCTTGAAGCATTTAATCTTGAACGCATCTTGACGCCGGAAAAAAGAGCCGCAAACGATTTAACGCTGGAACTCAGTCTGAACACACAGTGCAGTACTTTTAACATCACACAAGATTTCATGGTGTTGAAATTTACAGCGCCGGAAAAATTCGTCGGACACAGCTATCGAAGCATTAATTTCTCTCGGTTTGGCTTAGTTCTTATTTCTGCTGTTAGAAAAGTTACGGAAAATAATTTACTAGGACTTTCTTCTTCAAGAGAGGAAATCCTAGATTTAGAGCGCAAATCGATGGAAGAAAAAATCGCCTCCCGTGACGAAATCATCGTAATGGGGACAAGAAAAAATATCACAGACTTTCTTTCTTCTGTTCAAACGAACTGAAAAACGGCGGTTTCACGATTTTTTCGAAAACGAAGCTGGGGCGGCAGCGAGAGTGTTCAGTAGTTAACGAGCCAATTTTTGAAATTAGCGTAACTTTAGGAACATAAAGCGTTAATCCTAAGGAGACATTCGTTATGTACGCAAAACTCACTCTTTCCGCCGCTTTTGTTGCACTTGCCTTTAGTCACAACGCATTAGCCGCCGACCATAACCTTTCTGCCGATATATTAGTTGTCGGAGCAGGCTCGGCTGGCTTAACGGCAGCCGTTCAAGCTGCAGAAAAAGGCAAGAAAGTTATCCTTTTAGAGAAAAATCTCGGAGTCGGAGGGAGCTCGCAATTTGCTGAAGGCTTGTTTGCAGTCGGCTCAGAATGTCTGAGAAGCGATCCTCTTACCAAAGAAGAAGCTTTCAAAACCTTAATGGAAAAACACGGCTATGTGATTGATGCCGCTAAAACCAAAGATTATGTCGAAGGTAGCGCTGAAAACATCTCCTGGCTCGCCGGTCACGGCATCAAATTTGAAGTTGTGCGCATGACGCCGTGGGAGGCCGCAACCTGGCACGTCATCAGTGATTACAAAGGCACAAATCACGGCGCAGGCTTAATCAAAGGGCTCAAAGATGCTGCCGACAAGGCCGGCGTAGAAACCAAGCTAGGAACACCTGCCACTGAACTAATCCTGAATAAGGAAGGCGCAGTCGTCGGTGCGAAAGCTGCAGATAAGAAAGGCAATACCTACACCATCAGCGCAAAAGCCGTCATTCTTGCGACCGGCGGTTTCGGCGACGATCCGCAGAAAGTCAAAAACTGGGCTCATCGCGATCCTGAAAGCTGGAAGAGCTCTGTACCTATCGGGAAAACCGGTGACGGCATTGTCATGGCAACGAAAGCCGGTGCAGCCATGGGCAATGTTTCCTTTGTTCAGCACCTCGGAACGGAGGGCAAAGGCATTAAGTTCTTGGGAAACCTCTATGCCACATCCTGGCAGCCTTCAGCTCTTTGGGTAAATTGTGACGGCAACCGTTTCAGCAACGAAGATGTCGCCTTCTCCTTTGCCCAGGCTGCCAACGCGATCTATGCTCAGCCTCATCACTACGGCTGGTCAATTTTTGACGACAGCCAAGTCAAATACATGATGGAAAAAGGCGTGGACTCCGGCATCGGCGTATTGGTACCGGTCGGTCAGAAACTGCCGAATCTGCAGAAAGAGATTGATGATGCAGTCGCTGTTAAGAGCGATGGATTTAAGACCGCTGATTCCGTTGCTCAGCTTGCCAAAGAACTCGGAGTTCCGGAGGCCAACCTTCAGAAAGCTGTGGAACAATACAACAAGGCTTGTGAGGTCGGTCATGACGGTGAGTATTACAAAGAAAAGACTTATCTTCGTCCGTTGAACACCAAGAAACTTTATGCCATCAAACTGAAAGCCTATTTCTTCAGCTCCTACGGCGGTTTGAACACCAACCGCAAACATCAGGTTCTGGATAAGAACAATAAACCAATCAAAGGGCTTTATGCCACAGGTCTTGAAGTGTCCGATATGGTCGGACCAACTTATTCCACTTGGTCTTCGGGACATGCCTTCGGCTTTGCGTCTTACTCCGGAAGACACGCCGCACTGAATGCGATAGAAGAAATGAAGTAATCCAACAATTTAAGCGCAGAAATCGGTGCCCAAAACTGAAAAGGTCCGAGGCTAAAAACCCGGACCTTTTCTCCACCCGTTAATGAAAGCTATTTAGTGGCAGCCGCATCCACAGCTTCCGCCGTGTTCTTCATGACCATGACCGCCGCATCCGCAGCCGCCTGCATGTTCTTCATGATGATGGCCTCCACAGCCGCAGCCACAACCGCCGGTACCTTCAGGCTGAAGCGTTCCTGCAATCAGAGCCTCAATGACTTCGTCGGGATTACCAGTGACGCCGGGAAGTACATCAATACCACCCTGAGCCAAAGAAACCAAAGCGCCTTGACCAATGCCGCCGCAAATAACAGCCTGTACACCTTGAGCGGCTAAGAATTCAGCCAGCGCTTCATGACCGGAAGCTTCGCTGTCAATCACAACACTTTCAACAACGCCCTGAGGCTGTACGTCAAAAATCTTGAACTGAGGAGCTTTGCCAAAATGCTGGCAAACAACGCCGTCTTCGTAAGGGATGGCAATACGCATTTTTAATTCTCCAAAAAATTTTGTTCGGGAATTGTATCAAGGTTATCCATTTAGATTAAATGGTGACAACCCGATGAAAATTCAAGATCGGAAAATGCAAAAAAGTTTGTCTACGCCGAAAATGGTGCTTAGCAATGAGTCGTTACTTCTCAATAGAACAATAATTCATAGAATTACGGCTCACAAAACTGATCCTTAAATCATGTCCCTCATCGAAAAGCTTTTTAAAGTCAAAGAGCGCGGCTCATCGACTAAGACAGAATTCTTAGGTGCCATCTCGGCATATCTCGCAGTTTGTTATCTTTTCATCGTCGTTCCCGGCATGCTTTCCGACGCGGGAATGCCGATTGGAGACGCCACGGTTGCAACCATTTGGGCGGCAATTCTTGGTACATTGATGATTGCGTCCATTGCCAACTATCCGGTGGTTGTGGCGCCGGGCCTCGGAATTTCAGCCTACTTCGCGTATTACGTTTGCGGAGCCATGGGCCTGACCTGGCAAGCCGCCTGCGCCGCGGTTGTGATTTCCGGCTTTGTATTCTTCATTTTGACAGTCACCCGAATCCGGCAAGCCATCATTAAAGCAATCCCCCTGGATCTTAAGCTCGCGATTGTGGCCGGTATCGGCGCTTTCATTACGATTATCGGTCTTAAAAACGCCGGAATCGTTGTCGCCACGCCCTCTACCATGATCGGCTTGGGCAATATGATGCAGCCGCAGGCTTATCTGACCATTCTCGGTGTGGTGCTTGCAGGATGGATGATGGCCAAAGGCATTCGCTTAGCTTTGCTAATTACCATCCTGATCGTTGCCGCCTTAGGCATCGTCACCGGTGTGACCCCGACAGACGGAATTCACAATCTCTTCTCCACCGACTTCAAACTCCTTCCGACCGAAACTATCTTCCAAGTGGATTTCAACAAGATGCTGACCGTCGGTATTGTCGGCGTGCTCTTCTCGATTACGATGGTGGACTTGTTTGACAACATGTCAACTTTAATCGGCTTGTCTTTCCGAGCCGGTTTCATGGATAAGAGCGGTAATATTCCCGGACTTGACCGAGCCCTTATTTCTGACTCTATCGCCACTATGGGCGCCGGTATCATTGGTACACCGACTTCTACCGCGATTCTGGAAAGTGCCGTCGGTATTGAAGCTGGTGCCAGAACCGGTCTTTGCGCTCTGTTCCTCGCCGGTTTCTTCGCCTTGACTTTGTTCGTCGCTCCGCTGCTCACCTTAGTTCCCGCCTTTGCGACCGCCTGCGTTCTGATCATCGTAGGTTACATGATGCTCCAAGGTACTGCCTCCAGAATTAATTTTTCTGATGTAACGACCGGCCTTCCCTGCTTCTTAACGATCTTCATGATGCCGTTTACCTTCAACATTGCCACAGGTCTGGCTTTCGGCGTCATCAGCTTCGTGCTTCTGAAGCTTCTGGCAGGTAAGAAGGAAGAAATCACGCTCACCATGGCTGTTCTTGCGGTTGTCTTTGTGGGTATTTTGATTTCACACTAACTTTCAGCTAACCGTTTCGAACAAAAGTTCACAGCAGATCGGACAAGAATGCCTTATCCTTGTCCGGTCTTTTTATATGAATTTGAAGAATTACAGATGAACAGCATGCAGGAAACAAACGCTGAACTGACTCTCGACCACTTCGGAAATGACCCGATCACCCGCGTTGAAAAAGCTCTCTCTGGTTTAAGAGAAGGTAAAGGCGTGGTCGTGCTTGACGATGAAAGCCGCGAAAACGAAGCCGACTTAATCTACTCTTCCGATCATCTGACAGAAAAGCAAATGGCTCTGATGATCCGTGAATGCTCCGGCATCGTCTGCGTCTGCCTTCGTGACGAAGACTGCAAACGCTTAGAGCTTCCTCAGATGGTTGCTTCCAACTCCAACACTCAGGGTACTGCTTTTACGGTATCCATTGAAGCTGCTCACGGCTGCACCACCGGTGTCAGCGCTAAAGACCGTGTCACAACGATCAAAGCCGCTGCCAATCCCAACGGCAAACCCGAAGATCTTCTTCGCCCCGGCCACGTTTATCCTCTTCGTGCCCGCTCCGGCGGTGTGTTAGAGCGCAGAGGCCACACTGAAACAACGGTTGATTTGATGAGAATCGCCGGTCTAAATCCTTGCGGCGTTCTTTGCGAACTGATGAATGAAGACGGTACGATGGCGCGTCTGCCGGAAGCATTGGCTTTCGCAAAGAAACACGATCTTCCGATCATTACAGTTGAGGACCTCGTTAAATATCGTCAAGAAAAGAACGTCTGATCATTAAGTTAGCCAACCGAAGAAGTTTCTTCGGCGGTAAATCGCATGATTTTTGGAGGCTTCCGATATGGAATCGGGGGCCTTTTGTATTTCCGGCTGCTGCACCTCTCACGTGTCTCAGGCTTCTTTGTAATACTTCAGCCTGAAGATGGTTGCGCCTAAGGAAGCGGCAACAATAATCAAAATACCTAATAACGTGAATGCGTCCGGAATTTCGTCAAAGAACAGATAGCCGAATATCACGGCAAAGATCACAGCACTGAACTGCAGGGAAGCACAAAGCAGTGTTGTGCCTTTCTTCCAGCCGATGTTTTGAGTCCATTGACCTAGCGCGGTAAAAACGCCCATAAGAAGAACCGGAATCGAGAAAACATGCTCTGCCTGCAAACCTTTTGAAAATATCAGAGTCGCCGCCGCGCCCGACAAGGTACATGCCAAAGCAAACCAAAAGAGCGTTCGAATAGATGGTTCGCCCTTTAGCCCCAGAAGTCTCAAGGAAATACTCGAACCGGAACTCAAGGCTCCGGATAAAAGTCCGAGCCCAACATAGAGAGAATTTTGATCGGCCACATCAGGTCGGAGGACAAGCAGGACACCCGCAAATCCGATCAGTAAAAAAGCAAACAGCCTTTTTACCTTTGAATAAATACCAACCGAAAACCCACAGGCCTAGAAACAGAGGACCGGTGTACTGCAGTGTCTGCGCCGTAGAAAGAAGAATATGACGGGCAACCAAAATATTGATGCTCAATGCTCCGACGCCGCATAAGGCACGCGAGAGCTGAAGCGTAGGTTCAAGCGTCTTAAGAGAAGTTTTTGTGGCTGCGACAAGGCAGATGGCTACGGACAAGACAATGATGGAGCGCAGAAGGAAGATTTCGTAGAAAGCCATCGACACCGGCATCGCCTTGACGGAGACGTATGCGCAGCTGATAAAAAATGTAGAGAGAACAATCCAAAAAGAACCCATGGCCGTATTTCTGTTTCTTGCCAGTCGTAGATACAAAAATATACCGTGAGTTACGCCGTCTCCTCAATTTTTAGGACAAAACAAAACCGGCGTCGGCTGAAAATTTTCAGCCGTCACGCCGGTTCTAAACCGCTAAGGTAAGGTTATTTGCCCAATGTCAGCAATTTGCCGGAGAACTGACCCAGCCATCCGTCGCCGAATGCATCATGTGCATAGTGACGGAATTCATTGCCGGCCTGCTGAAGTTCGAGTTCGTTTTCAGGCGTCATATCGCCGGTGCCGAAGCCCAGCATGTCTGTAACGAATACCAAAGTACGAACTTCCTTGTCATTCTTCATGACCGGAGCCACGAGGAAGAAGTCATTGGCTTCAACGTTCTTACGGTCAGCGCCGAAGAGCTTGAAGTAATCATTAGCACGAAGGATGTTCGAGCAAAGAATGACCTTCGGGCTCTTTTCAGCGACTGCAGCCTGAAAAACCTGACCTCTCTGAGCAACGAGGAAATTCAGGAAATCGCGGTAAGAAGGCAGTCCGGTGTACTTAGCCATTGTGACTTCGCCGTCAGGCGTCGTAACAGCGGGGTTTTCCATCCAGACGTTCGTTGTAATCATTCCGGTGCAGAGCGGAGAAGCACTCAGCAGAAGAATCGGCTGTTTGTCTTCCTGTCCTTCGGGTTTGAAAACAAGAGAAGTTTCTGCTTCAGGATTGCCTGTAATGCTGTTAATCAAACGAGTAACGGATTTGGTGCAGGGGCATGTTGTAGGCAGTGCGCGCTTTAAAGCATCGATATTCGTAACTGGGTTTGCAAAGACTTTTTCCGGATCGATCGGCAGCGGGCAGCAAGCGCTGGGGTCTACGACCAGCCAAATCGGTGCATTGGGATTGCCGCCCATGCAGCCGGAAAAAGAGCTGATGAATTGAGTAAATAACTCAGGAACTTGAACCATTTCGATATCCTCCAAATTAAAAATATTCTTTTTGCCGCGCACCCGACTTTGTGCGAGAAAAACGCCCGCTCACCCGAGGCTGCTCATGTATAAGCAGCCCTCAGACGGAACCTTTAAAGTCGGCTGACTCGGAACAATTATTTTTTGCTGCAGCCGCAACCGCATCCGCAGTCTGTGGCAGCTTCGACTTCTGCATCCATCAGAGCTTCGGTTTCAGCTTGTTCAGCTTTTTCCTTTTCTTTCTTTTCGACCTTGTTGCTGACGGGACCGCAGTCGGTAGCAGCCTCGACTTCAGCGTCCATCAGGGCTTCGGTCTCGAGTTGTTCTTTCATTACTTCGTCTTTTTTATCTGCTTTGGTCATTGATGCTCCTCAAACATAGTTTTATTGAGACCCCTTCGCCTCAACACGTATTTCACGATTCACTTTAACCTCAGAGGGATCGGTTAGGTGTGAAGAGGCCCGAAAACGGGCATCTAAATTCGATCGCGTGAATGTGCAGTTACGACCAAATCTCTGTTTGCTCGTCAATTTTCAGGCGCAAATGCAAAGATCTTATTGGAGCTACGGATACTCCCGTCTAATAGTGGTGATTTTTTCAATAAAGATTGTTAATAATTCAGTTTTTTTGAAATACCTAGATAATGCGATTAACAAGATAGGTATGGCGAAACTAAAATTTAGAGAAGAGGAAGGCCGGAGATCGACAGCGAAACTTTCGAAAACATCTGACGAAGAGAATAGCTTACTTATCTCTTTGCAGAGTCAGTTCTGTAACGAAAAACGTCAGGTTGATTGCGAGCGGCCTTCACACAATGAGGAACAAAACAAAATGTCAGAAGAAGACTTTTCTCCTTTGACGGAATTCAAAGAAAGACTGGTAAGAACTTACGAGAGAGAACTCCGTCCTCAGGCACAGAGAAAAGCTGAGGAAATCATGCAAAGCTCCACTGAAAAGTTCTGCCAAAGATGGAAAGAGAATTTCATCAAAGGCTACATCAACGGCATGATTGACGCACGAGTCTCTTCCTCTAGCTCTTTCATCGCTAACAATGTTCTTCCGCTTGGAGCAATTTCTTGCTATTGCGATTTGTCCATCGAAGAATTCCAAGAACTTAAGGAATACATCAAAGAGTTGGAAGCTGCTTCTTAATTTATGACCTTTCGACCTCAGCTATGAAAAAGAGGACGGACGGAGGTCAAATATTGGTTTTATTTCGCGGAGTGCTTCGTGTAACGTCATTGTTTGTTCACAGTTAAGAGCTCGGCAAACAGCCGGAATTTTCGGCTTGTGACATTTATTCTGAAGATCTAGTGACTCGAAGGTAACAAGTACGTGGTTTTCCGAATGCACTAGGAGGTAGGCAATAAGCCAAGGGTCTGCCCCACTAGCAAAAAGATCAACATTTTTTGACCAACGCTCAGGGTGAGATGTTACGTGTTGAAGTACCTCTGCGTATTTTCCCTGCACGTCCTCTGTGTACGGACTCGTCACTAAATCTTCCCTTTCCTTTATCCATACGGAAAGTTCGTCGTCACCCTGAGTCAACTCTTTAAATACCGGCTCAATGAGCACAAACACATTTTTCCTGAGCGCCAAATCAACGAATTTCCAAAAGCCAGGATAAACATCGAAGTCATAGTACTGATTCTTGGAGCTAATCAGCGAGTTCGAGTCAAGAATATATTGCCTCATAACCTTAACTCCCGCGCCCGCTGAGCGAGACTCTTCTGGGGCAAAAGGGTGAGCCGCATGGCCTCGTTGTAACTGATAGTACCTGCATTAGCGGCCATGACAGCGGCATCAACCAATACTTTTCCCATCCGAGCCGTTTGCACTACCATATAACTCGGATGACCTGTTGTCTTCTTTAAGAAAGTAGCGTTGAGTAAACGCTCCATCTGACAATCAAAAAAGTCTCGACTTACTAAAAATAGCTCGTTGGCTCGTCTTAAAGCCAACCAAAAACTAACACCAAATTTTCTAGCAACTTCTTTTGTTGTAGCTTCGAGATCGTCCCTATCTTGACGCAAAAGGTTCCACTGCGTCTTAAATTCTGCCTTTGGTACTAAGTATTCGACGGCTACTTTGTCGCAAAATTTCTCGATTCTGTTCTTGTTCTGATCAGTTTCCAAGGGCTCTCCGGATAGACCTGTAACACCTAAAAGAAGGTGACAGAACTCATGAATCAGAGAAAAAATCTGTGCCTTGTTAAAGTCGTTTTCGTTTATAAAAATTAAAGGGGCATAGTCATCAAATAAAGCAAAACCGCGAAACTCCTTCGGGTCGAGTCGTTCTTTAGAACTATTGAGAACCATACGATTTTTTTGAACCAAGACGCCTGCCTTTTCTATTCTGGAGCAAAGATCGCGATAATTCTCTTCCGGATTCGATACGATTTTTCGTACTCCTAAAATCTGGCGAAGGACTTGAGCCCCCTCTTCGGCTTTCATTTCTAGTGTCAGTGCGTTTTTATATCTAAAAGCCGGGTAGTCGTTTTCTTCAAAAAACTCACTTACTCTTGACATTCCTTGGCATGCTGTATGGTTTTACGAAGGCCAAGACTAATGTCTTTTACAAGATGATCACCAACCGTCCTGAAATCCGGAAGGTCGAGAGTATCTTTCGGAGGTTCCGAAAGACAAAAATAGCCGAATGGAACACCCAATTTTTTAGAGAGTAGCCGTGTCTGCACAATCGAGGGCTTCTTCTCTCCGCTCAACCAAGATTCAACCGATGGCCCCAGCCCACCGAGCTGGTCGCTAGTAACCTTCGCCCGC
>ERZ791903.3144-NODE-3144-length-10834-cov-3.733463_pt1 | contig 10834 bp, 10 predicted proteins | sample MGYA00510148_ERZ791903 | MGnify/ENA primary metagenome ERZ791903 (study PRJEB30046, sample SAMN00792080) | human gut metagenome | study: EMG produced TPA metagenomics assembly of the A metagenome-wide association study of gut microbiota in type 2...
GCGGCATGGATGCCGCTTTAGAAGCAATGCATACATGGAAGTATGCTTTGCTTCGTTGGCGTATAAATAATAAACATTTCTCAGAGTCCTTAGAACAACTTGCTTCGTACAACGGAGCTGATATGTATAAATATAACATGATATACACTTTTAAAATAAATCAGCATGTTTTGACACCTGAATCATAATTAGGAAACTTAGTTCTTATTAATGCTTACTATGGAAACAGAGGCTCCAGGATAAGGTTGCCGATTATGACGGATAGCTCCGCGAAAGGACATGGCTTTCCCTGCTTTATCCAGTCGATGTAGACGGAGCTGGCACCGCTCAGATAGAACTCTACCTTAAATTCCGTGATATAGCGGTTCTCCTCAGACGGATGGAGACTTTCTATCAGCTGGCGTTTAAATACCTTCTTAATCTTTTCAGCAAGAAAATGATAGTTATGTACCGACACGATGCTCTCACAGAACTGAGGATTGCTTGAGTAGATTGAGTTGATGAACTGTATAAAATAGTAAGGATTAATTCCGTACTCGGATATGATACAATTTTTGAGGTAAGCGTCTATATTCATGACAAGCTCATTTTCCATCTCGGTTATTATGTCCTCTATGGTGTTATAGTGGGCATAAAATGTCTTGCGGTTGATTCCGGCTGCATCGGATATTTCCTTGACTGTTATCTTGTTGATGGGCTTGTATGCCAGAATGTTGAATAACGCATCTCGGATAGCCTTTTTTGACTTGACAACACGCATGTCCTGATTGTTCATGTTAATCCTTTCTGATACTTTTAATAATTAGGTAACACATGAGTAAAAAAGTGTCCATTGACCGTATAATCTGCTTTGGGTATAATTATATCTGTATTTTGGGAAAAAAGCAACAAATGTCCGTTAAAGTACGAAATTATTAATCAGGCTATGGAGGTGAAGGCGTGAGCAAGGTAGGACTTGTATTAGAGGGCGGCTCCTTCAGAGGAATATTCACTGCCGGTGTCCTTGACTCATTATTGGAACATCATATTTCATTTCCTTATGTTATCGGTGTGTCCGCCGGTTCGGGCAATGCAGTGAATTTCATTGCAGGTCAGGAGGGCAGAACAAGGAAGGTTATAACACATGAGAATGCGGACGCATATTACGGGCTCGGAACACTAAGAAACAACGGTAAGGTTCTTGACCTTGACCAGATGCTTGCCTATGACAAGGAACCGCTTGATTTTAATCGATTTTTTGCGTCGGATGTTGAGAGTGAGTTCGTCGTAGTCAACTGCGAGACGGGTAAGGCTGAATATCTTTCGTCAGATGGGACTTCCGAGAGTATTCTGCAGATTTGCAAGGCATCGTGTTCGGTACCTCTTATGTGTGCACCGGTTAAGATTGGAGATAAGGCATATCTTGATGGAAGCATTGTGGATTCAATTCCGTATGCCAGAGCTATCGAGAAGGGCTGCGACAAGGTCGTGGTTATTCAGACACGCAAGGCAGGTGAGGCTCCTACGGATTATTCTAAGATGAAGCTGCTTTTAAATGTGTGCTATCATTCAACCTATCCGAAGGTGGCAGAGGCCATGGTGGAGCGCCGCTACAACTATGATAAGCAGATGCGCCGCTTAGAGGAGTTAGAGCAGGACGGAAAAGCGCTTATAATTCGCCCTGAGATTGGAAGCATCGGTCACTTTGAAAATGATGTCGAGAAAATTAATGATTTCTATAAGCATGGCTATGAGCTTATGGAGAAAAATATGGACAGATTACGGGATTTTATTGAATCATGAAAAATTTTTTCGCAAAACTTGGCGACAGGTGCCTTGGAGCATTTATTCATGCGGCATTTTTTATATGGACGGGAATAACGCATGTGCTCTACCTGCCGAAAATTACATACGAGGATAAATCGGTCAGAAAGCTTTTAAAGAAACCGTGCATTCTCATAGCTAACCACACAAGCCACAACGACGGCTCATTTATTCCGCAGGTGTTCTGGAGGAGCAGGATTAATGTGCTTGTGACGACGAAGTGGTATGATAAAAAGCTCCTTCACGTGTTCTTTACACATTTAAGATACATTCCTATCAATCTCAAGGAGATGGACAATTCCTGGATTGACAGAGCGGTGGAGGCAATTAAAAGAGGCGAGTCGGTTCTTATCTTCCCGGAGGGCAAGCTCTCTAAGGACGGTAAGCTCTCAGAGTTCCAGCCGGGCTTTCTGATGCTTGCACGACTCACGGATGCGCCTGTAATTCCGCTTGCAATTTCCGGTGGTTACCGCAAGTTCCATCGACAGAAGGTTGCAGTGGGTTCAGTAAATACTTTTGATGTACACGCAAAAGGAAGACCTTCCGCGATACTTCGCGAAGGTGCAGCAAGCTGTCAGAGACAGCTTGAAAATATGCTTCATGAAAACAACAGACCGGATGAAGCACCGGCAGAATAATTTTATTGATGGAGAAAGGAAGAAACACTATGAACGAGCAGCAGATTAGAGAAAAGATTAAGGAGCTTCTTATTGACAGCCTTGGTATTGAGGCAGAGGTTTTAACAGATGATGTACCTCTCTTCGGAGATGGAATTGGTCTTGATTCCATCGATTCACTTGAGATGATTGCAGCAATCGACAAGGAGTTCGGCGTATCAATGACAGGCGTTGGCAAGGAGCCATTCTACAACGTAGCAAGCCTTGCAAAGTATGTAGCAGAGCATAAGTAAGAAACATGAATGTCTGTCGGACGGCGCGGTATACGCCGCCTGATAGACAGTTTTTGGTTATGGAGGTAAATATGACAGAAAATAAAAATCGTTGTGTAATCACAGGTCTCGGAATGGTATGTGCCATAGGAAACAGCGTGGAAGAGACATGGAATAATGCTATTAAGGGAGTATCCGGAATTAAAAATACGCAGACAGTTGACACCGAAGGCTGCTATGCAACACTTGCAGCAGAGGTTCATGACAATACATTGGACGAGTGCCCTCATGCAGATGAGATGGACAGAGTCTCTAAGCTGTGTGTGAAGGCGGCAAAGGAAGCCCTCACGGACGCAGCATATACAATCACGGATAAAGAGAGCAGCCGTGTGAGCGTAATCATGGGAAGCTGTGTCGGCGGCGTTAACAGCGTTGAGGAATATTACAGAAACGGTGAGAAGGCAGAGGATGTAACTAAGATGCCTATTTCCGCAATTGCGAATGAGGTTGCCTATGTATATGGAGCTGACGGAATTGTCACGAATATTGCAAATGCATGTGCAGCAGGTACAATAAGCATCGCTTATGCTTGTGATTTAATCAGAGCAGGCAAGTGTGATGTAGCTATAGCAGGTGGTGCAGATGCTTTCGCTTCCGTACCTTATGCAGGCTTCTTATCACTTCACGCTCTTGCAGCCAACGGCTGTTCACCATTCAATCATTGTGACGGAATCACTCTCGGTGAGGGCTCAGGAGTTCTCATTGTAGAGTCCTATGAGCACGCTGCAGCAAGAGGCGCAAAGATATACTGTGAAGTTCTCGGCTCGGGCGTAAGCTCAGATGCACACCATATCACCGCTCCAAGAGAGGACGGAGAGGGACAGATGAACGCCATCCGCTGGGGAATGAAGGCATCAGGTGTTGATGAGAGCGAAATCGGCTACATCAATGCGCACGGAACAGGAACAGCCAAGAATGATATGGCTGAGTTCCTTTCGCTTCACACAATTTTTGACGATAAGAATGACAATCTCAGCGTAAGCTCAACTAAGGCTATGGTAGGTCACTGCCTCGGTGCGGCAGGCTCCATAGAGGCTGTATTTTCAATAAAGGCACTCACGGAGAACATGGTTCCGCCTACGGTCGGATATTCCGATGAGGACATCGAGAACCTCAAGGAGAAGGCAGGTAAGATTGACTTCATGCCTAACGAGGCAAAGGCAAAGGAGCTTGAGACGGTAATGAGCAACTCTTTCGCCTTCGGCGGCAACAACGCAAGCATTATTTTCAGCAAAAATGCAGGAGATGTAGAGCTGCCAAAGAAAGAGAAGGTATACATAACAGGACTTGGTGTGGTTGCACCATGTGGTAACGGCGTTGAGAATTATGTCGAGAAGTTCAATGCAGGCGTAAGACCTGAGAGCACATCCGTAGCTTCCGCTGTGGGCAGCACTGATTATGCGGCATGCGGTCTTAAGATGGCTTTCTACAGAAAGCTTGATAAGTTCAGCCAGTTACAGGCTGTATCGGGAATGAATGCCATTCAGGATGCAGCGCTCACAATAAATGATGACAATGCACCGGATATAGGTATTGCCGTAGGTACGGCAGCCGGTCCTCTTGCGACAATCTGTCATTTCCAGAAGGATTTGATTGAGGGCGGCAACATTGCAGGAAGCGCATTCAAGTTCCCTAACACGGTATATAATGCAGCAGGCGGTTATCTTTCAATCTGTTCAGGTATTAAGGGCTACAATGTTACTGTAACCAATGGTGCACAGTCAGGACTTTCAAGCATCGCATACGCAGTTGAAGTATTAAGACAGGGCAAGAACAAAATAATGCTTGCCACAGGAACGGATGAGAACTGTGATACGATGACAGAACTCTACGGCAAGCTCGGCAAGGTTGCGGCAGAGGTTGACGGAGCGTATTCAGGCATGACGGGATATGTTCTCGGAGACGGAAGCACAACACTTGTACTTGAGACGGAGAGCAGTGCAAAAGAAAGAAATGCCAAGGTATATGCAGAGGTTGCAGGTTACGGAATGGCTCACAAGGCAGTTGCGTTCGGTAGGCTTGACGGCTCAGAGGAGGCACTTGTCGATGCAGTGAGACTTGCGGCTGAGGATGCAGGCATGAAGCTTGATGAGATAGATGCCATTGTCGGCTTTGGTAACGGCGATGCGGATACGGACAGTCTTGAGCTTGACGCATACAGGAAGCTCTTTGGTGGGAAGCTTGCAAGCCTCCCTGTATTTACGGTTAAGGATACAACAGGTGAAGGCCGTGCGGCATCTGCTTCTCTCTCAGCAGCCCATGCAGCACTTATGCTTTCTGATAAGTATGAGTTGGCAGGAAGAGCATATAAGCTTCAGGCAGATAAGATGGTTCAGACAACAGTTGATACCAAGGCACTTAAGAATGTACTTGTCACATCATACGGTGTCGGCGGTTCATACTGTGCAGTGATTATAAAGAGATAAATTACGAAAAGAGGTGCAATGATGGGTAAGATTGCAGTCGTAACGGGAGCTTCTAAGGGAATCGGACGTGCATGTGCACTCCGCCTTGCAAAGGACGGCATGACGGTGGTTGTAAATTACAGCCATTCGGATGCAGAGGCAGCGAAGGCTGTCGAGGAGATTAAGGCAGCCGGCGGTGACGCGGTTGCATACAAGGCTGACGTGTCAGACCTTGATCAGGTTAAGGAAATGTTCAAGTTCGTATCGGATACCTACGGACGCGTCGATGTACTTGTGAACAATGCGGGTATTGTCCGCGATGAGTATCTTTTGATGCTCACACAGGAGAATCTTGATAAGTGTCTTGACCTCAACATAAAGGGATATTTTTACTGCGCACAGCAGGCGGCACTCAAGATGTTCAGTCAGAAATCGGGAGTTATCGTCAATATGTCATCCGTCAGCTCCAAGATGGCACTTGCGGGACAGTCAGTATACAGTGCAACCAAGGGAGCAGTCAACTCGATGACACAGACGATGGCAAAAGAGCTTGCAAGAAAGAAGATTCGTGTAAATGCCGTATGTCCGGGCTTCGTTCAGACGGAGATGGTTGAGCAGCTTCCGGAGGACAAGAAGAAGGAATACTTAAAGGAAGTTCCTCTCGGACGCTTTGCCGATGTCGATGAGGTTGCAGGTCTTGTGTCATTCTTATGCAGCGATGACGCAAGCTATATTACGGGACAGGCGATTGTGCTTGACGGAGGATTAAGCTTATGATGAACATTATGGAAGTCAATAAGCGTCTCCGCCAGAGACCACCGTTTCAGATGATAGAGAAGGTTCTTGAGCTGACTCCGGGTGAGTCGGCAAGAGGAACCAAGAACGTATGCATAAACGAGCCATACTTTATGGGGCATTTTCCTGATGCACCGATTATGCCGGGTGTTCTTATCATAGAGAGCTGTGCACAGCTCTGTTCGCTTGTCATCGAGGATGACGGCGTGGATAATGACATGCTCTACGTTCTTTTAAAGGTAGATAGCTTTAAATTTGTTAAGCCTGTTATTCCGGGCGATGTGCTCGACATAACGGTCAACAAGACAAAGAGCGGCGGAACCCTTACATATTTTGATGCTAAGGTATTAGTGGATGGCGAGGTCCGCGCGAAGGGCTCCATGGTGTTCACCGCGGTGCCGAAGGAGAGCGTGTACAACTAAGAATCAATTAGGTATAAAAATATGTGCAGGAATGGAGCTGTAAGTGCATAATGTTGTTATATTTGCACGCAGCGGCTTCGTTGTACGAAGCAAGATATTCTAAGAACTCAGGGAAGATAATTTATGGCACCGCCATCGATGCCAATCGCTCATCCATGAGCGGTGGCATCTAAGCCGACATCCGTGTCGGCTTTGGCTGGGCTGTAAACAGAGTTCTAAGAATATCTAAGCTTCTCCCAAAAGTCGCGCAGCGTGTAAATATAACAACATTATGCACAGCGAGGCTATGGCATATATTTTCACACGAGGGTTGGTTTGTGTGAGAAATTTCTATATTGCAGGTCAGACGGTAGGATAGATAAGAGAATAATAGAAATTTCGCTGTGTATATCGTGTTATATCCATGCATATCGCGACTTTGGGGAGAAGCTTAGTTGTTCTTAGGACTCTGCCTATTACCCAGCCACAGCCGGCATGGATGACGGCTGAGTTGCAAACAGCCATGGATGGCTGATTTTGCAACGGTGGCGGGAGTTGTCTATGATTTAAGCAGAGTCCTTAGAACATCTTGCTTCGGACAATGGAGTCGATGTGCATGGATATAACATGATATACACTCAAAGTTTAAAGGTTTAGAATAGGAGGATTAACATGGGTAAAATCGCATTTTTGTTCGCAGGTCAGGGTGCTCAGGCGGTCGGCATGGGCAAGGATTTATATGACAATAACGCTGCCGCAAGGGCAGTATTTGATTTGGGAGAGGCTTTAAGACAGGGCAGTGAGGCAATGTGCTTTGAGGGACCGGGTGAGGCTCTCACGCAGACGGAGAACACACAGCCATGTCTTTTTCTCACAGACCTCGCATGTGCAAGGGCTTTAGAGGCAGCAGGCGTTAAGGCGGATGTGGCAGCGTGCTTTTCACTTGGAGAGATTCCGGCACTTGCATTTTCAGGTGTGCTTTCTGATGAGGATGCATTCAGGCTCGTGACACTCAGAGGTCAGAAGATGTCAGAGTGCGCTGCAAAGCATCCGGGTTCCATGGTTGCCGCACTCAAGCTTGATAATGCAAAGGTTGAGGAAGTCTGTGCAGGCTTTAAGAATGTGTATCCGGTTAATTACAACTGTCCGGGACAGCTCTCATGCGCAGGAGCGGTTGAGGAGCTTGATGCGTTTGTCGATGCCATAAAGGCAGCAGGCGGAAGAGCGGTTAAGCTTGCAGTGAGCGGTGCATTCCATACACCATTTATGGCTGAGGCAACACAGGCACTGGCAGAGAAGCTTAACGATATGAATGTGTCGGCACCTGAATTAACACTGTACTCTAATCTTACAGGTGAGGCATATCCTTCAGGGAAGGCTGAGATTATTGATACGGTTTCTAAGCAGGCATCCAACAGCGTGCGTTGGGAGAAGCTCATTCGCGACATGGCAGCCAACGGCGTTGACACATTTATTGAGGTCGGCGCGGGAACAACTCTCTCAGGTCTTGTAAAGAGAACCTTAACCGATGTCAGGGTGTTCAACGTGTGTGATATGGCTACACTCACAGAGACGGTTAAAAATGTGATGTAATCAAGGAAATGTCGTATTTGGGAAGAAAATCCCGTAAACACGGCATGAGTTGCGCAATTGCAACGTATGTTTGCTTTACTTTTTCAAGAATTACAATGTAAAATTCAGAGTATAAATTCGGACACGTTACGCGTCCGACAATATAAGGAGGCAGTACATGTTAGAGGACATCTTAAAAGGAAAAAAGAGTTTGTTTGAGACAGGTATGCAGAGCGTGCTGCGCGGGCAGGAAAACAGAGTAAGAAGAATTGTGATTAAGCAGGGAAATCTTGTTGTGAATGAGCGCTCGGAGAGCAGCGGCGTGTGTGCAAAGGTCTACAAAAATGGAGTGAGCGGCTTTGCGTCGATGGCTGAGTATACACCTGAGGCGGCAGAGATGGTTTTAAAGGCAGCGACTGAGAATGCACATTATCTTTATAAGTATACGGAGAATAAGAAGGTGGCACTTTCGCCTTACGCAAGTGCGGACGCCTATGTGGAGTCGAAGAGATTCATCATCGATTTTGAGCAGAAGAAGCTTGTAGACCTCTGCAAGCAGGTGGACGATTACATAGTTAACAAGTATCCGAAGCTCACAAGCAGAACCGTTGTCTACAGGGAGGACACGATGGAGAAGGTTATCTGTACCTCCGATGCTGCGGACGGCCATGTGGCTTACCCTAGATGCGCCCTGTATTTTGTGCTCAATATGGAGTCGAGGGACGGCCAGCCTCTTGAGCTTATGGATTTGGTCGGAGGCTTCGGACATGCCGACGATAACTTCAAGGATTTGTCTGAGGTTTACACTAAGATTGACAATGTATACAAGCGTCTCTGCGATAAGGCGGAGGGAGTGTACGCCGAGGCCGGAGTTAAGACCGTAATTCTCGATTCGGATGTTGCGGGAATGATTGCACATGAGGCTGTGGGTCACACTGTTGAAGCTGACCTTGTAATCGGCGGCTCTGTTGCGGGTCCTAACCTCGGAAAACAGGTGGCGTCAGAGCTTGTGAGCATCGTTGACTATGCGCACACTGCACTTGGACAGCAGGCACCGCTTCCGGTATATCTTGACGATGAGGGAATTATTGCACAGGATGCGGTTCTGGTTGAGAACGGAATCCTCAAGGGCTATATGCACAACCGCGAGACGGCTGACCGCTTCGGTGTTGCACCTTGCGGAAATGCAAGAGGCTGGGATTTCTCGGACGAACCTCTTATCCGAATGAGAAACACGGTTGTCCTTCCGGGAAAGGACACACTCGAGGATATGATTGCATCCGTCGACGACGGATATTACCTCCTCTCAACGGGCAACGGACAGGCGGACCTGACGGGCGAGTTCATGTTTGGAATCACGATGGGATATGAGATTAAGAACGGAAAGCTCGGAAGAGCCATACTCGATACAACGGTGTCGGGAGTTGCCTTTGATATGTTGAAGACGGTTGATATGGTTTCGGATAAGGTTAAGTGGGAAGCCAACGGTACCTGCGGCAAGAAGCAGCCGATGGCTGTCTCAATGGGCGGACCGGCAATCAAGTGTCAGATTACAATAGGGGGTAGATAATTATGGCAAATATAATCGAGGTTTCGGATAAGTTAAAGAGTCTCATGGCAGAAAAAGGGGATATAAAGGCGCAGTATTCCGTTGCGCTCACACAGACGAGAGAGATTACGATGGAGAACGGCGAGTTCACTCTTTTTAGAACTCTTTTTGACAATGATGTGGAGATAAAGGTTATAAAGGACGGCAAGGTTGGAACGACAAGCCTCAACAAGTTCGACGATAAGGCACTTTCAGATGCAGTTGACAACGTGCTCGTGTCAGCCGAGGCGGGTACGGCGGATGAGAACTTTGACATTGCTCCGGGCATGGATGAGGCAAAGTTCACAATCGGTGCGGTTGAGCCTGACATTGACAAGCTTATGCAGCGCGCAAAGGAGCTTTCGGAGGACATTAAGAGCAGACATCCTAAGGTGCTTGTAATGCAGATTATCTTAAAGCATGTGAGCACTCATTCAATCTACCGCAACACCAACGGAAGCCGGGACGAAAAGGTTTCCGGACGATATGAGGTATCGGTTGAGTTTGCCGGAAATGACGGTGAAAATTCAACGGGTATTGCGGGTACTTTCGTCGCAGTATCAAGCCTTGACAAGCCGTTTATCGAGCTTGGCAGCATTGAGAAGGACTTAAAGGATGCGGAGGATTCACTTAATCCTATATCCGTTGACGGAAAGTTCGATGGCGATGTAATCTTCACACCGAGCTGTGCGATGATTATGACCTACTATGCGCTCTCTAATTTTGTCGGAGAGTCGGCAGTCCTTGAAAATACGGGCTTGTGGCTCGGCAAAATCGGTCAGAAGGTCGCAGCCGACAAGCTCACGGTTGCAATGAAGCCTTGGGATGAGAGAATCGTAAATCATGAGGTGCATACAGACGACGGTTTCCGTTCGGAGGATTACACGATTATCGAGAACGGTGTTTTAAAGAGCTACATGACATCGCTCTATGCAGCCAACAAGTGCAAGGTTGAGCGCGCGAAGAACTCGGGCTTCGACCTCGTTATAGAGGGCGGTGACGTGGCTCTCGCAGATATGATAAAGAGTATTAAGAGAGGGCTTATCGTCGGAGCTGTTTCCTGCGGTATGCCGTCGGGTAACGGTGAGCTCTCCGGAGTTGCAAAGAACAGCTTCTATGTGGAGGATGGTCAGATAAAGGGTGCGGTTACCGAGACAATGATTAACTTCAACCTTGCGGATATGATGCAGAATGTGACGGCACTTTCCAAGGAGGTGCTCTGTGACGGAACAATGGTTGTTCCTTACATAGAGGTGTCACATGTGCTTATTTCCGGAAAATAAGTAACCAGGCAATTGCGAAACTATATATTTGAAAGCGG
>ERZ791903.3159-NODE-3159-length-10766-cov-7.982541_pt1 | contig 10766 bp, 10 predicted proteins | sample MGYA00510148_ERZ791903 | MGnify/ENA primary metagenome ERZ791903 (study PRJEB30046, sample SAMN00792080) | human gut metagenome | study: EMG produced TPA metagenomics assembly of the A metagenome-wide association study of gut microbiota in type 2...
GCCGCCTGGGCGTGCGCCGCAGGGCCGACCTGCTCATCCCGCCCGAGGTGGATGTGTTCGAGGCCGTGCGCGCCGCTTCTGCCGGGGAGCAGCCGCTGGCCTGTGTTCTCTGCGACGAGAGCCAGTTCTTTACCCCGGCACAGGCCGAGCAGCTGTTCATGGTCACGGTAGACCTGAACATCCCGGTCATCTGCTACGGCCTGCGGTCAGACTTCTCCCTCAAGGGCTTCCCCGGCTCCACCCGTCTGCTGGAGCTGGCCCACACCATTGAGGAGATGAAGACCATCTGCACCTGCGGCCGCAAGGCCACCTGCAACTGCCGCAGGGTCAATGGGGAGTTCGTCTTTGAAGGCGAGCAGGTCGCCATCGATCTGGAAAACGATGTGCAGTACGTCAGCATGTGCCCCCAGTGCTATTTCAAGGCACGGCGGGCCTTTTACGCCAAACGGAACGCACAGTAAGTGTCGATCTCCGGCAGGCACAGGAGCCCCCCTTCCTGCATGAGAGCCCAGCCCTCCCAAAACTTTTTTACAATTTTCAGAGCGCTGCCCAGCCGGGCGGCGCTCTTTTTTGTGCGTCCCTTTTCAAAGTGATATATTAGTTGTATCCAACGGCGAACGTTTTTTGCGCAATTGATATATCAGTTTATAAAAGGGCGATATCGTCACCTTTTTCACACGTTGTATACAACAATATACCGTCAATTTCGCAATAAGTTACAAAACCATTGCAATTTTAGAGGTTCTGTCGCACTTTCTCGGCCCGTTTCTATGCAATCTATCCAATTATGCAGATTGCATAGTTTTTCGCTCCAAGTTTATTCATTTCGGCAATGCCGTCAAATCGCCGCAAATCACGAGAGCAATATTTGTTCGTTTTTTGTCCGTATCACTTCAATTTACATCTTTCTTTTTCCCATTCCTTTTGTTATCATATTTGTATACAACGAGCCTTGTGCAGTAAGGCCCGCTCGATGTTTTTTGATTTATTAGGAGGAGAACAACAATGAGCAAGGCAATTTCCCGTCGTGATTTCCTGAAGGTCACCGGTGCTGTCGGTGCAGCTGGTCTGCTGGCTGCCTGCGGCGGCAATGGCGGCGCTGCTTCCAGCACCGCTTCTTCTGCAGCCGAGGCTGCTTCCGTGGCTGGCCTGAGCAGCGATCCCGTTACCCTGACCATGAGCTGGTGGGGCGGCGAGTCCCGCCACAACGCTTACCAGGAGGCCCTGAAGGCTTTCTCTGCTGAGCACACCACCATCACCGTCAACCCCACCTTCGCTGCATGGTCCGGCTGGGAGGACACCATGTCCACCAAGTTTGCAGGCGGCGTGGCTGAGGATGTCTGCCAGATCAACTGGAACTGGCTGTACAACTACTCCGGCAACGGCCAGACCTTCCTGGATCTGAACAGCGTCACCGATTACCTGGATATGTCCCAGTGGGACGACGCAAAGCTGGGTGCCTGCAATGTTGCAAATGCACAGCAGTGCGTGCCCATCTCCATGACCGGCCGTATCTTCTACTGGAACATGACTACCTTTAACAAGGCCGGCATCACCGAAGTTCCCGCCACTGAGGATGACCTGTTTGCAGCAGGCAAGGCTTTCCAGGAGAAGCTGGGCGATGATTACTATCCCCTGCACCTGGGCGCATACGACCGTATGATCCTGATGGTGTTCTACCTCGAGTCCAAGTACGGCAAGGACTGGGCAGATCCCACCACCTCTACCCTGAACTACACCGCTGACGAGATCGCCGAGGGCATCGACTTCATCAAGAGCCTGGTCGACGGCCACGTCATCATGCCGCTGCCCACCTACTACGGTGCAAACGGCGACGGTGCTACCCACCAGTCCAACGAGTGGATCACCGGCAAGATCGCCGGCATCTTCGAGTGGGATTCCGCTGCTTCCAAGTACCAGGACGCTCTGGACGAGGAGAACAAGCCCGGCTTCACCGTTGGTGAGGAGATCAAGTTCGGCGATTACAACGGCGGCTTCTCCAAGGTCTCCATGGGCATGGCCATCACCAAGACCTGCAAGAACCCCGCTGAGGCTGCTACCCTGATCGAGTACCTGTGGAACGGCGACGGCGCTGCCATCATGGGCTCCGAGTGCGGTGTCCCCGCTTCCAAGGCTGGTCTGGCTACCGCTCAGGCTGCCGGCAAGATCAACGAGCTGGTCGCCGAGGCAAACGGCAAGGTTATGAGCTTTGTTTCCTGCCAGCTGGATCCCCTGTTCGAGTCTTCCGATCTGAAGGCTACCGGCACCGGCATCTATCAGGAAGTGTTCGATACCGTTGACTACGACAACAAGAGCGGCGCAGATGTTGTTGACACCCTGCTGGATGGCATGTCTGCAGTTGGCTACACTGTCTGATCTTCTTTGCTGACCTGAGTTAAACTACATATCAGGGGCATCGTCCACCCGTAGGCCCGATGCCCCTTTTTTCTCAGGTACAGGTTACAATTCTCTGACAAATCTGTTGCCAAAGTGTGACACAAGGTTTGTTGCACCGATTTTCACCAAAGGAGGATCCCCGGATGAAAGAAAGCAAAGCGCCCTCTCTCGGGCGTACCCCCGCACAGAAGTTCCTGGATAAGTGGCAGGGTCTGATCTACCTGATCCCCTGGATCATCGGCTTTATCGTGTTCAAGGCCATCCCCTTCGGTCAGTCGCTGTATTACAGCTTCACCGACATGAACTTCTTCAACGGCATCCACCAGTACGGCGTGATGAATTACGTCACCGCCTTCTCTGATGCCAAGGTCACCAAGGCTCTGGTCACCACCTTCAAGTACGCGTTCGTCACCGTGCCCCTGAAGCTGATCTTTGCCCTGTTCATCGCATACATCCTGAACTTCAAGATCGCCTGCGTGAACCTGTTCCGTACCGTTTACTACATCCCGTCCATTCTGGGCGGCTCCGTTGCCATCGCCGTGCTGTGGAAGGCCGTTTTCCGTGATGATGGTCTGGTCAACACCATCATCCGCGCCATCACCTTCGGCCACGCACAGGGCCCCTCCTGGCTGAGCGACCCCAACTATGCGCTGTGGATCATCTGCTTCCTGCGCATCTGGCAGTTCGGCTCCGCCATGGTGCTGTTCCTGGCCGCCCTGAAGGGCGTGCCTGCAGACCTGTACGAGGCTGCCACCATTGATGGTGCCGGTAAGTGGAAGCAGTTCTTCTCCATCACTGTTCCCATGATCACCCCCATCATCTTCTACAACCTGGTCACTCAGATCTGCCAGGCTTTCCAGGAGTTCAATGGCCCATTCATCATCACCAACGGCGGTCCCCGCGGTTCCACCACCCTCATCTCCATTCTGGTCTACAACTACGCATTCAAGTCCAACCAGATGGGCATGGCTTCCGCACTGGCATGGATCATGTTCGTCATCGTCTGCATCCTGACGATCATCGCCTTCACCAGCCAGAAGAAGTGGGTCTACTACTCGGATGAAAGGTAAGGTGTGACAGTATGGGAATGAAAGCTTCTAACGCCATCGCGACGTTTTTCAAGTACTTCGTCCTGATCCTGGTGGGCCTCATCATGATCTATCCCCTGCTGTGGATGATCAGCGCCACCTTTAAGGACAACAGCGAGATCTTTGCAGGCATCGGCCTGTGGATCAAGAACCCCACTCTGGAGGGCTACAAGAACGCGCTGAACAACTTCGGCGGTTCCATCAACATCCTGCAGGCCATGCTGAACACTTACAGCTACGTCCTGCCCAAGGTCATCTGCACCGTGGTCTCCTCCTGCATTGCAGCTTACGGCTTTGGCCGCTTCGACTTCCCGGGCCGGAAGATCCTGTTCAGCATCATGCTGGCCACCCTGTTCCTGCCTCAGGTCGTCCTGAACGTGCCTCAGTTCCTGCTGTACACCAAGTTCGGCTGGGTCAACAGCCCGTTCTATCTGGCCATCTGGGTCCACACTGCATTTGCAACTGAGACCTACTTTGTTTACCAGCTGGTGCAGTTCATGCGCAATGTCCCGCGCGATCTGGACGAGGCTGCCGCCATTGATGGCTGCAACTCCTTCCAGACCCTGTACAAGGTCATTGTCCCCATGCTGATGCCCGCTCTGGTCTCCTGCGCACTGTTCCAGTTCATGTGGAGCTGCAACGACTTCATGGGCCCCCTGCTTTACGTGCAGACCCCTGCAAAGTACCCCATGTCCCTGTTCGTCAAGCTGTCCATGGACGGTGATACCGGCTTTGCCTGGAACCGTATCCTGGCCCTGTCCCTGATCTCCATCCTGCCGCAGCTGATCGTTTTCTTCTGTGCACAGGATCAGTTCGTCGAAGGTATCTCCGCCGGTGCTGTCAAGGGCTAAGCACCCCCTCTGCGGACAGAACCATTGACTTTCGATGAATAAGCAACGCCCCCTGTGCTGTGCACAGGGGGCGTTGTTCTTATCCGCGGTGGCTCTTGCGGTATTGCAGCGGCCCCGTTCCCATCGTCTCGCGGAACACGCGGCGGAAATGGGCGGCGGAGGCAAAGCCGGTCTGCTCGGCCACAGCGCTGATGTTCAGGTCGGTGCTCTCCAGCAGGCGCTGGGCAGCCTCGATGCGGCGGCCATTGATGTAATCCACAATGGACTGGCCCGTGACCCGCCGGAACAGCCGGCTCAGGTAATAGGGCGACAGGTAGAACCGCGCAGCCACATCTGTCAGGGAGAACTTCTGCTGGTAGTTGGCCGCAAGGTAAGCGCAGATCTGCTCCACCGTCTCGTTGCGGGGGCGGATGTCCTGCCTTTCACTGCGGCACTCCTGCTCCACATAGTGCAGGATGAGGGCCAGATAGATCATGCCGGGGCTTTCCGGCTCGTTTTCGGCGCTCTGCATCATGCCCAGCAGAGTGCGCAGGCGGCCCGACCACTGCACCGGGCCGTACAGGGCCGTTTGTGCTCCCGGCTCAAACAGCGGCATGAAATCCCGCTGCATCAGGTTCTTGAGCACCGGGAGAACGCCCGCCGGGAACCGACAGCCGATGAGCTCAGGGGCAATGTGGCCCGCCTGCTGCAGCAGGCCCCCGCCGGGGCCCAGCAGCAGCACACAGCCCGGGTTCACCAGCAGGCTCTCACCGCCCCGCACCAGCGTAAAGCTGCCGCCGGACACCAGAATGATCCGGCAGATCTCCTCCTCCTCAGCCAGCTCATACTGGCCGGTCTGGAACCGCAGCGCCTTTGCCGTTACCTGGCCGCTCCATTTTTCCCGTTCCGCTTTCATCCGCACACCCCATTCAACAGTTTCTTTTCCTCAGTGTACCATGCCCGCCACCTGCGGGCAACCCATAATTCTTTCAACATCCAAGGAGGCATCCTGTTTATGAAGCTTTCCCTGATTCGTTCCATGACCCGCAGTGCCGTGTTCGAACTGGAAAACGGCCTGTGCTACCGTCCGGCACATCCCTTCACCGTTCAGCTGAATGACAAGACGGTGTACGAGGCCTGCAGCACCAACGTGTTCTCCCTGTTCAGCCTGCTGCCCGGCACCCCCTACACGGTTGCCGTGCAGGCCGAGGGTGAGACCCTGACCCTCGATTTCACCACCGAGGCCGAGACCTTCTTTGTAGACGCATCCCGTTACGGCCTGGTGGCCGACGGCACCACCGACAACACCGGCAAGCTGCAGGCTGCACTTTCCACCTGCCCCAAGGGCGGCACGGTGTATGTGCCCGCCGGGCGCTACCGCACCTCCAGCCTGTTTATGAAGAGCTGCACCACCCTCTACCTGGAAAAGGGCGCTGTGCTGCTGGGTGACAACGACCGCACCCACTACCCCATCCTGCCCGGTGTCATCCCCAGTGAGAATGAGGTGGATGAATACTACCTGACCGGCTGGGAGGGCAACCCGCTGGACAGCTTTGCCGGTCTGCTGAACATCACGCAGGTGCACGACGTGGTGGTGACCGGCGAGGGCACGCTGGACTGCGATGCCCAGAACGGCGACTGGTGGATCAACCAGAAGGTCAAGCGGATCGCATGGCGGCCCCGCGCGGTGGCCGCGGTGGACAGTGAGAACGTCTGCCTCCACGGCATCACAGTGCAGAACAGCTACTCCTGGACCATCCACCCCATCTTCGTCAAGCACCTGGACCTGCTGAACTTCAACATCAACAACCCCTACAACGCCCCCAACACCGACGGCATCGACCCCGAGAGCTGCGAGTACACCCGCATCATCGGCGCGAACATCCATGTGGGTGACGACTGCATTGCCATGAAGGCCAGCAAGGTGTTCCTAGGCATGAAGCTGAAAAAGAGCTGCGAGCACACTGTGATCCGGAACTGCCTGCTGGACAAGGGCCATGGCGGCATCGTCATCGGCAGCGAGATGAGCGGCGGCGTGAAGGATATGGTGGTGACCCAGTGCCTGATGGACCACACCGACCGCGGCCTGCGGGTCAAGACCCGGCGCGGCCGCGGCAACACCGCCGTCATCGACGGGCTGGTGTTCCGCAACGTGGAGATGCGCGGTGTCAAGGCACCCTTCGTCATCAACATGTTCTACTTCTGCGACCCGGACGGCCACGGCCCCTATGTGCAGTGCCGCGATGCCATGCCCGTGGACGAATACACCCCGAAGCTGGGCAGCCTGACCATGGAGGACATCGTCGCCACCGACGCTCAGTTCGCGGGATGCTACTTCGACGGCCTGCCGGAGCAGCCCATTGAGCGCGTTTCCATGAAGAACGTCACTATCACCTTTGACCCCAATGCCGAGGCCGGTCAGGCCGCTATGGCAGATAACCGCCCTCTGGTGAAGAAGCTGGCCATCTACGCCGAGAATGTCAAGGAGATCGACCTGCACAACGTGAAGATCGAGGGCTACGAGGGCGAACGCCTGCACTTTGCAAATGTCGGCCATTTTGAGGAGGACTAAACCCATGACCCATGAAGAAATTCTTACCATGCTGGGCGATTACGTGGACTACCTGATCGCCAATTCCAGCGCCGAAGCACCCATGTGGAACATCGAGAAGGTGCGCAGCGGCAAGCCCAACAAGTGGAACTACATCGACGGCTGCATGATCACGGCCTGCCTGAGCCTGTACAAGACCACCGGGGACGAGAAGTATCTGAGCTTCTCCAGGGACTTCATCGACTACTTTGTGCAGCCGGACGGCTCCATCAAGACCTATGACCCCAAGGAGTACAACCTGGACAACGTGAATCAGGGCAAGAACCTGTTCACCCTGTACGACATCTTCGGGGATGAGAAGTACCGCCGGGCCATTGACACCATCCGCAGCCAGCTGCTCACCCAGCCCCGCACCAAGGAGGGTAACTTCTGGCACAAGGATATCTACCCCTGGCAGGTCTGGCTGGACGGCACCTACATGGCCCAGCCCTTCTACATGGAGTACGAGACCCGCTACAACAAGATGCAGGGCTGCATTGACAGCTACAAGCAGTTTATGAACATCAAAAAGCATATGCGGGACGAAAAGACCGGCCTGTACTACCACGGTTACGACGAGAGCCGCCAGATGTACTGGGCTGACCCCGTGACCGGCTGCAGCCCCAACTTCTGGCTGCGGGCCATGGGCTGGTTCATGGTGGCCATGGTGGATGTGCTGGAGCGGATGGACGAGCAGCTGTACAACGAGTACCGCGGCATCATGGCCATGCTCAAGCAGACCATTGAGGATGTGCACAAGTTCCAGGACGAGGAGACCGGCATGTTCTGGCAGGTGATGGATCACCCCGGCGTGGAGGGTAACTACCTTGAGACCAGCGGCACTGCCCTGTTCGCCTATGCGGTGCTCAAGGGCGTGCGCTTGGGCTACCTGCCCAAGCGGATGGCTGCCTGGGCTGAGAAAGCCTTCTACGGCACCTGTGACAGGTACCTCTCCAAGAACCCGGACGGCAGCCTGCAGCTGGATGGCATCTGCCTGGTGGCAGGTCTGGGCGGCAAGGATCACCGCGACGGCTCCCTGGCCTACTACTTCAGTGAGCCTGTGGTCTGCAACGATGCCAAGGGCGTAGGCCCCCTGGTGCTGGCCTACACCGAGATGATCGCCCGCAAGTAACACACGAGCTTACAAACAAAAAGCGAACCGCCATGGTGACAGTTGCCATGGCGGTTCGCTTTTACACTTTTTCTTCGAGCACCCATCGTCCGGGTGCACATTCAGTATACCCGGACAGATGCCCCCTGTAAAAGGTATCTTTTGTATTGCTGTGATATGTTTTTTGTATGGCTCAAACTTCCGCGTGGGAGGCCGCGCTGCTGTCCTCATTTTCCTCATCGAGGTCAGGGCCGGTGCCCTCGTCCAGATCAAGGCGCAGGCGGTCGCTTTCCTCATCGGTCAGGTCCCGTTCCTGCCGGGCATCGTATTCGATCCAGAACTCCCCCCGGTGCAGGGCAAAATCAAAGGCTGCCATCAGGCAGGCCCCGCCAAAGGCGCTGACCATCAGCACGATGCAGAGGAGCACCGAAAGAAAATCGTACTTCCAGCGCTGAGGCCTTGCGGCAAAATACAGCACCTCGCACCCCAGCAGGATCAGCCCTGCCGCCGGGGCGATCTTCAGCGCAAGCTCCCAGTTGAAATGCGGCACAAAGAAATAGCAGAGGAACAGCACGCCGCAGACGATCAGGCAGACTCCCAGCGTCAGGGTGCCCACCCGGCGCACCGGGGCGTTTTCCGGGGCCTTGAAGGCCGGGGTCTCTGCTGTGTCATTCTTCTTCTCGTCCATCGTCTTCATCCTCCGGGTCAAGGGTCACCTCACCGGTCGTATCCGGCTCTGCCTTGCGGGCAAAGTGATCCAGCAGGCTGGGCATCTTCTTTTCAGGCTGATACTCCTGAAAATCGGTCTCCTCCGGGGCGGCAGCTTCCGGGGCAGCTTTCTTTGCTCTGGGGCCCCGCACCAGCCAGATGCCGCACAGGATCAGTGCCACGCAGAGCACGACCTCGGGCAGTTGATCCATCACCAGATAGATGGCCCGCCATACCGGAGCCTTCTGGCCCCAGCGCCACAGGATATCGCCCAGCGTGTTCATAATGATCTGCTCATAGGCGATCAGCGCACCGATGGCGATCAGGCACCAGCCCACCAGCTTGTGGCTGTCCATCATCATCCGGGCAAGGCGCTTGTCCTGCGGGTCGAAGTGGACCAGATAATCGTCCTCCGGGGCGGTGCCCATGCTGATCTGGGCACGCAGGTTGAAGGTGTCGAAAAAGCTGTACATGAACACCACCAGCAGCGCAAACGCGATGGGCGGGATCAGCATGGATGCCATGCCGATGGCAGCGGCCATCAGCACCAGCGAAAGGCCGCGCTTCATATATCCCTGATACATCTGGCCCGCGCCCGGGATAAAGGCGAACAGCAGGGTCAGGATGCCATTTTTCTTCATAATCGTTCCCTCATTTCTCAGTATTCGGGGTGTTACCCGCGATCTTATCGGTCACATCCGTGAGCAGCTTGTGGAGCAAAGAGGAGCCTTCGCCGGCATAACGGCGGTCCTGTTTTGTCTCCACGGGTCTCCCCAGCTGTTCCGGTGCGGCCTGCGGCCGGTCGTCCTCAATGGGGCGGTATTGCGGGGTATTCTCCGGGGCCGGGTCATTCCGGCCGGGCTCCCAGAGCTGGCTCTGGTCAGTTTCCAGCACGTTCTCCCGCCCGGCACCATACTGGATGATCTGCTGCAGCGCCCCGCTCCGCCACAGAGTCAGGGCCAGCACAGCGGCCACACCGGCCACAGCAGCCCTGCCATAGGTATTCTGCATCAGGCGGGCCCAGATCGTGCCCATCACCGCGCCCTGCACGCTCTTTGGCGGTGTTTCCAGTGCGTCGGCGGTCAAAAGGGCCGTGTAGCGGTCCATGCACTGGTCACAATAGGAGAGATGTTCGGCGGCTTCCAGCCTGCCCAGCTCATCCAGCCGGCCATCCATCATGGCCCGGAAGCCCGCGTCGGTCATACAGCCATCTTCACGAAACAATTCCATCTTCGCTCCTCCTTTCCTGACGGATCTGCTCCGCCAGCATTTTCTTTGCCCGGTAGATCTGCGCCTCCACCGTCTTTTGGGGCCTGCCGCAGAGGGCTGCCGCCTCGGCGGCGGTGCGGCCCTCCAGCAGCATCAGGCGGCAGGGGGTGCGGTACGGCTCCCGCATCCCCAGGATCTTCCCGGTCAGGGTCTCCTCGCTCATGGCATCCAGCACCTGCTGCTCCGGGTCGGAGCCGGGCGGCGCGCCTTCCAGTGCAAGGATATCATCTCCCGGGGTGTTCACCCGGCGCACCCACGCACTGCGCAGGTAGTCCTTGGCTTTGTTGGAAGCGATACGCGCCAGCCACTGCTTTTCGTACCCGGGCGGGCAGCGGTCAATGGCCCGCCATGCGGCCAGAAAGGTCTCCTGTGCCAGATCCTGGGCATCGCCCTCGTCCGGCACCAGCTGGTGGCAGACCGTATAGACCAGCCCCTGATACTGCCGCACCAGCGCATTGAATTCCAGTGTTGTCAACGGTCCGCATCCCTCCTTTCCTGCCGCTCTGTAAATGAATACGAGGCAGAGCGCGGTTTTCCTGCAAAAATTTTGAAAAATAAAAAAAAAAAATGGATTAAACCTCTCAGGCGCTTCGCGCCAGTACGGGTTGCGGCTCCCAGCATCCACTTCGTGCTGTAAACAGCACTCGTATCTTGCTGGCCGCGGCCCCAACAGCAACGCCCTTCATCCGCCACTGGCGGCGGTTGTTGCTGTTGCTCCTAGTAGGGGAGCCCTTGGCATAATGGGCAAGTCTCTTTTGCAATGCCTCAAGTTA
>ERZ791903.3164-NODE-3164-length-10750-cov-8.414586_pt1 | contig 10750 bp, 5 predicted proteins | sample MGYA00510148_ERZ791903 | MGnify/ENA primary metagenome ERZ791903 (study PRJEB30046, sample SAMN00792080) | human gut metagenome | study: EMG produced TPA metagenomics assembly of the A metagenome-wide association study of gut microbiota in type 2...
TTATATTCCAAGGGTAGAGATTGATAAGGTATTGAATAAAATAGATTAAAGTATGAAGAAGGCATAACTTCTTCGTCATTTCATTATTATTTAGAGGAATGCCTTATGTCTTTATAACCAAATAAAAGTACATCAATATTTAATTGATATGAACGGAATAATTCAAATCCTTGAAATGAAAAACATTGAACTTGAACGGACATTGTTCGTGGAGAAGATTGGCATAAGTTTCAGAAACTCTAATGCAGATGTCTGTAACCGCCTTGGGGCAACTTTTCAGAATTGCTAAAATATTGCTGGTAGAGCCTCAAAAGTTAATTTCAAAAAACAATGCGTAGTAATCCTAAAGACTTATAATTATGACGGGTTATAATTTTATATTTTTACAATACCTGAACTGTTTACTCCTCGTCAATTAGCCGAGAGTCTTATTTCTATTAATTCTAATTCGTCATTGAATAAATCTCGATTATCTGCAGAACCCCCATTGCTTTAATCTGGAGCTTTGAAGCGCAGGGAACAGCAGATGAGACGCAGGTGTATAAAAAAATATATGATGGAGGATAGTTCCTGAAATTATGGTAAGTATCCGATAAAGTACACATTGTAGATTCAATATAAAGAAACTCATACATCATGCTATATTTTTTGAATATAGTTCGCCCGTTTCTTAATATTCTTGACCCTATAAAATATAGATGCAGCAACATGGGTGTTTAAAGGAACCATCATTATTGCTTCTATTGTAAAAGCTGTTTTTTGCGGATGATGTGCAAAAATAGCTTTAATGTTTTTTTTGTGTCATCCGGAATAATCCCATTCCCCAGTCTTCCATTCTTTTTATGGAATATTGTTTACATATTTTTATTTTTTTTCTCCCAACCTTGCATTATGTACATGTCTTTTTTAGGGGAAGTTAAAACCTCTTCTGTTTTCCTCTTATTTTAGTCAGATTATGCTGCCTTTCTTATTTTCTTTTCAACCTTTTCTATCATACATACCACATTGGCCGTATGTATTCCAAAGAAAATCCAAAGCATTTCCGTTTTCCTGTTTCTGGCTTTTATCCTGGCCAGTGAGTAATGTTGTTTCTGTGTTCCAAAACTTCCTTCCAGGCGGGTGGCTCTTTCACGGCTGAGTTTCGACCGTAAGATCTTACGAATCGGCTCATCTTTGGCAGCTCTGCCCTTACGCTTAGAGGAAGTACTGATGTGATATTTTGTACAAAATTTCCGGTTGGCATTATTAGCATAGATTGAATCCGCTGCAAGCGCCTTCATTCCAGCCCTGGTCAGTTGTTGCAGATGAATACAGTCTTTCAAACGTACTCCTTCGTTAAAAGCCTTAAAGGAGATATGTTCTATAAAGGAGATTCCGTCTATCTGTATATTGTTGACTTTGGCTCCGAATTCAACGGATTTGGTTTCCTTGCCTCTGATAATGGGGCGAAGGTAATGCCGGTCGATACTCACGATACGGTTGGACACTTTTTTGCCTGCAAATAAATTCTTCCCTTGCTCAAGGACTGTCTGTATGACCGAGAAACGTCTTTGGTAATCAGAGGATAGTGTAAGCCTGTTCCTGTAGGATGAATGAAGCAGCTCCAGCTGGTCAAGTAACTTTTCCAATAACTGAAGTAACCTTCGTGTAATCATACGAGTCTGTGATTTCTTGCGTTTACGCAGTTTGCTATAAGCAAGATAGGCACGGCGTACATCAAGATACTTGTTACGGGGACGTTGTATGTGCAAGGTCTGGCAATGTTTGCACAGATGACGATGAAGCCATACAATACCTTCCCATAAGAGTTTGGTATCAGTAGGGAAACGCAGATGACTTTCATAACAGGTGGCATCGGTCATACAGACATGAAGGTTCTCAAGATAAGGTGTCCAATGCTCGGCAAGAATGAGCTGGAGGGACTCAACGTCAAGGCGATCCGCTAGTTCCTGACGAATTGCACTAACGATTTTAGGATTGGTTAGTGGATGAAGCGGATCAATCTGAACACCACAAAATAACTGGTAATGAATATTACCGTTTAAATGCTCAATCAGTTGTGCATCGGAAAAGTTGGTATAGGACTTCAAGACCATCAAGGCTATTTTACCTTCGGGAGAAAAATAACTTTTACGCCCAAAAGGAGAGGACTTCAAATGCATTTGTCGGGCCAGTTCCGAGAAAGGGAACAGAGAATGGAGGCGACCTAATTCACTCGTTGCAAAACTTTGACGATATTTTTTAAGCATATCGAACTCGGTAAAACCTAAACAAGGTTCGATTTCTGAGATTTTTTGTATCTTTACCATGTGTTTTTATTTTTAATTACCCCCGTTTTGGCCGTCAAACCGTTTTTTGGGGGGAATGCTTAAAAATACAAAAAAAGCAACTAACTCGCAATGAAGTAGTTGCCTTGAATTTTATTATTTTAGGAATATCCCATTTTAAGTTCCGGGCAGAGATATGATGGGTATTGTAAACAGCTAATCTTCTTAAAATTGCCATATATCGAAGAGGGCGTAAATTAAACTGTGTCATACGTGTTCTCTCTCAAGCTCATCGGTCGGAGAGCGGCCAGCGCCAAGGGACGGGTGGTCCCGCCCCTTAAGATGATTATAGCTGAATCCTGTTTCTTATTTATATAATATTTTGAGCACTTCCTATTAAATAAAACTGTATGGTGTACTTTTTGTGCGTCATTATCTTCCCCAAAAGTATTTCTACTTTACCTTTTTTGTTAATTCATTTAATTGTTCTTGAGCTTTATATATTTCCAAACGTTCCTTGAGAAATTTAAAAATTGAAGGGTGAACGGAAAACTCGTTTATCTTATTCCAACCGTCCCCCAACGAGTATATCAGTTCGTTGACAAAGGCCTCGTCAGGGGTTATGTCGCTGAGTATTTCTCGCACATACACTTTGTGGTTAATAGAATGAAAATTCCCCTTTGTATTTGGGCCAGCGCAATACTTCCACAACTTCGCATCCTGTTTCCAGTAATGTACATTAACGCATGCAGCCAATGTTTCCTCGCTGCGACCTGCAGTTCTGAAGTCTTGCCCTTTCTTGATATTATACTTACTAGTTACAAATCGCATTAGTTTCCGGGTAAGTTTCTCTTCCGGTGGAGCTTCCTTGCCCAGTTTCTTAATGTCTGAATAGAACAAGTCATGAGACACATTATCTGCATATTCACGAATACGCTGCTTGCATAGTACCTTTGACTCATTGCTTTGTACCATATCCATGAGGTCATGGTATACCTCAACTGGTACTTGTATATTCTTTAATCCCACGAGTGCCCGGTGTATTTCCTCCATTTCAGGGAAGACAAACTCACAAGTGTCATAAATGTTGTATGTGATACCATCCTTCTCAATGCAATAGATAAAGTTTTCGTTATATCCCTTCTTAAATGCAGGAATATGATATTCGTGCGATTCAAAATTCTCTCCCAAAACTGTAATCATGCCATCGTGAGTCAATCGCGGTTCTCCAACCTTGTAAGCTATCGATCCGTCTTTGCCAATGGTAAGTTGTACAAAGTAATACAGATTCTTTTTCTTTTTCTCTGCATACGTGATGACGCATCCTTTGAAACGGTCTATCATATACTGAGGCAGTGCCTCCTTTATACAATAGTCCTTAATCAGTATTTGGCGGAAGATATTCTTGATAGTGGCCGCCTCAATCTCTGATTTAATCATCACATCTTGGGTAGGAATTTTCTTTTCTATCAGTTCCATTTTCTCTTTCAAACGTCTATAATCTAAGGTTTGGTGTTCGTTATCAGAAAGTTTTTCCTCTTGGTCTTTATCACCAACGATACGAATGCAGATTTGTTTCCTACTTTTGTCCTTTTCATGGCAACCTTCAAAGCTATTGCCGAACAGCTTTTTGATATACTCCCTTGATTTCTGCTCTATCAAACTTCGTAACTTTTCCACACCTGTTTCGGTGGCATGACAGGCTATCTCAATCCATGAGCTAGAGAGCATATCACGCAACAGTTCATCTTCTTTCTTGAACTCTGCATCCTGTGCTTTCAATAATGTAGGCTTTTTGTACTCTATTGGATTAACAAACACGTACTTCGAATAGGTTGTAAGAAAGTCCTGTAGCACACTTCGAATAAGATAAGCCTGCGATTCCTCAAAGTGTTCTATATCACTGAATCCTAGGAAAGGTATGTGATTCTTGTTGTCTTTTCTAAAAATAGACGGATGGTTATAGTATTCCTTCGTTCCCTTCTTTTTCTTGGAAGAAAAATAGATTCGTTTTTCATCAAACTCCAAATGATATACCGGAGAATCTTTCTTGTTATTCTTTTTTACCTTGTCTTCCTCGGCAAAAGTCAATGTGCGCGCAGTCAAGAGATTATCGTAATCGAAACTAATATGCAGGCCCAACTCCTCACCTGCACTTCTCCCTTTATTATATATGCTACTGCAAGTGCCACAAATTAGTTTACCATGGGCATAGCTCAAGGTTTTATTACGATTTGGAATCATTGACAACAATAGGTTTAGCATATTGTTAGTATGGATACCTTCATCGTAAGCAGGACGATAGGTAATCTGTTTAATTTTGACATTAACTTTCTTCAGACATTCCTGCAGCAGTGCCATTGTGAGTTTCTCCTTCTTGGATGAAGCAAATAGGAATATGCGGTGTTTGGATGATTCGCCAGATTGTGTATTCTTAGCCATTTTGTTGAAAGCACAGATAGCACTGTTCGGGTACAAGCCTTCCAGTTTGCAATAAATACTTGTAATGTTGTCGAAGTCAACATTATCATATTCTATCTTGAAGAAATCGTAATCCTCCAGAAATTCTTTCCAGAGAAATTCCACTATCATGTGATTGGTTCTTATCTTTTCCATAGTTATTTTAAGTTGTTAATCTATCAAGAATATTCTGCACGTTCTTGTCGATGACGGACCCTGTTTCAACATCTATCAGACCATTTATAACTGGTAACTGGGGATTACTTCCAAGGGTAAGTGAATGTGAGTAGTTACCAGCATATCGAGGTACATTGACTATGGCATACTTGCCACCACAATCCTTTATCTTGCCTTCCCAAGCCTGTGCTTTCACATGCCTGTTGAAGTCACCATCCACCATGTATTTTACATCTACATACAGTCGGTCGTTCACTACCCAGTCGGCCCTCTCCCAAATCTCTTCTCTTGGTGAGCTTATGGTACAACCTGCGTTCTCCAATATAACTTTGAACACTTGCTCACCGAAATAGCCAGTGTAAACCTGTTGAATAATCTGTGGTGAGATGACCCATGCCTTGCCTTTCCATGCAGTGCAATAGTCGTTCTTCTCAAAGTAGTCTCGTATGAATTGCTGCCTCATGATAGCATCCATGTGAACGCACGAGTCTGTATAGTTCAGGTTCATCTTCTTTGCCTCCTCTGTTTGCACATAATACATGCGCATAGAAGTCTCAATATCCTCCCTGTTATCAAATTCTGGATGCTTCATCACATACTCACGAATCTTATGCACCCTATTACGAGCTTGACGGGCATATTCGTCAGTACCCTTGAAACTAATACCTACCAATTCACTAATATGTCGTTCTCTACGGTGTTCTCCATTTTTGAATGCAATGTCAACTTCTGACTCTTTACCATTAATTCGGTCAAGTATACATGGATCTTCATCTATCGACTTGAGCACATGTTTCAGCAGTTCTGTCTGAACTTCTGGTTTTCTGGCGATAATCATAGAGTATGCCATATCCTTACCTATAGCCACATGGATGGTCTTGTTAAACACCGTTGATCGAGTGATACGTCCTAGTGCCTGTACTGCCCATTTTAAGCAAAAGGCATCATAGGCAGGTGTGCTTTTCAATGCTGCTTTTATCTGTATCTCTCTACGTTTTAACACTTCGGCTAGGTCATCAAGTATACGATGATGTCTTCTGCGGAGTAAGTCACGCTGGAAGTCCGATTTTTCTTTCAATACCAACTGGTTGTCAGTTCCCAGAATACTTAATGAGATGCAAGCTTTGAGGTAATCATCCACATCCAACAGAGGGATAAAGTTCGTAGGCTTATCCATAATGATACCATCAAAGTTGCAGCGAGTGTCTTTGCGGTCTTTTGTATTTGGAGCTTCCAAACAGTGTTTCTTTCGGTATTTGGCATCGGTATCAAACAGATAGTTCACGCCTACAGCGCCAGACTGGTAGCATACAAAGCAGAACATCTTTAGTCCTGGCTGTTCTGCCAACAGTTTCTCTACAGTCTCCAAGTCATCCTTGAAATACTCACCACTCAAGAAACAGACATTCAATTCAGGATAGATATCCGCGCGCCTTCTTGTTATTTCATCGTTAATAACATGCTGCTCCATGACGTTGACCCCAAATGTTTCGCCACGCTTTGTCACTCTTGCCTGCTGTAGTATATTCAACACTTTCTTTATTCCTATACTACTCTTACCTGTATATGAGAATGGCTGGAAGTACAGCCATGCTCTGGCTTCAGGCTTCTTCATAAACTTCATGTAATGATTCAACATATTTACTATTCGAGCAGAGTTGTTCTTGTCAAACTTGTTTTTACCATCCATTACGAAGTCTAAACAATCCTTCAGTGCTGAACTGCACTTACCGAGGTAATCTTCCAATATTTCTTGTGGTTGAGTCTCTTCTTCATTGTAGAGAGAGAACTCCACCTTAGGGTTTGCATAGTTGAGAGCAATATATTCTTCGATTTTATGCAAAGTCTCATTGCCCATCTTCTCCACTTTCACGCCTTGCTTTGATATATAATTGAAATCATAGTTGTGGATAGGTGTCTGACAGTCAGCGGTAGCGCTACACATTATCACCCGGTTGTGATTAACCATCTCCAACAGCACATTTTCAGGCATGCACCTCATTTCGTGATAGTCGAAGCAGCACGAATAGCGGTCATTGTCATGAGAATATATCTCGATGAAGCTGATACCCTTATCATAGATAGACTTGCCATCGGTTTCTTTACTGTTATTAGAACGTGGAGTCTGGAAAGTGGTTCCGTTGCGTAATTCTTGCAGTGCAGAGCGATACTCCGTATTACCTTCGTTTATGCCCATATATTTAATAATGTGGTAAAATGCCAAATCACCCTCCAAATCAACAGCTGTATTTGTGCCTTTTTTCTTACGCAACTCGTTTTCTATTGAAGCATACACTTCTGCATGCTTATCCACAATTTGTACAAAGTCCTTCAAGAAGAGCATTATGCGGTTTGCCACGAATGATAAAGTTTTGTCATTTTGGTCTTTAGTTTTCTTCTTCGTGAGTAGGTAGGATGTGTATTCCTCCTTATTATTGTGAACAGAGAGAACAACATTCTCAGCAGAGAAAGTCTGGTCTTCGTCGTAAAAGATAAAGTTGCCATGATTTACATTTTCCTCCAACTCAAGCCCGCTCAATATTTTCTGAGGATTAATGTCATCAATTAACTCTTTCTTTTTCGTCCTTATTGCCTCCAACATGTCCTGAATGTTCATCTTGTGGTCTGCCCATTCAGGCATTTTCTGCATATCCATCACTTCTTGGTAGTGCTGACAGATAAAGTAGCACAATCCCCAGAAGTTAAAACGTCTTCTGCGACCACACTCACAATCAAACAGACGCTTCATTGCAGCCTCTTTCACACGATCAGACTCATCAATAATTACCAATGAGTTCTTTATATGCTTCCAGTAAGGCTGTGTACCTTTACGTACCAACTTTGGCGATGCCGTGGTATGCAGCTTTGAGGCAGTCAACACGATAATCTTGCTCTTGTAGAATAATAGTTCTGGATATAGTTCCTCCAGAATCGGACATTCTGTGAGTATATGAGAGGCTATCACCTCATCAGGCTCCTTCTTGTATTTCTGTCGGATAGGAGTAAACACCTTTCTGCGTACTTTCTCCATCAGATGCAGGCGGTTCTTGCCAATCTCCTCAACCATCTCGTCCGTAACATCGGTGTACGAGTATAAACGTTTCAGGTTTGCAAATGTCCTTTCACCTTGAAACAGTTTGCTCCCCTCCATCTTCATACGGATATCAGGGTCGGTGAAGGCACGTTCCCACTGCTCCTCTTGTGAGTACACACGTAAGATATCATGCTCCTTTAGTTTGAGACCATTCTTCTTTAGGTTCTTTTCAATATCCTCGATGGTAGCATCCAACTGTTTCTTGGCATCAGTCACATAGATGATACGTCTAGCATCTTCCTTCTTCAACTCCTCAGCCATCATCTGGCAGGAGTTATACGTTTTGCCAGCACCAGTAGGCAATGGCATTACAAACAGGCCGCGATTAGGTTGTGCAGCCTTAAACAGTTCTTCGAAAATATAATTGGTGTTTTCAGTCATGTAAATTACATTTTATAAGGTTACGGGATAAAAGTACGAAAAATAGTGCAGCTTCAGAAAGAAATAAAACGGAAATCTGAATACTTTCAAAGAATCTACCTTTGTCACAAGTGCAATTCATAGAAAAATATTATATTTGTAAAAACAGAGGTTGTACCTATTAAAATAAAAATTAATTTTCATTTGTTTCCTATAAGTAGGTTAGTCATTTATGATAATTGGTTCTATAAATTATATGTGCTCTTATAAACAGGTTTATTATATACCGTATTAACATTTATTATGTCCGAAAAATCACTCATTTTTCGGACATAAATTATATAAGTAGTAGTTTCTTAATTTTGGATATTTGTAAATATTATTTTTAATAATGTGCTATGTAGAAGACTATTTTATGGTAAGATGTCTACTTTTAGACCAATGAGTTCTCCGAAATGTATAAAGTCCATTTTGCATGGATATCCGGATTAGGAATGTACATCAATTTTTCTAATGCTGGAGATAATTCATCTTCTAGGCCAAAGATGTTTTTGTCAATATGGATTGCGGTGTTAAGCAAATCATAAGCTAGAGATAATAAGTAGCCCCCTCCCTTTCTTTACAAGGAGAAGTTCTTTAGATGTGCACAGTCATTTCCATAAAAGTAATTGAAGATTATTAATTGAAAGAGACGCTCCAATGCTATATGCCATGCTGGAATATATTGTTTGACTTTTTCCGCTATCAGTGCATAGTTTCCTTTGTGCTTAAAATGGGCGCCATCTGATAACTCATTTTTCCTGAGTAATACAGCAGAGTCTTCCTGTGCAATTTTTCTTCCATCAGTGTTAATATCGAATCGACGAGTTATATATACAGGCTGTCCGGCAGATGCAAAACATAATCCATTTGCAGGAGTTTCTATTTTATATATTTGCGAAGCTATTTGCATGGTTAAGTATTCGTTAACCGGCAATTTTGCACGCATTGGTAGTGAATAATTCCAAGGAACAGGTTTTATTATGTATGTTATTTATTCATTTCTTTTATCAAGACGAATATGATTGCAGTCTAAAACTCCTAAAAATTTCTCTTGAAGTCCGGATATTGATGTATGTCCCATATTGTGGAAAATTTCTTGCCGATTATTATATTCTTCAAAGCTAAAGTCTAAAAAGGTGGAACTTTTTTTCCTCCAAAAAGCCGTTTTAGAGCTACGGGACTATATGTTTTGTAGCCCAAAGCCAAAGTCGATGGGCAAATATACAATTCTTTCATTTTAGTGTGTTTTTACAGTTATGCTTCCTATTATATCTTTTCCTTCAAGTGCAGATAACATACTGAAGTAATCTTCTTCGTTTATTTTATATAACCGACAGAAGATTTTCTTATTTGCTCCTTCAGGTAGCAAATTTGTAAAAAAGGGGAATTAGTATTGGTTTGTGTGGGATTGCTGAGATTTAGGTAAAGTTAATGAGATGGTAGGGAGGGAAGGGTTGATAAATATTCATCATCATAACAAAACGTATATTCTTGTTTTGAATGTTTAGTAAGGATTCTGGCGTAAATTTGATTACAGAATATTTCTAATTCTCTCATAGGTATTACTGTTTTTAGCTTGTTTTTTTTACATTTAGGCAAATTTCTAACCCAAGTACTTCGCAAATTTTTTCTATTGTTTTTAAGGAAGAGTTTCCTTTCCCTCGTTCAATGTTCTTGATTGTGGATAAACTTATCTCTGATATTTCAGCTAAATCTTCTTGCGAAATTCTGAGGATACTTCTTCTGTTTTTCAATACTTTGTAAGACTCCATAGTTTGATATAATGAACTAATTATGCAAATATAGCGATAATGTATTGGAATATCTATAAAAGTTTAATATAATAAACTTCTGACTTGTTAAAATATATTCAATTAATGATTTGTTAAGATGGATATATATTTATTGATTTTCTGATATACTTATTGTTGTTTATATCTTGAAAAAGTTTATCTTTACACAGACAATTGTTATCTATAGTGATGAAATATAAGTAGTTATAGGTAATTTATCCTATAATTATTGATTTATTATAATAACTGTGGTAACTTGTGCTATTTTTGATATGCTAATAGATACTTATCGTATTTTTGGCACGAGTTTGGCGCAGTTGTTATATAAGTGTTTGATTTACAGTGCTTTTTGCTTTTGAAGAAGTCCACTAATATCTATAAGAAAACAGATAATATATGATGGAAAAGAGCCGTAAATCAGTGATTTACGACTCTTTTCGCGTTTAGACAATATTAGGTTATTGTGATATATTTATCAATATTTAGCTTATATTTGGCACGTGTCTTAATGAATGAAAATGTGACTCTTATTGACTCTTATTTGCGTTTATTGAATT
>ERZ791903.3179-NODE-3179-length-10708-cov-6.302732_pt1 | contig 10708 bp, 8 predicted proteins | sample MGYA00510148_ERZ791903 | MGnify/ENA primary metagenome ERZ791903 (study PRJEB30046, sample SAMN00792080) | human gut metagenome | study: EMG produced TPA metagenomics assembly of the A metagenome-wide association study of gut microbiota in type 2...
AGTTTGTGGAGCTGATGACCCGCGGCCAGTTCGTGCAGAAGGGCGGCAGCTACTATATTACCTATAAAGAGACCGAGACCACCGGCTACGAGGGCTGCACCACCACGCTGAAGATCGCGGTGGACGGCAGCCGGGTGGTCATGCTGCGGTTCGGCAAAAACGGCGGGGTGGGCACCCAGCTGCAGATCGAAAAAGGCAAGCGCAACCTGTGCCATTACGAGACGGGCTTTGGCTCTATGACCCTGGGCGTGACCGCCGACGAGATCGTGAACGAACTGACCGAGAAGGGCGGCACCGTGCGGTTCGCCTATCTGCTGGATGCCAACAGCGCCGACCTTGTGAGCCGCAACCGCCTGGAAGTGACCGTGACCCATGTGAACTGAATCTGCCAATACTGTGAAAGGAATCCGACCAATGACTGAATTTGAAAAGACCTACCAGAATTACAACCCCCGGCAGGCTGCACTGGACGAGGCCCGTGCGCTGCTGACCGCTGCGGCAAAAGCCGCCATGGCCGACGGCACCCTGCCGGAAGCCGAGCTGCCCGCCTTCATCGTGGAGATCCCCGCCGACGTGAAAAACGGCGACATCGCCTCCAACCTGGCCATGGCCGGTGCCCGTACCTGGCGCAAGGCCCCCAGAATGATCGCAGAGGCCCTGCTGGCCCACCTGCCCGACCTGACCGACAGCGTGTTTGCCAAGGTCGAGATCGCCGGCCCCGGTTTCATCAACCTGTTCCTGTCCCCGGCTTACTGGGCCGGTGTGGTACTGGGTGCCTGCGCCAACAAGGAGTATGGCCGCACCGACCACGGCAAGGGTGCCAAGTATAATGTGGAGTTCGTTTCCGCCAACCCCACCGGCCCCATGCACATGGGCAATGCCCGCGGCGGCGCTCTGGGCGACTGTCTGGCCGCTGTGCTGGACTGGTCCGGCTACGATGTGACCCGCGAGTTCTACATCAACGATGCCGGCAACCAGATCCAGAAGTTCGGCAAGAGCCTGGCCGTGCGCTACCTGCAGCAGTTCTGCGGCGAGGAGGCTTACCCCCTGCCCAAGGAGTGCTATCAGGGCGGCGACATCAAGGTGCTGGCCGGGGAGTTCGCCGAGATCAACGGCGACCAGTACGTTGCCGCCTGCCAGGGTATGGACGAAGAGACCCTGTTTGCCAGCGATGCTTTCGCACAGCTGAAGGACGCCCTGGTGGCCTACGCCCTGCCCAAGAACATTGCCGCTTTGAAGCGTGACCTGGGCAAGTACCGCATCGACTATGATGTGTGGTTCCATGAGAGCACCCTGCACGAGTCCGGCGCGGTGATGGCCGTGGTGGACAAGCTGCTGGAACTGGGTGCCTGCTACAAGGCCGAGGACGGTGCCATCATGTACCGCAGCGCGCAGTACGCTGCCAAGTACGGCACCGTGAACAAGAAAAAGACCGAGGACGGCACTGAAGAGGAGGCCAAGGACGAGGTGCTCGTCCGTGCCAACGGCATCCCCACCTACTTTGCCGCCGATATCGCTTACCACTACAACAAGCTGGCCACCCGCGGCTTTGCCAAGGCCATCGACGTGTGGGGCGCCGACCACCACGGCCATGTGGCCCGCATGAAGGGCGCGATGGATGCCATCGGCCTGAACGGCAACGATCTTGATGTTGTCCTGATGCAGATGGTCAACCTGATGCGCGACGGCCAGCCCGTGCGCATGTCCAAGCGTACCGGCAACGCCATCACCCTGACCGACCTGCTGGAAGAGGTGCCCATCGACAGTGCACGCTTCCTGTTCAACATGCACGACGCCGGCAGCGGCATCGACTTTGACCTGGACCAGGCCGTCAAGACCGACAACGACAACCCGGTGTACTATGTGCAGTATGCCCATGCCCGCATCTGCTCCATCCTGAAGAAGATGGAGAGCGAGGGCGTGCAGTTTGCCGGTGCCGAGCAGGTGGACGCTACCCTGCTCACCGAGCCCAGCGAGATGGACCTGATCCGCATGCTGGCAGCCTTCCCGCAGGAGATCGTCATGGCAGCCGAGAAGTACGACCCCAGCCGCATCAACCGCTTTGTCATTGATCTGGCCAGTGCCTTCCACCGCTTCTATGGCAACTGCCGCATTCAGGGTGCAGACCCGGCTGTGCAGCAGGCACGTCTGGCCCTGTGCATCGGCGTGAAGAACGTCATCTTCAACGTGCTGACCATGTTCAAGATCACTGTGCCCGAGAAGATGTAAAAAAGCAAAGGGGCTCGCCCTCTCCGTCATTGCTCACGCAATGCCACCTCTCCCAAAGGGAGAGGCCTTGGCAGTACAGATAACTTCCTGGCAACAAAGGCTCTCCCTTTGGGAGAGCTGTCTGCGAAGCAGACTGAGAGGGCGAGCCCATTGCCCGAAAATAGCAACATTTCTGGCTCCCCGACCGGGGAGCTTTTTTGAATCACAGCAAGGAGAACCCATGGAACCTTTGAAAATCGGAAACATCGTTCTGCCCCACAGGGCAGTATTCGGACCAATGGCGGGCTTTACCGATGCGCCCTGCCGCCGCCTGATGGCGCAGCACGGCGCAGGCTTTACGGTCAGCGAAATGGTGTCCAGCCGGGCACTGGTGTACGGCGACCACAAGACGGTCAGCCTGCTGAAGGCAGAACCCAACGGGGCACCCTATGGCGTGCAGATCTTTGGCGAGGTGCCCCAGATCATGGGCGAAGCCACAGCCGCTATGGAACCGTATGAGTTCGACTTTGTGGACATCAACATGGGCTGCCCGGCCCCCAAGATCGTGTCCGGCGGCGCGGGCAGCAAGCTGATGCTGGATCCGGACCGCTGCGGCCGCATCGTGGAGCAGGTGGTGGCCCACACCAGCCGCCCGGTCACAGTCAAGATGCGCAAGGGCTGGGACGCCGACCATGTGACCGCCGTGGAGTGCGCAAAGGCCTGCGAGCAGGCGGGCGCGGCCCTCATTGCGGTACACGCCCGCACCCGTGAGCAGATGTACACCCCGGGCATCGACCCGGAGATCATTGCCCGGGTAAAGCAGGCAGTCCATGTGCCGGTGCTGGGCAACGGCGACATCCATTCGGCCGAGGATGCCGTGGCCATGATGCAGCAGACCGGCTGCGACGGCGTGATGATCGCCCGTGCTGCGCTGGGCGACCCGTGGCTGTTTGAGCGGGTGAATGCCGCCATCGAGGGCACCCCGGAACCCAAGGCCCCCAACCTGCAGGCCCGCATGAATGCCCTGCGCCGTCAGGTGGAAGAGATGGTGGAGCAGAAGGGGGAATTTGTGGCGATGCCGCAGGCCCGTGCCCAGACCATGCACTATATGAAGGGGCTGAAGGGCGCTGCCGCCCTGCGGCGCTACTGCTGCACCCTGACCCATCTGGAAGATCTGGACGAGCTGATCGACGCTGTCTTTGAAGAGCAGCGCAAAGCCGGTCTGGACCCCGACGATGTGCGGGAAGTGCCGTTCCCGTAAAAAATATTATCCGTCCTGCCGGGTCAGCTCATCCAGATTCTGGGTGTAGCAGGGCAGGCAGTGGGCCATGAACCAGTCGGCCTCCGGGCAGTGCATGGCTTCCAGCGCGGCTTTCTGCTGGGCCAGTGCCGCGTCAAACTCGTGGTTGCCGCTGCGCTGCTCTTCCAGGCACTTGACCAGGGCACTCAGCCGGTCGGCAGCCTTGAGCAGCTTGGTTTCCTCTGCCGTGAGCAGCTCTCCGGTGAGGAAGGGCGCGACCTCTTCGGCCAGCTCGTCCGGCAGCATGGCCGTCATGCTGGCCACGCTTTCCCGCTCCATGGCCTTGTAGGCGTCGCGCAGGGTGGCGCTGTGGTACTTGACCGGTGTGGGCAGGTCCCCGGTGATGATCTCCGGGGCATCGTGGTACAGCGCCGCTACCGCCACCGTTTTGGGGCGGCAGGGGGTGCCGGTGTACCGCCGCGCGATCAGGCACAGGATATGGGCCAGCAGGGCAGTGTCGCAGGTGTGCTCACTGAGCGACTCGGCCCGGGTGGAGTGCATCAGGCTCCAGCGGGTGATATACTTCATGCGTGCCAGCAGGGCATTGAACGGATACAGCATGGCGGGGAACCCTCCTTGGATGTGTTTTCTCCACCATACCTGCCCGGCAGGCGCTTGTCAAGGGGCAGCGGTGAAGAAACGTCCTTTTTTCGGGCCGACCTGCGTGGTATACTGATAAAAAAGCAGCTTCCGCCCCGGCGGCGGAGAAAGAGGGTCCCATGGAACAATTCGGAATGTCCCGGCAGCTGCGGCTGCCCGGGCAGCAAAAGGATCGGTTCTGGCGGGCGGTGGTGCTGTGTGCGCTCACCGCAGCCGTTTTTTTCCTGCCGTTCTACATCATGGACGGCGGATTTTTCCACTATGCAGGCGACTTCAACAGCCAGCAGATCAGCTTTTACCGGTACATGAACGGCTTTTTGAAGGGGGCAGGCTACCCGGACAGCACCTTTGCCGGGGCACCCCACAACACCTTCTCCTGGGCAACGGACCTGGGCAGCGGTGCCATGAATGCCTACTCCTTCTACCTGTACGGCTCGCCCTTCTTCTGGTTCTCCATGCTGTTCCCGCAGCGGTGGCTGCCCTACCTGATGGTGCCGCTGCTGGTGCTCAAGTTCGGCGTGGCGGGCGGCGGTGCGTACCTGTACCTGAAGCGCTACGTCAAGAACTGGGATTACGCCGTGCTGGGTGCCTGCCTGTATGCACTGTCCGGCTTTGCGGTGTACAACGTGTTCTTCAACCACTTTGTGGATGTGGTGGCGCTGTTCCCGTACCTGCTGTGGGCGCTGGACGAGGCCATGTACAACAAGCGTCACGGGCTGTTTGCCTTCTGGGCGGCGGTGAACCTGCTCAACAACTACTTCTTTTTTGCCGGGCAGGTGGTGTTCCTGGCCATCTACTTTGTGTGCAAGCTCACTACCGGCGACTACCGCCTGACCGTGAAGCGGTTTGTGCAGCTGGCGTTTGAAAGCCTGCTGGGTGTGGCCATGGGCTGCCTGCTGCTGATCCCGGCGGTGCTGAGCCTGCTGCAGAACCCGCGCACCATCGACCTTGCGTCCGGATGGGGCTTTCTGACCTACGGCAAGGTGCAGCAGTATCTGGCCATCCTGCTCAGCTGGGTGATGCCGCCGGATTCTCCCTACCTGACCTCCATCTGGTCGGAAGGCGTCATCAAGTGGACCAGCATGTCGGCCTATCTGCCCCTGTGCAGTCTGGCAGGTGCGCTGGCCTACTGGCGTGCCCGCCATGGCGACAGCAAAAAGCGCATTGTGGCGGTGTGCGCCGTGTGCGCGCTGGTGCCCATCCTGAACAGCGCATTCTACGCTCTCAACTCCAGCTACTATGCCCGCTGGTACTATATGCCGGTGCTCATCCTCGCAGCGATGACCGTGAATGCGCTGGAAGATCACAACACCGATCTGGACACCCCGGCCCGGGGCCTTGGCTGGATCATGCTGGCCACGCTGGCCTTTGCACTGGTGCCCGTGCTGGACAACGACACCGGCACCTGGTCGCTGGGTGTGCTCAAGAACCCCGGCCAGTATTTCGTGGTGCTGGGCTTTGGCCTGGCCGGATTGCTGCTCTACCGTCTGATTTGCCAGAAATGGCGGGCAGACAGCCGCTTTGCCCAGCGCATGACGGCGGCGGTGGTGGCCTTTGCCTGCGTGTTCAGTATGGTGCACATCGGCATCGGCAAGTTCGGCCAATGGTACACCGACAGCGATCTTGTGGAGCAGGACAACAACGCCCTGCTGCTGAAGGAGGATCTGCCGGAAGGCGATTACCGCGTGGACACCTACAAGATCCACGACAACATCGGCATGTGGCTGGACAAGAGCTGCCTGCAATATTTCGGCAGCACGGCGGCCCCCAGCATCCTCAGCTTTTACCCGGCCCTGGGCGTCAAGCGGGATGTGCGCAGTGAGCCGGACATCTCCGACTATGCCCTGCGGGGCCTGTTGAGCGTGGAATACCTCATCACCACACCGGAACAGCAGGCGGACTTTGAGAGCCAGGCCGACGACGGCTGGGCCTATTATGACGAGCTGGACGGTTTTGTGCTGTACAAGAATAAAAATTACGTTCCCATGGGCTTTACCTACGATTACTATGTGACCGAGGAGACCTACGGGCAGGTGAACAAGAACTCCCGTGCCAACCTGCTGATGCGGGCACTGGTGTTCAGCGATGAGGACGCTGCCGTTTACGGCAAGTACCTCGCCGAGCTGCCCACCGAAAAGCAGAGCGAGCTGACCTACGACGCCTATGTGCAGGACTGTGCCGACCGCCGCGCCCAGGCGTGCAGCATGTTCCAGATGAACAATGCCGGCTTCCACGCGGAGATCACGCTGGAGAATGCAAACCTCGTGTTCTTCTCGGTGCCCTACGATGACGGCTTCACGGCCTATGTCAATGGGGAGCAGACCGACATTGTGCGGGTGGATGACGGTATGATGGCGGTGCTGTGCCCGGCGGGCACCAGCAGCATCGACTTTGTGTATCAGGCCGACGGCCTTGCCCTGAGCCGCACGGTAACGCTGGCCGCCCTGCCGGTATGGCTGGTGTACACGGCATACTTTGTGTGGCGCAAGCGTAAAAAGAGCAAAGTGTGACTTTGCCGGAAACCTGCAAAAAAAATTTTGCATTGCCTCTTGACTTTACGCAGATAAAGTGTATAATGCAATCAAACCGATGAGGCGGAAGAGAACCTGCACAGCGCATCTGCAGTGAGCCCGGACAGTGCAAACGGGCGAGAGCGGGGCAGAGTTTCGTGGACCGCCGAGGGCCGGGCAAACGGGAAAGTTCCCCAGTAGCTTGGGACGGAAGCCTCCGTTACAGGGCAGGGGAGTGTTGGCTCTCCGTGAGAGGCTCTGCGTTCACAGCAGGGCAAGCAAGGTGGCACCGCAGAATCGTATTTTACCGATCCTGTCCTTGTGGATAACACACAGGGACAGGGTCGTTTTTCGTTGGAAAGACCCGTCCCGCAAAGGGAGCGGGTCTTTTTTATGCCGCCCGCTCCGGGAAAGGAGTTAACCACTATGAAAACCATGAACATGATCTCCCGCCGCAGCTTCCTGAAAGCCGCTATGGCAGCTTCCGCCGTTTCCGCGCTGGCTCTGACCGGCTGCGGCGGCGCAGCGTCTTCCACCGCCAGCACCGCATCCGGTGCAGCCGCTTCCTCCGAGGCCGCTTCCAGCGCCGTGGCCGGTGAGACCTTCAAGGTGGGCATCGTCAACTATGTGGATCATGCTTCCCTCAACCAGATCGTGGCATCCGTGGAGAGCCGTCTGGACGAGCTGGGCAAGGAAAAGGGCGTCACCTTTGACTACGCTGATTACTACGCCAACGCGCAGGCCGACCAGAGCAACCTGAACCAGATCGGCGCCGACCTGGTGGCCGATGGCGTGGACGTGATCGTGGCTGTGGCCACCCCCACCGCCGCCACCATGCTGGCCGCTGTGGAAGATACCGAGATCCCGGTGGTGTACTCCGCCGTCACCGACCCCGCTGCTGCAGGCTTTGACGGCGGTGAGAACATGACCGGCACCTCCGACGCCCTGAACACCGCCGCCATCATGAACCTGATCCTTGCCGCAGACCCGGAGATCGACACCATCGGCCTGCTGTACGACCTGAGCGAGGATTCCTCCACCCAGGCCATCGCCGATGCCAAGGCTTTCTGCGACGAAAAGGGCATCCAGTACATTGAAAAGAACGGCACCACCACCGCCGAGGTGCAGATGGCTGCCGAAGCCTTGGTGGCTGCCGGGGTCAAGGCCGTGTTCACCCCCACCGACAACACCATCATGACTGCTGAGCTGTCCATCTACGAGACCTTCACCGAGGCCGGCGTGATGCACTTCACCGGTGCCGACAGCTTTGCCCTGAACGGTGCCTTTGTGGGTTACGGCGTGGATTACGTCCAGCTGGGCGAGGCCACCGCCGACATGGTGGCCGAGATCCTGTGCGATGGCAAGAGTGCCACAGAGATGCCCTACCAGACCTTTGACAACGGCATTGTGACCATCAACACCGAGACCGCCGCCGCCCTGGGCTTTGAGGGTGACAAGCTGGGCGCCCTGAAGGAAGCCTTCAAACCCTACTGCACCGAGATCGTGGAAGTGACCACGGCGGAGAACTTCTCTTAAAGATGCCTTGAACTGAAAAGCAACCTCGCCCTCTCAGTCATTGCTTCGCAATGTCAGCTCTCCCAAAGGGAGAGCCTTTGGCAGAACCGGGAACATGACCGCAATGCCAAGGCCTCTCACGCTGGGAGAGGTGGCACGGCGTGAGCCGTGACGGAGAGGGCGAGGCCGTGTAAAAATAACCGTATTTTAAAGGAGTACACACCATGCTGGCGAGTATCTTTTCGCTCAACGTCATCCAGACCGCGCTGGAGCTTGGCTGTATCTACGCTCTGGTGGCGCTGGCACTGTTTCTGAGCTATTCCATCCTGAACATCGCAGACCTGTCCACCGACGGCTGCTTTACCCTGGGCTGTGCGGTGGCCTGTCAGGTAGCACTGACCGGCCACCCCATTCTGGCCCTTGCGGCGGCCATGGCGGCGGGCGTGTGCTCCGGCTTTGTCACTGCGTTTTTGCAGACCCGCCTTGGTGTGGAAAGCATCATGGCCGGTATCATCGTCAACACCGGCCTGTACACCATCAATCTGGCGGCCATGGGCTTTTCCTCCACCATGTCGCTGGTCAAGACCGAGACCATCTTCTCGCTGGCCAAAAAGTCGCTGGGCTTTCTGGGCAGCTGGTATAAGCTGGTGCTGGTGGGGGTGATCATCGCCCTGGCCTGCGCCGCCATGTTGGGCTTCCTGGGCACCCGGCTGGGCCTGTCCATCCGGGCCACCGGTGACAACACCGCCATGGTGCGGGCCTCCAGCATCAACCCGGCCTTTACCATCACCGTGGGCCTGTGCGTGTCCGGTGCGCTGTGTGCGCTGTCCGGCGGCTTGCTGGCCCAGTACCAGAAGAGCTGTGACATCAACGTGGGCACCGGCATGGTCACCATTGCGTTGGCCTCCCTGATCATCGGCGAGACCCTTGTGGGCAAGCGCACCATGCTGCGCCGCATTCTGGGCGTGGTGTTCGGCAGCTGCCTGTACCGCTTTATCGTGGCTGTGGCTCTGCGCTTCAATGTGCCGGCCGCTGCTATGAAGCTGGTGTCGGCCATCATTGTGGCCGTGGCCATTTCGATGCCAGCCATCCGGGAGCATTTTGCCTTTGAAAAGCGCAAACATGCCGCCCGTGCCCGCCGCGCCGCGGCCGTGAAGGAGGGAAAGTAAGATGGAAATGCTGCAGCTGAACGACCTGCATAAGACCTTCAACCCCGGTACTGTGAACGAAAAGGTGGCTCTGAACGGAGTGAGCCTGCACATGGAAGCCGGGGACTTTGCCACCATCGTGGGTTCCAACGGCGCGGGCAAGTCCACCCTGTTCAATGCCATCACCGGCGGGTTCATCGCCGACGAGGGCAGCATCGTGCTGGGCGGGCAGGACATCACCTTTGAGCCGGAGCACCAGCGCAGCAAGGTCATCGGCCACCTGTTCCAGGATCCCCTCAAAGGCACAGCCCCCAATATGACCATTGAGGAAAACCTTGCGCTGGCCTACCTGCGTGCCGGGACCGCACCTCACGCCATTTTCTCCCGCATCTCCCGCAAGGATAAAGAACTGTTCCGCGAGAAGCTCTCTCTGCTGGACATGGGCCTGGAGGACCGCATGAAACAGCCGGTGGGCCTGCTGTCCGGCGGCCAGCGGCAGGCGCTGACGTTGCTGATGGCTACGCTGGTCACCCCCAAATTGCTGCTGCTGGACGAGCACACCGCCGCTCTGGACCCCGCCACGGCAGAAAAGGTGCTGGAGCTGACCCGGAACATCGTGGCCAAAAAGAAGATCACCTGCCTGATGGTCACTCACAACATGCATCAGGCGCTGGAACTGGGCAACCGCACCCTGATGATGGACGCGGGCCGCGTTGTGTTCGACGTGCAGGGCGAGGAGCGCAGCCGGATGACCGTGGACGACCTGCTGGAAAAGTTCCGCGAGAACGCCGGCAAGACGCTGGACAACGACCGCATCCTGCTGAGCAAGGTGGAAGCAGACAACTGAAAAGAAACTCAAAATGCCTTGTCTGGACCCGAAACCGTGTCAGACAGGGTACTTTTGATACAACAAGGATAAAACGAGATGAAAATAACGATCCGTACCCCGCAAATGCAGGATTATGACCGATTTTCTGCTATTATGGATCAGGTGCAGCAGATGCATGTCGAGTGGCGGCCGGATGTCTACAAACCGGCTAGTCCGTTGGTTACAAAAGGGTTGTTTGCTGAGTTCCTGAAAGGGGACAGCTGGTATATTGCCGAGACGGACGGCATCGTTGTTGGTGTTCTGGAAGTCTTCAAGCGCCATGTGGAAGGCCCGGCGCAGGTAACGAAGGATGTTTTGTTCGTCAGTACCATGGCGGTGGAGGAAGCGTACAGGGGCAAAGGCATCGGCCACCAGTTCTTTGAAAAAGTGAAGCAGCTCAAGGCGGAAAAGGGATGCGACACCATCGAGCTGCAGGTGAACGCCAGAAATAAAAAGGCGTATGAGATGTACCGGAACTACGGCTTTACGGAAAAGTCCATCAATATGGAACTGAAATAAGCAACAAAAAGAGCAGAGCGTTCCAGCCAGCTGGCTGGAA
>ERZ791903.3181-NODE-3181-length-10705-cov-4.560563_pt1 | contig 10705 bp, 6 predicted proteins | sample MGYA00510148_ERZ791903 | MGnify/ENA primary metagenome ERZ791903 (study PRJEB30046, sample SAMN00792080) | human gut metagenome | study: EMG produced TPA metagenomics assembly of the A metagenome-wide association study of gut microbiota in type 2...
CGATATCCTAAATCCAAGGGTACATCTTCTTTGTTTTGGACATTTTGTGCCTGGCATATCAAATAGCCAGGAAGTAGCCCAACCAACAACATTTTCTTTAAGAACTTCATATGTACAATTTTTAAGTTAACGTCATAGTAATTTTATTGATTATTTTGAACTTTATCCATTAACACCTTCATCCAGTATCCTCCGATCACCGAACGTGCTCTAAAGCCTACCCATCGTCCACTGTCGGTGTGGTGCCAGTCACTGATAGGCACACGTGATACTGTTTCATTGATATATTTATAGACAGGATCAGAGAATTTCTGGAAGGTTTCCTTATCTGAAGACATAGCTGCCGTCCACATGATCCAGTCGGATTTTGTGTATTCTTTACGAGAGTCCAGAGGGAGCCCATAAGGATTCTGTTTTGTCAAATAATAGTTAATCTCTTTTCTGATAACATTATTAGGGAATAAATTCAGGTTCCACAACTTATCCCAAACCATGTTATATTTTTGACTCCAGGTATCTTTACGGTCAAAAGCCAGACGGTAATGATCTCCCTCATTCGCCATTTCTTCCCATTTCACCGCCATTTTCTTGGCTATAGCCGCATATTTGTCTGCTACATCATTCAATCCGAGCATCCGAGCCATCTCGCTGTATCCGGCCACTCCCATGATCGCTTTTACAGAAAGATTGGCATTGTGTGCCCAATGTCCGGCAAAATCATCCGTGCAAAGTTGGTTTTCCGGGTCCTGTCCAAACTAACAAACAGTACTGTATCTATTTGATAATCTGAATATTATAAATTAGCGTATTGTTACTGTGTTGTGCTTTACATCTTTTTCAAGTAAAATTAAAGTGATTTTTCTCTCAATAAAGTCACTTATTTTCATTATTTTATTATTCTATTTTCTTTCGGATGAACTCTAAAAATGGCGAAAACATCAATAATAAGTATTGCAAAATTGGTTGTTCTTAATTTATTTCATATTTTTGCAACGACGGTTGACTCAACAGCCGTTGAGAAAAACTTATTGATTATGAAGTTTTATAATAGAGAGAAAGAAATTGCAGAATTGAAGCGTGTACAAGAGCTTGCATTTGGTCAAAATTCCAGAATGATTGTGGTAACAGGCCGTAGGCGTATTGGAAAAACCAGTCTTATAAAACAAGCTCTGAAGGGAACACCTACTGTATATTTTTTCATTGGAAGAAAAGCAGAGAGTATATTAGTCGCAGATTTTATAAAAATAGTACGCGAGACATTATCTATTTTTATTCCGGATGGCATATCCAACTTTACTACTTTGATACATTATCTTTTCGAAATAGGAAAAACACGTTCTTTTAATATTGTTATTGATGAATTTCAGGAGTTTTATAATATCAGACCCGATGTTTTTAGTGATATGCAAAATCTTTGGGATGAATATCGGCAAGAAACTAAAATAAATCTTGTAATTAGCGGCTCTGTATATTCATTGATGCAAAAGATATTCACGGATCATGGAGAACCATTATTCGGACGTGCTGACAATATTTTATGTCTTCGGTCCTTCAATACAAAAGTGCTAAAACAAATTATGGAAGATTTTGCGCCCGGATATAGTAATGATGACCTATTAGCTTTGTATACACTGACTGGAGGAATCCCTAAATATGTAGAGTTATTCTGTGACAATCAAGCACTTTCTGTTGACCGGATATATGACTTCGTTTTTTCAGAAAATTCCTTGTTTATAGATGAAGGACGTAATTTGTTGATTACTGAATTTGGAAAAAATTATGGCATTTACTTTTCCATCTTATTAGAAATAGCAAATGGGCATTATACACAAGGGGAAATAGAGTCAGTACTAGGGGGGATATCTATCGGAGGTCATTTAAGTAAATTAGAAAATGTGTATAATTTGATAACTCGCGAACGGCCTATTTTTGCGAAACCAGGTACTAAGAAAAATGTACGATATATTATTGGAGATAATTTTCTAAATTTCTGGTTTAAATACATCGAACGGAATCGTTCATATATTGAACTACAGAATTTTGAAGACCTGCGTCAACTAGCAAAGGCTGATTATCAGACTTATTCAGGCAAAGTGTTAGAAAACTATTTTAAACAGAAATTAGCAGAAGAAGGTGGGTTTAAAGAAATTGGTTCCTGGTGGGAAACTAAAAGTTCTACAAACAAAGAACGATTAAACTCTTATGAAATTGATATTGTAGCTCTTAAATCAAGTGGAAAAAAAGCCCTTATAGCAGAAGTTAAACGGATGCCAGAGAATAATTATGTTCATTCAACGTTCATGGAAAAAGTGGAACATTTAAGGCACAAAGAGATGGCAAAATACGATATTGAAACACGAGTCTTAGGATTAGAAGACATGTAACTTTATGTAAATAAGATGACGCGATTATCCCTAGAAATCCCCAGTTACAGCAATTCAATTAGCTTGGATCCCAATACTCGTTCTATCGTCACTGTTTCTACTTTTTTGTTATTTGTAAATTTAATCTTAAAGAATGAATTAATAAGAGATACTCATTCTTCTTAACTTAAAGCCTTTTATTTATATCAAATTCTTTATTATCATATCCGCAGCATACTGTAAGCAATTTAAACAGCCTGTCATTGAACTCGATTTAGACAATGACAGGCTACTTAATTATTTATCTTATATTGAATATTAAATTATTGTCGTGGTTCAATCACGTAAGTCGTTTACTGAATCACGCCTAACTTATTCTCTTATTTTATGGTATTTATCTGCTAATCCATAAAATATAATTAGATTATCAGACTAGTTCTTAATTTTTCATTATTTACCATTCAATCTGCTGATCTTCGTCTGGAATCTGAGTATTGAGATTTCGTTCCAGTAGCATTGTTCCTTTAACTTTATAAAGAACTTCTTGATTTCGAGAAGTTACATCTTTAAAATCATATTCAATAGTAAATGAAACATAGCGATGTTTTAGATAAGGTCGTGTAGCATCCATAGTTTCCGTTACGCTGTAAGCAGGAGTACCGTATAGCTTAAATCCAATCTTTTCTTCGTCATCTGCCCACATACTCAATGATTTGTCTTCATTGAAGCGTATATATATTTTATAAAGTTCCCGTTCATCTCTTGATAAATCTTCGCTCATTAAACCGGCATAAAAGAAAATAGTATTATTATCTACCACATATGCTGTACGATTATTGGTTACCATCGGTTTATTATCAGTACTTCCATTTGCATTTCGAATATACACTTCCATTGTACTTGTACTATATGAACCGGAATAATCGTTAAAAGGAATTACACGCAATAATGCTTTTGCATAGTTTTTACGTGGATGACCTTGATAATTATAAGAAGCATCATCAACGATAGTTAGAGGCAACACCCATTTATCTGTCATATTGATTCCTCTCAAATCAAAATCAATATTTAGTTGTTCCACACATGTTCCTGCAGGAATATGAACTATTTCCGGGAATTCATATTTATCTTCCTCCAATAGCGTATACCATAAATCTGTACGCCCGCTGAAACGTTCTCTATTTAATATTTCCAAGGTATCCTCATATAGTGCTACATGGACATCTATATCTTGTTCGTTCGTAGTTGACCCACTAACTATAACCGGTAACTGATAGCGTACTTTTCCATCAGGGTTGTATCTCACATATATTGGAGTTACCCCATTATCTTTATCTTTTATAGGTGCTTTAAAAGAAATATATTGCCGATACTGCTCATCTTTCCACTCATCATTACAAGAAGTGATCAAGAGCAACATACATAATGCAAACCAACAATTATATATAATTTTCATACTTATATCATTTTAAAATTAATCATTGTATGTCCAACCCGGATTTTGTGTCAACAGCTTATTGCGTTTCAACTCCTCATGACTGATAGGCCAGAAATATAATTTGCGAGAAAAAGCAGTTGGAAGTTCATTGACTACAATTGGTGAATGAAACGCTGCTCTATTTTCTTCAGTCATAAGAGCATCACAACCATATATTTCCATTGACTCTTCAATCGGAGCGTCTTTCCATCTGCGGAGATCAAAATAACGATGTCCTTCTCCCATGAGCTCTATCTGTCGCTCATGCTTCAATTTCTTACGGAATACATTCCGGTCTTGATACTCTGGCAATGTATAATCGGGAACCCCTGCACGGCAACGAACAGGACGAATACCTTTTTTCATTTCATTTATGTCACGTTTGACAGAATAACTGGCAGAGCCATCCCAAGATGGAATGTCGTATGAAGATCCATCTTCCAACTCATTCAAAGCTTCAGCGTAAATCAATAAGATTTCAGCAAAACGAATAGCAGGTTCCGTTTTTAGTTTGACATAGTCCTTATTACCTTTTGCCGCAGAGGTATCGTCCGGATGAACAAATTTCATGATTCCAATACCAGTGCGAAGCCAAAAATTGGAGTTAGTATATCCATTACCATTACCACGATAATAAAATACCTGTTGCTCTACGGGTTTAGGATCTTTAAGCGTTGAATTATTCAATAGAGGCCATACGCAACCATTAAAAGCAACTGAAGCATAGAAGCGTGGTTCACGCCATGCATACTCTTTCCATACTCCTTTCTTTAAATAAGGATATGTTCCTGCCTTCCCTTCCTTTTCAGACACAAAACGGTTCTCAACTTGGCAAGTGTCCAAAAATGTCTGTCTGTTAAACTCAGAGCCATTATACATATAGTAAGCATCACACATCTTTTGTGTCATACCATGTGTATTCCAGCCATTGGCACTGGTAGGCAATTGATGTAATACCATATCTGCAAGATTGCGGTCACCCTGATTTTGTCCACGACTAAAAATAAGTTCAGGATTATCAAACATAGACAGGGCTCCATTAAAAACTTGTCGATAGGATTCAAAGGGGTCAATATCCCGATATCCATTTGGCCAATCAGCATTTTCAAAATCATTATCAGAATAAGGAGGAAGTGTCTTCGGATAACCTGCAGCGGCTTCATCTCTTTTCTTCACAGTGTGTAACACATAACGGTGTCCATAATTGCTTCCCGGGAGTTCCATAACGTCTCTTGCTGCTGCAGCGGCTTTGGCCCATTTGTATTCATTATATTCCTGTGCTAACAAACATCTTCCGTCATGATCTACCAAATCTGTAAATCTTTCGGTATCTTCAGGACGAGGGTTATTAATAGGACTTGCCGCGTATAATAGAACTTTTGCGCGTGCTGCTAATGCGGCCCCTCTAGTAGGACGAGAGGTATGATTCGCTCCCCTGTCCAAAGGTAAGTCCTTAGCCGCCAAGCGCATTTCTGATTCGATATATTCTACGCATTCATCATAGGAATTACGTTGACAAGCCAAATCATCATAGCTGGCTGTATAATCGAGTCCTTCCTCCGGCAATAAAGGAACAGGGCCATATTTACGGAGTAATAACCAATAATAGTAAGCGCGTACAAAACGGGCTTGTGCTTTCAGGTCAGCTCTTTCAGCTTCTGTAAACTCCATATTCATGTCGATATTTTGAATGAAAATGGATGCCTGACGAATGCCTTTATAACTGGCTCCCCATGATTGTCGGTCTCCTTCACTATAAGTCCCTGTTTTAAAGGTGTTATAAATATCACGGTCACCAAAATAAATATCATCGGCAAAACACCACAGTATATTATCTTTGGTTCCAACATCCATATTCTCTCCTTTAAGATAGGAATAAGCATGAGCTAACCATTCTTCCGAGTATTTTTCATTAGTAAATACATCTTCCAGCGTCATACGGTCTTTAAAATTTTTATCCGAATCCAGCTGGTCTACACACGAAACGGTGATTGTCCCTAACAGGGCACCTATACAAAACTTATATATCTTTTTCATTTCACACGTATTGATTAGATATTAACAGTCAATCCTAAAGTCATTACCCTAGACAGTGGGTATTCCGCCCCTGTGGAACTTCCTAATTCCGGATCCCATTCTTTAAATTTAGCGAATGTCAATAAATTGGTACCAATAAAGAATACACGTATATTATTGAACTTAATCTTATTTACAATTGATTTAGGCAATGTATACCCTACTTCTAAAGTCTTCAAACGTAAATATGAACCATTTTTTAGCCAGAAAGTGGACTTTTGTTGATTATTATCATTTCCACCATAGCTAAGGCGTGGATAAGAAGCATTCGGATCTTCATTAGCAGGAATTCCAAGTTTAGCTGCAGTGTCTGCATCAACCCAACGATTAGCTACTAAATTTCCCAAAACATTTCCCCACTGACTATCCTTGAAGGCAAATACTGTAGATCCATTAATGAAGAATGAAGACTTTCCTGCTCCTTGAAAATGGACATTGAAATCAAATCCTTTCCATTGTGCAGAGATACCAAATCCGTAAATCAGATTCGGTTTGGTAGTCGCACCGATAGCTACTTTGTCACCATCATTGATTACACCATCTCCATTAACATCTTTATATTTAATATCACCCGGTTGTACTTTTCCCCATGCTGTCTGTTGAGGACTGTTACGAATATCATCATAATCTTTAAATAGACCTAATGCAATCAAACCTTTAGCTTGGTTTACACGGTAACCTGCTTCTGTCTGGTAAGGATAAACAGTATTTTCTTCATCCTTCTCCAATATCTCATTTTTACTATAAGTAAAATTTCCACGAACCGTGAGGTTCACTCTGTTTATTTTCTGTTTATAGGCAAAATGGCCATCAAAACCTTGCGAACGTACACTACCCACATTTGCTTTAGGATTACTTCTCACAATTCCTACTATGCCAGGTAGATATTTACGTTCCATATAAATACCATCGCGTTGTTCATGGAAATAGTCTACAGTGGCTGTAAACTTATCATTAAACAAAGAAAGGTCTACACCTATATCGTGCTTTGTTGCAATTTCCCAAGTAACGTTTTCAGAAGCTAATTGAGTATATGCCATACCATCATAAGAATTGCCATAACCATAATCACCCCAATTCCAACCAGGAAAGGTTACGTCCTTATCATTTTCTTTATATGACTTAGCAATTGTATATAGATAAGGAAAACGTTCACCCAATTTATCATTACCTACTTTACCATAAGAGTAACGCAGCTTGAACATATTCATCCATTCCAGATGTTTCTTAATGAATTTCTCTTCTGCAATGTTCCAAGCCAGAGAAAAAGCGGGGAAGAATCCGAATCGATGTCCATCGGCAAAGTTTTCTGATCCGTTATAACCGAAGTTAAAATCTATGAAGTAACGATAATTCCAGTTATAACTAGCACGTCCTGCCAAGCCCATATGACGTTTGGCAATGCCATTCTTTATATCTGTACCAATATCTACTGTAGTCCGATAAGCATCTTGGCTATATTTTAAAGTACCACCTACGTGATGCGCTTTGAATGCACGATTGTAGTGTAAAATTGCTTCTAAAAATTCAGTCCGGTTACCTGTTGAAATAGAGCTTTGAGTCATTTTTTCTTCGGTTCGCTGTTCTTTAAAAGTAATTTCCCCATCAGTATTTCGAAAACGTTCTGCGCGCCATGTTTGAGGCATTTTTTTACGGCTAATTTCGTTTGTGTTGTTAGTGTCGAAACCAAAACGACCTTCAAAACGCAATCCTTTAGTAATAAAATCCAGCTTCTGTTCTAAAGAAATATTAGTCTGAACCTTATTTTCCCAGATTTCAAAATATCCAGTTTGTGTTGCCAATACCCATGGATTGGAACGATCATCTTCTTTTCCGAATGCTGGTACATAACCATTGGAATACATTACTGGAATACTAATCGGACTTTGATTTATTAACGATGCCCATACATTTCCACCTTGTCCAGGAGCATTACGTTTCTTTAAAGAACCGGAAACACCGACTTTCACAAGAGTTGTTTTTGTGATGTCAATATCGGTATTCAAACGATAATTCCATCGTTGACTACCGGGATTGGTATTATAATCTTTACGAACTGCTTCATCTGTCTTATACATACCTTCTTCACTAATATAGCTAAGCGAAACAAAATAACGTGCTGTATTACCACCGCCGTTCATATTCACATTAGCACGATAAGTCATTGCTCCATCTTTCAATAATACATCTTTCCAATCTACATTTGGATAAAGATCAGGATCAAGTCCTAAACGTAGAATTTCCAATTCGTCATTCTGATAGATCGGTTCTTGATTACGAGTAATACGTGCTTCATTCATCATTCTAGCATGAGTGTACCCATCTACAAATTCCGGTGTGATAGTCCGTGTGTTATAAGATGTTTCCACTTTAGCACTGATATTGATTTTACCAGCTTTACCATGTTTTGTTGTAATCAATACTACACCATTAGCACCACGAGGACCGTAAATTGCTGTAGTAGAAGCATCCTTTAAAACAGTAAACGATTCAACATCCTCAATATTAATTTCATCGAGACTACGCTCAAATCCATCTACTAACACTAAAGCCGAGTTATCAGCTCCGAAAGTAGAAATACCACGAATCCAGAATTCCGAAGTATTTTTTCCAGGCTGACCGGATGTCTGCATAGCTAAAACACCTGCCACATTACCAGCCAAAGCATTTGAAAGATTTGCTGTCGGATTTGCTTTCAGATCATTTACATTAACGGTAGTCACCGCTCCAGTCACAGTTAACTTCTTTTGTGCACCGGTTCCTGTAATAACGACTTCATCAAGCTCACTTGCTTCAGATTCCTTCATAATTACATTGACTACTTGCTGCCTTTTCACTAATACTTCCTGTTTATCAAAACCTATGTACGAGAATACTAGTCTTGAAAACTCTTCAATACTAATTTTATAACGTCCGTTAATATCCGTAATTGCTCCTAAGCCAGCCTGATCTTTTACTGTTACATTGACACCGACCAGTGGCTCTTTATTCGTATCCGTCACTACTCCCGTTACTTCAATTTTTTTCTGCGCAAAAGTGGCAACACCAGTAACAAACAAATGGTGATAAAATTCTTTATTTTCATGTGTTTTTTCTTTTATTCGGTTATTGTTCTCCCTCTTCCGGTTGACTCTCTTCCGGATGTTCTTCTGTCGCTTCAGGAATCTTTTCTAATGCTATCTTCCGGATACGATGATTGTTCACATCACCCACATAAAAAGTTTCTGTATCTTCATCATAAGCTAAAGCATAAGGATAATTAAAACGTGCTTCATCACGTAAATGGCCATCCACATATCCATTAGCATGTACATTCATTCCTGTGCTTCCTCTTCCGGCAAAAGTAGAGACTACTCCATCCGGAGTCAATTTACGTATACAGTGATTATTACGATCCGTAAAATAGAAGTCATAACAATCCTCTTTATTCGCATCCTCATACTCTTTGTTAAATACGAAGACTCCCTGTCCGGGTTTATTCAAGCGTGCTTTTGTTCCTGCCAAGTCTTTATAATCTGCTTGTCCGGGCTGTCCACAAACAATATATGGGGTCGTAAGTCGTTTGTTAACTCTGTCATAATTTGAACGGAGAATATAATGCTGATTCTGTACCATCATATAAACATAATCACCAGATGGATGAACGATAAAGTTAAATTCCCAGTTGGCATCCTGAATCGTAAACAGTTCTTCTGCATGAGCTTTATTATCGTTTGCTCCCCATTGGTAAAAATCATATCTGAGCACAGCCCCTGAACCAAAGAAATTATAATATAATTCACCATTTTCCGGGTGTATCATTGAGTTCTGACACCCTCTACTTGTGGTCAGACGTTTTACTACAGGATTCTGGAAATCTGTAACATCAACCATATCATTATCTTGGTTACGGATTAACATTATATTACTTGCGGCATTATCAGCTCCTTTTGAGCATGCTATAATCATAGTATCTTTACTTAAAGTCCATGACATGCTACGCAAGCGGTCGGCTCCTTCCGAACTACCGGTTATTCCAGTGTATATTCTTTCATTTTTCAAATCCAATATACGCATCGGCTTACCATTACCATTATTTTCTGCATCCTGAGTTAAATACAGGATATCGTGATTTTTCGGGTCAAACTCGAACCATGCAGGAAAATCTATTTTACCACAGTCGCTAAAAGGACCTTCCTTTATAATTTCTCCATTACCCTTCTCATCTACATATCCACATAAAGTTGATACGACCTTTTGTGGAACATATTTATATTTTGATGATACTATAACATCCTGTTCACCGACTTTTACTTCAATAGTTCCTTCATAACATTGCTGCGGGGTAATACAGTACAAACTATTACCTTTCGCATTAATTACTTTTGCTTCTTTCCCGCCTATTTTCACAAAGACAATAGAGGAATCAGTGCCGAAATTACTACCGTAAATAATCATTCGAGTGTTTGCTCCTCCTGCTTTGGGAGCAAAATCCGTCACAGTCACCGGTTGGCTGGGATCATAAGGTTCCGCAGACGCATCTTTATCATCTTTACAGCTACTGAAGCAAATCGTAAAGAGTAATAATAGAGTCATCCATTGAAATTCAATGATCTCATGTCTCATAGTTTTACATTTCATAATACACTAGATTTAAATTATTGATTATTCTGAACTTTATCCATTAATACCTTCATCCAGTATCCTCCGATTACTGAACGTGCTCTGAATCCTACCCATTTACCGCTGTCTGTATGGTGCCAGTCACTGATAGGTACACGAGATACTGTTTCATTGATATATTTATAGA
>ERZ791903.3182-NODE-3182-length-10697-cov-3.282372_pt1 | contig 10697 bp, 10 predicted proteins | sample MGYA00510148_ERZ791903 | MGnify/ENA primary metagenome ERZ791903 (study PRJEB30046, sample SAMN00792080) | human gut metagenome | study: EMG produced TPA metagenomics assembly of the A metagenome-wide association study of gut microbiota in type 2...
CGAAACCGACCATACCGGCCGTGAAGGCGTACAGCGGTGCCTTTGCGCCATACACCGTCATATCGTAAATCGCTTTCAGACAGAAGAAAGCGACGAGTGCAAACAGGAGCAGACATCCGTAAAACCACCCCCTATGCTCCCTTGCATAGCGTGCCACCGTCATCGGCTTACTCATGTTCACTCCTAACAAAAAGATCCGACTTCGTCATTGTTGTAAGTCTCAATTCTTAATTTTGAAATCGAGACTACTCTCGTTCACGTAAGTAAAGCGTCTTTTCTGCCTGACACGGACATAAAAAAAGCCGGAGTTTTTAGTTCCGGCATTCTCTTGATTCTTAAGTAATCAATTACGGCGCAATTCGAATTAAGTATTCGTTCTCGCGAATCATGTTCAGTTTTTCACGAGCCCTGCTCTCTAAGGCTTCACTTCCATGGCGAAGGCTGTCGGCCTCCCCTTCAAGTCTGGAGATTTCGAGCTCAAGCGCGGCATTCTTCTCTTTCTGAGTCTTCAGCTGATCTTGTAAATCCAAAAGCGTGGCATTGCTGCCCTTTCCGACCCACAAAGGATATTGAATGCCGCAAACGGCAGCGACGAGTACCAAGACCAGAAATCGAGGTACTCCGAGCTTTACCTTTTTCGTCAGACGCGCCATAAATTACTTGCGGATGTTGTAGAAAGCATCCAGGCCCGGGTAAACCGCGATGTCGCCAAGTTCTTCTTCAATACGAAGAAGCTGGTTGTATTTAGCCATACGATCGCTGCGGCTCAAAGAACCGGTCTTGATCTGACCGGCGTTCGTACCGACCGCGATATCGGCAATAGTCGAATCTTCGGTTTCGCCGGAGCGGTGAGAAATCACGGCGGTATAGCGAGCTTTCTTGGCCATTTCAATAGCTTCGAAAGTTTCTGTCAGCGTGCCGATCTGGTTGATCTTGATCAGGATGGAGTTAGCGATGCCCTTTTCAATGCCTTCCTTAAGGATGGATGTGTTAGTCACGTAGAGGTCGTCGCCGACAAGCTGCACGCGATCACCCAAGGCTTCGGTAAGTTTGGCCCAGCCTTCCCAGTCACCTTCGGCCATACCGTCTTCGATGGAGATGATCGGATAACGGTCAACCCATTCGGTCATCTTGGCGATCCATTCGTCAGCGGTAAGTTTCAGGCCCTGACCCTTCTGGTTGTAAACGCCGTCTTCATAGAATTCGCTGGCAGCGCAGTCCAGACCGATAAAAACCTGCTCTCCGGGTGTGTACCCGGCAGCCTTGATGGCGTCGATGATGAATTCGATGGCAGCTTCATGGCTGTCAATATTCGGAGCGAAACCGCCTTCGTCACCGACAGCAGTAGACATGCCGTGAGCATTCATAATCTTCTTCAAAGCATGGAAGATCTCGGCGCCGCAGCGAAGCGCTTCGCTGAAAGTCGGAAGACCGGCCGGGATAATCATGAATTCCTGGATGTCGAGATTGTTGTTGGCATGAGCGCCGCCGTTCACAACGTTCATCATCGGAACGGGCAGCGTAAAGCCGTTGATGCCGCCGAAATAACGGTACAGCGGAAGAGCGCATTCTTCAGCAGCAGCGCGTGCTACCGCCAAGGAAACAGCCAAAATGGCGTTGGCGCCGAGGCGGGACTTATTCGGGGTGCCGTCGAGCTCGATCATGGCGCGGTCAATTTCCGTCTGCTGGCTGGCGTCGTAACCGACAACTTCATCGCGGATTTCGTCGTTGACGTTGGCAACGGCCTGAAGAACACCCTTGCCGTTATAGCGGGAAGCATCGCCGTCACGAAGCTCAATGGCTTCGCGGCTGCCTGTAGAAGCACCGCTCGGGACTGCTGCGCGGCCGATCACGCCGGAAGCAAGAATGACCTCGGCTTCAACGGTCGGATTACCGCGGGAATCCAATACTTCACGACCAAAGACTTCAACAATTTCGCTCATGTTTATCTCTTAAAAAGTTAATGCAACTGGTTTTCTAAAAATTCACCGGACTTCACGAGTCGGTCAATGCCCTGCAAATTAGTCAGCAGCGCTTCCATCTTATCGAGCGGCACCATGTTCGGTCCGTCGCTCTTGGCGCAGCAGGGATTCGGGTGCGTTTCCATAAAGAGACCGGAAACACCGACCGCAACAGCCGCGCGGGCCAGAGGAGGAACAAATTCTCTGCGGCCGCCGGAGCTTGTGCCCTGACCGCCGGGGAGCTGAACGGAATGCGTCGCATCGAAAATCACCGGGGCGTCGCAGTCGCGCATGATCACAAGACTGCGCATATCGGACACCAGGTTGTTGTATCCGAAACAGGCACCGCGCTCGCAAACCATAAAGCGGTCTTCGGAAAGACCGGCCGCGGCAGCTGCGTGACGAGCCTTGAGCACGACCTGCTTCATATCCTGAGGAGCCAAGAACTGGCCCTTCTTGATATTGACGGGCTTACCGCTCTTGGCACAGGCGGCAATGAAGTCTGTCTGACGGCAAAGAAAAGCCGGCGTCTGAAGAAGATCAACGACAGAGGCGACTTCCGGAACCTCATCGGCCGTATGAACGTCGGTGACGACCGGAACGCCGATCTGACGACGAACTTCTTCCAAAATACGCAGGCCGTTGGCCATTCCCAAGCCGCGAAAACTCGTGTCCGAGGAACGATTTGCCTTGTCGTAGCTTGCTTTAAACACATAAGGGATCCCGAGTTTATCGGTGATCTCTTTCATCTTGCCGGCGATATCAAGTGTGAGCTGCTCGCTCTCGATGACGCACGGACCGGCAAGAAGAATAAAGGGTCGGTTCAGACCGACTTCAAAACCGCATAACTGCATGTCGATTACTCAGCCTTTTCGTGTTCTTTGTGATAGTTGGCAGCCGCTTCAATAAATTTATTGAAAAGCGGATGGCCGAAACGAGGGGAGGAAGTAAATTCCGGATGGAACTGAACGCCGATGAAGAAGGAATGATCGGGCAGCTCCATGATTTCAGGAAGGTTTTCACCCGGCGTTCTGGCAGAAATCACCATGCCGGCCTTCTCAAACTGATCGCAGTAGGAGTTGTTCACTTCATAACGGTGGCGATGGCGTTCGCCGACTTCCTTGCCGTAAACTTCGGCAGCCAGTGTTCCGGGTTTGATAGGAACAACCTGCTTGCCTAAACGCATTGTGCCGCCGAGATCGCTGTCTTCATCGCGTTTTTCGATAACGCCGGTGTGGTCCTTCCACTCGGTGATCAGGGCGACAACCGGATGCGGTGTTTCCGGATCCAGTTCGGTAGAGTTAGCGCCGCCGAGACCGCAGACGTGGCGTGCAAATTCAATCACGGCAAGCTGCATGCCGAGGCAAATGCCGAGGTAGGGAATGTCGTTCTTACGGGCGTATTCGATGGCTTTGATCTTGCCCTCGGTACCGCGTTTGCCGAAACCGCCGGGAACCAGAATAGCATCCATGCCTTTGAGGCAGTCGGTGCCTTCTTTTTCAAGGATTTCAGCTTCAATGAAGGTTACATCCACATGATGACCGGTATGTATACCGGCGTGAATGAGAGCTTCATTCAAAGACTTATAGGAATCCTTCAGGTCATACTTGCCGATCATGGCAAGTTTGACGGTGTCCTTCGGATGTTCAAGACGATCGACGACTTTTTCCCAAGCGGAAAGATCGGCGGGTTTCGGATTCAGGTCTAAACAGCGGCAGACGATTTCATCCAAGCCCTGCGCATGCAGCATCATCGGAACTTTGTAAATTGTGTCAACGTCCCAAACGGAGATGACGGCATCCATCGGAACATTGGCAAACAGAGAAATCTTGGCTCTTTCGTCGTCCGGAATCTTACGGTCGGCGCGGCAAAGCAAAACGTTGGGGCTGATACCGATCTTACGAAGTTCGCCTACGGAATGCTGTGTCGGCTTTGTCTTTAATTCGCCGGCGCTGGCGATGTAAGGAACAAGTGTCAGATGGATAAAGCAGGTGTTGTTGCGGCCGGCTCTCAAAGACAGCTGACGAACGGCTTCAAGGAACGGCAACGATTCAATATCACCGACCGTGCCGCCGATTTCAACCAGTGCGATATCGGGATCGCCGGCAGCATGAGCACCGCGGGCGATGAAATCCTGAATTTCATTGGTGATGTGCGGAATGACCTGAACGGTCTTACCTAAATATTCACCGCGGCGTTCTTTGCGCAGAACATTACGATAAATCTGGCCGGTCGTAAAGTTATTCGCCTTGTGCATCTTCGGCGTGATGAAGCGCTCATAGTGACCTAAGTCCAAGTCGGTCTCAGCACCGTCCTCGGTCACGAAGACTTCGCCGTGCTGGAACGGGCTCATCGTACCCGGGTCGACGTTGATGTAGGGGTCCATCTTGATGATTGTGACCTTGAGCCCGCGAGACTCAAGGATGGCGGCCAGGGAAGCTGCTGCAATACCTTTCCCCAGGGAAGAAACTACACCGCCGGTAACAAATACATATTTCGTCATCTTATTCTCAACAGAAAAAAAAAAGAGACGCGCTTCAAATGAGCAGGCGTGGCTTTACAAAATTCAATCAATTATAGCGGTCGGGAGCCTATTTGTAACTTCTCCAAAGCCCCTCCTGACGGTTTGATACAAGTCCGCCTCACCGCTGAAAGTTATTCACCAATGCACATGAAACGCTTTTTCATTTCCTCAACAGGTTCAGGCTGAAGCGTGATGTGAGAAATTCCGTATTTTTTCTCCAGAATCTCACGAGCTTTCTCTAAAACCTGAGGCCACTCGTCCATGCGTTCCAAAACGATATGAGAAGACAGGGCAGCTTCGTTTGCCGTCATGTCCCAAATATGGAGATCATGCACGGCGTAAACTCCCGGAATTGCTTCCAGGGTCGAACCGACTTCCTGGTAAGGAATATTTTCCGGAACCCCATCCAAAAGAAGATGTACTGAAGTTTTGACGACGCCCCAGGAAGAATGCAGGATTAAGGCACTCACAAAAATAGAAAGGATCGGGTCGACAATCACAGGACCGCCAAAGTAAATCACAATACCGGCGGTGATCGCAGCGACGGAACCCAGCAAGTCGCCCATCACATGCAGAAGTGCAGCGCGAGTATTGATGCTTTTTTGATCTCTGGAAAGTGTCCAGGCAACGGCAATATTGATCAGCAGACCCAGCGTAGCCACTAAAAATACACTCGAGCCGTTGACAGGCACAGGACTGCTGAAGCGTTCCACCGCTTCAACCACAATCCAGAGCACCACCGCAAACATAGCCAGCGCGTTCAAAAGCGCCGCCAATACTTCAAGTTTTGCAAACCCAAAAGAATACTTGCCGCTTGCGGGACGGCCGGCCAGGACGTTAGCCAGCAGCGCAAAGAAGAGAGAGGCAGAGTCGGTGACCATGTGCCCCGCATCAGACAACAAAGCCAGTGAGTTCGACAAGAAACCGCCGATAATCTCAATCACTGCATAACCCAGCGTGAGACACACTGCGGCGATCAGTACTTTTTTGGATGAACCTGTACCCTGATGGGTGTAGTCGCTGTCGCCTTCATGATGGCGCGTCAGCTGCTCCTCTAAATTCGTCGATTCAATTACTTTTTTCATGCCGGATTTCTTGCCGGACAAATGCCGTCAATTTCCTCAATTACTTCAAATGGCAGATCAGAAATTTTAAGGTTGTAGCCGTCCAAAAGCTGCTTAATCAGACAGATCTCTTCGTATTTTGAGATCTTTCGATTCTGCGTTTGGGCAAATTTCTCAACTACTTCCAACAAAGCTTTCTTTGGTTCGTGCGGCTGAATTTCTCGAATCAGCGCGTCTGTGGTTAAAACCGAGCGCTTCATCAATCCTTGGCCTAAGATTTCGACGATGGTGTGTCTGAAGCAGTCTTTGTCATAAGTCAGAGCGCGCTTCCTGGCTATGAACGGAACAAAAATAAAGATAAGGCCGATACCGATACTTATCGGAATCGTGATTCTTCCCCACACGCTTTCAGGAATAGAAATTAAGGCCAAAAGCACACCGGCCAGTACGAAGCTTCCGCCTACGAGCCACATCATGAAAGCATCGGTCAGATGTTCAAACCGCCCGATCTTGCTCACATCCGCTTCAATCCGGTCGATTTGATTAAAAACATGAACCGCTTCTTTACGACTGATGCCGGCTTCGCGCATCAGCGTGCCGATGGGCAGCGTATTCAGGTACTCCCATTCCTTTTTAGACAGAGCTCCGGGGGATTCAATCAGCTGATTTAATAGCGCAGCGATCTTCAGCCCTTCATCGGTGTCTTCCTGATAGTAATGAGTGTGAGACATATATTGCGTGTGGTTCGTTTCTACTGTTCGTAAATACGCTCATTGTATCTTTCCAAACACACGATCTGACCCTTTGCATCCTAAGTTGTGCGGTCAGCCTCTTCTTTTCCGAACGTTTTGTTTCGGCAAAAACAAACCGCTCCGATCACGAATGAAGGGAGCGGTTAGAAGAATATCTACCCTTAACGGTTTACATTAGGAAGAGCCATGTAAGAACCAGGAAGATCGGAACCAAAATACCGTACGACCAGGCCATGAAGCCGAAGAAGGAGGGCATCTTGACGCCGCGGTTTTGAACGATACTGACCACCATGAAGTTCGGGGCATTGCCGATGTAGGTCATCGCACCCATGAAGACGGCGCCCATAGAAATCGCCATCAGGGTGTGTGCGCCTGTCGTCATGAGGTAGGCAGGATCGCCGCCGGCCAAGTTAAAGAAGGCCAGGTATGTCGGAGCGTTATCCAGGAAGCTGGAGAGCATACCGGTGAGCCAGAAGTAAGCTGCGTTGACAGGCTGTCCGTCGGAACCGGTCACTAAAGCAACAACCGGAGCGAAGGCGCCGGAAGAGCCGGCTCGAAGCATTTCCAGAACGGGAACGATCGTTACGAAAATACCGAAGAACAGTTTGCCGACTTCCAGAATCGGTTCCCAGGAGAACTGGTTGGCGTCGCGGTACTCTTTCTTCGTAAGAATGAGGGAAAGAATTGCAGCTGTCGCAAAAATACCGTCGCGAATAAGGGATTCAAGCGCAATGTGCAGACCGAGGAAGTGATATTCAACGCCAGTCTTCCAGAATCCGGACATCAGCACGGCACCCACGATACAGGCAAGAAGAACGAAGTTGATAGAGCCTTCGAATCCGAACGGAACGTAGGCGACGGGCTTCTTGAGTTCTTCGTTGTCTTTAAGTTCTTTCTTGTAAAGCCAAGTATCTAGAAGGAAATAAATGATCAGAAGAAGTCCCACGGCAACGCCGGTCACTTCCCAAAGATGAGCAGCGGTCCAGAAGAAGGTCACGCCGCGCAGGAAACCCAGGAACAAGGGAGGATCGCCGAGCGGAGTTAAAGAACCCGCGATATTAGCGACAATGAAAATGAAGAAAATGTAGGTGTGCATCTGATAGTGACGTCTTCTGTTCGCACTTAACAAAGGACGAATCAAAAGCATCGCGGCGCCCGTGGTACCCATCAGATTGGCCAGAATAGCGCCGCTTAAAAGAAATGTCGTGTTCAGCCAGGGTTTGCCGACGAACGAGCCTCTCAGGTGAATACCGCCGGCAACAATGTAAAGAGAACCGACGAAAATAATGAACGGAACGTAATCACCGATCAGAGCGTGTGCGAGTGCTTCGATAGAAGTCTGTGTTCCAAAGAACATAAAGAGCGGAACGGCTGCCAAAACTGCCCACATCAAGGCGACTTTGCCGTAGTTTTTGTGCCAGAAATGTGCAAAAAGCAGAGGTCCCAGGGCAATACTGAGCAAAATACCGGCGAAAGGAATCGCCCAGCACAAGCTCAGTTCGGCACCGGGAAGCGCCGCATGGGCAGAAATCGGAAGCAAGCCGGATAACCCCGCCACTGCTCCGAGGAATGTTGTTTTCTTGTTCATCATTTACCTTTTCTACGTTCGCGGCCGGCAGAACAAAAATGCCGGAATCGAATTCATTAAATGACTCGAGGACCGCTAAACAAAACTAAAGCAGAATTTAAGTCCGATTGTCGTTATGACATCAGAAATAAATTCTGCTCCTTCAAACAGTCAAAAATTGATAACTGTCTAAGAGAAAAGATAAAAGTCTATCAAATCCGCTGGGTTAAGTTGTTAATTTTCAGATAATGGCAATTTTTATCAAATGTTAAAAACACTTTTCAGATAGCGCAAATACGATTCATCTTCGCACATACTCTTTATCGGATCGTCAGAGAGTTTTGCCACAGGCTGATCATTGCAGCGAATCAATTTAATGACATTCTGAAGTGCCGGAATTCCCAAATCGTTTACCAGATTGGTGCCGATACCGAAACCGAGTCGGATTCTTCCGTGGAAAGCGTTGTACAAACTGATCACTTTCGGGAAGTCAAGCATGTCCGAGAAAATCAGTGTCTTTGTCTTAGGATCGCAGCGGTTTTTCCGATAATGCTCGATGAGATGTTCGCCCCATTCAAACGGATTTCCGGAGTCGTGGCGGGCACCGTCAAAGAGTTTGCAGAAGTACATGTCGAAATCCAGCAGGAAAGGTTTCATGCCGTAGACATCGGACAGAGCAATGCCGAGATCGCCGCGATACTCTTTTGCCCACATTTCAAACGCGTATTTTTGAGAATCTCTAAGACGCGGGCCCAGAGCCTGGCATGCCTGTAGATATTCATGTGCCATTGTCCCAAGCGGCGTGAGTCCCAGCTGCATTGCATAGTAAACGTTGCTCGTGCCGGTAAATTGTTTGCCCATCGTCGCCTGCATGGTCTTAATAACCTCTTCCTGCCATGCTTTAGAGAAACGTCTGCGGGTGCCGTATTCCGAGATACCGATATCCTGAATATCCTTAATAGACTCCATTTTTGCTTTCAGCCGCCGGCGCCCTTCCGTCAAATCCTGGTTGGGATAGAACTTGCGGTAATAGCATTCGTTGACAATGGCAAGAACCGGAATCTCGAACATGATGGTATGGAGCCACGGCCCGCGAATACGGATTTCAATATCTGTATCGCTGCCCTCTGCCTTCTTGACTTCAACACATGAACGCTTCAGATGAAAGAGTTCCAAAAAGTCAATGAAGTCGCTCTTCATAAAGCGCAGGCTGCGCAGATAATCCAGCTCGTCTTTGCGGAAATGCAAAGCGCATAGATGATCAATCTCTTCATTAATCGGCCCGATCACGGCCTGAAGGTCGGTTCCGGTATTTCGACACTTAAATTTATATTCCGCCTGAGCGGCCGGAAATTGATGCAGGACACACTGCATCATCGTAAATTTATATAAGTCGGTATCTAATAAAGAATCAATAATCACTGCATGGCTCCTTGGCAACTACGATGACTATTCTATAGTCTCGAGTTGACGCGAACCGAAAGGCAGGAGGAGTTTTTCAATCGGACATTCCTCGTTCGCAACGCTCTCAACAAAACGTTTCAGATTCTTAGCTTGTTTCGGCTCCCGCGTGAGCTCTCTATAGGTTTGAATCAACTAAAATATAGAGTTTTAGTAACGATTTAAGAAAACGGAGTTTTCCAATGGCACATGTAGTGACCGAACCCTGCATCCTCTGCAAATACACCGACTGTGTTGACGTTTGCCCGGTCGACTGCTTCCGTGAAGGTCCCAATTTCCTCGTGATCGATCCGGACGAATGCATCGACTGCGCCGTCTGCATTCCCGAATGCCCGACCAACGCCATTATGGCCGAAGAAGACGTTCCTGAAGATCAGCAGGAATTCATTGCCTTGAACGCAGAACTTGCTCGTGTTTGGCCTTCCATCACCAGAATGAAACCACACACGGACGAAGCCGAGAAATGGCGTGACGTACTCGATAAGCGTCAGTACCTCAAGAAGGAACTCTAAGCGTGTCGGAAAATCGCACCAAAGTCCGCCTGTTGCAAAAGCAGGTTTGGAGAAAAGGTTTGGTCTCTATAAGAGTGACCAAACCCGAAGGGTTCACCTTTACGCCCGGACAGTTTGTTCGTTTAGGGTTAGATATTGAAGCGAACGGAAAAACTGAGTACGCCGCAAGAGGCTACTCTCTGGCTTCCATCCCTTCCGATCCTTTTCTCGAGTTCTTTATTGTTGAAGTTCCAAATGGGCTAGTCTCCCCTCGCCTCTGCGCCTTAGAGGCCGGCTCGGAGCTTTGGCTGGAGACGGATCTTTGGGGTTCCTTGCTGCCGGACAGACTTCCTGCATCTCAAAATCTTTGGTGCTTCAGTACCGGAACAGGACTTGCTCCCTTCCTCAGCATTCTTCGTCAGGAATCTGTCTGGGAAAAATGGTCCACGATCGTTCTTGTCCATTCTGTTCGTTTGGCTGAAGATCTTGCCTACACTCAGTTGATTAAAAAAATCAAGGATGACTCTTCGCTCGGAGGCGGCAGCGGAAGAAACCTCGTCTATATTCCCGTGGTGACACGTGAAGCGACACAGTTCTTATCCAGAAGAATTCCGGATTTGATCCGTTCAGGAGATTTGGCTGAAACCGCAGGCGTCAAATTCGACAGTTCCGTATCCAACGTCCTTCTCTGCGGCAACCCGGCCATGATCAAAGAAGTTCGCGCGCTGCTTAAGCCCATGGGCTTCCAAGCACCGAGACGCGGCGAACCCGGCAACCTCATCGCAGAGAACTTGTGGCAGCAGTCAACTACCTCGGCCTGAGGGCCGAGGCTTGAAAAAGCCTCTAGTTGACTAGCCTCAGGCCGTCGTTTGGCGGA
>ERZ791903.3201-NODE-3201-length-10646-cov-5.921254_pt1 | contig 10646 bp, 6 predicted proteins | sample MGYA00510148_ERZ791903 | MGnify/ENA primary metagenome ERZ791903 (study PRJEB30046, sample SAMN00792080) | human gut metagenome | study: EMG produced TPA metagenomics assembly of the A metagenome-wide association study of gut microbiota in type 2...
GCATCGGCATGGTGCACCAGCACTTCAAGCTGGTGGAATGCTTCAGCGTGCTGGATAACATCATTCTGGGCGTGGAGCCCAATAAGCTGGGCTTTTTGCAGAAGGCTGAGGCCCGCAAGAAGGTCGTGGCCCTGAGCGAGAAGTACGGCCTGCGTGTTGACCCCGATGCGCTCATCAGTGATATTTCGGTGGGTATGCAGCAGCGCGTGGAGATTTTGAAGATGCTCTACCGCGACAATGAGATCCTCATCTTCGACGAGCCCACCGCTGTGCTGACCCCGCAGGAGATCGACGAGCTGATGGAGATCATGCGCGGGTTCAAGAAGGAAGGCAAATCCATCCTCTTCATCACCCACAAGCTCAACGAGATCATGGCAGTGGCAGATCGCTGCACGGTTCTGCGCAAGGGCAAGTATATGGGCACTGTGGACATCAAGGACACCACCAAGGAAGAGCTTTCCCGCATGATGGTCGGCCGCGATGTTCAGCTGCAGGTGGACAAAAAGCCCGCCGCCCCCGGCGAGGTGGTGCTGGACGTGCAGAACGTTACCATGCACAACGCCCAGCACAAGAAGGATGCCGTCAAGAACGTCTCCTTCCAGGTGCGTGGCGGTGAGATCGTCTGTCTGGCGGGCATCGAGGGCAACGGCCAGACCGAGTTTGTCTACGGCCTGACTGGTCTGGAAAAGTTCAACAGCGGCAAGGTGCTGCTGGACGGCAAGGAAATCACCAACGAGAGCATCCGCCAGCGCTCCAAGGACGGCATGAGCCATATCCCTGAGGACCGCCACAAGCATGGTCTGGTGCTGGATTACAGCCTGGAGAACAACATGGTGCTCCAGCGCTACTGGCAGCCCGAGTTCCAGCACAACGGCTTTATCCGCAGTGAAAAGGTGCGGGAGTACTCCGATAAGCTGATCGCCCAGTATGACGTGCGCAGCGGCCAGGGCAGCGCTACCATCGTGCGCAGCATGTCTGGCGGCAACCAACAGAAGGCGATCATTGCCCGTGAGATCGACAAAGACCCCAAGCTGCTGGTGGCAGTGCAGCCCACCCGCGGTCTGGATGTCGGTGCCATTGAGTATATCCACAAGCAGATCGTGGATGAGCGCGACAGAGGCAAGGCTGTGCTGCTGGTCAGCCTGGAGCTGGACGAGGTGATGAACCTCTCTGACCGGATCCTTGTGATGTACGAGGGTGAGATCGTGGGCGAGTTTGACCCCAAGACCACCACAGTCCAGGAGCTGGGCCTGTACATGGCCGGTGCCCGCAAGCAGGGAAAGGAGTAAGCAGAAATGAAAAACAAAAAACTTTCCCACAACGGGCTGCAGGGTTCTGTCACCAGCGTGATGGCTGCTCTGCTGTGTATCCTGATCGGTCTGGCTGTGGGTTTCCTCGTGCTGCTGGCCATCAATCCGGCCCATGCATGGGCAGACGGTTTTGTCCGCATCCTCAAGGGAGGCTTCCATGATGCCCCCTATGGTGTCGGCAAGGAATTGGCTAACGCCGCGCCCCTGATCATGACCGGCCTTTCCGTGGGCTTTGCCTTCAAGACCGGCCTGTTCAACATCGGTGCCGCCGGTCAGTACACGCTGGGTGCTTACGGTGCCCTCTACTGTGCCATCATGCTCAAGCTGCCCTGGTTCGTCTGCCTGCTGGCTGCGGCCATTCTGGGCGGTCTGTGGGGTGCCATCCCCGGTTTCTTCAAGGCCTACTTCAACATCAACGAGGTCATTACCTCCATCATGTTCAACTGGATCGGCCTGTACCTTGTCAATGAGCTGGTCTACCAGAACGGCACCGGCCCCATGTACGATGTGCGCAACACCCGCACCCTGAACCTGGGCAAGAACGCGGATCTCGCCCAGTCTGTCATCCCGGACTTCGGCCTGAACAAGCTGTTCCAGACCAACAGCACCACCATTGCCATCTTCCTGGCCGCTGTGGTGGCCATCCTGATCTGGGTGGTGCTGAACAAGACCACCTTTGGCTATGAGCTGAAGGCGGTCGGCCTGAACAAAAGCGCTGCCCGCTACGCCGGTATCAACGAAAAGAAGAACATCATCCTCTCCATGGCCATTGCCGGTGCGCTGGCAGGCTTTGGCGCGGGCCTGTTCTACCTGTCCAACGTGGGCCAGTGGAACCCCCTGAACTCCACCAGCCTGCCCGCCATGGGCTTTAACGGCATCTCCGTTGCCCTGCTGGCAAGCTCCAACCCCATTGGCACCATCTTCTCGGCCCTGTTCATCTCACACATCTCGGTGGGCGGCACCTTCCTTTCCACCAAGTATTATCCCACGGAGATCGCCGACCTGATCAGCGGCATCATCATCTACCTGTGTGCATTCTCCATGCTGTTCCGCGGCAAGATCCAGAAGCTGCTGTTCAAGAATGCGGACAAGACCAATGTGAACGCAGAGCCTGCCCCGGCGGAAAAGGCCAACGCGAAGAAGGAGGGCAAGTAAGATGCTGCTTTTGATCAAATATACCCTGCTGTATGGCATCGTCCTGATGCTGGTGGCACTGGGCGGTATGTTCAGTGAGCACTCCGGCATCATCAACATCGCGCTGGAAGGCATCATGGTCATCGGCGGTGTGGCGGGTGTTCTGACCCTGACCATGCTTCCGGCCGACATGTCGCCGTTCCTGGTGGTGCTGATCTCGGTCCTGGTGGCTGCGCTGGCCGGTATCGTGTACAGCCTGCTGCTGGCCTTTGCTTCCATCAACCTGAAAGCGGACCAGACCATCGGCGGCACGGCCCTGAACCTGCTGGCTACCGCTATCGCCGTGGTCATTGCAAAGTATTTCAGCGACAGCGGCAGCGCCAAGCTGAACTATTCCAACAAGCCGTTCCTGTTCAGCATCGGCGGCCTGGAGCTGAGCATCTTTGTGCCGTTGGGCATCGTGCTGCTCGTCATCAGCTATGTGGTGCTGTACAAGACCCGCTTCGGTCTGCGCCTGCGCGCCTGCGGCGAACATCCTCAGGCAGCCGATTCTGTGGGCATCAACGTCTACAAGATGCGCTACGCGGGTGTGCTGCTTTCCGGTGCGCTGGGCGCTATCGGCGGTCTGGCATATATCGTGCCCCCGGTGCAGACCTGGAACTTTGAGGTCGGCGTGGCTGGCGCGGGCTTCCTTGCACTAGCTGTTATGATCTTTGGCCAGTGGAAGCCCTTCAACATCTGTGCCGCCGCCATGTTCTTTGCCGTGTTCAAGAGCCTGGCAAACATTGCGGACTCCACCTTCCTGGCGCAGCTCCACTGGTCCAGCAACATCTATAACATGATGCCGTTCATCGCATCCATGATCATTCTGGCCTTTACCTCCAAAAACAGCATGGCCCCCAAGGCTGAGGGTATCCCTTACGACAAGGGTTCCCGCTGAGCGAGGTTTGTTCCAAGGGCGCAGCTGCTTTTCCGGGCAGCTGCGCCCTTGGTGTTCAAAACCCGACAAAGGAGACGGAATGTGGATTGCCTTTGTCAAAAAGTCTGTTATAATGGAATTTATTGAAAGTCATACTGTCAGACAGGAGAATTGCGATGCGTATTTATGATCTGATCGCGAAAAAGCGCGATGGCGGTACCCACACCCGGGAAGAGCTGGAGGCCATTGTCAACGGCTTTGTCAGCGGGGAGGTGGCCGATTACCAGATGGCCGCCTGGATGATGGCGGTCTACCTGCGCGGCATGACCAACGAAGAAACTGCCGAGCTGACGGATGTGATGGCCCACAGCGGCGTGATGGTCGATCTTTCCCCCATCCCCGGCATCAAGGTGGATAAGCACTCCACCGGCGGCGTGGGCGATAAGACCACCCTTGTGATCGCCCCTGTGGTGGCGGCCTGCGGTGTAAAGATCGCCAAGATGAGCGGCCGCGGCCTGGGCCATACCGGCGGCACCATTGATAAAATGGAGAGCGTGCCCGGCACCAGAACTGCCCTTTCGCAGGAGGAGTTCTTTGCCCAGGTGAACAAGATCGGGCTGTCGGTCATTGGCCAGAGCGAGGGCATTGCCGTGGCGGATAAGAAGATGTACGCCCTGCGGGATGTGACCGCCACGGTCAGCTGCATCCCGCTGATCGCCTCTTCCATCATGTCCAAGAAGCTGGCCTCCGGCTCCGATGCCATCCTGCTGGATGTGACCACCGGCACCGGTGCCTTTATGAAGACCGTGGACCAGAGTATTGAGCTGGCTGAGCTGATGGTCGCCATCGGCACCCACCATGGCCGCCGGGTGGCCGCCATGATCACCGATATGGACACCCCGCTGGGCCGCAACATCGGCAACAGCCTTGAGGTCATGGAGAGCATGGACGTGCTCAAGGGCAAGGGCCCTGCCGACCTGACCGAGGTCTGCCTGCAGCTGGCCGCCAATATGCTGGTGCTGGCAGGCAAGGGTACCCCAGCGGAGTGCCGTGCCATGGCACAGGCTGTGATCGCGGACGGCTCTGCCTTTGCCAAGTGCAAGGAGATGTTTGCGGCCCAGGGCGGTGACACCCGTGTGCTGGACGATTACAGCTTGTTTGAACAGCCTGCAGCCAGCTTTGAGCTGCTGGCCGAGCAGGATGGCTACATCGTGGCCAACGATGCCGAGAAGATCGGCTCTGCCAGTGTGCTGCTGGGCGCTGGCCGCCAGAAGAAGGGAGACCCGCTGGACTTTGCGGCCGGCATCACCCTGCACAAAAAGCGCGGCGACTATGTGCACAAGGGCGAAAGCCTGGCCACCTTCTACGGTGCGGCAGATAAGTTTGAAGCCGCTGCTGCGGAGTACCGCAGCGGTCTGGTCTATGGTGCGGAAAAGCCCGAGGAGGCCCCGCTGGTCTACGCCCTTGTCACCAAGGACGGCGTGGAGCGCTACTGAGAAAGCATCCTTCCCGCAAGGCGGGAGGGACGGAAAGGACATTTTCTATGAAGATCATTCTGGTGGGCTGCGGCAAGGTCGGCACAGCGCTGGCACGTCAGCTCAGCGAGGAAGGGCACAATGTCACGATCATCGATACCAACAAGGCCCGTGTGGAGCATATCAGCGAATCCTATGACGTGATGGGCATTACCGGCAACGGCTCCTCCATCACAACGCTGTCCGAGGCAGGGATCGAGGAGGCGGACGTGTTCATTGCGGTCACCGGCTCGGACGAGCTGAACCTGCTCTGCTGTATGTTTGCCAAAAAGGCGGGCCACTGCCACGCCATTGCCCGTGTGCGCAACCCATCCTACAGCCATGAGCTGGACTTCATCAAAAAGCAGATCGGCATTTCGGCCATCATCAACCCGGAGATGGCGGCGGCGCGGGAGATCTCCCACCTGCTGCGCTTCCCCGGTGCCAGCAAGATCGATACCTTTGCGGAAGGCCGGGTGCGGCTGATCAAGTTCACCCTGACCGAGGCACAGGCACTGGACGGCGTGGCCATCCGGGAGATCCCCACCCGGCTCAAGAGCGATATCCTGGTCTGCGCCGTGGAGCGCGACGGCGGGGTCATCATCCCCAACGGTAATTTTGTGCTCCAGACCGGCGATCAGGTCACCTTCCTTGCAACGCAGGAAAAGGCCCACGCGTTCTTCCAGCGCATCCATCTGGCCGTGCGCCCGGTGCGCAATGCCCTCATCGTGGGCGGCGGTGCCATTGCCTTCTATCTGAGCCAGGAGCTGCTGGAAAACCATGTCCGGGTGCGGATCGTGGAGCGGGACCCCGCCCGCTGCGATGTGCTGGCCCAGGCCCTGCCCGAAGCACAGATCCTGTGTGAGGACGGCTCCAACCGCGAGTTCCTGCTCTCCGAGGGCCTGACCTCCACCGAGGCCTTTGTGGCCCTGACCAACATCGACGAGGAAAATGTTCTGCTGACCCTGTTTGCCAAGAAGCATTCCAACGGTAAGCTGGTCACCAAGATCAACCGCCTGGAATTTGATGATATCCTGGCCGGGCTTGATCTGGGCAGCATCGTCTACCCCAAGTACATGACCTGCGATTACATCGTGCAGTATGTGCGCGCTTTGCAGAACGAGGCAGGCAGCAACATCAAGACCCTGTACCGCATTCTGGACGACCGCGTGGAGGCGCTGGAATTTACGGTCCATGAGAAGAGCCGCGCCACCGGTGTACCCCTGAGCCAGCTCCACCTGAAAAAGAACCTGCTGCTCTGCTGCATCACCCGCGGCAACGAGATCAAGATCCCGCGCGGCGGCGATGAGATCCAGGTGGGCGACAACGTCATCGTGGTCACGCTGGAGCACGGCCTGCATGACCTGCGGGACATCGTGGAAGATTAACGGAGGCGCGGCATGAATTATGCGATCGTTCTGCGGCTGCTGAGCTACATCCTCTATTGCGAAGCCGCGCTGCTCCTGCTGCCCGCCATGGCCAGCCTGATCTACGGTGAGTGGATGGTGCTGGGCGTGTTCCTGCTCACGGCAGCGCTTTCTGCGGTGGCGGGCGCTCTGCTCCACCGTATCAAGCCCAAGAGCCAGATCTTCTATATGCGGGAGGGCTTTGCCACCACGGCGCTCTGCTGGCTGCTCATCAGTGTGGTGGGTGCGGTGCCCTTTGTGCTCACGGGCAGCATCCCCAACCCGGTGGATGCCATGTTTGAGACCGTTTCCGGCTTCACCACCACCGGTGCCAGCATCCTGCCCGCTGTGGAGGACCTGCCCAGGGGCATCCTGTTCTGGCGCAGCTTCACCCACTGGATCGGCGGCATGGGCGTTCTGGTGTTCCTGCTCTCCCTGCTGCCCCTGACCGGCGGCTCCCATGTCAACCTGATGAAAGCCGAAAGCCCCGGCCCGCAGGTGGATAAGCTGGTGCCGAAGGTGCAGTCCACAGCAAAAATTCTGTACGGCATCTATTTCCTCCTGACGGTGCTGGAATTCATGTTCCTGATCGCCGGGCGGATGCCGGTATTTGAAGCTCTGCTGACCTCCTTTGGCACAGCGGGCACCGGCGGCTTCGGCTTCCGCAATGACAGCTTTGCCAGCATGTCGCCCTATGTCCAGTGGGTCGTGACCATCTTTATGATCCTGTTTGGCGTGAACTTCAATGCCTATTTCCTGCTGCTGATGCGCCGCTTCCGCCGCGCTGCCGCCAGCGAGGAGGTGCGCGCCTACTTTGTGATCATCGGTGTGGCTGTGGCCATCATCACGGCCAACATTTACAGCATGTACAACGGCTTGGGCGAGGCCCTGCGCCACGCCGCCTTCCAGGTGGGTTCTATCATCACCACCACCGGTTTTTCCAGCTGTGATTTTGACCTGTGGCCCACCCTCTCCAAGGAGATCCTTGTCATGCTGATGTTTGTGGGTGCCTGCGCAGGCAGCACCGGCGGCGGCATAAAGGTCAGCCGCCTCCTGCTGATGGGCAAGACTGTGGGCAAGGAGCTCAAGCAGGCCCTTCACCCGCAGGTGGTGGCCCCCGTCCGGATGGACGGCAAGGTGGTCAACCATGAGACCATCCGCGCCACCAATGTCTTTGTGGCCGCCTACATCTTCATCTTTGCGGCATCCTTCTTCCTCATCAGTCTGGATGGCTTTGACATGGTGACCAACTTCACCGCCATTGCCGCCACGTTGAACAACATCGGCCCCGGCCTTGCCCAGGTGGGCCCCATGATGAACTTTGGCAGCTACTCCAACCCCGCCAAGCTGGTTATGATTTTTGACATGCTGGCGGGCCGTCTGGAGATCTTCCCCATGCTGGTGTTCTTTATGCCGGACACCTGGCGGCGGTTCTGAGCAAAATAACAAAGCGGATGCGCTCCCACCGGAACGCATCCGCTTTTTGCTGTATCAGGATTCCTGCGGCTTTTTCCCCAAGAGCGCCACACCGCTCAGCACGATGACCCCGCCCAGCAGGGCAAGGCCTGCACCGGCCTGCCCGAAGGCATCGCCGACGGCACCCACCAGAGGACTTGCGGGGATCATGAGCAGACTGTAGGCCATGCTGTCCACGCTGATGAGGGTAGCCCGCTGGTCACTGGGAATGGCGTCGTTCAGCTTCTGGCTCTCGTGGAGCAGATAGACCTCCAACACACCCTGCACCAGCATCATGCCGAACAGACCGCCCCACGCGGGGGCAAGGCCCACCAGCAGCGTGCCGACGCCGCAGAGCAGGGCGCAGACGGAGTAAAACCGCCGCATGGAGCGGAACCGGACCCGGCGGCCCACTTCAGCGCCCAGCACACAGGCAGCACCGCCCAGCATCAGGGGAAGAAAGAGGAGCTCTGTGGGCCAGCCCAGCTCAATGAGCCGCTGCTGCAAGAACATTTTGGTCAGGTAGCTGGGCACCGAGACGACGGCGCTGGAAACGATGAGCTTGGCCGCCAGCGGCGTGGTGCGCAGGATGCTCAGGCTGTTGCGCGCCAGTTTGGTGAACTGGCCGGGCAGCGCGCGGAGGGTCTGCTTTCCCCGGCTGGCCTGTGCCTTGGTGACGATGGGCTCCTCCATCAGCGCAAGGGCGGCGGTGGAAACGCCCTCGAACGCAGCGCTCAGCAGGTAAAAGCCCGCAAAGCCGAGGAAGCGCTTCAAAAGGCTGGCCATGGAGCCCACGGCGTTGGCCAGCATGGAGATCTGAGAGCTGTTTGCAGAGACCTGAATGTATTTCTCCTCGCAGCCCTCCTGCTTCAGGCTGTCGTAGAGCAGCGCCGTGGTGGTGCCGGAGAACATGGTCATGGCCAGCGCGTTCAGCCCCATGGCAAAGCAGATGGTGAACAGGTCTGACGCAAAGGCCATCAGCAGGCTTTGCAGGACCATGCACACGCCGCCGGATACGAGGGTCTTTTTCCGGCCCAGCAGGTCTGCCGCCATGCCGCTGGGCACCTCACACAGCAGGCTGACGATGTGGAATACGCTCTCGGCCAGACCGATCTCCCATAGGGAGAAGCCCCGGGCCGCCAGCAGCGCCACCCATACCGCATCCGTGATGCGCAGGCCGGAGAAGAAATCGGAAGTATAAATGCAGGCGAACTGCTTTTTTAAATTGAGTTTATGATCCATTGGAAACACCCTTTCTATTTATAGTGAATGATTCAAAATAGAAAGTGTACCCAAAACAAAAGCGCCCCACAGCAAAGCTGCGCGGCGCTGAAAATCATGCTCCACGCTTTGCTGAAAGAGACAAAAGGGTACACTTCGAGCCGGAACGTATTAAATCTGACCTTTTTTGAAAAAGATGCAGCCATTCCAACCCATCTGGGTGTACCCTCCTTTCAGTAAAACGTTACGCTTACTATACCATACTTTCGGCCAAAACACAAGCAAAACCTTAAAATTCAGGGAAAAAGTGCCGCCCCGGCTTGCAAACAGGCCCAAAGTGTGGTAAGATGATATCCGGTTATGAAACCTGAATATCTTGAAAACGCAGCGACGGAGAGAGTACGCACGCAGTTCCACAGCAAAGAGAGAAGCTTCACCGGCTGAAAGGGCTTCCGCGTGGGTGTGTGCCGAAGTTCGCTCCTGAGCGGCCTGCCCGAACGGCTTCTATTAGGGCAGGACGGCGCGCCCCGTTACGGCGTTTGAGAGCCGCCCTTCTTTGTGCAGGGCGGAAACCGGGTGGTACCGCGGAGCATTGGATTTGCAAAGGCTTCGTCCCTTTTGTCCGGCCAGAAATGGCCCGGCAGGGGACGGGGCCTTTTTTGCTGCCCCGCTTTGAAAACACGAACTGAGAAGGAGAGAATTTCCATGCAAGCAATGATCGACGAGCTGGCCAAACAGGCCGCAGAGAGCCTCGGTCAGGTCTCTTCCAAGGAGACGCTGGCCTCGTTCTGGCAGGAATATCTGAGCAAAAACGGCAAGATCCCCGCGCTGATGAAGAATCTGCGCTCTGTCGCGCCCGAAGAGCGCCCCGCCATGGGCAAGATCATCAACGAGCTCAAGCAGAAGGTGCAGGCAGACTACGATGCCGCCGCCGCCAAAGTGAAGGAGGCCGAGCTGGCCGCCCGCAACGCCGCTGAGACTGTGGACATCACCCTGCCCGCCAAGACCCGCACGGTGGGTGGTCTGCACCCCCTGACGCTGGTCACCAACCAGATCATCGATGTGTTCTCCGGCATGGGCTTTGCCGTGGCCGACGCACCTGAGATCGAGGATGACGACCACAACTTCACCCGCCTGAACGTGCCCAAGGATCACCCCGCCCGTGACATGCAGGATACCTTCTACCTGTCCGACGAGTTCCTGCTCCGCACCCAGACCTCCGGCGGCCAGATCCGCACCATGGACAGCCAGAAGCCGCCCATCAAGGTGCTGATCCCCGGCCGTGTGTTCCGTTCCGATTCCGATGCCACCCACAGCCCCATGTTCCACCAGATGGAAGGCCTGGTCGTGGATAAGGGCATCACCCTGGGCGACCTGCAGGGCGCGCTGAACACCTTTGTGCAGAAGCTGTTCGGCAAGGACACCCGCACCCGCCTGCGTCCTTCTTACTTCCCCTTCACCGAGCCCAGTGTGGAGGTCGATGTCAGCTGCTTTGAGTGCGGCGGCAAGGGCTGCCCCCTGTGCAAGCACACCGGCTGGATCGAAGTTCTGGGCGGCGGTGTTGTCAACCGCAAGGTGCTGGAGAACTGCAACATTGACCCGGATGAGTATTCCGGCTTCGCCTTCGGCATTGGCATCGAGCGCATCGCCATGCTGAAGTACGGCATCAACAACATCGGCCTGATGT
>ERZ791903.3204-NODE-3204-length-10635-cov-2.382231_pt1 | contig 10635 bp, 6 predicted proteins | sample MGYA00510148_ERZ791903 | MGnify/ENA primary metagenome ERZ791903 (study PRJEB30046, sample SAMN00792080) | human gut metagenome | study: EMG produced TPA metagenomics assembly of the A metagenome-wide association study of gut microbiota in type 2...
ACCGCCGTCATCTGCAAGTCCTTTTAACACTGCCTGGGATGCTGTCACGCCAGTCTCCCCGCCGCGGGTACTTCCATATAATAATTCCATCGTTTTTCCTTCCTCTCTTTACGCAGATACAGTGGTAAACTTTACGGAAAGTGTAGCATACTTTAATGTCGCTTGCAAGATAAAATCAATGAAAACAGGGATCTCCTCATACACAAATATTCCTCACAAAAGTCTATTTTTTATCTCTGTTTTATACTGGAGTAACTATCAATTTTCTCTTGCCTACGATATACTCGTCTCGTTACCCACTCCAATCTGGTGACAGAAAGGAGGTGTAAATTTGGATTATGTTTTTTCTTTTATAGTTGCTGTCATGGCTGGTGTGGTGTGTCACTACATCATCAAATGGTTAGACAGTAAACTGGATCGGTAACTAACCTGTAGATGCTCAACTACATAAAACGAGAAGAAACCCCTCAGAGATGCCGCTCTGAGGGGTTTCATTTTGTGTAAATTTGAACTATGTTCTATTTCTTTCTTAGCCATTATATCATATGCAAATTTCCTTTGCAATATACTCCGATATAACTTTCATCCATTTCCTCTATGCCACAGCCGCTTTCTTCTTTTTCATGATCTGCAGCGCCGCTGAAATTCCGACAAGAACGATACCGACAATGTCTGTCACGGTTCCCGGAATGATCAGGCAGAGACCTCCGATGATCGAGAGAAGCCTCTCAATCACATTCAGGTTCGCGAACATGTAGCCTTCAAGACCGGCTGCAACGCCGAACAGACCGATCAGGGATGTTACGATGATCGTTACAACACCGAGAACGCCTGTATCGATAAATAACATTGCCGGGTTAAACGCGAAGATATACGGTACGATGAACGCTGCGATCGCAAGACGGGATGCGTTTAATGCGGTCTTCATCGGGTTGGATTTCGCGATCGCGGATCCTGCGTAAGCTGCAAGAGCAACCGGCGGTGTGATATCTGCTACGATACCGAAGTAGAATACGAACATGTTGGCAGCGATCTTGTTGATTCCCATACCGTTTACGAGGATCGGTGCACATGTGGTAGCCATAATGATGTAGTTTGCAGTTGTCGGAACACCCATACCAAGAACGATACAGGTAAGCATGGTAAGGAATAATGCTACGATCACGCGGTCACCGGCAACACCGACGATTGCGGAGATCAGGAGCTGTCCAAGACCGGTCATTGTTACGACACCGGCGATGATTCCGGCAACGCCGCAGGCAACAGCTACGGAAAGTGTATTCTTACCGCCTGCCTCCAACGCGTTGATGAATCTTGTCGGGTTCATTCTTGTTTCTTTGTTCGGCATACTGACAAGAATTGCAAGAGCGGTAGCGATGATCGCTGCACGGGACATCGTGTAGCCCATCATAACCATTGCAACAAGGGCAACTAACGGAATAAGAAGATAACCCTGACGGACAAATAACGGTCCGAATTTCGGAAGCTCATCCTTCGGGATACCCTTTAAGCCAAGTCTCTTTGCCTCAAGATGTACGGTAATGAAGATACCTGTGAAGTAGAGGAGTGCCGGGAAAATCGCTCTCATCGCGATCTCGCCGTACTGAACGCCTACCATCTCAGCCATTAAGAATGCAGCGGCGCCCATGATCGGCGGCATGATCTGTCCACCGGTGGAGGAAGCTGCCTCAACGGCACCTGCGAATTCGCCCTGATAACCGGTCTTCTTCATTAACGGGATCGTTACGGAACCGGTCGTTACTGTATTACCAACGGAGCTTCCGGATACCATACCGCAGAGAGCAGAGGAGATAACCGCTACCTTTGCCGGTCCGCCTGTGGAAGCGCCTGCCAAGGAGTTTGCTAACTGAATGAAGAATTCAGAAATACCGGTCGCCTCAAGGAAAGCGCCGAACAGGATAAACAGTGCGATATACGTGGAGCAGACACCAATCGGAGTACCGATAACACCACTCGTCGTATAGAACAGGTTGTAAACGATGGACTTTAAGACTACCGCGAAGGCTCTGCCCTGTCCAAGTCCGTTATAAAACGCGTAACCTACAAAGAATGTCGCCACACAGAGGATCGGAATACCTACAACGCGGCGGCATGTTTCTGCTAAAATCAGGATACCGATCACGCCAACGATAACCTCTGTCTGGCTGATTCGTGTCGCGTGGCCGATAATTGTTTTAAAGTTAAATACGAAATAGAAGTAAGCACCGGCTCCGAGTACCATAAGGATAATATCGTAGATCGGAACGGAATTCTTTTTTGAGCTTCCCTTTTTCATCGGATATACCAGGAATGAAAGGATAATTACAAAACCGACAAACAGGGAACGTCTTACACGCTCATCCCAGTTTGCAAACAGGTTCATATAGAGCATTAAAACTGAAAACGCTGCCAGAAGGAAACGAATGACCTGCTTCGGGGTGCCTTCCCAGATTCGGGTATTCGATTCACGGTCGTACTTTTTCATGATGGCTTCGACGTCTTCGGCGGTACCGGTCTCCACATCAGCCACCGGAGATGTGTTGACTTTCATGTTGTCTTTCTCTGCCATACCAATCCCTCCTTTATATTTCGTTTCCGGCGCTGCCCCTGTATACCCCCTATACAAACAGGCGCCGGATATGTCCGAAACTCTTTTAACGCTTAGAATCCTTTATGTTCACAGGAGAACTCTACTTTGCTGTTTCGTCCGCAGAGATCCCTCAAACTGATTTCTTTTCCGTGAAGTGTGAGTGTGTGGTCCGAGACCGTACCCACAATATATGAGAGATACGGCATTTCCTTGTCAAACCCGGAAACAACCATCTCCCCGTTTTCATCATACGTAAGCGTCTGCCCATCCTCGATCTCTGTCTGCACGCCCGCGCCGAAATTATTGTAGATCGTGCGGATCACGTAGATCTTGTGGTCGCGGATCTCGTAAACGTCCGTCAACGGATACTTATTTACCGAGTGGATGAACGTTACAGAAAACTCATCCCCCTCTTTTACCCGGAAGCGGGCATATTCTGCGTTTGTGTCTCCGTTCCTCAGGACCAGATAGTCTCCGCTTCGTAAGGTATAGGCAAGAGTGGCAGCAATAATTGCCGTGATTATTGCTGCCACTGTAAAGAATCTTACTTTCCTGTTTTTCAAGGTAATTACTTGATTGCTCCTACTTCCTTGAAGTACTTCTCAGCACCCGGATGGAACGGAACAGAAATACCGGAAACCGCATATTCGAGATCAAGCTCTTCGCCCTTTGCATGTGTGGAAGCGATCTCATCTTTGTTATCGAAAATAGCCTTTGTGAGGTTATAAACTGTTTCTTCGGAGAGCTTCGGGGATGCGATCAGAGTAGCTTTGATAGCAACTGTCTGAACATCATCGTCAACGCCCTTATAGGAGCCGCCCGGGATTGCGTATGTTGTGTAGAACGGATGTGCATCCGCAAGCTTCTTCGCATGCTCGTCATCGATCTCAAGAAGGTTGATCGCATTTGTTGTAGCGAGCTCTACGATCGCTGTTGTCGGTGCGCCTGCTGTACAGAAGAAAGCATCGATCTTGCCGTCTTTTAATGCATCTGCGGAATCACCGAATCCGAGGTTGTTGACCTGGATATCATCGAAGGAGATGTCATAAGCCTCGAGGATCTGACGTGCGTTGAACTCAACACCGGAGCCTGCGTCACCAACGGATACTCTCTTGCCCTTTAAGTCAGCGACAGATTTGATATCGCCGGAGGATACGATCTGGCAAACCTCAGCGTAGAGGGCTGCAACTGTTGTGAAATCTTTTGCTGCGCCTTCTTCTGCGAAGAGGTCAGTTCCGTTGTAAGCATAGTCCATAACGTCGTTCTGTACGATCGCGAGGTCTGCTTCACCGTCGTTTACAAGGTAGATATTTGCTTTGGAAGCACCGGTAGACTGAACGTTAATGTTCACTCCGATGTCTTTGCTGTTTAATACATTCGCGATTACACCACCGAATGCGTAATATGTACCGGTGGTTCCGCCAGTACCCATTGTTAACTTCTGGGCATCACCACTCGGGGCTGCTGCGGCTGCTGTTGTTTCAGCTGCGGCTGCAGTAGTGTCAGCTGCGGCTGCTGTTGTCTCTGCCGGTTTGCTGCCGCCGGAACAAGCGGTCAGTACCATTGCACAGGATAATGCGAGTGCCATTGCTGCGGAAAATCTCTTTCTCATATCTTTCTACCTCCTTTTTCTGTTCCTTTGCACAATGTTTCAGCAAAGGAAGCTTACGAACATATTATACATCTCTATTGTTACTTTTGCAACAAATATTAGTAATTTTTGTAAACGTCTGAAATCTTTCAGCTATTCGTTGCTTTTCTCATAATTGCAGTTGTTCACTTCCGTGATGTAAAGTTTTGACGCACAATTGCTTGAAATTCAAAAATTGTATCAGCTATTTTGTGTCTCTTTTATCAGTATATGCGTCATTTTTTCGCTAAATTCCTTGATCCTGTCTTCGATACCCGGAAGCTTCATGGCAGCACCGGCGTTGTTGGCTGTCTCCATCATGCAGAAATTGCCCGGGAGGTAGAAGGTCTTGTTCATATTGAGGGCTGTTACGAGCTGCCCAGCGAGAAGGTCACTGCCGGAATAGCCGGATACGATAATTCCGAACAGGGCTTTGTCGTAGAACCGTGTGGTCCGGAACAGGGCTGTCAGGCGGTTGATAAACGCCGTCATATTCGCGGACAGGGCATCGTTGTAGTTTGGACAGAGGAGCAGGATCGCGTCAGCCCACTTGACCGCCGGGTAGATATTTTCCACCATGGCTCCGCCGTAGAAGCATTTTCCCTGCTCACCAAAGGCACATCTGGTATGGACATCCCGAACAGTCCACGAGAGTGCCGTTTCGCAGGTTGATCTCCTGAATCTTGATCCGTTCATCCAGGCACTCCTTTACTTTCTGCCAAATCGCCAGGGTATTGGAGGTCCTGTGGTTTGAGGCGTGAAGGACCAGAAGGTGCGATTCTTCTTTCGGCTGCCATGTTTCTTCCAGAATTTGATGTGCCAGGATCGCAGCGCTCTTTTTATAAGCGCGAACCGATCGGTGTTCATATTGGCAGCCTGGATCAGGTAGTTATCGAGGGAGGCGGTTCCTTCCACCAGCGGGCGGCCGACAAAGGCACATCCGGCGCGGTTTGCCGCCACCGCAAGCTCTCTCGCCGTCGCTTTCGTGTAGAATTCGCTCTCCGCGTCGATGATCATGCCAGCGGTCGCCCCCGCGAGGACCTGGTCACCGCCCCGCAGCCAGGCGAGAACTTCGTAGTAACCGCGGTTGATGCCATTTCTCCCAAGTGGAACTGCAAACAGGAGTCTGCGTCCACGATATTTGAAGGGATCCTGCTCCAAAATTTCCATGTCTTCCACGATCTCGGCATCGATCCCGTCAAGCGCCGCCCTCAAAACCTCGTCCATACGCGACCGTTCTTTCTCCGGGCCTCGTTTTTGCGGATATAGAACTAACAATCTGTCACTCTCCATGATGTATCACTCTCCCTGATAAATCTGCTTCACTCAATATACATGATCACTGATATTTTTATAACAACGGCTTTCCATCCTCAACACGGCACATATAAAAATCCCGGCAGTTCTCCCCGACATACGGGAAACCTGCCGGGACAAATCAGATCAGCATTTTCTATATTCTAGCCTTCGCCGCAGAAACAACCTCTACACGATCTTCGCAAGATTTTCAGCCGCGAACACGATCCTCTCATACAAAGCATCCGGCAGCGCCAGTGTCTCCGTCTCGAGGCCATGTTCTGTATAGCGGTTCTTCACGCCCATGTAAACGCCGCCGAGGAACACGGAACCGCAGTGCCACTGCTTTCTGAGCGTCATCAGGATCGAGATCGCGCCGGATGAGAACGCCGGGGCAACGAACGGTTTGTAGCCGATGGCGCGCATGTGGAGGTTTGCAGTGACGGTGAGGTTTGTCAGTTCTTTTGAGAGCTCATCGTTGTAGTTTTCGATGGAATCCGCGATAACGAGATCCTGTCCGTGCGGTCCGAAGGAACGGCCTTCCGTCAAAAACTGCTTAAACCTCGGATCACGTTTTGCATAATATGCAGCTCTCGCATTCATAACACCGAGGCCGAATCCCTGTATCTGCTCCGGGAGAAGCCCCATCCAGTCGTACTCTCCTGCCTCATTCTTGTTGCTCTCAAGGAACGCGGTCTTCGCAAGCGGGTCCACCGGATCGGAGACGGCGCAGAATAAGCCCTTAAAGTTCTTTTCTCTCGCCATCTTCGCGTAATGTCCGATGATCTTTGAGTTGTTCTCGAACTGGTACATGCGGACATCCTTGACACCGGAACCGACCGGCGGGATTCCCTTTGAGGCCACGAATACGAACACATCACAGTCAAAGAGGTGATCCTGGTCCACAACGTCCACCTCCGGCATCGCGTCATAGTCCCACGGATAGGCGATCTGGTTCTCCTCAAACTCCCAGCGGGCAGTCACCTTGTCGGAGATATCACAGATTCCGATGGAGGAGATCACATCTCCGCCGAGAAGATGGAGACCTGTTAAGAGCATGCTGCCCACATCGCCGATCGCCAGAACATGGACACGCTTTTTGCCCTCTTTCGGCTTATATGCCAGGATCTCCTCAAATTTCGGGTGGGACGCGTTTACCGCGCGGAGTGTTCCGGCATCGAGCTGCGCGAGGAGATCCGCCGGGAGTTCCCTGGTCTGTCCGTCGTATGCGGACGCATTTAATCTGTTTGTGTTTAACCAGCTGACATCCTCACACTCTGCGAAGAGCTCTGCCGGATGGTTTACGAGAAATGATGCGCGGCGGCTGCCCGGTTCTCCGGTAAAGAGCCAGGTGAGCGTTGTCCCTGCTGCCGGTTTCTCCGTTTTTTCATATGGCAGATCGCCGTGCGCGGACGCACAAAACATGTCTCCGATTTTATAATAGGTTACCATAATTTCATTCCCCCTGATTTCCATATTTTACTGCCATGAACCAAAGCCATTCAGGTCTGCCGACCTTACGGCTTTGATACACAGCCCACGATTATCGCAGATCTTCCTTTTAAGCCCTCAGCCTCTCGAAATTCCAGACGGCGTTCAGCATTTTATCCCTTGATCAGAAACTCTTTCATCCTCCACAGCGTCTCCAGATCATTCTCCAGATATACTGACGCCGCCAGGTTCTCATCATACTCCATACAGCTTCCCTTATCCGGGCAGAGCGGCAGGATGACGGCCTCGGAGAGGCGTGAAAGGGTAAGGTTTTTCGCGTACATTTTCCGGTATTCCGCCTCAAGGACCTGGAAAAGATCCCTGGAATTCTCGATACAGCAGGCCGAGAACTCCACAAGCGCCTCCCGGCTGCAGCCGGAAAGTCTCGGCGTCGCGTAGGGCAGAATCATGTTGATGGACGGCTGAAGTCCCGCAACCTTCATCTCCTCACGGCGCACGGTATCGCCACCGATAAACGGATACAGTGTAGACTCCACGAACCACTGGCGCAGGTTCGGCATCGAGTAGATGCTCTCCACCGGCACCTTCAGGCACTGCATCAGGTCGCGGCCGTAGCCGGACAGGACGCCCACGACGACCTTCTTGATCGGGATCCCGTCTTCCCTGAGCTGCGGAACGAGCACCTGGAGCCGGTTCGCCGTGTGGACGAGGTCATCCACCAGGATCACCGGCCGGTCGAAGGACTTGATGGTCTCGATCTGGCTTTTTAACGGTGAGTAGTACGGGAACGGCTCGATCGTAAAGCTGTTCAGATCCGGCTCATAGACCTTATCGGTATGCAGCGTCTTCGTCACCGTATTCGGCACAACCTTTCCACGCAGGATCTTACCGAACGGAACGCACATGTTCTTTCCGAGTCTTCTCGGCACCAGCGGCTCTCTCGGAACATCGTTGAGCGCCGTGATCCGGTCCACAAGACGATGATACATGATGCCGGATGATAAGGACAGTACAAGATTTCCCGGATACAGCTTCGTCATAGCGATCTGAAGCTTTTTGTGGTTTTTCTCCACAGCATCCAGAACCGCCGGATTGCTGGCAAACGGCTCCTTGATCGTAGTATCCAGGTTATGCAGGAACATTAACGGCTCATGCATGTCGACCATGTAGATCGTCCGCTTGTCGTTCTCGTCCGCCATATGCGGACGGATAAAGCCCTGTCTCTCCAGCACGTACACGACCTCTTTCGTCGCTGTGCCGCGCTCCGCGACAAACAATGCGAAACTGTAGTTTTTCTCCAACTCTTTCGCCAGCACTTCAACGAGAAGCTGCTGCGGGGCATCGCGGATCACCCCGCTGTCCCCGGTGCCGTCCTCTCTCGCATAGATGCCTGTGATCAGAAGGATCTCCCGGCTGCTCTTTCCGCGGACCAGGTTTGCCAGCTCCATGTCCTTTAAGACGCCGAACAGATCCTCGTTTCCGATCTCCCGGTAGCTCACAAAGCCCGCCGGGCGCTCACCTTCCACGGTATTTCTTAAGATCAGCAGGCGGTCATTCTCCACCTGGATCTTTGTCAGGATCGCCTGGGCGTCCGGATGTCCGTAGAGAACGGTGTTTCCAAGCTCGTCCAGTACCTCACGGTCCCTGCCCGCCGCGTTCTCGAAGGCGATAGCTTTCGCCCGTAAGATCGGCTTGAATTCCGGCTCGCGCAGGTACATGCCCTTGTGGTAAATGTATTCTTGGACTACCGGGTCGATGAGGCTGGAAATATCGCGGTGGTTATCAATATTTTCACGGATCTTCGTGGAGCTGATATCCTCCAGCTCCTGCGGGAGCTCCAGCTGCACGACTTTTCCGGTGATCTGCTCGTAAACCTCCGTCGGATGTGCCTCACCAGGGCGCCGGAAGACGATGTGGTTGAAGGAATGGATGGAATTCTCCTCCGGATCCTTCTTGTAGGAGCTCGCGTTGTGGATCACGTCGGATCCCACAACGATATAGAGTTCTTCCGTCGGGAACATCTCCCTCAGGCGGCGCAGATCCGCCGGGTTCGCGATGTTGACCGGCGTGTTGTCCGGGAACAGATGAACATAAAACTCATCCGCGATGGACATGTTTACGATCTGGCGGCGCACCAGATGCGGCTGGGTCTTCTTCGACCAGGAAAACTCATCAATGGCAAGAAATACGGTAAATCCGAGCTCCTGGATCTTCTTTGCGATCTCCTTGTGGGATAAGGTAAACGGGTCGAAGGTTCCCGGGAAAAATGCGATCTTCTCCCGCGTCCTGGTCTCCACCAGACCGCCGAACAACTGGTAGTGGGCGATAAAACGGTCGATATGGGACAGGGTCGCAGCACGGTAGTAGAGACTCAGCTCGCCGCCCTTATTCTCATTTAACAGGAACAGGAGTTTCTTTGCGCAAAGGGAGAACATCCTGCTCTTGTCCCGCTCCGCAAGGATCTGTGAACCGAAAATATGCTGTCCGATGACAAGCAGTGCCTCCTGACGGACCTGCTCCCGGTAGTTTGCAAGACAGCTTAAAATCAGGCCGAGAAGCTTCATGCGGCGTTCTTCCGATACTTCCTCGGACTCATGGAAACGGACGGTATACCGCGAATAGCACTCCAAAAGGACTCCTAACGTATCGAGGGCAACGGACACGATCCGTTCGTTTCCGTTCGCCAGCAGGATGTGCAGTCGCTCGATCATGTCATCAAGCTGTTCCGGCGGCAGCCATAAGGCGAACTCGCCGAGGTATTCCGGAATGTATTTGGAGAACTCGTACTCTCCCACTTCCAGTCCCTTTAAGAGTTCCACCGCGATCTCGTTTCTCTGGTCTGTTGCCAGCAAATGGGCAAGACGCAGGAGCGCGCGGCCCGCGTCATGGCGGACACCAACCTGCTCGCTGACTTTGATCAGGTTGGAAAAATGGGCACAGATATGGAGAAGGTGATCCCGCTTTCCGTGATCTACCTGATCTGCCAGAAGCTTGATGTTTACGGATTTCAAGATCCACGGAGTAGCGGATTTTAAATTTTCAAGGAAGATATCGCTGACCACATCATGTCCGTATAAGACTTCCCGTTGGGCAGTGGTGTCCAGGCGCAGGTTCGTATAGATCCGGTACTGTAAAAACAGCAGCGTGATCGTCCTCGGATTGATCCGGTGCGCCGCGTCGCAGACGATCTCGTAGCAGGCGCTTTCCGGCGGCACCGCCTGGGTCAGAACCTTTAAGACGCGGACGGCCGCGATCTGCACCTTCTCATCCGGGTCGTCCATATGGCTGATGGCAAAGCAGATCAAACGTTCCAGACGACTCCCCTTGCTGCAAAGATCCAGAGGCAGGGAGAATATACAGTCTAATAGGTAGAATACCGGATCACCCACAAGGCGGTGGTGTCCGTCAAACCACTTCATGAAGACTTCGAACAGCTCTTCCCGGACCTTCTCCGAACTCCGGTCCATGGCGGATACCATGACAAATTTCAGAGAATTCTGAATTCGGTTCTTCTGCTGCAGTGTCAGGCGATAATCCGGGCATATGAGCTGTCCAAGATACTCCTCCCAGAGCGTCAGTGCCGTCTTAGCGTCCGGATCCGGCATATTTTTCGGCAGCTCTTTCCGGTATCCGGCGTTGAAATCTGCGAACATTTTTCCGATGAGCG
>ERZ791903.3219-NODE-3219-length-10607-cov-3.729340_pt1 | contig 10607 bp, 6 predicted proteins | sample MGYA00510148_ERZ791903 | MGnify/ENA primary metagenome ERZ791903 (study PRJEB30046, sample SAMN00792080) | human gut metagenome | study: EMG produced TPA metagenomics assembly of the A metagenome-wide association study of gut microbiota in type 2...
CGGATGCTTCGGGTTCGTCCGTGGTGCCGTCGTGGGTGGTTCCCGTGGTGCTGGCGGGTGCCGGTGTGCTGGTGTTGGCTGGCGTGGTGCTGGCGGTGGTTCTGGTCCGCAGGATGCGGAGGGCGAGGGATGCGGGCCGTGCCGTGCCGGTTGGAACCGTCGGTGGGGCCGGTGTTCCGCCGGTCCCGTATGGTGTGGCGCCATCGTATGGCGGTCCCGCGGCGCGGTCCGCTCCCGTCGCTGGCTCGTATCCGGACGCCGGGGTGCCGGCCGGATACGCGTACCCTCCAACGCAGGCTGGGAACGGGCAGGTCGGTCAGCACGTTCCTCAACCGCCATTGCCGCCTAGGCAATAAACGATAGCGGGTAAGAAGACACGAGAGGAAGATTCATGGAAACATATGAGGAAAAACTGTCAGATATCGCCAATACCGCCAAGTGGTCTATTGAGGAATTTGACGATTTCAAACGGTTTGAACGAGTCATAGATGATGCCGCCGCGAAACTCAAAACCATGAAAAAGGAACTTGAAGAAGGTTATGTTTTTGGGGGCGAAACCCAAAAGGTAGCTTTGGAATGCGCTCGAGAAATTTCCAAAGGCATTGAGGATGTGGACATACCAACAGCCTTGCGTAAACTATTTAAGACTGTTGACGCATACAATCAGGCGATCGACGATGCGAGGAATGTGGAGCTGCCCGGCACTAGGTTGACCAGTGATATTGAACAAGCTATTAAAGCGGCTGAAACGCCATTGAATATTGTCGTTCCCGGATTAGGAACATTAACCGGGATAATTGGAAATGCCGGCGTCAGCCTGATCTCAAACATGCTTGCCGATAAACGAGAGGAGACTGCAAAGAAGGAATACCAGCGAATTAAGTCAGAATGTAAGCAGAAGTGTCCTAGAAATGATTTACCGTCTGCTCCCGTTGTCGATATCAACGGCCTGTGGCCAGCACAGGATGGTGAAAACAATTCTTCGGAAATCGAAGATGTGTATCCCGCCTCGTTTGGCGACACTGGAATCTCAGCTGCCGTAGCAGGTAGCGCTGGCCTCGCGGCCGCTGGCGGTGCGGCTGTCGCATCATCGAAATTCTCCAATACCCCCAAATCAGGTTCGGCCTCAATTTCTCGCCCCAACGTGAGCCCTACGCCGCCTCTTCCTCCACGTAACAACCCTACGGACGCTGCCGATACGGGCGGTGACAATAACAATAGCCATAATGGTCGGATGTTTGACCCGAACACCGGTGAATGGATCGACACAAGCAAATACGTGTATGATCCGGCAAGCGGACGTTGGCTTGACCGTAACCTATACGTATACGATCCGGCGACAGGCCGCTACGTGTATCGGAACCACATGGCCGTGGATAGCGATATGAGCTATAACGGTTCCGGTTCCGCCCATGGCGGCATGTCCGGAGGCTCTGCGGGATCGGGTTCCGGAATCGGGCGTACTGCGGTGGCGGCTGGCGCTGGCATCGGTGCCGGTGGAGCGTTAGCCGTATCCAAGCTCGCAGGTGGAGCTGGTTCAAGTTCCGGAGCACTGTCTGAAGCTTCCATGGCAGCGGTTTCTGGCTCCGGCGTCGGTTCGTATTATGCGAACAATCCGGTCAAGGCGTCCATTGCATCCTCGTCGATCAAAGGTGCAACCGGTATGGCTGCGGGATTGCGCAAGGGAGAAATTGTGCGTGCCGAAGCTGCGGCGTCATCTCGTGCAAACACTCCGGGAATGATGGGTATGGGGCGTGGCGGTGCGTCTCAGAGCAAGGATAAGAGGCGCAACTCCTTGGGCTACATTGCTCCGACCATTGAAGAGGAAGAAGAATTCCAGCCCAAGCCGTTGGCGGCCATGGCAGGTCACCGCAGGCGTCCCGGTGAATGAGGCATGGGCGGAATGCGCTATGCGCATGACCGCACGTCGTTGAACAAAACGTTCTCTTGTTGAACAGGAAAGGAGCGAAGGCAGTGTCTTCCTCATGCATATGCGTTGACCCGTCCGATCTGGAAACGTCGGCGAAAAACTATGAACAGGCCGCACAACAGTTCGCTATGGCAAAAGCGCAGTTTGTGTCTGCGGGAACCCCGAATTTCGGGCTGATTCTCAAATGCCTGGAACCGGCGTATGAAGCGGCGAAGCAGTCTACGCAAGAATACTTGGCCAACGTTGAAGCAATGCTGAAATTGATTGCTTCGGCCATACAGGGGACCGTAGAAGATTCCACCACCACTGAAGAGGAGATACTTGAAGCGCTGAAGAAGATTCTGCAACTGCTTCAGCAGGTGGATGACAAGTTGGATTCCTCGGATCCTCATAACGCACGGTCCGAGGGAAATGGCGGAATAGGCGGCAATTCCGGCTATGGCGGCAGCTTTGGCAATGGTGGTGGCTCAAGAGCTGATTCCTTGCAAAGCAAGCAATATCAGCCAGTGGATCAGTTTAATGGTCGATCCGACGATGGTTCCGAAGCGGCAGGAAGTCCGGCATCATCTGCGACAGGTTCTGGTGCAATGGCGTCGGGATCGCAAGAATTCGGCCATGATCAGGAAAAAACAACATCTGATGGTGCGCGTGATGCGGCGGAATCGAACACTTATCCGATTTTCAATGAGGTTCCACTTCCAACAAGACCAACCACGATTGGATTGGATGTGGATGGAAACGCCAAAGACGACTACTCTCTGAATCTCATTGATGGCAATACGCATGCCGTGATTGGGGCGGATGGTTCCGTTATTCTGACAAAGCGTGACAATTCCACCATTCCGATGCCTTCTGATGCAAGCAAAACAGGATCCGCTTCGTTTGATCTGGATGCGGACAACGATGGCGTGGATGACGTGTCCATGAACTCCGATTCAGGCGCGAATGCCCGTTTCAGCGTATATGAGGATGAAGATTCGCGGTACGTTGCCCTCGACTACGACAATGACGGCGATTACGATGTCGCCGTCCGCGTCGGAGATTCCGAAGCGGCAAGGGAAGCCATGCGTAAGCAAGCCGAGGATGAAGCCTGGCAAAGCATCGCAGCTAAAGATCCTCTGGGAAGAACGGCGGATGAGCTTCGTGCCTTGTACGAAGACAGAGAAACCATTCAGCTACCTGAACGCACGACGATTCAATAAAACAGGATGCTGTGCAAAGCATATCCGGCCGTAACCGGGTAAATATCACATTCAAACTATACACAAGGGGAAGAGTATGGCTGCAAAAGAAGATGATGGCTCTGCCAACGACTTGCATTTCGGCCCGATTACCATCGATGTTCCAGACGATTTAAGCGACATTAAACGCGACTTGAAGTTTTATCAAAAAGTCGGCGAGGCCTATGACAGTAGGAAAGTGGGAAAGGCTGCCTCAGCCCTCCTTTCCGGGCAGAAATTTGGCTACACGTCAGCCGACAAAGTGGTTGGGAGAATCCTGGAAAAAACAGGATTTGATAAGAAAGACATCGGAAGGAAAAGCCAGAAGTTCGAGGATGCGTCAAAAAGGTTCACAGAATCTTTGGAAGGGGATTTGACTCGTCAAAGTGCGCATGATTTGGCGAAAACGCTGGATAGCAAGATTACTACGCTTCGCATTGCCATCTCAGGTGTTGACTTCATTTGCAAGGCATTGTTTGGTGTCAGTCCTATAGATGAGTGGGTCAGGAAACCATTCTTCGGCGATTGGGATGAGCTTCGCGATACTGCGGGAAAATGGCAGTCGCTGGCTGAAACACTGCCTGAAGTGCAGACGGCGTTATTGGAAATTTCCAATAGTCTCGACGAGACAGTGTGGTCTGGGCAGGCCGCGGACATATATGTTGTTCGCAATGAGGCGGTGGCCGACGCGCTTGTGGAAGCTCCGGAGCCATGTTCGGAAATGGCCCAGGCGTTGAACGCTTTGGCGGACAATGCGGAAAAAACATTGAATCTGATATTCGACACGTTGAGTGAAATCATTTCGCTGTTGAAGCTTATTGCGGGTGAGCTGATTATTCCTGGAGCCGGTCCGGTGCTCGCTACGGTCACTGTCGCTGCGGAAGTCACCCAGGCGATTCAATGGGCATCCGATATCGTGGAATATCTTAACAATCTGTATGAAGCCCTTAACGGATTGTGTGTATGCCTCATGGTTATGCAACGGCTTTCCGTAAAAACAGAGGGCATGCTGAGCGTTTTTGGCGGAGGCACGTCGAACGGTGGAACTGGCAGTACGTCGAATGACGTAGCGTTTGCCGGGGCATCCGGTGGATCGTCCGATGGAAGATAATCGTCATGTCCTTCCAACCGCATCGTTATGACTTGCATTGCGAAACGGACGATGACCTCGGTACGACAATTTTATGTGCGAAGAAAAGAGAAGTGGAATGACATCAGCGGAATTCGAAGCTTTCATGAACCAAATGGATTCACTGTCTGCCCGGCTTGACAAGCAGCGGGCGAAATTCGAAAAAGAGAAAGTTCAAATAGATGAAAAAATAGCCGAAAAAACGAAAGAACTTGAAAATAAGCGGCGTAAAGGTGAATGTGGGCGCGCTTGGCAAGTATTGCAGCAGCGTATCGACATGGGGAAAACCTGTGAGGAAGACATCCTTGCTGGCATTGACAAGTCTCCGGAAGCGCGTGAAGTACGTGGTTACCTCGCGCAGAATATGAGTTATGTGCGAGATAGCGTGGAGGATGCGGACGACGAAGATAATGAAGCGGCCCAGGCTCGTGTTGCGCTCGATAAAGGAATGACTCGTCTGCGTGAGTGGGAAAGCCAATATGCGGCACAAAGAAACCAAGCCAGCTGACTTACAGGCGATATGCATTGTATCGCTCGTCTGCGCAGTGCTTTTTGCTGGTATTGCCGTTACGGTGCTGTCCGAAAGCGTGTTGCTTCCCGGTGGCGACGAGCGGATGCGAGGATTGCCTGTGCTGCTTGTGGCAAGCCTCATATTGCTGATGCTGTTTTGTGATCGGTTATGCGTGGTGAGCATACGCTCACACGAGCAAACCGTTGCGCTGGTTGCCATGGCTTGCGCTGTGCTGCTGTCGGTGTGTGCCGGTGTGGCGGCGGGCTGCGTTGAACCTTGCGCTCAGCCGATCGCGGCGGCGGTTTTCCTATCTTCTTCTTGCGTATGCCTCAATATGTCGTTAATGACGGTTTGCATTGATCAGCCGGTGCTTAATGGCGTGATATCCGCATGCTTTGCCGTATCGTTGCTGTTGCTGCTCGCCAGTACGGGAACGCTGATGTGTTCGTTGGACGTACGGCTGCTTGCCGGTTTGGTGCTTGCCGCTGCCATATGCTGTCTGCAAATGCTGCCGAACATCGTGGTGCATGTACCGGACCGTTATCTTGTGCAATGGCGTGCCTACATGACACGTCGTTGGACGGTGCGCGGTGGCATTCCCGAAGAGGCCCGTGTATTGACCCAAGTTGATATTCGTGAAGATATGCAGACGTTTCAGGCCCGATACGCGACCGGTTTCGTGCTTTGCTTGGCGCTGCTGGTATTGCCGTACGCGGCATTGGTCGCATTCTGCGATTTCCATCGGATGTATGATGCTGTCGGCTTTCTCGTGCTTACCGCGGCCCTGTTTCTCTTTCTCACCCTTAAGCCGCGCCGGTCGGGCAGACCTTTCGAACGGTACTGCATGCGTTTGTCTGCGGTGATGGTGATGGCTATGGCCTGCGTGAGGGCCTGGGGCTTCATGACAACCGAAAACATGAGGCTGTTCGGCGTATGCGCGATTGGCCTGATTGGCGTTCTGCTGGTATATGCCATTCCTGTGCAAAAAGGCGGTTTTCATTCGCTTGTATTGTCTCGCGCCGGCGATGCGTTGTGCTTCCTGTCCATGATGGTCACGCCTGTGGCGGCTTTCTTCGCAGCTGGCGCGTTGCAGTACATAAGGGGATTGTGATGTCGGATTCGAATTCCGTAATGAGATGTCGTCCGGCAGGAGCCGGAAAACAATGTGCGGCCGCATTCGTCGATTGCGGTTTCGTATTGCTTTGCGGCGTGATTGCGGCTTTGCTCGGACATAATATTCCCGTCACGTTCCTGGTGATGCTCGAATCGGTTGCGGTGCTGGCTATTGGAGAAGGTTCGCGCGGTCTGACTCCGGGGAATATGATGTTCGGTTTGCGTACGGTTCGCGTGGAAGGCATGCGTGACGTCACGGCGGGAACTTTGCCCGCCGGAATGGGCCGGATTCTTGTGAAGTATTGTGTGCTTATCGGATCCACGCTTGCGTTGGTCATAGGTCTGATTGCGGTGATTTGCTCACCGTTGTTCGCCAAGGATGATTTGCATCAGGGATGGGCAGACAGACTGGCATCTTTGGGATGCGTCGATATTCATCAACGTGTTGAGGCGTTGGAGGAACAACCGGTCGTATCGAGGCAAATTCCTCCGGTTCCCATGCCTCGGATGCAGCCCACTCCTCCCGTGCCTCTTCCCAAAACAGTGGCGGACGTGTCCAAACCGGGTCCCATGCCAACGGCAAAACAGGTTTCTCCTGTACCCATGCCTTCGGAAAAGCCGATGTATCCGGTTCGGACAACGGTTGAACAACAGACGGCCTCGGTGCCAGTGACACCTCCTGAGAAACCCCAAACCTTTCTCTTCTTTGAAGATGGCTCCAAGCGAACTCTCAGCGTGCCTTCTTCATTGATTCTCGGGCGCAAGCCAGCCCCGCAGCAGACAGGGGACATCGCGTTGGCTGTGCCTGACCATACTGGTACGGTCTCACGAAACCATGCTCGGATCGAATTGGTGGACGACCAAATCTGGATCACTGACTTAGCGAGCACCAACGGTACGCGAGTGCTTGACGAAAGCGGCGAAGAGACGGAACTTGAACCGAACGTCCGAACGCGTATGCATGTCGGATCCCGCATCGGACTGGGAGACATGGGCTGCAGCATCATCACATCGAAAAGCAGGAGGCGTTGATGGCTATTACTGCGGAACAACAAAACAGCAGGCTCGAAGGTCCCAAACCTCCAAAAGGAAAAATCGTATTGCAGGCACCACCCGAGCTTGAACCCAGCGACGGTGTCAACACGCTGCTCACATCGTTGGTGCCATTGTTGGGCACCGCCAGCGCCATGGTCATGATGCTGATGACCAATTCGGGACTCACCGGCATGCTTACCGGCGGCATGTTCATGGTGTCGTCATTGGGATTCGTGGCGGTCAACGGCTTCCGCCAACGTTCGCAACGCATGGCGAACCTCGCGGCGGCAAGACGTGAATATCTCACTTATTTGGCTGGCATACGCAAAACCGTGCGCACCGCGGGAAGGAAACAACGCAATGCCGCATTGTGGAACGCTCCATCCCCATCCTCGTTGACGGCGATCGCCCAGGAACCGGAACGTTGCTGGGAACGTGTTCCCGCAGACGACGATTTCATGATATTACGTTGCGGCACGCATAGTGTGCCATTGTGCCTGCAGCTTGAATCACCTGAATTGCCTCCACTCGCGCAGCTCGACCCGGTTTCGGCATCGGCGGCGCATCGTTTCATGCTTGCACATAAAACGTTGCACAATATGCCTTACGGCATTGACCTGAGGAAATACAAGCGTGTGGAATTGCTTGGAAACGAAAGCCAGACGCAGGCGCTCGCAAGAGCCATGATCTGTCAAGCGGCGGTTTGGCATCCGGCTGAATGCTGCAGAGTGCTCGTACTGGCATCCGCTGATCGCATGGGGCAGTGGGAATGGGTACGGTTGCTGCCTCATAACCGTGTGCTGAACGAGAAATACTTGGAAGGCACGTATAACGGTCATGGATTTATGCTGACGAGCAACGTGCGCGAAGTTGATGCGCTGATAGGCGAGGAAGTGCTGAACCGCAACAGGCGTACCGGAGATAATGAGATTGCTCCTCATGTTTTGGTGATCAATGATGGATTCGACCGGACTGTATTGTCTCGAGAGTCCCGATTGTTCGCTGAAGACGGCCTCGGTGGAGTGACCGTGTTCGACATGCCGAATGATTGGGGGGAGCTCGAGGAAGATGACGTGCTTCGTGTGCTGTATTCGCAGACCGTGGTTGAGGAAGGACTGAACGTTCTCGAAAAGCGCGACATCAATATGGTTGAAGTGTTTTCCACGGCACTCAAGCCTGTGGAAATCCAACCGGACGAATTGACTGTGGAAGAGGCGCTCTGCATAGCGAAACGCTTGAAGAGCGTGCATGTTAACGAAACCGGAGACGATTCCTCACAATCCGTCAATCGCAAGAAATCCCCCGAATTGCCTGATCTGCTTGGCATCAGCGATATTCGTCATATCGATCTGGCGAAACTGTGGGCATATCGTGTGGGCAAGGAGCGTTTGCGCGTGCCGATCGGCCTATTCGACGACACCAGTACCGCGTTCCTTGACATCAAAGAGATGGGCCAGCATGGCATGGGCCCGCATGGCGTGCTCGTCGGCGCCACCGGTTCGGGTAAATCCGAAGTGCTGCGAACCCTGGTACTGTCGTTGGCGTTGAGCCATTCCCCGGACCAGTTGAATTTCGTACTCATCGACTTCAAAGGCGGCGCCACTTTCGCAGGTATGGACGGCATGCCTCACATTTCATCCATCATTACGAATCTCGGCAAGGAAGCGTCGCTCGTCGACCGTATGGAAGACGCGCTGGATGGCGAAGTCAACCGACGTCAGGAGCTGCTGCGAGATGCGGGCAACCTTGCCAACATCACCGAATATGAGGAGATGCGTGTCAACGGCGGGCGTAGCGATCTTAAACCGTTGCCGTCACTATTGGTCGTGGTCGACGAATTCTCCGAACTGTTGAAGGCGAAACCCGAGATCGTGCAATCGTTCGTTCGCATTGGCGCGGTCGGCCGTTCGCTGGGCATACATCTGCTCATCGCATCGCAGCGTTTGGAACAAGGCAAGCTGCGTGGCCTTGACGAGCACCTGTCATACCGTATCGGTCTGAAAACGTTCTCCGCAACCGAATCCCGTGCCGTGCTGGGCATTACGGACGCGTACGATCTGCCAAGCCTGCCTGGCATCGGCTATCTGAAATCGCCTGACGGCACCATCACCCGCTTCCGCGCGTCTTACGTGTCGGGCGTGCCGAAGGGGTTGGACGGCGAAACCACCACCTTCCAGTATGCGGTGGAACAGATGCGAGGCAAAGGCAATCCCGCGCACGTGGTGTGGCTGCCTCCGCTGGTCACGCCGAATTCGCTCGACGATTTCATGCCGGACCTGACCGTCACCAAGGAGTATGGCTTGATTTCGCCAAGGTGGCGCAATGCCGGAGCGCTTGTCGTACCATGCGCGTTGGAAGACAAGCCACGCGAGCAGAGGCGAGACGTCATGGCCCTCAATCTTGCCGGTGCGGGAGGCCATGTGGCAGTGGTGGGCGGCCCGTTGAGCGGTAAAAGCATGATGTTGCGTTCCATCGTCGCATCGTTGGCGCTCACGCATTCGCCGCTCGAAGTGCAGTTCTATGTGATCGACTGCGGTGGCGGCGCGTTCTCCTCCATGGATGGATTGGAACATGTCAGCGGCATCGCGGCAGGCAATGAGGATGAAAAAGTCCGTCGTACGCTTGCCGAAGTCAGCGGCATCATCGACGCGCGCGAACGATTCTTCAAAGAACAGCGCATCGACGGCATGGACGCGTATCGTCGCCGTCGCGCCGAAGGCAAGGTCGACGACGGATATGGCGACGTGTTCCTCGTCATCGACGGTTGGGGCGTATTCCGCGGCGACTATGACGAATTGGAAACCAAAGTCCAGCAGATCGTTGCCCGTGGTCTCACCTTCGGCGTGCACGTGTTGTTCAGCGCGAACCGTTGGATGGAAATCCGTGCCAATATCAGCGACCTTATCGGCACCAAGCTCGAACTGCGTTTGGGCGATCCGAGCGATTCGCAAATCGACCGCCACGTTGCCGACACCGTGCCCAAGGGCGCGCCTGGCCGTGGCCTGAGCGCCAACAAACTGCATACGCTCGCAGCGCTGCCCCGCATCGATGGCGGGCATGATGCGGCGACGGTGTCCGACGGCATCAACGATCTCATCGCCAAAGTACGTTCCGCATGGCAAGGCCATCCGCATGGTCCGAAGCTGCGGTTGCTGCCCGAAAACCTGCCGTACGAGGCGATGATGGCTTCCGTCATGCGTCAAAAGGCATCCAACCAGCTCGCCAAAGGCAACATGGTGGTCGGTATCGACGAGAACGCACTGTCTCCAGTGGTGTTCGACTTCAACACCGAACCGCACTGTTACCTATTCGGTGACGCCGGTTCGGGGAAATCTACATTCCTTCGCGTGATAATCAACGAAATCGTACGAAGCTATCCGGATGGAAAAGCAAAAATTTTCATGTTGGATTATCGTCGTGCGAATCTTGCGCAGATTCCGCAGTCGCATTTTGGAGCGTACCTGACCAATGACGAACAGGCTACGGAAAGTCTCGACGCGCTTGCGGAATTCCTGAAAACCCGCATTCCGGGCCAGGACGTGACTGCCGAACAGTTGCGCGACCGTTCCTGGTGGACGGGTTCGGAAGTTTACGTGCTGGTCGACGATTACGATTTGGTCTCCACCAGCCGAGGCAACCCGCTGCGTGCGTTGGTGCCATATTTGGCGC
>ERZ791903.3236-NODE-3236-length-10564-cov-5.031021_pt1 | contig 10564 bp, 7 predicted proteins | sample MGYA00510148_ERZ791903 | MGnify/ENA primary metagenome ERZ791903 (study PRJEB30046, sample SAMN00792080) | human gut metagenome | study: EMG produced TPA metagenomics assembly of the A metagenome-wide association study of gut microbiota in type 2...
AAGCCACAGTAGATTTTAACTTTCTACTGTGGCTTTTTTGTTGGTTGTTAAGTTGTGTAATATCTGTTTATGTAACAGCGATATTATTTTCTGTCGTCTGTTTTTTCTGTAAGATCGATGATATCGCCTGTGCAATGGGGACATTTTGTGGCTTTGATATCAATATCACTGAAACAGAACGGACACTTTTTTGTTGCGGGGGCTTCTTCGGGTTCAGTTTTTTTGCCGAGTGACATAACCTTGTTGACAAGCTTTACGATAAGGAAGATTACGAAAGCCATAATCAGGAAGTTGATTACCGCTGTGATAAACTTACCGTACATAATTGTTGCGCCGTTGATTGTAACCTGAAACTGGTCAAAGTTGACACCGCCGAAGATACCGAGAATCGGCGAAATGATGTCGCTTGTGAGAGAAGTTACGATTGCCTGAAAAGCCGCACCGATGATAACGCCGACTGCGAGATCAAGCACATTTCCACGCATTATGAATTCCTTGAATTCCGAAAAAAACTTTTTCATTTTGCCCTGATCCCCTTTATTTAATTTTCAAAATCAGCCAAGAATTGCCTTATGGTAAACCTTTTTACCCTTTTTGATTACAACATAGCCTTTTTCAAAATCAGACTTTGCAACCTTTGCGTAAACATCTGTTACCTTTTCATCATCAACAGAAACACCGCCCTGCTGAATAAGTCTTCTGCCCTCACCGTTTGAAGGAATGAGTCCGCACTTCTTCATGAGGTCAAGAATTCCGATTTCACCGTCTGCAAAATCAGCCTCTGTAAGAGTTGTTGAAGGCATATTGTCTGTATTTGTCTTGTTAGCAAAGATTGCTCTTGCAGCCTCCTGAGCCTTGTCAGCCTCCTCCTTGCCGTGAACAAGCTCTGTAAGCTCATGAGCAAGAATTTCTTTTGCTTTGTTAATTTCACTGCCCTCAAGCTTTGCAAGCTCGTCAATTTCTTCAAGAGGAAGGAATGTGAGCATTTTAAGGCACTTGATTACATCGCCGTCATCAACATTTCTCCAATACTGGTAGAAATCGTAGGGGCTTGTCTTTTCGGCTGAAAGCCATACTGCACCCGACTGGGTTTTACCCATTTTCTTACCCTCTGAGTTGAGGAGAAGGTTGATTGTCATTGCATATGCGTTCTTGCCGAGCTTTCTTCTGATAAGCTCTGTACCGCCGAGCATATTGCTCCACTGGTCGTCACCGCCGAACTGCATATTACAGCCGTACTTCTGATAGAGAGCATAGAAGTCGTATGACTGCATAATCATATAGTTAAATTCAAGGAAGCTGAGTCCCTTTTCCATTCTCTGCTTGTAGCACTCTGCACGAAGCATATTGTTAACGCTGAAGCAAGCGCCTACATCACGGAGAAGTTCAACATAATTGAGGTCAAGAAGCCAGTCTGCGTTGTTTACCATAAGAGCCTTGCCGTCAGAAAAGTCGATAAAACGGCTCATCTGCTTTTTGAAGCAATCAACATTGTGCTGAATTGTTTCCTTTGTCATCATCTGACGCATATCTGTTCTGCCTGACGGATCACCGATCATACCTGTGCCGCCGCCTACGAGTGCAATTGGCTTGTTGCCTGCCATCTGAAGTCTTTTCATAAGACAAAGAGCCATAAAGTGACCTACATGAAGGCTGTCGGCTGTCGGGTCAAAGCCGATATAGAATGTGGCTTTACCGCTGTTTACAAGCTCTCTGATTTCTTCTTCGTCTGTAACCTGAGCGATAAGTCCTCTGGCTACGAGTTCTTCATATACTCCCATATTTAAAAATTCCTTTCGATTTTTGTCAGTTAAACAATAATATTATAACATTATTTAATTTATAGTCAACCTTTCAGGCATGAGTTTTGGTGCAAATCTCACCGTTTTCGACTGTTATCATAATGGTTTTATCGCAGTCTGTCCGATAAACATTTTTGCACACGCTGTTAAGCAAGGCTGTTATATAGTAATCGGGAAGTGCCGTATCGTCAGCCGAAACGCTTATTACAGCGGTTTCGGGGCTTGCCTTTGCAAGAAAATCTTCACTTGAAGAATACTTACTGCCGTGGTGTGCAACCTTGAGAACATCGCATTTTAATTCTTTGTCGGAATTAACCATTGATTCTTCCCTTTTTGACGAAATGTCGCCTGTAAAGAGAAATCGCTTTTCGTCATATTCAAGCATTGTTACAAGCGAATTATCGTTTGTGTTGCCGAAGTCCTTTTCGGGTTGATAAAATTTAAAGGTCATATTTCCGATTTCAACAGGTTTGTCTAAAACCAGAATTACGGTTTTTATATTATTTTCTTTTATAGAATTAACAAGCTTTTCGTATTCGGGTGTTTTGTGGCTGTCGGAATATTTTCCGAAATAAACAACATCCGTACCGAATTTATCTATGATATCGGGCAACGAACCGATGTGGTCGCTGTCGGGGTGTGACACGATTACGGCATCAAGATGAGTTACCGAACTGCGTTTGAGATAGGCAGTAATTTTATCGGTCACAAGATTTGTTCCTCCGTCAATCAGCACGCTTTTATCTCCGCATTTAATCAGCGTACAATCAGCCGAACCTACATTTATAAATGAAACGGAAAAGTCGGCTTCCATATCGGCTGAAATTCCGAAAAATGTATAGACATCGTTCCAATCGGGAATTCCGAGAGGTTTTCCGAATGAAACAAGCAGTACGCAGGCAGTGAAAAGTACGCATACCGATATTTTCAGTATGAAAAAAATTTTATTTCTTTTTGTTTTTTCGTCTGTACTTTGCGAACTTATCTTTGCCGTTTTTGCCTCTTCCCTTCTGATTCTGCGAATTGCGGTTGTTGTTCTGCTTTGAGTAACCGCCCTGTGTTTGTCCCGCCATCGGAGTTACAAGACATTTTTTATCGTTACCGATTAAATCCCGTCTGCCGGCTTTGATGAGTGCTTTGATTACAAGCGGTTTGTTTTCGGGAATGAAATACTGCAGCAACGCCCTTTGCATTGCCTTTTCATTTTCAGACTTCGGAACATAAACCTCTTTGAGAGTGTACGGATCAAGCTCCGTATAGAACATACTCGTTGAAATTGTACCCGGAGTCGGATAGAAGTCCTGAACCTGTTTTGGGTGAATGTTTTCATGCTTGCAGAAAAGTGCAAGTTCTACGGCATCCGAAAGTGTTGAACCGGGGTGTGAGCTCATCAGATACGGCACGACATACTGGTCTTTATTTTCCTTGCCCGTAAAATCGTAGAACATCTTACAAAAACGCTTGTAGCTTTCAATATGCGGCTTGCCCATTTTGTCAAGAACCGCCGCAGAACAATGCTCAGGGGCAACTCTCAGCTGACCGCTGATGTGATACTTTACAAGTTCACGGAAAAATTCGTCATTTTCATCTTCAATAAGATAATCAAAACGGATTCCGCTGCGGATAAACACCTTTTTAATTCCCTTGAGATTTCTCAGCTTTCGCAGAATATCAAGATATTCCGTGTGTGACACCTGCATATTCGGGCAAGGTGTCGGTGCAAGACATCTTCTGTTTTTACAAAGTCCGAGCTTTTTCTGCTTTTCACATGACGGAAGTCTGAAGTTTGCGGTAGGTCCTCCGACATCGCTTATGTAACCCTTGAATCGTGGATTATCAAGAAAACTTTCAGCCTCCTCAATAATACTCTTTTCACTTCTGACGGTTACCGCTCTGCCCTGATGAAATGCGAGTGAGCAGAAATTACAAGCACCGAAACAACCACGGTTGTGTGTGATTGAAAACAGTACCTCGTTAATACCGGGTACGCCGCCGAGACTTTCATAACACTTTGGATACCAACGCTCATACGGCAGAGAATAGACATAATCAAGCTGTTTTGTGTCAAGCGGCTGCATCGGAGGATTCTGCACAAGAATATACTTTCCGTGCCTTTGAATGAGGGTTTTGCCCCTTACTGCATCAGCCTCCTCAAGCTCCCTGCGTGATGCAATTGCATAGTCACGCTTGTCCTCTTTTACACGCTCATAGCTTGGAAGTTCGACAACCGACTTTGGTACATAATCGTCTGTACGAATTTTATAGCAAACACCTCTGATGTCGTAAAGCGATTCAACAGGATAACCCTCGGAAAGTCTTTTTGCAATTTCAATTGTCTGCAGCTCGCCCATTCCATACACAAGCAAATCCGCCTTGCTGTCGAAAATAATTGAGGGCATTACCTCGTTTTTCCAATAATCATAATGAGCAAATCTTCTGAGTGATGCCTCAAGACCTCCGATTATAATGGGAGAATCGGGATATAGCTTTCTGATTATGTTGCAGTAAACTGTGACTGCTCTGTCGGGACGCCTGCCGTTTTTACCGCCTGCCGTATAGGCATCATCATGTCTTTTACGCTTCGCAACCGTGTAGTGGGCAACCATACTGTCAATGTTGCCTGCCGACACCATAAAACCGAGCCTTGGTTTTCCGAACTGTGTAAAATCATCATCGCTTTTCCAATTAGGTTGTGCAAGGAATGCTGTTTTGTAACCGCAATCCTCAAGAACTCTCGTGATTATTGCCGCACCGAATGACGGATGGTCAACATAGCTGTCACCGCAAACATATACAAAATCGACTTCGTTCCAACCTCGATCACGCATTTCTTTTGCGTTCATCGGTAAAAAAGCCATATTGAACCCTCCTTTATTTATTAATCGGCTCTGTTTTCAAGTGCATTTCTGCGTTCGAGCCATTCGTTGTAGGTCATGAGCACATCTCTCGGTTTTGAACCCTGATGAGGGCCTACAACTCCCATTTGTTCCATATCGTCAATCATTCTGCCTGCTCTTGCGTAGCCGACCTTGAGTCTTCTCTGCAAGAGTGAGGTTGATGCCTGTCCTGCTTCAATTACGCACTTGATTGCCTCTTCCATTTTGCTGTCAACATCAAGACCTTCGTCAGATGCTGAATCGGAGTCACCCGATTTTTTGCCCTGAGCAATTTCTTCTGCAGCAATTCTTTTAATTTTTTCTTCGATTTCAGAATTATACTGAGCCGAATAAGCTTTCTTTATGTAGTGGGTCACACCCTCGATTTCTTCATCGGAAGCGTAGCAGCCCTGAACACGAATAGGCTTTGGAGCGCCTACAGGCGAAAACAGCATATCGCCTCGGCCGATAAGCTTTTCACCGCCGCCTGTATCAAGAATTGTACGGGAGTCTGTGTTTGAACTTACCTTGAGTGAAATACGGCTCGGTACATTCGCCTTGATAAGACCTGTGATTACATTAACGGTAGGTCTTTGGGTTGCAAGGATAAGGTGCATACCTGCGGCACGAGCCATCTGAGCAAGTCGACAGATTGAGTCCTCAACCTCGCTCGGAGCCGCCATCATCAAATCGGCAAGCTCGTCAATTGCAATTACAACACGGCTCATTTTTTCTTTGGCAACGGGAAGTCCGTTCACTTCAAGAACAGGCTGAACCTCTTCTCCCTCTTCATTAACAATAGGTGGATTTTTCTCCATATAATTCATATTTTTTTCGATAAGAGAATTATATGAATCAATATCCTTACAATCGTATTCGGAGAAAATTTTATATCTCTGGAGCATTTCGTTTACTGCCCATGCAAGCGCACCCGCCGCCTTTTTGGCATCGGATACTACGGGAATGAGCAAATGCGGAATACCTTTGTATTTTGAAAATTCAACCATTTTCGGGTCGATAAGCAACAGCTTTACTTCATCGGGAGTTGCCTTGTAGAGAATACTCATAAGAATTGAGTTTACGCACACGGATTTACCCGAACCGGTTGTACCTGCAATGAGCAAGTGCGGCATTTTTGCAAGATCGGTAACAACAATTTCACCGGAGATATCTCTGCCGAGAACGGTTGTGAGCTTACTCTTGCTGTTTCTGAACTTGTCCGAATCAATCAATTCACGCATTGTTACCATGCTTACAACCTTGTTCGGAACTTCAATTCCGACTGCCGCCTTTCCCGGTATAGGTGCTTCAATACGAACACCGTTTGCGGCAAGGCTGAGTGCGATATCATCGGAGAGATTTGTAATTTTGCTGATTTTAACACCGGGAGCAGGCTGTAACTCATAGCGTGTTACAGACGGACCTCGGCAGATGTTTACAATACTTGCCTTTACACCAAAGCTTGTGAGGGTATCAATAAGCTTTTTGGCATTATTCTGCATTTCTTCCATTGCATCGCTGTCATCGGAATTTAGCTTTGGTTTGAGCAACTGAATCGGTGGGAACTGATACTTCTTTTCTTCTTTTTGAGAATTATCGGAACGAACAGCTCTGTCAAGCTGTTCCGCAATTTCATCGCCGGCATCCTCGCTGTTGTCTTTTTTGCTTTTGAGAAGTGCTTTTTTGACGATGTTCTCAGTTTCGGCATCAGGCTTGACCTCTGTCTGTTCGGTCTTAGAAGCCGATTTTTCGTTTGAGATATCCTCTGCAATTGCAGAAACCGTGTTGTCAGCACTTTTGCCCATAGGCTTGCTTGCACGATTGATTATGTTGATGAGATCCTGTGAAAGATCCTTGTCTGCGGCATTTTCTTCCTTTGAATCGGCAATATCCGTGTCAATTCCGTTTACTGCCGACTTTGTTTTCTTGACCTTTGTCTTTTTGTCATCAAGCGGAATGTCAATAAAACTTCCCGAGGACTTTCTGTTTTCGCCTTCAAGCGCAATGTCGATATCGCCTCTTTCGGCAAGCTTTCTCTCACGGTTTTCTTCTCTGCGTTCTCTGCGAACTCTTGCCCTCTCCTCACCTGCTTCACGGATATGTACGGCTGTCCTTGACGCCGCCGCTGTCATATCTTTAATAGAAATGTTCGCAACAATAAGGATAAGTGCGGCTGTTACAACAAAGCTTGTAAAAAGTGCAGCTGTACTGCCGAACAGGACAACAAGCGGATAGCCGAGCAGTCCGCCGATTATTCCGCAATCGAAAGTCATATACCTTGAGGTGTCGGAGGCATCCTTGAACAGATTGCCAAGACACGCAAAAAAGTTCATATCAGAATATTTTGCACCGCTGCCTGCGTAAATCAACGCCCCGATAAACAGAATTATGACGACACAAAGGAAAAGCTTCAGCTTATAGCGTGCAACCTGTTTCTCCTTTTCGGTCATAACACACAAATAAAAAAGCGTTACGGGAACAAGAAAAATTCCGAATCCGAGAACTCCGAAAAAGAAACTGCGTATCATTGTCCAGACATTTGAACCTTTTATGAAAATTATGCAGACAAAAACAGCCGCAACGGCGGCATAGAGGATTGCCCTTACACGCGGTGAAAGTCCGCTGCTCCTTTTCGGAACAGCGGATGCTTTGGTTCTGCTTGCAGTTTTTGCACCTTTTGATGAGGTTTTTGAAGAAGTCTTTTTTCTTCCCGACGCAGTATTTTTAGTTTTGTCAGCTGTTTTTTTGTTAGCTGCCAATAAAATCACTCCATTTAAAATTTATGCAATCGGCGCACCTGTGAAAAGGTTTACGCCCGTGTTCATTTCGATGATTGAAATTACAATAAATGCAACACCGACAACCGCTGTGTAGATTACGAAAATTTCCATTTTGTCGGATTTCAGGAACCACTTAAAAATTACGATTGCAAGATAGCCTACAACTGCGGAAACCGCAATTCCGATAATCAGCGGAAGAAATTCAATATTACTCAAGCCTTCGGGTGACTTGATTGCATCCACACCCTCAAGGAGTGCCGCCGCAAGGATTGACGGGATACCGAGTACGAATGTGTAGTCAAGTGCCTTCTGCTTTGAGATGCCTCTCATCTCACCGACTGCAAGTGTTGAGCCTGAACGGGAAAGTCCCGGAAGGAGTGCGGCACAAACCTGTGTTACACCGACAAGGATTGCGTCAACAACATTAAAACTATCTCTTGTTGCCTTGGCATTGCTCTTTGCTGCAAGATGTTTGTGAGTTGAGGCAACACTCTTGCGGTTACGGATAATACCGATTGTTAAAAGTACGCTTGTGAGAATGAGCGAACAGGCAGTTACTATGAGAACAGGACTTGCGGAAAGCAGGTCTGCAAGGTCCTTGAGTTTCATATCTGTTCCGGGGATTGGCAGAAAAAGCAAGAACAGCGGTATAAGACCGATGATGAGCATTACAACGAGATTACGGTTGTAATTCATTTTGCTCCATTTGAACTTGCCCGTGAAAATATCCTTGAGCATAAGGAAAAATTCTTTGATAAGATCCCACACAAGTTTGTGGTAGAATGCAACAACGGCAACAAGTGTGCCGACATGGAGCATTACATTAAAGAAAAGATTGCTTTCGCCTGTGCCTGCACCGAGAATGTGCTGTGTGATTGCGAGGTGGCCGCTGCTTGATACGGGCAAAAATTCGGTAAGTCCCTGAACAACACCCTGAATAATAGCATCTAAAATTGACATAGTTATGTATTCCCTCCAAAAAATAAGTTTTACAAATCTTCTTTGTTATTTGTACGCTGAAAAGCCGTATGGGTTGGCATAATTAAGATTTCATACAAATCATAAGCGTCACAATATATATGTATTCGGGCAAAACGCCCGAAATTATTTTTCCTGCTTTTTTGAGCGTGATTTTGCAGACTTTGGCTTGCTCTCTTTGCTTTCTTTAATCAAATCATAAAGAGCGTCAATTGCGTCGGAAACTGTTCCGACCTCGTCAATCAAGCCTTCTTCAACAGCCTCTTCTCCCTCAAGAATCGTTCCGATATCCATTACAAGCTCACCCGTGTTAAGCACAAGCTGATTATAACGGTCTTTTGTAATATTGGAATTTTCGGCAACAAAGGTTGTGATTCTGTCCTGCATACGCTGAAAATATTCAAAGGTCTGCGGAACTCCGAGTGTGAGGCCTGTTGTTCTTACGGGATGAACCGTCATTGACGCACTCTTTGCGATAAAGCTTTTCTTTGCCGCAACAGCAAGCGGAATTCCTATTGAATGACCTCCGCCGAGTACGATGGAAACGGTCGGCTTTTTCATTCCCGAAATCACCTCGGCAATTGCAAGACCTGCCTCAACATCTCCGCCGACTGTGTTAATCAGCACAAGCAGTCCGTCAATTCTTTCGTCCTCCTCAACCGAAACAAGCAGAGGGATGACATGCTCGTATTTTGTGGTTTTGTTTTGTTGTGAAAGAATGTAATGACCTTCAATCTGACCGATAATCGTCAGGCAATGCAGCACACAGTCCTTATGAGTTGTGAGAACAGAACCTGTTTCGCCGATTCGGTCTGTTTGTTCTTCACTTATGGGGCTGTCGTTTGCAAGCTTTTGCGGATCGTCATCCGGCGCAGGATTTTTAACATAGTTCCCTTTTTTTGATGAGACTTTTGAAGATTTTGATTTTTGTGGCATTGTATGCACCTCCGAGAATAGTTTCACCGAAATTGCACGCAAAATGTATGCATACCAAAAAAAAAAGACGCACAAGCCACATTGTTCAATTGTAAAAAGCCTTTAGTGCTTATTATACCATTACAGCAAAATTATTTCAATAATTTTATTTCTTTATTTCTAATAAGTAATAATTATTTAAAAGAATTATAGTAGTATTAAAGAAATATTATTCCGACAGAACCTGTCGGAAGTTGTTATGGAGTGATATTCAGTTGACATCTGACATAATTATGGGTGTTGTCATTTTAGTTCTTATTTTGCTTTCGGCGTTCTTTTCGGCGATTGAAACTGCATTTTCGTTTGTAAACAAGGTGCGTGTTCAGCGTTACAAGGATGACGGCAACAAAAAAGCGGCAGCAGCGCTCTACATAATCGAGCATTTCGACAATGCCCTTACAACAATTCTCATCTGCAACAATGTTGTAAACCTGAGCTGTTCTTCAATTGCGACTGTGCTGTGTATGAATCTTTTCGGTGACGCAGGCTCGGCAATTGCAACAGGTGCAACAACTTTTCTTGTTCTGACATTCGGTGAGATTGTGCCGAAATGTCTTGCAAAGGAACATTGCGATGCCTTTTCACTCAAAACAGCCGGATTGCTCAGAGCACTTATGGCAGTTCTTACGCCGCTTGTGTGGATTTTCACACGATTCAAAATGATTGCCTTAAAGATTGCAGGCAGCAGCGGTGACGCTCCGTCAGTTACGGAAAACGAGCTTAAATATATTGTTGAGAGCATTGAGGAAGAGGGCGTTCTTGAAGAGAGCGAAAGCGAAATGGTTCGCTCCGCGCTTGACTTTGACGAAACTACCGCCGAGGAAATTCTCACTCCGAGGGTTGACATCACATTTATCAGCGTTGATGACTCGCCTGAAAAAATCAAGGATATCATCATTGAAAACCGCTATTCAAGAATTCCCGTGTACGAAGGCACGGTTGACCATGTTGTCGGTATTCTTCATACAAGAGATTATCTTGAACGACTTGCAGACGGTAAAGCGCCCGATGTTAAGGAGCTTATGCAGCCGCCTTACTTTGTGTTCAAAACGCAACAGCTTTCAAAAATCCTTAATGCATTCAAACGCACAAAAATTCATCTTGCGGTCGTTACTGATGAATACGGCGGAACACTCGGTATTGTTACAATGGA
>ERZ791903.3251-NODE-3251-length-10530-cov-2.696229_pt1 | contig 10530 bp, 21 predicted proteins | sample MGYA00510148_ERZ791903 | MGnify/ENA primary metagenome ERZ791903 (study PRJEB30046, sample SAMN00792080) | human gut metagenome | study: EMG produced TPA metagenomics assembly of the A metagenome-wide association study of gut microbiota in type 2...
TTATACCCCGCGAGCGAGATTCCGTGCTGGGCTATAAATTCAACGTCTATCCAACAAATTGCGCCCGTAGGATGTTGCCCAAGCAGGGGATGATCCAAATACCCCGCAATGTCGGTCAGTGTGAGTTCTCGTTTCATCATCGTATGATTTCTATTATTTTAAGTCGTCCATCAATCTCCGGCAGCAGATAATCTATCGCATCACCATCAACTAAGATATCGTAGTCCTGGGCTCCATGCTCGACCGCCCAGTCGTAAAGTTCCTTTGGTGTCATGGCTCGTCATCATATTTAATTTCCACACTGTCGATCTGCTCCCGCGTGATAGCGATTCGGTGCTTATCCTGAAAGGCCGATATCCTTTTACATACCCTCTTAGATTCGGCCGAGGACAGCATATCGTGATAGTATAGATAGCTTTGGCAAAACAAGAGGGTCGCCAATCCCTTGCGCCTTTCGGCCGCTGTTTTCTCTTTTCCCACAGCGCTTCTTTCGTCAATCGTCGTTCTCATTCTCGGTCAGTTTTTGGATGAAATTCTTTCGGTGGTATTCATAATCCGGTTCGAACTCTCCGTCCTCGCCGTTCTCAAACCACATATCGTCGAATGCGCCAATCGCTCTTTTCCGCATCCGCTCCTCGGCCTCCTGCTCGGCAAGTTCGGCTGTGTGGGTCATTGCCAATCTCAACTGCCTTTCAGCGTGGTCAGCCATATCAACTGTAAGGTTGTTTATGCACCCGTCGATAAATTCCCTTGCTTTTTCGCTTTTCATATGTTCAGTTTATAGCCGTTAGACACTATCCATTCGATGCGGCCGACGAGGAGTTCGACAAGGCTTTTGTTGCGGGAGAAACCATAATCCTCGTCCTCTGAAATTTGGCTGAACTCAAATGCCCACTCGTCCTCCCCGATCTTTTCCAAGGTGGGGTTTAATTCATTCGTCGTAAAAATTACCGACCTGATAAGCCCCAGCAGGTCGGCGACCGTGAAGGCGGGAATACTCTCCCCGCTTTTGATATACTCTGGTGTGGCTTTATAGTGTGGTAAGACGGATAAATGGTATTTACCGCTACATGTAGCCCATACCATGCTTGCCTTGTCCGCGGGCACACCCAGCTCGATCAGCCGCTTCGACTGCTCGATGCTCGTTACTTGCTCTGTCATAATTTTTGCTGTTTTATTTCGTTTTGTTTGTGACTATGAAAACCGATTCTTTACGAATTGGCAATTACGTTCTTCACGCCGGAAAGTAATTGCCGTGACAAGCGTATTCCCCAAGGGGATCAACGCCCATACCGACCGGATCACCGGCAAGGTGTCGTACATCCACGCAGACCAAATCGAACCGATACCCCTGTCCACCGACATGCTCCAGCGGCTCGGGATGCGCCGTAATGCAGTGCGGTGGGTCAAATACGGCGTCGATAACCTTTATGTCGACCGCGCAGTGGATAAGTTTTACATATCCATCGGCAGGCTTGGCGAGCGGGTATGTCAGGTGCGGTTCGTTCATCAGCTTCAAAATATACTCTCCGACGGCTGGGGCGTGGAACTTATACTGCGGAGGTAACCATCTATTCGCATAATCCGTAATAACTCATGCAGCTGGTCGCCGTGTCGTCGTCGAACAAGCTGCCCGTCGCGTTCTGCCACTCGACATAGCGCACAACATCGTAGATGTAGGAGTACTTGTTACCGCTGGTGATCGCGTGGGCAGGTATTTTGTCCGGGCCGAAAAACGACGAATGCAAGTCCGTTTCGAGTGCGGCGATCTGTTCGATGCGCTCCGGATTCTGGCGCGATATGTTCAAAATATCCCGCTGATTCGCCATCACACACGGCCAGCAGCCGACACGTTTGTAGCCCATCCGGTAGAGCGGGTTCGGCTCCAAACCTGCGGCCAGGATGTAATCCATCACCTGCTGCGCCGACCAGTCGAACACGGGCCGAAGCAAATCGTCGGCGAACTTCTCCCGAAATGATCGTACCTCCTTGCCCCGATAAGTGTGCTTTTTCGGCTTGCCGTTTTTGTCGTAACCGTAAGGCTCGAAATAGTACTTGAAGTACGTACATTGCGCCGACATCTTCGCCCGGCTGGCCGATTCTGCTGCCCGGATGCCCTGTATCATCAGCATATTGTCCTGCACCTCGTCCAGCACGTAGTCAATCGTAGGCTTGGTTTTGAGTGCTACCGTGCAGAATCGCGCCCGCGTGGACGGCCAGCGCTTTCTCTGCCGCGCGAGATCGACCATCCCGTCGTATTTCTTCGACTTGAGCGTCACCAAATCCAAGTGGAGTTTATCCGCGATCCGGTTGATGTACTCGTAGGTCAACGGATGCTCCCACCCCGTGTCGCAAAACACGGTCGTAAAGTTATTGGTGATGTGTTCGCGCGTCCAAAGAAGTGATGCAAGGCTGTCCTTGCCTCCCGAAAAGGTGACTATGACTTTCATTTTATCGTTCGTTAAAGAGTAACTGAGGGGACTGGCGTGACTGTAAAACTTATCTGCCAAATACTAAAATGGCGGCATCTCTTGAGTGCTCCGAGGTATTTCCCTGCCACTTCGTAAGAGCTTTGAATTGTGCTGCGGATAGTTTAGTACGATTATTCTTAGGAGCAATCATCCGATATTGCAGGCCTTGCTCCTTGCACCAACCCTCCCAAATTGATGCATCTCGACAAACGCTTCCGGCTCCCTTCAGGCGCTCTCGTCCCGTATTGCCAAACCATTTGCGTTGGCGAGCATCTTCGATGAACAGTCGAATACTATCTTTGCCCCGAATGTCGGAGATCATTTTCACGCGCTCCATTGCCTGGGTGATCGTCATGGTACTCACTTCCGCGAGGTATTTTGTGTCCGAATGCCATACCGCAAAGCCTGTATGTACTCCCGTATCAATGCCTATGTACGTCATAGTTAGTTCATAGATTAAAAAGCCATCCTATCTCTTTCCACTCCTCGGCGGTCAGCAGCTCGCCCCGGCGTTCCCGCTCGGCGCGCTCCTCCTCCCTCTTTAGCTTCTCGGTTTTGTGGCGGTCGCGTTCGATGCGTGCCAGTCGGTCGGCTCGATATTCGAGAAACACCTGCAACGCCTCAGTGATGACAAGCGGATCTACCGTGCCGTAGAAATGCCCGTAATGCCCCGCCTTGAAACGCTGGAAAAAGAGCATCAACTCCGAGAGTTTCAGATAACCGAAGTTGTCGGCGATGACCGCCGCCACCGCGTCCGTGATGCGTGAAAACTCCTCCTTGCCTTTCACGCCGCAGAAGTTCACGAGGTCGGTGAGCTGAATATCCAGCCACGAATCGAGCGCATCCCCACCGTAGGCTTTCCGCACCTGACGCAAGGAAGGCGCATCCCCCGTGAAGCAACGGTCGATATTCGCGGCGCAATAGCGCTGCACGCCGGGGTTAAAACGCTTAAGCATCACCGCCGCCGTCCGTCCCCATTTCCCGCGCCATTGTGCGAGCAAGGCGCGCTCTGACCCGCTCTTCGCAACGGCGCATGAACTCGTCGCTGGTAATGTCGCAATGAGCGACCCGATTGTCTGCATTTCTGCCATAGTCGTTTGTCGTTTTCAGCGGGAATATCCCCGCCCAGTTATTAGCCTTGGACTGCTCGATAATCCCTCGGGCAGTATCCGCATTGCCCCCGGAAAGTTCCATAAGCCGCGCATAGAAGCTCTCGAAGCCCCGCTGTCGATAGGTCTGTCCGCGTTCAGACTTGTAGGCAAGCCAATCCGCCACAATGGGTTGGAACGTAGGTTCGACAGCCGAGGTGTCAAGCGTGCACCGGGATTTTTTCGGGAAAAAGTCGTTTAGCCACGTCTGGAAATAGACGTTTTTTGCATGCTGGGCATGGTATCCTAATTTAACATAATCAACGGTCAAACCATCCGTCTTTTTGCAAAAGTTATTATAGTCGTCAGCAAGCGACTTGCGTTTTCCCTTAAACCCATCCCAAAGAGTTACGAACTCTTCGGGAATGCCCGTAACCTCTTCCCCCTGTAAAGGGGGATTATAGGGGGTATTATATGTTTGGTTTAGTTTATCTTCTATATAAGAAGTATCCTCTGTTTTAGGTGTCCCGTTAGGTGTACCTTTAGGTGTCCCGTTAGGTGGGACTATAGGTGGTAAATTTGAACACCTAAAAGTGTATTTGCATTTATCGGCACGACCTTTTCCGCCGCCGGAGAATGAGATCAACCCAGCCTGCATAAGACGATTTTTGGCTGCGCGCAAGCTCTTAGGTGACACCCCTACATTGATCGACGTCCGTGCGTCGGAATGCGTGAAGTTATCCGGCCAGCCTAACCGATTCGCTTGTTCTACAAGGTAGAAGTAAAGCCTCGATTCACAGCAACCAAATTGCCACGTTGCATCAAGTTGCCAAAATTTTCGTATCAGGTCTAAGTAATTCATTCTATGTCCGTGTTACAGCCACACTTTTTGATGTTGCATTTCCCGCTCGATGAAAGAGATCCATTCATTATCCTCGGGGCTTGGTAAGTTGATGCCCGCCTCCATTGAAGCCCAATTACGGAACCGATCTATTGCTGTAGTCATCTCTCCTGTATCAAGGTCACGACTTGACCGGAGCCTTTCGACCTCCTTGTGCATCAGCTTGTCGTATTCGACGCGCACAAATAATTCCGGGTTGCATAGCCGTTTGAAATATTCCTGTTTGACATATCCTATCGGATTCCCGGTTTGCATGGCGAATTCGCCAAGAATACAATGGAGATATCGGTTTTGCTTCCCCGTGCGCTGTGGCTTCCGTTCTGAACACTCGACAAGCGCACGTCGGCCATACAAGGCATTAACGCGATGTTTGAAGCGCTCCCGGTCGATGTCGGTGCTCAGATCGTAAACCATACGGCGCTACATTAGAAAGGCAGGTCATCCACATCTCCGGCGACCGGCAAATCTGCAACCTGGTCGGGAGTGGGTTCCGAGGGACGGAATACCACCGCCTTGCCCCGGCCTACATACGTCCGCTTGTCCTTGCGTTCGCGCTCCTCTTTCGACTGCCGGATGAACACGCAGTGCGTATTCTCGTACTGGTCAACCTCGCGGAGCTCAGATACGCAAATGCCGATGTACTTCTTGCCGTTTTCGGCAACAAAAATCTTGTCCTTGGGAATGTCGCTGACACACAGCGACACGTTAATCAGTTCTGCCATTGTTTATTGCTTTTTGAAAGTGGTTTTGATGGTCGTTTTGCTACTACGGGCTGGAGGGAAAAGAACCTCGCCCGTATCGGGGTCTGCCATTCCGGTATGCGGTAGTTTTTTCAGCATCTCCTCGCGCTCCTTGATGTCGGCCTTGAGGGCTTCCAGCGTCTTGTACATATCGTTCAGCCGGCTGTCGCCGCACATCGAATAGTCGTATTTTACGCCCGATTCGGCCTCCTCCAGCCGGCAGTCCCCGAACTGGTGCGATTTGCCATATTTAGACAGTTCGCGGAGTGTGATATCACGCACCTGCGTATCGTCCTTGAATTGCTTGATCGCATTCTCCATGCGGCTGATCTGGATATGCGCCTCGATAGGGCTGATGTCGCCATTTACGACGGCGCCGATGGCCCTGCCCGCGAGATCGGCAATGGATGCCGTATCTCCGAATAGTGTTATCTGCTGATTCATGCTTTATTTTCCCTCGTTAAATTGTAATATTCGGTAACTTTGACATTGACTTTCGGAAGCATTTCTTGATCGACGATATACTTGGACTCCAAGAATCCGACTAATGAGAATCGCTTATTGGCTCCTTTGGCGTTTTCCTTAGCCTTGATTATCTCTTCGAACAAGTCCAAAGTCAGCAATTCGTCAGTAAGCGTAGGCTTGGAAGCCGGGCCGACATCCTCATGCCGAGGCAGCCGGTCTACGTCATCTTCATCAGTGGCTATATGAAAGTATTTGAGAATGAAATAACGCTCCCCGTAGGTCATTGCCGAGCCTACACCTTTGTCCCAATCATTCTGACCGTTGGCGCTCCATTCGCATACATCCTTCTCTCCGGATTCCACGTCAATCCAAGTGAAACGCATCTTTACACTCGATAGGATTTCGGATTTAGGTCGCTGATCCCGGCCTACGGTATAATCCTGCCGGGTATTTGTGATGTCGAGAACCTCCGTTTTGAGGATCACACCGAGTTCGTCCATCTTGGGACGGACGATGCCAAGTACTTTCGAACCGCTGATGTACTTGTAATTATTTCCATCAGCATTCGGAAGCAACGCCCTGACGCTCCTCTGGATTTCCAGCAGTTTGCTATAGATTCCCATGGTTATAAGTTGTTTTGTTCTCCGTATTCTTTTAGCCGGTGCAACTGCCCGGCGTGCATGTCACCGTCGATATCCTTGACCTCGATGATTTCGAAGGTATCGCGGTCTACTTTGAAATAGGTCTCGCAAATATCCATATAGCTGTCACCACCTTGTTCTTCGTGGACTTCGTAGTGATGGATCGCTTTGATGTCGTATATTTTGTAGGCCACCGTATAGACCCGCTTGTCTTCATCACCGCGCATATCCTTCTGAATGACTTCGCGGATAGCCCGATAAATCAACTTTAGGTCTACCTCCATCAGCGTTCTGGCCCTCTGGGAGAATGGCGACCGCTGACCGGTTATATGTTCGCTCGGAATATCGTGATACTCTTCGAACGTCAGCACCGGGGACGTGGTTGTCGTGTAATATTGCGTGTCCATGGGCTATCGTATTTCAACCCGGTAAATACGGGGCTTGTTCTCGTTCTTCAATGCTCGGTAGATGGCCTTGGATTGTATCCGGACAGCCTTTGACCGCAGGCGGTATTGGGCTCGCCAAATGCGCCCCTTTATCGTCGTCCACACGCATTTAACCGTGATTTCCGTAAACTCATTCATGGCTTTCGAATATTGAGGTCAACAATTTCCCAATCTCCTTTGCGCGGTGCTGATTGGATAGCACCCAGCCGAATACCACGGCAATCGGCGCGATGAACGCCAACAAGGTGATAAGATGTGCCATAGCGGCCTGTTTTAACGGTTGGACTTGGAGGGGAATACCCGGCTTACGAGTATGGTGCCGACAACGACAGCATACGCGGGATAGAGCACGCGGAACTGAGCAAGGAAACAGCCTAAAGCATGCTCCTCGCACGTGGCGCGGATAACGTTGGTGTAATCGACCCTATCAGATGAAAATAGGGGTTTGTTGGCCTTGAGATGGCAACGGTAGAATGCAGTGCGGCTTTTCTTCGCGCGCGGTGTGGTCTGGGTGCTATTTACCCGAATACCACTTGTGTTGTTCTGTAGCATTAGTTGAACACAAGTTAGTTAAACAATATGTAAAAAGAGGGCGTGCCCCCTATTTCTTGCTACAGAACCACAACTACGCAGGGTAGAAGTGCAACGGAGACACGCCCAAAGGCTGTTTATGTACTTTTTATGACTGCGTATGCAGTTCTGTAGCGAAAGCAAAGATACGAATTCATTTCGAATCTGCAAAATTATTTTGAAATTAACCGGGCGCGTCCACCTTGTATCTCGTATTCACGACCACAATTAGCACAAAAGATAATCTCGTCATCCCAGTCTAGTTCCAAGCATTCTAATTCATCAGAATCGTTAGCGTCGCAAGCGCTATTACGATCTATCAATACCCTTCCGCAAAGACACTTTAGTTTGATGTTAGATGTATATTCAATATCTGTCGCATAAAATACGCATTCAATACCCTTTGTTTCGGCTTCCTCGGCCGCTTTTGTGGCTGCTTTTTCATAAGCCTGCAAACATACGATTTGCTCTCGGTTTCCAATTTCAGGTTCGATAATGTTATTGCCACGCATGAACTGACCGTTCACAATGCGTAAGGGTTGCATCTCATTCATAGTTATTTCAATAATTCCGGGTTGTCGTGAATATTGCCGATGAGCTTTGCATCATGCTTCCGAAGTGACCAGTGCAACCCCCAAAGATGGCCCCCGTTAAAGGGTATGATATAATACGAACCATCTTCATAAAGAACCCTACCAACTATCTCTGCATTGAAGTCGGTTTCGGGAATACACATTATGTCGTCCTTCCAAATATCCTTGCCGTTCATGTCTTGCAGCCCCGTGTACTGGCCGACGGTGTTAGGATCTACTTCTACCGCAGCGACGACGATACGGCCGTCATCGTTATCTTCAATCGTGGTCTCACTCGTTGCGTGGTAAATGAAGAACCTCCCTTGATTTTCAATCAAATCTCCATACTCCCACTTCCTATTGTCGAGGCGCTTGCCTCTGAATTTACCCTCTCGCATAGTTTTTCAGTATTTATTATCTTAAATTAAGCGCCATCCTCCGCGACCTCTCGGCATTCTTGAGGTAGCGTGTTTTATACTTCTCATTGGCCTTGTCGGGTGTAACCCAAAGCACCGTGTTGTTGTCGAGCCGTAAAGGCACCAGTCCTTTGTCTTTGAGCTCTTGAAGATATTTATTCATGGTCGTTTGATTGTATCCAAAAGAAGCGGGGGCTTCTGACTGCCCCCGCGGTGGCGGCGTTACTGTGCTTCGCGCCGCCGATTTGCGTTCTTTATCTCCCGTTTCGTGGGCTTAGCCCGCCTCGGCCTTGCTACTTCCTTCACGCAGCCTCGGATTGTCGAGGGATATACCCTCTGTCAGCTTCCGTTGTGACAGACGCTCAAGCGCCCGATCAAACTCACAACATTAGGGTTAGAACCCCGTTGAGCTACCCGGATTCGAACCGGGAGTACCGCCTCCAAAGGGCGGTGTGTTAACCATTACACCATAGCTCAATAAAAGCCGCCTGAATCTCCACTCGCCCACGCTGCCGCGCAGGGCTTCGATCTCGGCGGCACACCATCCGCGGGCTTCACAGCAGGCCAATGGCAAATACTATTTTAAATGCGATTGCGGATTATTGGCAGGAATCCGCGACCTGTGGCATATAGTACTCGTTAAACTGTGTTAGCCGTCCGTATTCCGTAACGGCCCTCTGTTTGTTCGAGCAAATGGAATATCCCATTTTCCGGAGCCGACTGATGATCCGGCGCAGCTCCGTTGTGTGATACAGCCTCTCAGCCTTGCGAACAGTCAGCCTGCCGCCGGCCTTGAGATAGGCCAGAATTTTATTTTGAGGATCGTGTTTCATGGCCTTTGATGTATTTGCCGCTTTTCCCACGGGTACGGTCGAATTTCCTGAGCCTGCCTTCCAGTTCGTCGATGCGCTTGTACAGGGTATCACGTGCTTGAGTGAGCGCCAATACCTCGTGTTCCCGCTCGATAAGGCGTCCATCCGCTTCATTGCGCTCGCAAAGGCATGTAGCAAGCCGCACCTCCAGGTCTTCGATCCGTTTCCACATTTTCCACCTGGGCGTCAGGTCGAAGCATAGAAATCTCCTCTTCCTCAAAGTGTTCTTCTCCATAGTATAATTGTTTTAAGGTGTTGCAAATAAGCCCGCGCGCACTGTAACTTTAAACTCCATTTCAAAACTGCGCCACCGAAAAGTGCACGCGGGCAAGATGCAGACCTCACGCCTAAAATGAATAACCTACTGCTGAAAGAACGGTGCGCAAGGCCTGTCATAGAGCCTGGATAGGCGGTCAAGCCACTCCAGGCATAATAATCAATACGGCTCTCCGGATTACTCCGGGTCATCGCTCGTTCATTGGTATTTATCTGCTGCCAGCCCTTCTGCGCCAAGTCGCTCGCCGGGTTTTACATCCGCTCGGATGGTTCTCGTGTATCAATGTGTCAAAGAACACAGAACTGCTTTTGCCTTGCGGCGGGGTTATTGCCAGCAATCAAACCCCTCACCTATGCGGTGGCTATCTTGGAAGTGCGGCAGGATTCGAACCTGCAACCTGCGCCCGGAAATGCGAGGTCTTTCAACCTTTGTGCTTCTATTTCGCATCCCTGCACCACTCTACCTTTGAGCTACACACCTCGTGGTGTTATTTGTCCTTTACCTTCTCAACCTTCCACGTCTTGTGCATGGTAGCGATCAGGTCTATATACCCTTTGTATTCCTCTATCTGCTCGGGACTATAGCCTTCGGCCTCGCCAATTTTTCGGAAATGCTTCTGCCATTCGGAAATGGTGTAGCGTTTGCATCCTATTTGAATAACATCCTCACCCCAATAGGATACCGTATGACGAGATGCGCTGATAAATAGCGATTTCGGAACATCGCACCCGTAGCCCAGTTTGCACCAGTTGCCCAGTTCGCACCAGTTGCCCAGTTCGCACCCGTCTCCCAGTTCGCACCTGTCGCCCAGTTGGCACCCGTAGCCCAGTTTGCACCAGTTGCCCAGTTCGCACCAGTTGCCCAGTTTGCACCCGTCTCCCAGTTCGCACCTGTCGCCCAGTTGGCACCCGTAGCCCAGTTTGCACCAGTTGCCCAGTTCGCACCAGTTGCCCAGTTTGCACCCGTCTCCCAGTTCGCACCTGTCGCCCAGTTCGCACCCGTCGCCCAGTTTGCACCCGTAGCCCAGTTTGCACCCGTAGCCCAGTTTGCACCAGTTGCCCAGTTCGCACC